>Ga0193696_1000723_pt1 | contig 10809 bp, 7 predicted proteins | sample L3m1metaG_FD_145074 | JGI IMG/M metagenome (GOLD analysis project Ga0193696, IMG submission 145074) | Soil microbial communities from a riparian zone of the East river system, Colorado, United States - L3m1 | ecosystem: Environmental > Terrestrial > Soil > Riparian zone | place: USA: East River... | reverse complement strand
GCGGCCGCCGAACGCGGTGCCGTACGGCTTGTAGGTCCAGCAGAGGAACGAGAACAGGCCGCCGACCTCGTCCTGGAAGTCGCGGGTTCGCTGCAGGTGCTCGAGCCGCTCGTCGAGAGTCTCGTCGAAGCCGATCACCATCGTCGCCGTGGTCTGCAGGCCCGCCTCGACGATCGCGCGCTGGGCCTCGAAGTAGTCGGCGACCGTGTACTTCCACTTGGCGTGCCGGGCGCGGAAGTCCTCGGTCAGGATCTCGCTGCCGCCGCCGGTGATCCAGTGCACGCCCGCCTCGCGTAACCGTGCCGCAGCGTCGGCGTACGAGAGATCGGCCCGGTCGGCGAGGAAGACGAACTCGGCGATCGTGAGCGCGTAGAACTCGACGCGGTCGCCGTAGCGTTCGCGTACCGCGGCGAACAGGTCGCAGTAGAAGTCGAGCGGCAGCTTCGGGTTGAAACCGCCGTTGAAGGCGACCAGGTCGCCGCCGAGCTCGACCAGCTCGTCGATCTTCGCGAACACCTCCTCGCGCGAGAGCACGTAGCCGCCGCTCTGGTTCGGCAGCACGTAGAAGGCGCAGTAATCGCACTGGGCGACGCAGACGTTCGTGTAGTTGACGATCCGCATCACCATGTAGGTCGCGTGGTTCGGCTCGTGGTAGCGGGCACGCACCTCTCCGGCCAGGCGCTGCAGCTCGTCGTCGCTCGCCTCGTTCCAGAGCGCGCGGGCGTCGTCGACCGAGATGCGACTCACAGCACGTCCATGAACGAGCTGACCGAGAAGACCGCGTTGCCGACGCCGGCCTCGCCGTAACCCGGCGGCGGTGCGAGCCCGTGTCGGTGCAAGGCGTCGCGGTAGGCCTCGAGCAGGCGCACGTGGTACTCGAGCGGGGCGCCGTCCGGGTTGTCGCGGCCGAGGGGGGTCGTCGGCTCCGGGCACCAGGTGGTGAAGCGTGGCGCGACGCCGTGGCTCATGAAGTAGTCGAGCCCCTCGGTCGTCGAGACGATCGCTTCGTCGATCGTGGCGAACCCGAACGGCCGCGCCAGCTCCACGCCCGCGACGAAGTTCGGGATCACGTTGCGCGGGCCGAAGACCTCGGCCGCGTCGAGGATCCGCCGGTGCCACTCCTCGCGGCCGACGTAGCGCTGCTTGCCGGGCGAGATCAGTGAGAAGAGGCGGTTGTCCCAGACCTCGTAGTTGGGGTGGTAGATCGAGATGCCGTAGTCCTTGAAGCGCTGCGCATCGGCCTTCGGCAGCGCTTGCGCGACCACCTTGCCGATCCAGCGGCCGGGGAAGCGCTCCTCGATCGCCTGGGCGTAGCGGCCGTAGAAGTCGGCCTCGGCGAGGCCCTCGACGGTCGAGGTGACCGAGCCGCCGGTGAGCGTGTAGGCGTGGCTCGTGCCTTCGTCGTAGCGGTCGATCAGGGCAAGTGCCTCGAGCACGTCCTCGATCGGCTTCACGCCCGTGTACGGCCGGCCCGCCTGCTTGTGCTGGCGCCAGTTGTGGTTGATGTCACAGAAACCACACTCCTCCTTGGCGCCGAAGTACTGGCAGAGCCGCAGCACGGTCAGGTAGATCAGGTAGCCCCACTCGATCGTCGGCGCGGTCTCCATCACCGTCTTGCCGTTGGCGAGCGTGTGGCGGTAGTACTCGGGCATCGGCGGCAGCGCGACCTCGGCCAGCTCGCGGCCGTCGAGGGAGAGCTGCAGGCCGTTCTCGCCGCCCGAGACGCGGTAGGGCGAGTCCGGGTTGACGCGCACCGACACGATCGTGCGGCGCAGCTCCCAGGGCCCACCGGTGAGCGCGATCTCCTCGGGCGGCCGTTGCGCGGCCGCGGCACCGAGCTCGGCCAGCGGCTTCTGGTCGAACGAGAAGATGAAGTACGACTTCGGCTTCACGCCGCCGTCGAGGTTGTCGGTCAGCGCGCTCACGTCGAACGCCATCCCGGTGCGGAGGAGGTCCTCCTTCAGCACCGCCTCCGGTGGGATCTGCGGGTAGCGCGCGACGAGCTCTTCGAGCAGCTCGCTGCGCGTGCCGACGGTCGCGCTCACGCCTGGAACCTACCTCTCCATGCGGTCTGGGCGCGGCTTTACGAAAGCTTCACCGGAGTCCGTTGGACGGTTCCAAAGGCCTTCGGTACCGTGAAGCGGGGTCGTGCTCCGCAGAATCCTCATCGGAGCCCTGCTGGCATCGTCCGCCGCCGCGTTCTCGCCGTCGGCGTTCGCCGCCGCGCAGGTGCTGATGCCAAACGTGAGCTACCAGCGCACGGTGCAGTTCACCGCGCACGGGCCCGTGGTCCTGAACGTGCTCACGATGCCGCGGCCGGGGGGCCTCTACCAGCTGAAGCCACTGCTCTCGAACAACGCGATCCTGGGCACCGAGCGCGTCACCTCGATGCAGAAGGACATCTCGAGCTCGGCCACCGTCGCCGGCGTCAACGGCGACCTCTTCAACTTCAACGACGGCCACCCGAGCGGGATGTTCATGCAGGACAAGGTGCTGATGAGCCCGCCCTACCGCGCGCGCTCGAGCGTCGGCATCGGGGCCGACGGCAAGCTCAGCGTCGGGCGCGTCTCCTTCTTCGGTTACTGGCAGGGCCTCGGCCAGCGCCGGCCGCTGACCGGCCTGAACCAGCCGCCGCGCGGCGACGGCACCTCGCTCTTCACGCCGGCCTGGGGCGCCACGACGCCGAAGATCGCGGGCGTGTTCGAGGTCGTCCTGCAAACGTTCCCGCCGGCGGTGCCGGGCACCGACCTGACCGGCGTCGTCACCTCGACGCACTCGGGCGGCGGCCTGCCGATCCCCAAGAACGGCGCGGTCCTGCTCGCGCGCGGCTCACAGGTCGCGAAGCTGCAGGCAGAGGCGACGCCGGGAACACCGCTCCTGACCCGCCTGATCCTTCAGCCCGACTGGCTCTCGACCGGCGTCACCAACGCGCTCGGCGGCGGCCCTGTGATCGTGCGCGGCGGCAAGCCGGTCTGGACGGCGGGCGAGGACTTCCTGCCCTCGCAGCTCAGCCCGCGCAACCCGCGCACCGCGGTCGGCCAGCGCGCCGACGGGAAGATCATCCTGCTCGCCGTCGACGGCCGCCGCCGCGGGTTCAGCGTCGGGATGACGAACTGGGAGCTCGCGCAGGCGATGGTCAGGCTCGGCGCCGTGACCGCCTCGGCACTCGACGCAGGCGGCTCGACGACGATGGCTTTTGACGGCCGCCTGATGAATAGGCCTTCGGACCCGGGCGGCGAACGCTCGGTCGCCGAGTCGCTGGCGATCCTCTACACCGGCGTCTACGCGCCGCCGCCGTCGCTCTCGGTCGTCTCGCCGAACGGTGACGGGATCGCCGAGCGGCAGCAGCTCGCGTTCAAGGTGGTCGCGCCGTCGACGGTGACGACGAGCCTCATCGGGCCGGGCGGCGCGAAAGTGCTCGACGAGACGACCGCGCGGCAGCCCGGCATCTACAACTACGCGTGGCCCTCGCCCGCAAGGAAGCGTGAGGCCGACCCGCTCGGGCGCTGGCGCTGGGTCGTCTCCGCGACCGACGACCAGGGCCGGACCTCGTCGGTCGAGCGCGCCTTCTGGCTGAACGACACGCTCGGCTTCATGAGCGTCGCGCCGCGCTCGGTGCGGCTCCGGCCGAAGACCCGCACCGCGGTCGTCGCCCGCTTCAAGCTGGCCGCGCCCGCGCGCGTGACGCCCTCGATCTGGACGCCGAACGGCATCCTGATCCGGCGCCTGCCGGCCCAGAACCTCGCCGCCGGCACGCGCGCGATCGCCTGGAACGGCCGCTTCCAGAACGGCCGCCAGGTCTACCGCGGCACCTACGTGTTCAAGGTCTTCGCCCAGAACGCGTTCGGCCCGGTCGACCTGAATCAGAACTTCGTCATCCGGCGCTAACTAGGATCCGGCGCGTGCTCGCGTCGGTCTCCGGCTCCATCACCAGTTTCGTCGGCGACCACGGCGTCTACGCGGTCTTCCTGTTGATGGCGATCGACGCGGTCTTCCCGGCCGCGAGCGAGCTGGTGATGGTCTACGCCGGTGCGCTCGCCTCGGGCGCCTTCGCCTCCCAGCACGTGGTGCTCTTCGGACACGAGATCAAACCTGGCGGCTGGGCGTTCGTGACGATGGCGCTCGCCGGCACGCTCGGTTACGTGGCCGGCTCGATCTTCGGCTGGTGGATCGGCCGCGCCGGCGGGCGGCCGTTCGTCGAGCGCCACGGGCGGCTGCTGCATCTCGGGCCCGAGCGGCTCGAGCAGGCCGAGCGCTGGTTCGACCGGCACGACCGGTGGGCCGTCCTGCTCGGCCGGATCACGCCGGTGGTGCGCTCGTTCGTCTCGATCCCGGCCGGTGTCTTCCGGAGGGGGTTCGGGCCGTATCTCTGGCCGACGGCGATCGGCTCGGCGATCTGGGCGTTCGCGCTCGCCGGGATCGGGTACGCGTTCGGAAGCAACTACGAGCGGTTCCATCACGCGTTCGACCTCGCGCTCGTGGCAGGAGCCGCGCTGCTCGCGCTGTACCTGGTATTCCGGTGGTTCTCTAGACTCCGATCGCGTGCCTGACACACCACTCGTCGACGTCAAGGCCCAGTACGAGCGCCTGATTCCGCAGATCCAGGAGCGGATCGCGGGCGTGCTCGACTCGGGCGTCTTCATCCTGGGCTCGAACGTGAAGGCGTTCGAGGCCGAGGCGGCCGAGCAGCTGGGCGTGCCGCGCACGGTCGGCGTCGCCAACGGCACCGACGCGCTCGTCCTCGCCCTCGACGCGATGGAGATCGGCCCGGGCGACGAGGTGATCTGCCCGTCGTTCACCTTCTACGCGACCGCCGAGTCGATCGCACGCCGCGGGGCGACGCCCGTCTTCGCCGACATCGACCCCGTGACGCTCAACCTCGACCCGGAGGACGTGGCCGCGCGCATCACCGACCGCACGCGGGCCCTGATGCCGGTGCACCTGTTCGGCCGCGTGATGCCGCTCGCAGGCCTCGCCGAGCTCGGGATCCCGATCGTCGAGGACGCCGCGCAGGCCTACGGCGCTCCGGGAGTCGCCCGGGTCGGCGTGCTCTCGACCTTCAGCTTCTTCCCGACCAAGAACCTGTTCGCGCTCGGCGACGGCGGCCTCGTGGCGGCCACCGACGAGGAGCTGGCAGACCGGATCACGGTGCTCCGCTTCCACGGCTCGCGCGACAAGAAGGACTTCGAGGCGGTCGGCTACAACTCGAGGCTCGACGAGCTGCAGGCCGCGGTGCTGCGCCTCTTCCTCGGCGAGATCGAGGGCTGGAACGCCGCGCGCCGCGAGGCCGCGGCCCGTTACGAGGAGATCGGTCTCGGTGAGCTCTGCGAGCTGCCGGCCGACGAGCCCGGCCACGTCTACCACATGTACGTCGTCCGCTCTCCCGAGCGCGACCGCTTCCGCGAGGCGCTCGCGGCGGCCGGGATCGGCAACGCCTCGTACTACGTCACGCCGCTGCACCTGCAGCCGGCGCTGCGCTACCTCGGCTGGCAGGCGGGCTCGCTGCCCGAGACCGAGAAGGCCTCCGCCGAGAACCTCGCCCTGCCGATGTGGGCCGGCATCCCGGCCGAGACGCAGGAGCGCGTCGTGAGCGTGATCCGCGAGGCCGCGGCGGTACGCGCGTGAAACCTCGGGCTTCTGACGTGACGCTCGCGGTGCGATGCCGGAGGGGACAGTGCGAGTAGCACGGCCCCGCAGAGCAGCGTGCCGTGAGCGGCGCGAGGCATCGGCGGAGCGCGGCTTCGCCGCGCAGGAGCCGGTGCCGGTCAGGAGCGCGAGGTGATCCATGTGAACCGACACAGGATCTGGCAGCTCGTCGCCGACGCGTGCCTGATCGCCCTCGCGTGGTGGCTCTCCTTCGAGCTGCGGTTCGACCAGGGCGTCCCGGTCTACTACGACAAGCTCTTCCAGCGGACGATCCTGATCGTCGTCGCGATCCAGCTGGTCGTGTTCGTGCTCTTCCGCTTCTACGACCGCTGGTGGCGTTACGTCTCGATCCGCGACATGTGGTCGGCCGCGCGCGGCGTCACGGCCGCCGTGGTCGCCTCGAGCCTGACCGTCTACTTCTTCTCGCCGGTGGCGCAGGTGAGGCTGCCGCGCTCGGTGGCGATCATGGACTGGCTGCTGCTGCTCGCATTCGTCGCGGGTAGCCGCCTGCTTGCGCGCAGCGTGATCGAGCGCCCGGGGACGGGCCTGATCGCGCGCGGCAAGGAGGTGCTGGTCGTCGGCGCCGGCGACGCGGGCCAGCTCGTGATCCGCGAGATGCAGCGCAATCGGCAGCTCGGCTACACGCCGATCGGGCTGATCGACGACGACCCGCGCAAGAAGAACCTGCGCATCCACGGTGTCCGCGTGCTCGGCACGATCGACGAGCTGCGGCACATCCTGCGCGACAACAGGCCCGACGAGGTGATCCTCGCGATCCCGTCCGCCTCGGGCGACATGCGCCAGCGCGTCGTCAACCTCACGCGCGAGGGCAACATCCCGGTCAAGACGCTGCCGGGCCTCTACGAGCTGATCGCCGACGACAGCAACCTCGCGACACAGCTGCGCCCGGTGCAGGTCGAGGACGTGCTCGGCCGCGAGCCGGTCGAGGTCGACCTCGAGGCGACCGCGGCGTACCTGAAGGAGCAGACCGTGCTGGTGACGGGGGCGGGCGGCTCGATCGGCTCGGAGCTCTGCCGCCAGATCGCCCGCGTCGGCCCGCAGCGCCTGATCCTCGTCGACCAGGGCGAGACCGCGCTGTTCGAGATCGAGCGCGAGCTCGTCGACGAGCGCGGCTTCGCTGCCTCGATCCCGGTGCTCGCCGACTGCAAGAGCCGCACGAAGATGAACCAGGTCTTCGAGCGCTACCAGCCCGACGTCGTCTTCCACGCCGCGGCCTACAAGCACGTGCCACTGATGGAGGCGAACCCGCTCGAGTCGGTGCGCAACAACGCGCTCGCCACCCGTGTCCTGGTCGAGGCCGCGGCCGAGCACGGCGCCAAGCGCTTCGTCCTGATCTCGACCGACAAGGCGGTCAGCCCGAAGACGGTGATGGGCCAGTCGAAGGCGCTCTGCGAGTGGATCGTCGAGGCCTACGGCGCCCGCGAGGACGTGGCCACGCGCTACGTGGCGGTGCGCTTCGGCAACGTGCTCGGCTCGTCGGGCAGCGTGATCCCGATCTTCCGCCGCCAGATCGCCAAGGGCGGCCCCGTGACGCTCACGCATCCGGAGATGACCCGCTACTTCATGACCATCCCCGAGGCCGCCTCGCTGGTCGTCCAGGCGGGCTCGATCGGCGGGCGCGGAGACGTCTTCGTGCTCGACATGGGCGAGCCGGTGCGGATCCTCGACCTCGCCATGCAGATGATCCGGCTCTCGGGCAAGGACCCCGAGCACGACATCGACATCGACATCGTCGGCACCCGGCCGGGCGAGAAGCTGCACGAGGAGCTGTGGGGCCAGGGCGAGATCGCCGAGCCCACACAGCACCCGAAGATCATGCGCGTGCGCGGCCCGATCGTGGACTCGCTCTGGCTCCAGGACGAGCTCGCCGAGCTCGAGCGGCTGGTGCGCGAAGGCGAGACGCTCGAGACGGTCTCGCGCCTGGCGACGATGATGCGCGCGCCGCGGCTCGTCGGTGCACAAACCGAGACGGTTTCGGAACAGACGCTGCACTAGGCCCGTCCACCGTCGGGGCTAGGGTGGCTCGGTGATCCTCGACGGACTGAATCCCGAGCAGCGGCGCGCGGCAGAGGCGGTGCGCGGGTCGGTCTGCATCCTCGCCGGGGCGGGCTCGGGGAAGACGACCACGATCACACGGCGGATCGCGTGGCAGGTGGCGAGCGGGGCGGTTCGCTCCGACCAGATCCTGGCCGTGACCTTCACCGACAAGGCGGCGGGCGAGATGCGGGCACGACTCGAGCGGCTCGGCGTTCAGGGCGTCGAGGCGCGCACGTTCCATTCCGCCGCGCTGGCGCAGCTGCGGCGGGCGCGCGGCGAGGGCCCGGGGCGGATCCTCTCGACCAAGGCACTGCTCCTGCGCCAGATCGGCAACACGCTGCCGCCGCCCTACCGCTTCCGGCCTGCCGGCGACCTTGCCACCGAGGTCGAGTGGGCGAAGAACCGCCGGCTCACCCCGCAGACCTACCGCGACGGCGTCGGCTCGCACGAGCCGCCGATCCCGGAGGACCTGATGGCGACCGTCTTCCGCGAGTACGAGCGGCGCAAGGAGGCCTCGGGCGCGATCGATTTCGAGGACCTGCTCGAGCTCACGGTTCGGATGTACGAGCAGGACGAGCACGCGCTCGCCGCCCTCCGGGAGCGCTACTCGGCCTTCACCGTCGACGAGTACCAGGACGTCAACCTGCTGCAGCAATCGCTGCTCGAGCTCTGGCTCGGGCCGCGCGACGACCTCTGCGCGGTCGGTGACGACTACCAGTCGATCTACGGCTTCACCGGCGCCTCGCCGGAGTGGCTGCTCGGGCTGGCGACCCGGTTCCCGCAGGCGACGGTCGTGCGGCTGGAGGAGAACTACCGGTCCTCGGCGCAGGTGCTCGCGCTCGCGAACCGGCTCGTGCCGCGGCTCGGCGGCGCCGAGAAGACGCTGCGCGCCACGCGGCCCGAGGGGCCGGAGCCGCAGCTGCGCGGCTTCGACTCGTCCGAGGCCGAGGGCGCCTTCGTGCTCTCGCGGGTGCGTGAGCTGCACGCCGAGGGCATGCCGTTCGAGCAGATGGCGGTGCTGATCCGGCTGAACGCGCGCTCGGTCGATTTCGAAGAACTGTTCGCCGACGCGCATGTTCCGTTCCAGGGCGCGGCGCTGTTGTCCCGCGACGGCGCGCGGCAACTCCTGAAGGGCCTACGCGGCGCGGGCTTCGGCTCGCTAACCGAGGAGGTGCGGCGGGTCGCCGCTCAGCAGGGGCTCGTCGACGTGGTCCCCGACAAGGTCGGCGAGCGCGAGCTGGTGCGCCAGGCCGACCTCGCGCGGCTGTGCAAGCTGGCCGAGGAGTTCGACGATGGCACGAAGACGGTCGAGCCATGGATCGAGTGGCTGCGCGCGCGCTTCGACCATGGCGCTCAGGGTGGCGTTCACCTGCTGACGCTCCACCGGGCGAAGGGCCTCGAGTTCGAGGCGGTCTTCCTGCCGCGGGTCGAGGAGAAAGAGCTGCCGTGCAAGGCGGCAATGCGCGCACCGGACCAGATCGGCGAGGAGCGCCGGCTGCTCTACGTCGGCATGACGCGTGCCAAGCGGCACCTCGCGCTGACGTGGTCCGGCAAGCCGAGCCGTTTCCTGCTCGAGCTCGGCGTCGAGGCCGCGCCTGTTGCGGCGCGGAAGGCCCGGGCGGAAGAGCCCGACGACCCGACCTATGTCGCGCTAAAGGAGTGGCGCTTGAAGCGTTCGAAGGCAGACGAGATCCCGGCCTACGTCGTCTTCCACAACTCGACGCTGGCCGAGATCGCCGAGCGGCGGCCGCAGACGATTGCCGAGCTCGCCTCGGTGCCAGGCGTCGGGCCCGCGAAGCTCGAACGCTATGGGCGCGAGCTGCTAGAAGCCCTCGCGAGCTGAGAGCAGCAGCTCGAGCATCAGCGACGGGTCGCGTCTGACGCGCTCGCGCTCGCCCTCGCGCTTGCTCAGGTCGAGGGCTCGCGGGTCGGAGAGCGGGATCAGCCGCCCCTCGCGAATCAGCCACTCGTCCACGCCGCCGAGCCGGCCGCCGTACGTCGTGTAGACGGGCGTCCCGAGCGCGACCGCCTCGCGGTTCATCGTGCCGCCGGCCGAGACGACGAGGTCGGCGAACGCGATCAGGCTCTGCGCGTCCACCGCCCGCTCGGGCACCTGGATCGCCGGCAGTTCGAGGCCGCGGACGTAGGCGCGCTGCTCCTCGGTGCGCGGGATCACGATCGCGTTCACGTCCTCGTTCCGGCCGAGGTGGTCGAGCACCTGCGGGAAGAGCGGGTTCGACCGCCGGTGGTAGAGCGAGACGTCGGGCGGCGTCCGTACCACCACGAGCGTCCGCGCCGGGTCGAGCTCGAACGGCTCGAGCGCGGAGCGGTCGGGCTCGAAGTCGGCGAGGTAGTACTCCTCCTTCAGGCCCGGGTACTGGACGAGCTTCGGCGGCCGCGCGCCGTAACGCTCCAGTCGCTCCGGCGGAATCGCCTCCGGGACGACGACCCGCGTCGCGGCGCGGCAGCCGAGCTGATGCTGCAGCCACGCGAACTCGTAGTCGAAGGTGGTCGCGCTCGGGATCCCGAGCCGTCGCGCGGTCATGGTCAGCTCGTGTGAGCCGTGCGCCAGCGCAACGTCGAACTCGCGGCCGCGCGCCCAGCTGCGGAGGTCGTGCAGGCGCGAGGTGAGCGAGCGGAACTTGCCGAGCCGCGAGCGTCCGCCGTGCCGCCCGAGCACGTCGGCTTCGATTCCGTGTAGCTCGAGCAGCTGCACGGTCTGGGCGTAGTCGCGAGCAGTGATCTCGACCGTGTCGCCGCGCCCGCGCATGATCGCGATCAACGGCCGGAAGACCAGCACGTGGGCCGGCGCGGTGATGTCGATCCAGACGTTCACGCGACGACGGCGTCCAGGTGCGGCTCGCGCAGGGCCTGCGGCTCCCGCTCGACGTGCCGCTCGTGCCAGAGCGTGAACGCGAGCAGACCCCAGAGCTGGCGCGAGAGGTCTTCCTTGCCGGCGACGTGGCGGTCGATCAGCTTCGCCACCGCCTCGGGCTGGAAGAAGCCTTGTCGCTGCAGCGTCTCTGCGCTCAGCGTCTCGCGGGCGAAGGGCTCGAGTTCGCCGCGCAGCCAGGCCGCGGCCGGGATCGAGAAGCCGCGCTTCTT
>Ga0193696_1000722_pt1 | contig 10829 bp, 10 predicted proteins | sample L3m1metaG_FD_145074 | JGI IMG/M metagenome (GOLD analysis project Ga0193696, IMG submission 145074) | Soil microbial communities from a riparian zone of the East river system, Colorado, United States - L3m1 | ecosystem: Environmental > Terrestrial > Soil > Riparian zone | place: USA: East River... | reverse complement strand
CTCCGGGTGTTCGTTTTCGCGATCCGATCCGCTCGCGCGAGTCGGCCTGCGCCGCAGGCCGACCCGTCGAACCCGGCGCATCCGTTTTCCCTCCGTTCCTCCGTTGCTCTGTGGTTTTGCCGTTCGCCCCGTGTCCTCCGTTCCCTCCAGCACCCATGACGCGCGTTGCTCTCGTCACCGGCGGCACTCGCGGCATCGGTCTTGGCATCGCGCGCGCGCTCGCGGCGGACGGCTGGAGCCTCGCGCTCTGCGGCGTGCGTCCCGCCGCCGAGATCGGCGGCGTCGTCTCCGAGCTGCAGAAGAGCGGCGCCGACGTCCACTACATCGCTGCGGACCTCTCCGATCGGAAAGACCGCCATCGTCTCGTCGACGAGGTGCGCACACGTTTCGGCGCTGTCCACGCGCTGGTCAACAACGCCGGCCGTGCGCCGCGCCTGCGGGCGGATCTGCTCGAGGCGAGCGAAGACAGCTTTGAAGAGATCGTGCGCACGAACCTCCAGGGCCCGTATTTTCTGACGCAGGCGATCGCGCGCGATCAGATCGTGCGCCGCGCCGCCGATCCGGCCTTCGAGGCCGCCATCGTCTTCATCACGTCGGTGTCGGCGGAGCTCGCGTCGACCAATCGCGGCGAATACTGCGTGAGCAAGGCCGGCGCGTCGATGGCGGCTCGGCTCTTCGCACTGCGGCTGGCCGAGCACCGCATTCCGGTCTACGAGGTGCGTCCAGGGATCATCGCCACCGACATGACGGCGCCCAACAAGGAGGCGTACGACAAGCGCCTGGCCGACGGCCTGGCGCCCGAACGTCGCTGGGGTCAGCCCGAAGACGTCGGCCGGGTCGTCGCCGCCCTGGTGCGCGGCGACCTGCCGTATGCCACGGGCAGCGTGATCAACGTGGACGGCGGCCTGTCGATACAACGTCTTTGACGACGGCTTTGGCATCGGCCTGGACGCCGGCGTTGAGGTCGGCGCCGAGAAAGAACCGCATCCGATCCAGTTCCGCTTCCAGGGCACGCCCGAACCTCCGGTCGCGCGGCGGCCGCGCCGCCACGTAGCCGATGTCGGCCTGCAGTTCGCCCTTCCTCATCGAGACATTCGCCCAGCCAATCACCTGGTCCCGCCACAGCAGCGGCAGCGCGTAGTACCCGAGCTTGCGCTTGACGGCCGGCGTGTACGCTTCGAAGCGGTACTGCCAGCCCCAGAGCAACTCGAAGCGCAGGCGATCCCACACAATCGGGTCAAACGGCGCCAGCAAACGGACCGCGTCCTCACGGTCGTCCCGGCGCGGCGGGCGGGGCGGACGCTCGCCGGCCGGCCAGTACCAGTCGATGCCATCGACCTGCACATGCGCGAGACGATGCCGGGCGCGCTGCAGCGCCTTCCCCAATTCGCCATGCCATTGCGGAGCGGCATAGCGCAGCCGCCGCACGAGGTACGACAGGGTCGCCCCTGGCAACGGCGCGTAGGTGCGGACGACCACGTCGACGAGCGCGTCGATCCGCGCGTGCCGCTCGGCAGCATCGATTCCGGCCGGGCGCGGGCGACGTCCGTCGAGCTTCGGGATGTCCAGCGCGTCGCCGCGCTCGTGCAGGGCGTAGATGCGGATGCCGGCCTCACGGCGCACGACGCGCAGCAACCCGCCGTAGTGCATCAACTCCATCAGATGGGTGGTGGCGCTCGAAGAGCCGCCCCAATAGTTCGTCACCCGGCCGTGGGAGAAATGACGATCCACCTCGCGCGGGTGCACCGAGCCCCGCTCGCGCACGAACGCGAGGAGCAGCTGCGCGCGCTGCCGGCGCCCCGGCGGCCAGCGCGACACCAGCCCGCGCGGGTGCATCAGCGCTGCGACGGCGCTCGACACGAAGCCGTAGTTGACGAAAAAATCCTCGTGAATGCCCAGCGTGGTGAAGCGGCGTTCGAGATCGCCGGCGCGGTAATCCTTGACGCGATGGCGCAGCGTCAGGTCCTGGGCGCGCGCCGGCGCGCGGATCGGGTCGGCCTGGACGAAGCCGAACGTGTCGATGGCGCGCTTCAGCGTGGTCGGGCCGAACAGGCTTCGGGCGACGGCGAAACTGCGTAGATCGTCGAGGGTGATGGGCCTATTTTATGCCGGCGCGCTCGCGAAGATAGAGGAACAGCGGCAGCCCCAGCGACACACCGACAACAAGGTTGGCGGCCACCGGCGCCCAGAGATGCCTGACGCCGCTGCGCCGCCCATCGATCGCGACGAATGCCCACAACGCCAGCGACGACACGATCACGTCGGCGCCAAAGAACGCGCTGACGGGCGCGGAAAAGAGCTGCGTGACCATGAGCCGCACATCCAGACCGTGCTCGCGGAGAAATGGCAGCAGCTGCCAGTACGGCACGACCGTGCCAAGGATACATAGGCACCCGTAGACGGCCTTCGGTTTCATCGCACGCGATTGTCCTATACTCGCGCCGTGAGACCGATGCTGATTATCGGACTGCTGCTGGCGGCCGGAAACCCGGTGATGGCGCAGCCGGCGGACAAGATCCGCCTGTTCGTCGACGCCCGCAGCGAGGGTCAGGGCTCGCGCGGCGAGTCGGCCACACGACTGCTTGCGGCGGTCCGCGGCGGACTCGAAGCCGTGCGCGATGTCGACATGGTGCCCCGCGATCTTGCGCAGCGCATTATCTGGCTCATCGCTGGCCGCACGCCGGGCACATACGCCGCTTCCGTGATGGTGACGGAGCGCTACGATCGTGAGACGCTGATGGTACTCGGCATCGAAGACGACGATCTGGCGGGCCGCATGATGGCGCTGCAGATCGTCAACGATCATCAGATCTTCACCGGGCGCGATCTGCCGGCGCTGGCCAAGCGGATCGTGACGTCGATCGACGAGGGCGTGCTCGCGAAGCTGAGAACGACGATGCAGAAGCGTTGAGGAGGTGCGGCTTGAAGAAACAGTGTCTGTTTGTCGCCCTCGCGATGCTGAGTGCCCTGCCCGTGCTGGCCCAGGGCGGCGCCATCACGGCTCCGTCGAGTCAGCCGGCGGCAGCGGTGATTGGCTCGTCCTCGCCAGCGCCTTCGCGCGGACGATCGTCACGGCCGTCATCGCCCACGTTGCGTGCTCCCTTCGGTGGAGTGTTGCCGATACGGGAGGCGACCCCGCGTGCACGGCACGGCGTGCGGCCGCTGTGGTTCGGGCTCGTCGCCTTCGATCGCTCGTGGTTGTGGACGCCCACTGTCGTCGGCGGCGCGTTTGACGATCCGCGGGTTTCCACACTGGAGCAGCGATTGTCTGGCGGGTTGCAGCTGGATATCGAACCGCGCCGGGCGCTCGTGTATGTGGACGGTTGGTACGTCGGCCTCGTGGACCAGTTCAGCGGCTATTACCGCCATCTCGATATCGACGCCGGTTCGCACACGATCGAAATCCTCGCGACCGGCTACGAGCCGCTGGCCTTCGAGATCGCGATCTCACCCGGACGGACGACGACGTATCGTGGTTCACTGCAGCGGGCCGAGCCACGCAACTGATGTGCTGAAGCTCGTGCGGCCTATCCACTAGCAGAAAGACCGCGCTAGGTTCTGGGGCGGCGCAGCCTTCTCGCCGTAATGGCAAGGGCGGACGCCAGGAGGATTAGCGTCGCTGGTTCCGGAGCATGAGCGGGCGCCTCAGCCGCGGGAGCCAGGCCTTTCGCGGCAGCCTCCGCCAGGGAGGATCCTGCTTCGGGCGGCGAAGAGACCAATCCAGAGGAGACGTCCGCCAAGACGCCGCCAATCATGTCATTCCCACCCGGCCCGTTCGAACCAGACGGCCCGTTCGAACCAAACGGCCCGTTCGAACCAGACGGCCCGTTCGAACCAAAGGGTCCGTTCGAACCAGGCGGCAGCGCTCCGGCAGGATCTTTCGGGCCCAGCCGTAAGCCAGATCCTCCGCCGTCACCGCTGACAGTGACATCATTCGCGACGGTGGGCGTTAGCGAATGAGACGACGGAACCGACGGCACCTGTCCGGCTCCATTGTGTCCATCCGTCGGCGAAGAGTCGGCAGCAACTCCCCTGACGAGCGACTCCGCGACATCGCTCGAGACGGCCAGATACTCGCCATCTCCGAGGTCGAGGAATGCGCTCGGCCCGAGCACGTCTGCGGCCGCGAGGGCGCGCTTGATCGCCGGGATGAGACTTAGTGCGCCTCCAGGGAAGCCGAAGGCCGGCCACGTCGCTGTCGTTCTGCGGCCACGAACGCTCAATCCCAGACGATCGGCGTCAGAAGCGTCGTAGTCACTAGAGCCAACCCTGCCGTCGACGCTCGCATTGCGGGCGACGCTGGCATTGCCATCGTCGCCCTGGCCGCCTGATCCTCCCGATCCCAAAAGTGTGATCACAAAGGGGGACGCGTCTGCGTTCGACGCCGGCAAACCAAGTCCAACGAGGATGCAGAAGACGATGGTGAAGGGTCGAGGGCTCATGCTCACTCGGCATGCGCAGTGCAACTCGAGTGCCCACGCGAGAGACGTTTGCCATCTACTGACTACGCCACCGTGAATATCGGAGCTGAGTTAAGCCCGACTGGAACGCGGTTCCACATATGTGGAACCGCGGTTCTCTTGCGAGTGGTCGTTCTGTCCATTTGTGCGCTCGCGGCGGCGTTCTGCGCGCGCAATGACGGCGCGCTGCGGGCCGAGCATCTGCGCAAAGGCGACCACTACCTCGCGCAGCACAAGCTTCTCGAAGCCATCGTCGAGTACCGGATCGCCGTGCAGCTCGGACCCTCGTCGGGCGAATCCAGAAAGAAGCTGGGTCGCGCGTATCTGCTCCTCAAAGACACGACACACGCCCTCCCCGAGTTCGTGCGAGCCGCGGACCTTCTGCCCCACGACATCGAGGTCCAGCTGACCGCGGGGAAGCTCCTTCAACGGGCGGGCCAGTTCGACGATGCGAAGGCGCGCGCCAAGCGGGTACTGGAGCTGGATCCGCGCAACGTTGACGCGGCGCTCCTTCTTGGATCTGCGCTCGTGGGCCTCCAGGACCTCGATGGCGCAGTCGCGCAGATCCAGGACGCGATTACGATCGATCCGGGCCAGTCCCATACGTACTCCGTTCTCGGCGGCGCCGAACTCTCGAGCCGCCAGGTCACGGAAGCCGAAGCGGCGTTTCGCAAAGCCGTTGCGCTCGACCCGGCGTCGGCCCGCGCGAAGGTGGCGCTCGGCTACTTCTTCTGGAGCACGCGCCGCCTTCCGGAAGCCGAAACAACCTTCACGCAGGCGCTCCGGCTCGATTCCGGGAGCGAGCTCGTCAACCGGATTCTGGCGACGCTGATGCTGTTGACGCATCGCGTGCCGGAGGCCGAACCGTACCTGCAGACGCTGGCTCGGTTACAGCCGACGCACGGGCTGACGCTTGCTGACTACTATCTGGCCCAGGGCCGCCAGGGGGACAGCGAGCGGGTGCTGCGCTCGCTCGCCGCGGACGGAACGACGACGACGCAGGTCAGCCTGCGGTTTGCGGCGCTCCGGCTGGCCCAGGGCCGTGTCCAGGAGGCGGATGAGACGATCGACGCGGTGCTGCTGCGGGAGCCTCGCAATCCTTCAGTGCTGCTTGCAAAGGCGCAGGCGCTGCTCGCCAGACGCCAGGTGGCCGACGCGATGGCCAAGGCGCGCGCGGCCACCGAAGCGGACCCGCACGACGCACGCGCCCACTACATGCTCGGCACGCTCTACATGCAGGTGAACGAGCCGAAGCCGGCCATCACCGCCTTCCGTGAGGTGCTGCAGATTAATCCGCGCGCGGTCACCGCCCAGGTTGAACTCGCTAAACTGTACCTGGCGATCGACGACACGAAGAATTCCGCCCGGGCGGCAGTCGAGGCCCTGAAGGCCGATCCGGAAAACCCCGAGCTCCGGACTCTGCTGGCGCGCGGCCTTCTCGGTTCTGGCGAAGTGGATCGGGCGGCGTCCGAGATTCGCTCGCTGCTGAAACAGTATCCGCGGTCGTCTCCCGTTCAAACACTCGCGGCCACGATGTACGTGCATGAGCACGATCTGCCGGCCGCGAAACACGCCTTCGAGCACGCGCTCGAGCTCGACCGCGACAACCTCGATGCCCTCACCGGCCTGGTCACCCTGTATGCGCGCACAGACCGCGCCGCCGACGCGCACCGGCTGATCGACAGCCGGCTGGCGGCAAGTCCCAACGCGACCGCCTTACTGGAACTTGCCGCCCGCACCTACGCGACGGCCGGCGACATCCCCAGGGCGGAGCGGATCCTGAAACAACTCATCGCGCAGGACGCCACGAACCTTTCAGCGTATGGCATGCTCGGACAGATCTACATCTCCGAGCATCGCCTCGACGCCGCCCTGCTCGAATACGAGAAGGCGGCCGCGAACGATCCCTCCTCCGTCGCCGCACATACTGTCGTCGCCATGATCCTCGAGGCGCAGAACAAGATCGACGCGGCCAGAAAACGGTATCAAAAGGTCCTCGACATCGATCCCAATGCCGTGGTGGCCGCGAACAACCTGGCGTGGTCGCTCGCTCAGGAGGATCAAAACCTCGACGTCGCGCTCCAGCTCGCGCAACGCGCGAAGCAGCATCTCGCGTCGGAGGCGCGGATCGACGACACGCTCGGGTGGATCTACTACAAGAAGAAGTTGATGCCGCAGGCGATCGCCTCGCTCGAAGAGAGCGTCACGCGCGACCCGAGGAACCCGCTGCATCACTATCACCTGGGGATGGCGTATCTCCAGTCGGGCGACTGGCCGAGAGCGCGTCAAGCGCTCGAGCGCGCGCTCAAGCAGCCTGGTTTCGCGGGCGCGCCGGACGCCAGGAAAGCGCTGGCGACGATCGGCGGCTGACGCTCCGCGCAGTCACGCCGCGGATGTCATCCGCCGCGTCTGTTGTCATCAAAGCCATTACCTCTTCTCTGTAAGGATTACATCGTACACGGTTCGCTCCTCAGCCGTAATTCAACACGCGCGTCGCAAAACTCCAAAAACACTCGCGATCTTCCGTGCACGCTATTTTTCGATCGCATTCGAAACAGGCACGACGCTTGCGGCTCGCCCGCGCGTTTCCCCAGCACTGCGCTCCGACGACAAGACTGAAGCGGTTCGATCGCAACGATTGACGCGATAGCCTCGCCAGTCCATCTGTCTCGTCGCGATGATTGATTCTGCCACTCAGGTCACGACGCCGGAGGTGTGTTCGCGAACGCGCTCGACGACCGCCACCCAGGACAGAGCTGAGGAGAATTGCATGGAGAAGAACACTCGAGGACTGAGAGACGTGGTGAGGCGTACGGCGCTCATGGGATCGCTGTCCTTGCTGCTGCCACTCGCAACGATCGGGTTCGTCTACTTTGGAGCGGAGACGGTCTCTTCACAGACCGACCGCGTCTTACGCGCGCAGGATCCGGGCGTGCGCGGCGGTACCGGCGCCGCCGGCGGGCCGCTCGCTGGCGTGACCGATCACGAGACCGAATATTTCCTGGCCGGCAAGGAGGAGTTCGAGGAGGCGGAGGAGGTCTCCGAGGGACTTGGTCCGACTTTGAATCTCGATAGTTGCGGCAGCTGCCATTCGCAACCGGCCATCGGCGGCACCAGCCCCGCGATCAATCCGCAGGTCGCGTTCGCGACGGCCAGCGGCGGCCGGGACCTCGTCCCGCCCTTCCTGTCCGCGAACGGCCCCGTGCGCGAGGCGCGATTCATCTTGAATCACGATGGCACCCCGGATGGCGGTGTTCACGCCTTGTTCACGATCACCGGACGCGACGGTGCGGGCGCGTGCCGGATCTCGCAGCCCGATTTCGCCAGGGAGCTCGCGAACAGGAATGTGAGCTTCAGGATTCCCACGCCGACATTCGGCCTGGGCCTGGTCGAACAAATTCCGGACTCGGCCATTCTGTCGAACATGGCCGCCAACGGCGCCGCCAAGACCGTTCTGGGCATCCGCGGCCGGGCGAACTTCGCCGTCGACGGCCGAACCATCAGCGGACAGACGAACCGCAACGGCAACGACGGCACCATCGCGCGGCTTGGCTGGAAAGCGCAGAACAAATCGCTGCTGCTCTTCTCGGGCGAGGCCTACAACGTCGAAATGGGCATCAGCAACGAGCTGTTCCAGAACGAACGCGACGAGACGGCGAATTGCCTGATTGCGAGTCACCCCAACAGCGTCACGCATCCCGAGGCGGAGGCGACGATCGACGCGCTGAGCGCCATCGAGAAGTTCGCGTTCTTCATGCGCCTGCTGGCGCCGCCGACGCCATCGCCGGACACGCCGGGCGGAGCGCCGTCGATCGCCAGCGGCAAGAATGTGTTCAATTCCGTCGGGTGCGCCTTCTGCCACACGCCAAGTTTCACGACCGGCAACTCGGCGGTCGCCGCCCTGCGCAATAAGCCGGTGCGACTGTATTCGGACCTGCTGGTGCACGACATGGGCCAGGGACTCGCCGACGGTATCAGCCAGGGACAGGCGGGCCCGAGGGAATTCCGGACCGCGCCGCTCTGGGGACTCGGTCAGCGGATCTTCTTCCTGCACGATGGCCGGACGTCGGATCTGGCGGCGGCCATCCGCGCGCATCAGAGCATCGGATCGGAGGCCAACGGGGTGGTCCAGAACTTCCTGGGCCTGACCGAGAACCAGAAGCAGGATCTCTACAACTTCCTGCGATCGCTGTAGCTGTGACGGACTGATTCAGCTCCGCGTCGCGAGGGGGAAACCGCGCCGCGGACGGATGGGTTCGTCCACTGGGAACGGAGGCGTGGCTCTTCTGGCAGGTAGAGTCACGCCTTCGTGACCAGAGCGCCGGTCTTGACGAACGCTGCCACGAAGAGGAGGCCCAGCAGGCCGTCCGGCACGGCGGTGGATGCCTCGGCCGGCGAGACGCGGCCGTGACTGTACAGCACGGCGACGGTGATCACGTATCCGGCCTTCTCGACGATGCTCGGGATCATCAACGGCCTGAAGCGGGCCGGGTTCGACCCGATCACGAGAAACGCGATCTGCCACGCCATCGTCACCGACAGAAAGCCGTAGAAGAAGTGCGGATAGAGCGTCGGGGCCGCGTAGGGCTGCCCCGTCACGTCGTGCAGGAAGTAGAGCGGCGCGACGACGACGATGCCCCACACGCCCGCGATCACGAAAACGATTCTGGCAAATTTCATCGGCGGACCCGATCATAAACCCGAGCAGGTCTGCACGAGCAGGTAGGGAAAAGCCGCTACAATCTCCCGCCTGTCATGAGCGGAGCGAGTATCGAAGGCGGACGCGACCTGGTCTTTCGCGCCAAGCTCGACTTGGGCCGCCGGGTCGGTGGAGCAGCGCTGGCCGTTATCGGCGCCGCGATCGCCTTGCAACTGGTTCGTGCGATCGCAGCCAACAGAGCGTCGACCCACGCCGACTGGCGCGCCTATCTCCCGGTCGTGCTCGTGTTCGGCGCCGTGGCGCTGGCGTTTCTGCTGCCCGGGACGCTCATACTGCTCTACCGCCGCGAGGTGCACGTCGATCCCGAGCATCGGCAGGTCGTCGAGCGGCAGACGTATCTCGGGTTTCGCCGGACGCGCTCCCATGCCTTATCGAGCTTCAAGAAGATCGTGCTCGCTCGCCGCCTGATCAAGCGCCGCCGGAGCGGGCGCAGCGTCGGAAGTTCGCACGCGCGCCGGTCCTATCCATTCTTCGTCGTGGAGCTCGCGCCGGCTGGCGGCAAGCCGGTCAGGATCGTCACGGAACAGCGGGAAGAGCCGGCGCGTGAAGCGGCCGTCAAGCTGGCGGCGCTGACACGTTTAGCGGTCGACGACGAGGTCGAACGTGAGCGCGCACGCGAGGCCGCTGGGTTGGACGGCGAAGACGACGACGCGCTATGACCGCAGAGCCTTGATCGGATCCAGCGTGGCCGCCCGTCGCGCTGGAGTGATAGTCGCGATAGCAGTAACGACGAGGAGCAGTGCCGTCACACCGGCAAACGTTACGAGATCGTGAGAGGTTACACCAAACAGGAGCCCCTGCAAGGCGCGCGTCAGCCACATCGACGCCAGCACACCAACGCTGACTCCGGTCAGCGCGATACCCATCGATTGCTTCAACACGAGCCCGACGATGTCCACCGCGCGAGCACCAAGTGCCGTGCGCACGCCGATCTCGCGGGCGCGCAACGCGACCGTGTAGGACAACACGCCAAACAAGCCGACGCCCGCAATCGTGAGTGCGAACACCCCAAAGGTCGTCAACAACACGGCGTATAGACGCGGACGCGACAAGGTCGTCGCCACCTTGTCCTCCATCGTCATGACTCCTTCGACGACGGCGGTTGGCGCCGCTGTTTGCGCGGCGCCACGCACCGATCGGACCAACGCGTGCGGATCGGCGGCTGTTCGCAGCACGAGGGAGATCTGTTCGGCGTGAAGCCCTTGATTGCCTGCGAGCACGAAGATTTCAGGTTCCGGCGTGTCGGTGACGCTTTGCCGGACGGTGTCGTCGGCGACGCCGATGATGCGCCGATGAATCTCGGGACGGCCCGGTTGATTGTCATCGTCCGGGACGGTCCAACCGAGCGCGCGGCCGTCGAGAAAACGCCTGGAGAACTCACGGTTGACGATGACGATGGTCGCACCGCTGCCGGCGTCACTGTCCGCGAATTCGCGCCCTTCGACGACGCGCTGCCCCAGCGCGGCGAAATAACCCGCGCTGACGTGCCTGATACCGGTCTGCACCGACTGCGTGCCGCCGTCGTGTTTGCGCAACGGCAACGACGACAGCGCAATCACCGAACTAAATGGCGTTGACGTCGTGTAGGCCGCCCGCGTCACCCCAGGTACCGCGAGCACCCTTGCCACCACCTCGTCGACAACCTGCGT
>Ga0193696_1000719_pt1 | contig 10914 bp, 8 predicted proteins | sample L3m1metaG_FD_145074 | JGI IMG/M metagenome (GOLD analysis project Ga0193696, IMG submission 145074) | Soil microbial communities from a riparian zone of the East river system, Colorado, United States - L3m1 | ecosystem: Environmental > Terrestrial > Soil > Riparian zone | place: USA: East River... | reverse complement strand
GCCGTCCCCGAGCGGGGCCTCACCGCCGCGGTCGCGCTTCCGCATCTCACGCGGCTGGATCCTGTTCGGCCTCGCGCTGCTGGCCTTCAACATCTACTTCAGCTCGCGCGCGACCGAGCCAACCTCGCGCGTCCGCGTGCCGTACAGCCCGTTCTTCCTCAAGCAGGTGAACGCCGGGCACGTGCGGGAGATCACCTCGAAGGGGACGGCGATCCAGGGGACGTTCACGAAGCAGGAGCGCTTCCAGGGCTCGAAGCGGACGACGAAGTTCAAGACCGAGGTGCCGGCGTTCGCCAACAACGACGCGCTCACGGCGCTCCTGGAGAAGAACGGCGTCGTCGTCAACGCCCAGCCCTTGGACACGGGCGCGCCCTGGTGGGAGAGCCTCCTGCTCGGCTTCGGGCCGACCCTCCTGTTCCTACTGTTGCTCTTCTTCCTGATTCGCCGGGCCGGGAACGTCCAGAACGTGCTCGGCCAGTTCGGCCGCTCGCGAGCCCGCCGCTACCAGGTCTCCGGCGACCGGGTCACCTTCGCGGACGTCGCGGGGATCGACGAGGCGAAGCAGGAGCTGAGCGAGGTCGTCGACTTCCTGCGCCACCCGGAGAAGTACCGCAAGCTCGGCGGGCGGATCCCCCACGGCGTGCTGCTCTCCGGCCCGCCCGGGACCGGCAAGACGTTGCTGGCACGCGCGGTCGCGGGCGAAGCAGACGTGCCCTTCTTCTCGCAAGCCGCCTCGGAGTTCGTCGAGGCGATCGTCGGTGTCGGCGCCTCGCGCGTGCGCGACCTCTTCGCCCAGGCGAAGGAGGCCGCGCCGGCGATCGTCTTCATCGACGAGCTCGACGCGATCGGCCGCTCGCGCACCTCGGGCGCGGCCGGCTTCAGCGGCGGCAACGACGAGCGCGAGCAGACGCTGAACCAGATCCTCACCGAGATGGACGGGTTCGACTCCTCGACCAGCGTGATCGTGATCGGCGCGACCAACCGGCCGGACGTGCTCGACCAGGCGCTGCTCCGTCCGGGACGCTTCGACCGCCGGGTGGCGGTGCAGCCGCCGGACCGGGCTGGACGCGAGGCGATCCTGAAGGTCCACACCCGCGGGCTGCCGCTCGCTGCCGACGTCGATCTCGGCCGGATCGCGGCGACCACGCCCGGGATGGTCGGCGCCGACCTCGCCAACCTCGCGAACGAGGCGGCGCTGCTGGCGGCACGCCGGAGCCACGAGCAGGTCGAGGAGTCGGACTTCAGCGACGCTCTCGAGCGCATCGTGCTCGGCGCCGAGCGGCAGGTGCTGATGAGCGCGGACGACCGCCGTCTGACCGCCTACCACGAGGGCGGCCACGCGATCGTCGGCATGCTCACGCCGGGCGCCGACCCGGTACGCAAGGTGTCGATCATCCCGCGCGGCATGGCGCTCGGCGTCACGTTCTCGGCACCGGAGAGCGACCGCTTCAACTACCGCGAGCCGGAAGTGCTCGCGAGGATCAAGGTCGCGCTCGGCGGCCGCGCGGCCGAGGAGGTCGTCTTCGGCGAGACGAGCACCGGCGCGGAGTCGGACATCCAGCAGCTAACGGAGATTGCACGCCAGATGGTCGGTCGCTGGGGCATGAGCTCCGCGATCGGGCCGGTGGCGGTCGTGCCCCGCGACGGCGCCGGGCCTTTCGCCGCCCCGGAGACCTCGGCCGACACGCAGAGGCTCGTCGACGAGGAGGTGCGGCGCGTCGTCGAGGAGTCGCACGAGCAGGTCCTGGCGCTGCTGCGCGAGAACCGGGCGAAGCTCGATTCGCTTGCCAGCGCGCTGCTCGAGCACGAAACGCTGGACGAGGACGACGCCTACGCCGCGGCCGGCGTGCCCCGCACCGCCACCGCGAGCACCGACGCCTACGCGGCGGCGGCCCGGTCGAGGTCGTCCTCTTTGGACGATGACCGTCGCGAATCCCGCTGAGACACTGGGCTGCATGTCCCGGCTCCGGGCGATGGACGCTGATGTCGAGGGTGCGCTCGAGCAGATCAACGTGCCCGCCTACGTGATCGACACCCACGGGATCATCCGCTGGGTCAACCCGGCCGGGAAGCGCGTGGTCGGCGACGTCACCGGGCGGCAGTTCACCTCGGTGGTTGCGCCCGAAGACACCCGCCGTGCGCGGGTGTCCTTTGCGCAAAAGGTCGTCGGGAACGTCAAGGCAACCGACGAGGAGGCGGTGCTGGTGCAGGACGACGGCGATCGGATCACCGTCGAGATCAGCGCGGTTCCGCTCTACTCGGGCGGACAGATCATCGGCGTCTTCGGCCAGCTCGTGCACGTCGAGGACGAGCCCGAGCGCGCCGCGCATCCGAGCCTGACCCCGAGGCAAACCGAAGTCCTGCGGTTACTCGAGCGCGGTCACTCGACCGCGCAGATCTCGCGCGAGCTCCACCTCAGCCCCGAGACGGTGCGCAACCACATCCGCCACCTGTTCCGGGCGCTCGGCGTCCATTCCCGGATCGAGGCCGTCGCCGTCGCGCGGCACGGCTACCTCGCGACGAGCTAACCGCAAGAGGGACAGCGGCGGCTCGCGCTGAGCTGGCGGCCGCAGGCGGCGCACTTGCCGCGGCTCCGTCGCGGGAGCAGGTGCCGCTCCCGAAAACCCATACGGCACATCACCAGACCGATGCCGATCGTCAGCAGCAGCGTGGCCAGGTGGGGGCTCGACGCGCTCACGTCGCCGTCAGCAAATCGTCGCTCCGGCGGGGTTACATCGTCCCGAAGGGATGAAAGCCGCGCTAGGCCGAGGTAACGGGGATCGCGACTACGACGCGAGTGCCGCCGCCCAGTGGGCTGTCGAGCTGCATCGTGCCGTCGACCGCCTCCGCGCGGTCGCGCAGGCCCTCGAGGCCCGAGCCCGGCCGCTCGACCGCGCCACCGCCGCCGTTGTCCGCGATCTCGATACGCAAGGTGCCGTTCGAGACCGAGGCTCGCACCTCGACGAGCGAGGCGCCCGAATGCTTCTGCGCGTTCGCGATCGCCTCGGCCACGACGTAGTAGCCGACGGTCTCGGCCGAGGCGTTCAGCCGCTCGGCGGGGAGCGCGAGCAGGCCGACCTTGATGCTTGAATGCTGGGCGAGGCTCTTGATCGCCTCGGCGAGGCCGAGGTCGACCAGCACCGCAGGATGGAGCCCGCGCGCGAGCTCCCGGAGCTCGTCGATCGCGAGCTGCAGCTCCCGCTCGGCCTCCTCCAGCAGCGAGCCCGCCAGCTTCGACTCGGTCCGCACGATCCCGGCGGCGTCGCCCAGCCGCAGCGCAAGCCAGGTGAGGCGCAGCTGGGCCCCGTCGTGGAGGTCGTGCTCAAGGCGGCGCCGGGCGTCGTCGGACGCCGAGATCACGCGCGCCCGGGAAGCCGCGAGCCGCGCGGCGAAACGCTCACGCTCGCTGACCACCGCGGCCAGGCTCAGCGTCGACAGCGCGGCGACGGAGATGAACAGCTGCGTGTTGAGGACGCTGCGCGTGACCGACTCGAAGTGGAACGGGCCGTGGTAGTGGGTCACGTTCCAGACGGTGAAGATCGCTGTGACGGCGACGCCGAGGGTGGCGCCGCGCTGTCCGAAGCGAAGCGCGGCCCAGATCAGCAACGGGAAGACCAGGTACATGACCGGGGTGGAGTTCCGCGAGGCGAAGCCGGCCAGCCCGACGATCGCTGCCAGGAGCACCGCGGCTTCGAGCCACCGCCCGCCGCGCCAGCCCTTCGGCAGCGGCCGGTACCAGGCCAGTGCGAGCGGCACGACGAGCAGCGCGCCGGTGGCGTCGCCGAGCCACCACGTGCGCCAGACGGTCGCGACGTCGTGGAAGCCGATCACCTCGCCGGAGAGCAGCGAGGTCGCGCCGACCGTCGCGCTGACCGCTGCGCCGGCCGCCACGGAAACGGCGATCGCGCCGACACCGCGCGGAGTGGCGAGCGGCGAGCCGTGCCGGACGAGGCGCCGCAGCAGCAGCACCGCGATCACGACCTCGAGGATGTTCCCGCAGGTCTGGCCCAGCGCCGAGCCGAACGGCAGCACCGAGTAGTCGTTCGCGAGCAGGTCGCCGATCAGCACGCCCGGCCAGTAGGCCAGGCCGCCAAGGTAGAGGAAGGCGATGCCGACGCCCACGGGCAGCCAGACGATCGCCGCGACCGGGCCGGAGAACTCCAGCAGGTACCCGGTCTTGGCGCCCGCGTAGTAGAGCCCGGCGAGGGCGAGCACGCCGGCCGCATAACGAGCCGGCGCGTGCGGGAGGCGGTCGACCCAGGCTCGGTCGGCGGACTCGGAGCGGTAGACGACCTCGGACATCCCTCAGCGCCCTTCGCCGAGCAGGTAGAGCAGCGTCGCCTTGACGCGCCGGTTGACATCGCCGTCCTCGGGCAGGTCGAGCTTGGCGAAGATCGCGTTGATGTGCCGTTCCACCGCGCGCTTCGTGATCTCCAGCGACTCGGCGATCGAGGTGTTGCTGCGCCCTTCGGCGATCAGCGCGAGGATCTCGCGCTCCCGGGGAGTCAGGCTCTCGATCCCCGGGTCGCTCCGCTGGTTCGAGACGAGCTGGTCGACGATGCGCGAGTCGACGAACGAGCGGCCGGCCGCGACCTCGCGCAGCGCACGGGCCAGCTCGTCCCGGTCCTTGACGCGCTCCTTGAGCAGGTACGCGCGCCGGCTCGAGCCGTTCTCGAACAGGCTCAGCGCGTAGACCGGCTCCGCGTGCTGGCTGAGGACGACGACGCCGACCTCCGGCTGCGAGCTGCGCAGCTCGCCGGCATAGCGGATGCCCTCGTCGCTGTTGGTGGGCGGCATCCTGATGTCGGTCAGCACCACGTCGGGCCGGACCTCGTCGACGGTCGACCGGAGCTCGTCCAGGTCGGCGCAGGACGCGACGAGCTCGACGTCGTCGATCGTGCCCAGCACGTGCGTGAGCCCCTCGCGGGCGAGGAAGCTGTCGTCGGCGAGGACGACCCTGATCATGCTGGTTTCGGCGGGGTTTTCATGACGCTCGCTGCCTGGCGAAGCGGGTGCTGACCGGCCTGGGAGAAGCCCTGCCCGGACAGCGCAAGGCCGGAGCGGCCGTCGGACAGAAACACCTGGCGCCGCTCCGCCTTTCCCGGACGCGGCCTATGTTCATCTCCCGCCGGTGAGTAAAGCACAAGACCGGTGCAGACCGGCGTACGAATCGTGGTGATTTGCTCGGTATTTTCTACCGTGGCAATCAGCGGATCCCCGAATAGGCGGATCGCGGCGGAAGGGGCATACTCGCCCGAGAGGGTTCCCCAGCCCTAGGAGGCCGTCCCCCGTTGATCGAGCTGAGCCGCGTGCTCACTCCCGCCGACCCGCGCAACCCCTGGCTGCGCCGAGCCGGCGCGAAGGCCGTGCTCGTCGGACCACCCGCGCCGCCGGCGCTGCCGTTCGAGGTCGTCGACTCGAAGATCCGCGTGCCCGTGCCGCCTGCCGGCATGGTGTCCCGGACCGCGCTGGTCAACCGGCTGCGGGCCGCAGGCGCCTTCCCGCTGGTACTCGTGGTGGCACCTGCCGGGTACGGCAAGACTACCCTCCTGTCGCAGTGGGCTCACCGGGACGTGCGGCCGTTCGCCTGGGTCTCGCTCGACGACGGCGACGACGACCCGGTCACGCTGCTCCAGCACGTGGCGGCGGCGCTCGACCGCGTCGAGCCGCTCCCGGCGTCGGCGCTGGAGCCGCTCACGCCGGAGCGCCGGCCCGCGCCGGCCCGAGCCCTGCACCGGCTCGGCGCGGCGATCGCCGCCCGCCGGGCCCCGTTCGTGCTCGTCCTCGACGGCGCCGACCTCCTCTCCGGCGACTCGGTCGCGGCGCTCGGGACGCTCGTCGGGCACATCCCGGCCGGGTCGATGATCGTGCTCGCCGGCCGAGTGGTGCCAGAGCTGCCGGTGGCGGCGCTACGGGCCGGCGGGCCGCTGCTCGAGCTCGGGCCCTACGAGCTCGCGCTCAGCCGCCGGGAGGCCGAGCTGCTCTTGCGCGCTGCCCGGCTGGAGCCCGAGGACGACGAGATCAACGAGCTCGTCGAGCGCACCGAAGGCTGGGCCGCCGGTCTCTACCTGACCGCGCTGGCCGCCCGCGCCGAGAGCGACGAGCAGCCGGACATCCGTTCCGTCAGCGGGGCCGACCGCTACCTCGCCGACTACTTCCGCTCGGAATACCTCTCCCACCTCGCGCCGGAGCGGCTGACGTTCCTGCGCCGCAGCTCCGTGCTGGAGACGATGTCGGGCCCGCTCTGCGACGCGGTCCTCGACCAAAAGGGGTCGGCCCTCGAGCTCGCCTCGCTGGAACGGGAGAGCCTGTTCGTCGTCCCGCTCGACCGGCACCGCGGCGCCTACCGCTACCACAACCTCTTCCGCGACTTGCTCAGGCAGGAGCTCGAGGAGCGCGAGCCGGAGCTCGTGCCGGTGCTCAACCAGCGAGCGGCGGACTGGTTCGAGGCCCAGGGCGACGACGAGGCGACGCTCGACTACTCACACGCGGCCGGCAACGAGAACAGTGCCGCACGCATCCTCAGCTCGATCGCGATGCCCGTCTCGGCGTCTGGGCGGGTCGCGTCGGTCGAGTCGTGGCTCGACCGCTTCGACGACGACGCGCTGCAGCGCCATCCGGAGGTCGCTGTCGAGGGGTCTCGGATCCACGCCCTCCGCGGGCGGCCGGAGGAGGCCGAGGCCTGGCTCGCGGCCGCGGAGCGCGGTGTGCCTTCCAACGGGAAGGGGGCCGTCACGAGAGCCTGCATCGATGTCGTCCGCGCGGCGATGTGCGCGGATGGACCCGAGAGCATGTTGAAGCGGACGACGTCTGCGCTCCGGAAGCTCCCGGACGACCATCCGTGGCGCCCGTGGGCGCTGATCGTGAACGGCACCGCGCACGTCCTCCTGGGCGAAGACGATCTCGCCGACCAGGTCTTCACGGTCGCGGCCACCGGGTCGACGCAGCCCGAGAGCCACGCCCTCGCGCTCAGCGAGCGCTCGCTGCTCGCGGCCGGGCACGACGAGGAGCGGGCAGAAGCGCTGGCGCTCGAAGCGCAGCGCCTGATCGAGGATCGCGAGCTGGACGCCTACCCCACGGCAGCGCTCGACCTCGCCGCCACCGCCCGCGCGCTCCTGCGCCACGGCCGCTGGGACGAGGCGCGCAGGCAGCTGACGATCACCCAGCGGCTCGCGCCCTTCCTCACCTATGCGATCCCCTGGCTCTCGGTTCAGGTCCGGCTCGAGCTCGCCCGCGCCTACGTGACCTTGCGCGACCGCAACGCCGCACACGTGTTGCTCGACGAGGCTCGCGCGATTTTGGTGCTGCGGCCGTCGCTCGGAGTCCTGACAGAGCAGGTGGCCGTGCTCAAGGACGAGATCGAGGCCATGCCAGAGGCGGCCGGCGGCGGCACGTCCGGCCTGACGCGCGCCGAGCTGCGGCTGCTGCCGCTGCTCTCGACGCACCTCTCCTTCCGCGAGATCGGCGAGCGCCTGTTCGTCTCGCGCAACACGATCAAGACCCAGGCGATCTCCGTCTACCGCAAGCTCGGCGTCTCGAGCCGCAGCGACGCGATCGCCAGGGCCTCGGAGCTCGGCCTTGTCGACGCCGGAGCCGCCAGCGCAGCTCTAGAGCCCGCCGCCGACGTCAAGTCCGCGGTCTCCTAGGCCTCGGCGCGCAGCCGCTCGTACTCCTTCTCGTGCCGCTTGTCGTAGATCCAACCCCAGACGAGCACGATCAGCGAGAAGAAGATGATCGCGCCGATCCCGCCCCAGCGATACCACGCGCTCGTGACCAGCAGGAAAAGGATCATGGCGCCGATCCCGCCGAGGATCACGATCCCGATCAGCTTGAACCAGAACTTTGCACCAAGTCCCTCGTCTTCCACGTTCCTCTCCTTTGCTAGTTCGCGCCGAGCGTGGCAGCGGCTATTGTAGGCAGCATCGTCCCAACCGGGTGATGTCCGTCAGGCTGGCGCATCTGCGACGGTGACAGTGACGTCCTCCTCCGGAGTGGCGGCGGCGCGAGCGCGCGCCAGGTCGCGGCTGATGTGGACGACCGCCGAGGCGATCGGTGCAGCGAGCACCAGCCCGAGCATCCCGAAGATGCAGCCGGCCCCGATCGTCAGCACGAGCACCGCGAGCGGGTGCAGGTTGAGGGCCGCGCCCATCGCGAAGGGCTGGAAGATGTTCTGCAACAGCCCGTTGGCCAGGATCACGACCAGGAGCATGAGCAGCGCAGTCGTGGTCCCTTCCGAGCCCAGCGCGATGATGACTGCAAAGGCGCCCGCGACGAATGCCCCGATGTAGGGGACGTAGGCGGTCACGAAGGTGACCACCGCGATCGTGCCCGCGAGCGGCACGCCGAGCACGAGCGCGGCGAGCCCTACGACAAGGGCATTGAACGCCGCGACGATCGTGACGCCTTGGAAGTAGCCCCGTAGCGAGCGCAGCATCCCGCCGGTGATCAGCTCGGCGACCGGGGTGGGCACGCCGAGATGGCGGTCGACCCACCTCCTCATCGTCGGCCCGTCCTTCATCAGGAAGAACACACTGAGAAGCGTGAACGAGAGCCCGAAGGCGAGCGAGGTCAGCCCCTCGATGCCCCTGATCACGCCGTGGACCAGTGTCGAGATGACCTTCGGGACGTCCTGCTCGACAGTCGACTTGGCGCTGGAGGAACCGGACGGGTTCACCCCCAGGTCCTCGAGCCAGCCCTGGCCCTTGTCTGCGGCCGCGCTCGAATCGGCCGAGATCGAGTCGTTCTGGGAGGTGATGCCGCCGATCACGAGAACGCCGACGAGCACAGCCAGCGCGACCAGACCGAGCAGGACCACGGCGGCGGCGGCCGCCCGCGGCATGTGGCGGGCGAGCGAGCTGACGATCGGCATCGCCACGGTCGCGATGATCGTCCCTGCCACCAGCGGCCCGACGATCGTGGATGTCGTTCCGAGCAGCCAGGTCAAGCCCGCGAGGAGCGCGAAAACGCCGACCAGCAGCCATGACGTCCTGCCGAGGTCCTTCAGCCAGCGCGGCGCCGCAAACGTCGACTCGAGCTCTCCGGCGTCGTCGGAGCCCAATTCGAGCGACTGCGCCGCCTCGGCCGGTCGCTTCTTGCCCAGGTGCTTGAGAAAGCTCACAGTTCGATGCTCGATACCTTGACCGCGCCGCCGGTCGGCACCAGGCCCACGCCTTGATCGTTTACGAAATTCACCCGGTCGGCATGACGGCGAGCCGCTCACCGGCAGCGACACTGCGCCAAGGAAGGTGAACAGGATCTCCGACCCTCAAGTCGAGCGGATCGACGCGCTGTTCGTGCAGAGCGCGACGGCCTTCACGAGCGGGCCGGGAACGATCACGCTCCACGGGCTGGCCGACTCGACGGTCTACTTCGCCGACCGGCCCCGGCGGGAGATCGGGCATATCCCCTCGCACCGGTTCGTGGAGCTCTGGGAGTCCGGCCCGAACAGCTTCGCAGTCGATCCTCCGAATGCCGTGCTCTCGTTCCTCGAGCAGGAAGGCGAGTCGCCGGACGACGCCGTGGTCGTGCTGCGCGAGCCCCAGCTGGAGCAGGACACGCTCACCTACGAGGTCGAGATCCTCGACGGCACGCTGCCGGCCCGATACGGGCCGTGCGCCCTCTTCATCGACGTTTTCGGACGTCCTCTGGCTCCAGTGGCAAGTCCGAAACGTCCAAAGAGCTAGCGGCTTCGACGAGGCTCCTGCGCCGGTGCCGCCGCCACGTCGCGGCCGCGACCGCCCCGAAGACGAGCGTCGGCACGATCGTCAGGAAGCGGTAGACCAGCACCGAGGCGACGACGCCGGCGCGGTTGCCGCCGAAGCCGACCAGCACCGAGGTCAGGCCGAGCTCGACGATTCCGAGGCCGCCGGGGGTGATCGGGATCGAGCCGAGCACGCGGGCCAGCGACCACCCGGCAAACGCCTCGACCAGGGTCACCTCGTCTCCTCCGACCCCGAGCGCCCGCAGGCAGACGAGCAACACCACGAACACCGTCAGCTGGCCGACGAGCGTGGTGAGCGTGAGCAGGTGCCAGCGCCTGCGGAGCAGCCCGATCGCCCGGCCCCGGAAGTGCACGAGGCTCTCGCCGCTCCAGCCAACCGGGCCGCGCTTGACCAGGCCGAGCACCCAGTTCAGCACGCGGGCGGCGAGGTCGCCCACGCGGCGCGCCATCCTTCGGCTCGCCAGCGCGAGCCCGAAGGAGCCCGCCACGATGACGAACACCCCCACCCCGATGATCGCGATCGTCTGCAGCGCGGCGGCGTCCCCGCCGGACAGCGTCAGCAGTGCGAAGGCGACCGCCGGCAAGCCGAGGATCGCGAGCTGGTTCCAGATCCCGGTCAACGTCACGGCGAGCGCGACCTCGTCGGCGTGGAAGCCCCAGCCGAGGAGCATCGCCGCCGAGATCCCGATCCCGACCGCTGGACCGCCCGGCGCGATGTAGGTCGAAGCCGTCGAGGCCTGCGTGACCGTCTCCGCCGACCAGTAGCCAAGCCCCGGCAGCGCCGTCATCCAAGGCGGGCCGAAGGTGGCCAGGTTCAGCACGACCGCCGCGAGCAGGACGGCGATCCACTCCCAGGAGAGCATCTGCACCTGCTCCCAGACCTCGCTGTAGTTCGCGAACTGCGGCAGCACGAAGACGTACGTCCCGACGATCACCACCACGGCGAGCCCGATCGCCAAGCCGCGCTTCATCCAGGGCTTCAACGCGCCACCTCGAGCTCGAGCGTCTCGCCGATCGCGAGCACGCGGACGTCGACCTCGGGTGCCAGCTCCGCGGCGGCACGGGCGAACTCACGCGCCGGCGTGTCGTCGGGCCGCGAGGCAAAAGGCGTGCGATAGGTGCCCCAGTGGACCGGCACCGCGATCCTCGGCCGCAGCAGCCGCAGCGCCTGCGCCGCGCCGCGCGGGTCGAGG
>Ga0193696_1000718_pt1 | contig 10956 bp, 15 predicted proteins | sample L3m1metaG_FD_145074 | JGI IMG/M metagenome (GOLD analysis project Ga0193696, IMG submission 145074) | Soil microbial communities from a riparian zone of the East river system, Colorado, United States - L3m1 | ecosystem: Environmental > Terrestrial > Soil > Riparian zone | place: USA: East River... | reverse complement strand
GCTTATTTAGGTACTTCTGAGTATTAAGTTTATTAGTTATGTGAACGGAAAATCCGTCCTCGTCAAGACTAATAACACTTCGTGGATGACGGGCTATTTCTTCGCCTATCTTTTTAGCCATTCTATCGTAATCAACTTTACTTCCATTGACATGACCATTTGAGTTATTTATAACCGTCATGTTTGCCTGTGGAGTTAAAATATCTTTTGTTTCGTTTGGATTGTAAACCCTTTCTCCCCCTTTCATCCAAATTACCTGCGGATGGTCAGCGACAAAATATTTACCGTTCATTTGGATTAACTCTGTTCCGGTTTCGCCTACTTCAGCGAATCCTTTAGGAGCTGATTTTGTACCCTTGCCGAATTTAGGGATTTGTCTTGCTACTATTGCTGCTATTTGCGCCGCAACCAAAACAGAAGTAGCTGCAATCAAAGCGACATTCGGAGCAGCCTTAATGATAGCAGCAGCCCCGTTTACGAATGCTTCAAATAGGGCAATAGCCTTTTCTCTTTCTGCTTGTTTTTGTTTTGTCGTTTTATCAAGCCTGTCAATAACCTTTAATCTTGCTTCATATTCTTTTTGAGATATTATCCCGTTTTGCCTTAACCTTTCCAAACTGTCTTTTTGTGCATCAATTCTTGCATCTTCATTCGCTGCAATGGTATCTAAAAATCCTTTAAGTGAACCGATAGCCTGATTAGCGAAATCGGCTATAACCCCAACTGTTTCTTGAAAAACTTTAAGTCTTTTTTCTGCTTCGCCTTCGGTAAACTCTGTAAATTTCTTTTCGTTTTTCTTCTTCGCCTCTTGTTCGTCATTGTTTATTTCAATAGCCTTTTTAGAAAACTCCTTTTCATCAATTTCTTTGTTCTTTAACTGTTGCTGATTAAACAACCTTCTTTTGGTGAACTCTGTAAACTCAAAATTAGAAAGTTCCTGAAGTGCCTCTTTCCTTTGTTGGAATGGTAATTTTTCGTCAGCAAGATTTTCTTCCAGAATGGCCTTACGTTGCTGTAAGTTCCTGCGGGTATCTTCCAACTCCTCATTAAACGCTTCTTCGTGTATCTTCCTGCGGGTTTCAATTATTTGCTTATCAAAACCTGCAATAATCTCAGCCCTTTTAGTTTCATTGTTTTTTACCGCAGCTAACTGAATTTCCTTTTCGATATTCAACTGATCGACGGTTAATTTTTCCCTTTCTTCAAAAGATAAATTTAATTGTGATAACTGAGTAGCAATTAAAGAAGCATAATCTTCTAAAACCTTTTTATTATTATCCTCATTAAACTGATTAGTTAACTCTTTTTGGTCTTTAAAGAATTGCTGAACTAACAACTTCCTTTGGTTGAATGTTAGCTTATCGTTGTTTAAGGCTAAAGCAAGTTCAGCAGCAGAAACCTGTCTTTGTGCCTCAAGTTCTGCAATACTGTTTTCTTTAGTGTTTAGTAGTTTTATTTTCTGAGCAGCTAACTGATCCTGTAATTCCTTTTCAGCTAATTCTTTGTTTTTAGCACTTCTTTCTTTTGAATTTTTCTCAGCGTTTTCCCTTTGCTTTTTAGCGAACTCATTCCTAAGTACTATTAACTGAGTTTCCTTATCGGTAACAAGGCTAACCGCATCTTGGTAAAATTCCTTTTCGGCATCTATATTTTGGTCAAAAGAATCCCTCCTAACTTTTGCGTTAAACAATTCCTTTTGTAAAATACTTTGCCTTAAATTAAAAAGGGTATTTTCGGAAGCTCCTGAAGATTCTCTTATTTCAAGTTCCCTTTTTAAATCATCCAATTCACCCTTTTTGGCGTTACGTCTTTTTTCTGAAGCCCCAACTTCTTTATCCAGGTTATCAGCAAATTTTTCCTGTTCTTCTCTGAGTAACCTTTGAGCTTCCGCAGCATCTTCAGCAGCCGTTGTAAAGTTTTGAAAAGCCTCAACCAATAAACCTATCCCAACAATCAAAGCTCCTATTCCGGTAGCTGCTAAAGCAATTCTGAACGCTTTCATTGCTCCTGTACTCGTTCCTACAACTACTGCGTAGGCCTTCTGAAGGTTTGTTTGAATAATTGTAAGAATATTATCCTTTCTCTTTAACTCGCTCTGTATGGCCTGTAAACCATTCAGGATGGACATTGCGGAATTTACCTTTAGCAAGGTCTTTTGAAGTTCTTCGTTATCCTTTCCGACTAACCCCTGAATGCCCTGAAGTACGGAATAAGCGGCAGCCAAATTGCTTACAAATCTTATTGCTACATCAAGTTTGCCAGTATCTGAAGCCTGACGGTTTATTTCTTCATTTACATCCTGTAAAGTATCTCTGTATTCACCCGCCTTTTTAGATAGCTGTTGGTATCGTTCTGTATTATCCTGCCCGTTTAATTTCAAACGAGCCATTTCTTCATTAATTTCCCTTAGTTCAACCTTAAGACTTTTATCAATGTTGGCAGTCTGTTGCATCACCTTATTAAACTGCTCCATTGAAATACCCGCATCCTTTAAGGCTGTTTCCACTCCTTCGCCAAACCCATCAATGAAAGATTTAGTTATACCGTCAACCCTTTTCTTTAGTTCACCTAAATCACTAATCCCACTTTTAGATAAATCAGAAATTGATTTCTTGGCTGCATCAATAGCAGGTTTTAAAGTTGTTCCACCGCCCAACTTTGCAAACTTTGCCCCGAATTGATCTAAGGACTTACCGGCATCCGTAAACAAAGCAGCCATTTCTTTTGAAATGGTTTTGTCTGAAACTAATTGCTCAACTCCCGATTCTAATTTGGTGAAGTCCGGAACGAACTCAACGAGTATTTCTGCCACTTTTCAACTTTTGAAGTTCAGCAGCCATTTTCTGATTAGCTGCATATTTTCTATTGAGTAAATGCCAGTAGTCGATAATTGGCATTCGCTCCAAATGTTCAATCTTCATAGGGTCATCACCACTTAACCAAACCATTTCTACATATCTATTGTCGTGACTTTCGGCGATAAGTGTTTTAAAACTTCTCGAAAATGTATCGTGTTCAACTCTTTTACTATTCCCGAATAAGTTTGTAAACTTGCTCCTTGAGAATCTAAGTAAGGTATCAAGTCTCTCAGAGGAGTCTGCAAAAAAAAACTTAACACCTCTGGGTCTTTTTTCCACCTTTCAATTTTTTCTTTATTATACTCCCTGTCAAAATGATACGGGTTTTCGTCTTGGTCGAAAAAAATCACACTTGCTATTTTATAAATATGGTCACTAACGGGGATCATTTTTAACCTTTCCTGTAAGTGTTTAAATAAGGTAGCAAGTTCGATAAGTTTAATCTTTTTATTGTCGCTTAAAATTGTCACTCCCGCTTCAGCCCATTTTTCTAAATAATCCTTTGTGCATCTCATGTTAAATTCTTCATAGTAATCCAATGCCTGAAGCCCTCTGATTGAAGGGATGGAAAAAATATCATCAAACATAAAGTAAGACTTACCCTGGTAAACAAAAGCCTTTATGATCTTTTGTTTATCCTGAAGCCTCAAGTTCCTGAAAGGCCTTCTGAATAAGTTCTTCAATCGTTCCACCATTTTTAATTACTTTTTCTTTATCTAACAGTCGTAAAAAACATTTCGACCCATAAACCTTTATCGAAAATCTTCCTTTTTTATAAGTCCTTATTCGTGATGCACAAGCACAATATCCGAAATCCTTAAACCCAAAATCCATAAGGGTCTTATGTACCCCTTTGCAGTCACTCATACAAATATGAATGTTCTTTACTTGCCCAATTATAAAAACCGATTGCACTTTTATCGGTTAAGTTACTTTTCGCAAACCATTGTTGCGCTTCGGTAATAGTTTTAAACTTCATCTTTAATTGAATTATTTAAGTTAGCAATAGCCGCATTTATTCCTGCAGCAGCAAAAACAACTATTATCATTTCTTTATTCCATCCTTCGTACAAAAGATAAAAAGCCGATCCCCACCAAAAACTCATACAAATAGGACAACCATATAGAGGTTTAATTATCCACTCAGGAAGAATAGTATCTAAATAATTCGCTACATCTTCAAATATCATCCCTTCCCAAGTAGTTGAGTTTATAAAAAGCACAGCAAAAGCAATTAAAACACTTAGTTCAATCATCTGAATATTTTTACATAACCCGTAGCCGCACCGCCGTTATCAATATGGATGTTTGTTGTCGGGTTTCCGTCTAATTTAATTTCAATTAATGGCTCAATGTAATCACCCGCCTGTAAATGATAAACCTTCACATGAGGAACAACCCCGAACCTTCCTTGCATACTTACCGAATAAGCTATGTTCATAATAGCCGTATTTGTAAAAGGGAAAACGGTATGGTCGCAACAATGGCTCAAAGCCCTGCTTCATTTGAAGGGTAAATATTACATTCTATGTCCAAAGAAATTTGTCTTACATGATGGCAAATGACAAACTGAACTCCTGATTCGTCTCCAGGATGGTCTAAAATTTCTAATTGGAAAGTCCTTTTGCTTTGAAAAAAACCTTCAGGAACATCTGAAACAGGAATTCCCAACGGATCACCGTCAACGTAAGTGAACGCTTTACTCAAAACAGTATTCCCGTCAGTTATTCTCCAATAATAAGTTCCGGCTGTAAGACCTGAGATATTAAAAAGAAAGCTGTCTGTTGGTTCATCCGTTAGACAGCTTAGTATAAATTTAGGAGCGCATGGATCGCACATGGTATTTTTATTTAAAGATAGTATAAATTATAGTTGTAAACCACATGAGATACAAGAGTCATTGTTTATGCAGTTTATAACCTTACAATTTGGACATTCTTTTTCCCAATCCTTACTATTAAAAAATTCGTTTACAAAGTCCTTTGCAGCCTTTTTTATTTCTTCTGCCGAAAACTGTTTAGCCTTACCAGATTGGGGTTTAATATCAGGAAGGTTTATTATACTTTCTGCTTCCCTTAATGCTTCTTCTTGTGTCATATACTATAAATTAAATTCTCCATGTTCTTTGATACTAATTTAAAGCCCTGTGGGAACATTATATCGTGGTATGCCTTTTCATTCTTACCGTTGAATTCAATAACCGCCACTTGAATCTTTAAGGCCTTAAAATCTATCTGAGGCAAAACGTCAAGCTCCATTCCTTCAATATCCAAAGATAAAAGGTCAAAATGAGTGTGCCTTGACCTTGATAACATAGTAGCAAAAGAAGTCATTGGGACTTTCATTTTTTCAAATGGCATATTTAAAGAAGCCCATCTTTCAAGCTCTGATTTTACACCGGAAGAAACCAAAGCAATATCACCTTTATTAAGTAATTCACCTGATTCATAGAACTCTAAAAATCCATCCTCTTTTCCAATAGCTACATTTTGCAAATCAATGTCCCGATCTATTAATTCGTAGTTTTTTAAAAGCCTTTCGTAAGCCTTTGGGCTTGCTTCAACTAAAAGCCCTGTCCATCCCATTTCGGCAAATGCTCTTACATTGCTAAAGGTTATACCGTCATTTTCTCCTATCGAAAGAAATTTACCTATATGATTGCCAAATAGTTTTTGGATAATAATATCTTCTCCGTTCTGAGCGTAACTATTCATTTTCTATGGTTTGTTTGTGATTGCAAACCCTACAAACATGGTCAGGGGTTACATTAAATTGCGAACCTATTTCTTTTAACCTAAATCCTTTCCCCCTAAGGTTTCTTATATCATAAATATCTTGTAGCGATAATTTTCTTTGTGAATGTTTTGATCCTCTTTCAAAAGTACCGCCCGTTAACCCGTTATTATAGGCGTGTTTCATGTTTTCTGATTGGGTTACCCATTCAAGATTAGATAAGGCGTAGTTAAGCCTGTTGCCGTCAATATGATTTACTTGTGGTTTACTTTGTGGATTTGGTATAAAATGAATAGCAAGTAACCTGTACAGATTAAACAACTTCGTTTTGTTATTGTGCCACAATCTTACAACATGGTGACCGTGTTTATGAACACATATAGAAACATCTTTCCCTGTGGTCATATTTATAACCTTACCACTTTCGTATATTACATAATTAGGAAAATCTTTTATTTGAGTGTAGTTCATTTTCTATAAATTACAAGTACGTCATCATAACGATTTTTAATATGCCTTCTGTCAATTATCTCACCTTCCCAAAATAAATGTTTCTTAGCATCAATATCCTGAATGTCCTCGATGATATAAATTGACCCTTCAGCCATGTAGTCTTTTAAAATGTAATGGGTTTTTACTTGGTCTTCGATATTATGAGAGCCATCATCAATAACCACATCAAATTTTAACCCTTCATAGTATCTAAAAATATCAGCTTCGTTTGTAGCATCACCTATTGAAATATATAACCCTTCCTCAATAGCCTTCGTTAAATCTGCTTTTCCGTCAATGGGTTTTATTGAACAATCAATGCCAAAAACTTCACCTTTAAAATATTCATCCCACATCCTTAAACTTTCACCGGACATTAAACCGATCTCTAAAATGTTCTTAGCTGTCTTACGGTAAGGGGCTAAGATTTCTTCATAGACCTCAATGTATGAATGAACCGTTCCTTTATCAGGCCATCCTGTTTTTGGATCGTAGTATTTATCGTATAGTTGCTGTAATGTTTTCATAATCTTCAATCCATTTACTTACTGAGTTTAATTCATCTTTAGGCAATAATCCTTCAGCAACTAATGCCTTATAACAAGTATATAAATTTGAAGTAACCAAGCCGTGACAACTTTCTAATTTTAATTTACCCAAAATACTAACGATTTCTTCATTATAAAGATAACCTGGAATTTCTTGCTCAAAGTCTTTCATTAAATCATGCTTGTTCCTTTCCTGATAAACCTCACTTGGCGAATGAAATGTTACCCCTTGCCCAATTTCCCACAAACATCTTTGAGCAACAAAAGACCTCCAAATATCTGTCATTCTGAATGAACAATTAACCGGAAGATACATTAAGGGGTAAGCATCAGGAAACCACCAAGTACTTTGTGAATTGAACGGACACCAAGTATTTTTATCCAGATAAATTGACCGATCATACTTAAACTCATTGGGTTTATTATTCGTCAGTCGGTAAATAGCATCTACATCCGGCTCGCCATCTGCTAAACCCTGTTGAATAGAACTTACAACAGCCTCTTTTGCCCCGAATAATTCCTTACCCTTATTTACATGATTCAACGGGAAACCACGAGGCCAAATCTTTGTTGGGGTCATTGGCTCGTAAGCATTAAACCAACCTTCGCCAAATGATTTACTTGCCTTCGTTTCTTTGAATCTTAAACCCCATTCTTTGTTGGGAATATTGTCATCGTCTGTATCATATATAAGATCAGGATTTTCTGCTATTGCTTCTAAGTAACCAATATTTTTTCTTGCATAGTGATTAAAAGGAGCATAAGCCAAAGGGGTATATGGTTGAAAGTATTTAGCTTTTTCATAATGCCATCCCTTTGGAGTTTTTTCGTCACCAACTACAATCAGCCTTTCCCCGAACTTCTCATATAAAGCCTCAACCGCTTTTGTAGGTTTATTGATAGTTGTTATTACGCAGTAGTTATTCATAAAATTTCATTGCTAAATAGTGACATCTTGCCTCCATGTCAAATTCATTTTCCTTCTCATACTTTAATCGGTTCTTTCTAAATTTTATATCATCAATATCAATTACCCCATTAGTTTCAGACCTTCTGAATAAAGCGTTAACTATTGCCGTCTGTTCTTTGTTAGTGAACAATGCGTTAATAACTTTTCTTCTGCCAAAAAATCTAATTAAAAACTTTATCATCTTATTGGAATATTTGCAAATACTTGATGGATATACTTTAAAGCCCAATCGCCCCCATTTTGATTAAATAAAAACATTTTCATTCCTGTAATGTTGGAAAAATTATTAACAGCTTCTATAACTCCGAAATCTTCATCTTCAATATAATCATGCCCTGCCATTATACCGCCTTTCTTTAATTTAGGAAACCATTCTTTCAAATCTCTTTTTACGTCCTTTAAAAGATGCGATCCATCCAGATAAATAAAATCAAAATATTCATCCTTTATTGTCTTGACCGCATCGTAAGAATAATCCCTTAAAACAACTACTCTTTTATCATCCTGAAATCTTGTTTTGACCAATAACCAATCTTCCCTGTCAGAATAAGAAGTAGTTAAACCGCTTTTATACTTTTCTTCATTTACTCTAAACGGATCAATCAAATAAAGATAAAGCGGATTCTTTTCTAATATCATCTTTGAAAAGTCACCCCTGAACACTCCTATCTCGCAGCAATACTTATCCTTTAAGTCAAGTGAGTTTAAAAATTCCTGTCTATCGTTTACTGTTTTCATAACGGATATTTTATTCCTTCAATTTCTACTTGGTCATCCATTTTTAAATAAGATAAAGTTTCCTCATGTGCAATATTAACTATCCTTCCATCACTTAACCAACTTGCAACCGCCCCTGTTGAACTTCTATTCTTAATGTAATGTTTACACTTACTGAATAGCCAAACCATTAAAACGGGTTGTAAGCCCCTCTCGTAGCCACTCACAGGCGAAAATCTTTCTGGATTGTTCTTTGAATTTAATGGAGCCTGAATAAACTCTTCTATAAGAAAGGCATTGGGGTATCGGGCAAACAACGGGTCAAGGATTCCAGATTCTTCGGCTGTACATGCAATTCTGTAATCTCCCTGTTCCAAAAGCTCATCCACGAATCGGAAATATTTTTCAATCGGGATTCTTGGCCTTCCATCAAGATAGATATCAGTTCCTCGCCATGTAATTCCAATAGTTTTTGAGAAGTCAATGTTGTATTTTTTAACGAGTTCATTACCTCGTTTGTTTGTTTCTTCATTGAAGTGGAGGTTTTTTTTATAATAGTCTTTTATTACTGATAGTGGTTGTGACATGAAAGGAATGGGGCAATCATCAATCCAATCTTCCCAAGTAAAAACACAATCAATTTGATCCACTTCCCATTCAAAAACATGATTAGGTTGTTTAAAATACCATTCGTACATATTTGGTATTTGTGTAAACTTTTGTAAATCTTCGTAAGATTTTAAAGATTTTCCTTTAGGCCATCTTATTGTGCAATGCTGCCCCTTTTGATTAAAACTCCACATCATCCAAAAATGGCAGTAAAGCCATGTGGTGAGAGTCGAATGAATATCGTTTTTCTCTAAGTAAATCATCAGAAATAAGTTAATACCGCTTCGGCCTTGCTCCGTCTTGCAACCCACCAAATTGAAATGAATTTAAAAAAACTGTTTGTAGTATAGACATAGGTTTTCCCTTTTATATTCCCGTGACTTTTATACCTTACTTCTATTTTCATTTGATTTCTAATTCATATTGCTGAAAAAAGTTCTCATAAGAAGAACTAACCTGTCCCGTATTAAAGTCAATGTACTGAGAAGTTCTGTGAAAACCAAAAGGTTTTTCTACATAGTAGGAAAGATTCTCATTCCCCCCCTGTGCAAATTTAGCCCCTTCGTGCAATGGAGCGATATTAAATCCTTGACCCGATAAGCTAATTACACCGTCCTCATAATATCCCATTATCTTCTGAATCACGTCAGCCTGACCTTGCGACCAATCCCACTCAGGAGTAATTTCAGCAAGCCTTTCCATTACTTTCTTCGACCTTAAGCTAAAACCACCCGATCCCACTCTATCCATTTGCTGAAACAGGGGAGCAATGTAATCGTATTCCAACCACGCCGGATTCCAGGATTCAGGATTTAAAATAAAGCCATCCCTTTGAACAATGAGTACATGGTCAGTATCAAAATAGTCTTTGCACTTTGTCAGCATAAAAATTGAGTAGGCTACAAGAGAATTAAGTTTAGGGATCGTTACTTTATGCTCGTAATCTATTTCAATGTCTGTGAGGAGTTTTACCGCCCCGAAGTCACAAAGGTTTTTACAATGCTCTAAAACATTTATTGCGCCTTTTGCGTTTACAGAATCTGCGATTAAAAGTGTAACTGAGGGAAGCTGAAGTTTCATTTTTAATTCTGTAAAACCCTTGACCTTGTTTTCTTATCAAACTTCTTAACGATTTTGTCTATAAAAGATTTAAGATCGTCATCACTCGAAAACATTGCGCCTAAAATAATTTCATCTTCAATCTGTGATACTCTTGGAAAATCTCTTTCTTTTAACTTTTCAATCATCTGCGAAACAGAATCATAAGTATTGATTCTATCGTTACCGTTAGTACCGACAATTTTTCTTAGAGTTCCTTCATGCGATCTTAAAGCATCATCGCTAACTTTGCAAGCGTCAAGTAGTCTTTGTCTTTTTTCTTTAAACTTATGCAGTTCGTTAACAGTTGCTTCAGGCACTTCGCCAATTTTTGCCTTTTTTAATTGTACTAAAACTTCTCTTGCTAATAAAGCTGCTTGTTTTTGACTGATTTTCATTTTATTTTATTTATTGGTTATATAATCGTAATGATAAAGATATTTGTTTATAAAAACCTCCTTCTTCACAAGTCCTGCTTCCTTTAGTCTTTTTGCATAATCATAATCCTCGCCAAAAGTTATATCGGGATATTTTATTTGTAATGCCAATTCTGTTTTGATTGGGGAAAGATGATTATTAAATCTAAGATAAACATTTCCTTTCTTTTCGTAAGGGTATCTTACTGAAATTCTCCATTCGGTTTTATTCTTACCATCGAAAGTGATCCATCCTTTAAAACCTATTGCATCGGGTTTTTGTTCGATAGCTTTCATCATTTCAGCGACATACTCAATATCCAAAATATCGTCATCATCAACAAAAGCAGAATAAGCAGCACCCGCATTAAAAGCCCTATCAAGTAGTTTATTCCTTTTCGCTCCTGTGGTTATTTGTCTGTTATCAACTTCTGGAATCACGATTAGGTCAGGATGAGAAGGAATAGAATCTATGAGTCGGGCAAGTTTATCCTTCCTTTCTTCCAGAGAACAAA
>Ga0193696_1000716_pt1 | contig 10961 bp, 11 predicted proteins | sample L3m1metaG_FD_145074 | JGI IMG/M metagenome (GOLD analysis project Ga0193696, IMG submission 145074) | Soil microbial communities from a riparian zone of the East river system, Colorado, United States - L3m1 | ecosystem: Environmental > Terrestrial > Soil > Riparian zone | place: USA: East River... | reverse complement strand
GGTTCGCCCGAGTTCGGCGTCTGCTCGACGCTGGAGGAAGCGATCGAGTGGCTCACGCCCTGAGGCGACGGCGGACCCAGGCTGTCACCGCCGATCGTAGGATCGCCCCATGCGCGACGATGACTGGTTCAAACCGCATCCACATCGACCTACGCCGCCGCCGCGGCAACCCAAACCGGGCGAGGAAGTCTGGCGGCTGCATGGTCACGATGGTCGGGTACAAAGCTGCGAGCTCCGCGACGACTCGAGGGCGGGCGCCGGCTGGGACGTGATGCAACTCGAAAACGGAGAGCCTCTGTTCAGTCGCCGATGCGGGAGTGAACAGATCGCGCGGCACGTGGCCGAGGCCGTAAAGAAGGACTTGCTCCGAATCGGCTGGGCGGAAGAACAGCCGAGTGGGGCGAGCTGTTCTCAGTGAACGCGGCGCCGCCGCTGCACGCTGGTCGTGCTGGCGATGATCTCGTCCCAGCCATCCGTGTTCAGCGCCACGGGCTCGGGCCCACCAGTAGGGACAGTCAGGATTGTCGCAGCGCGTGCCCGGTCCGGCGCAGTCGTCACGCGGCCACCGCAGATCCAGCCTTCCGCACGCCGACAACTCATAGATCGTCAGTGCGCGCGGGCGTACTCAGGAATCGGATTCACCGGGGTTCCGTCGTCGTCATAGAGCGTCAGGTCGAGACACCGGATGCGTAATAGCCGCCGAACCCCGCCGCGATGGGAATCCCGATGGCGGATAGCGCCAGTCCAACCTACCGGATGCGGATGCCGCCCGACGAGGTGCGCACCTGCAGCAACGGCCCGCCGCCGTTTACCGTCCCTCGCAGCTCGCGCCGGTCCACCAGGCCGACGACTGTGATTGGGTACTGCGTGTCGATGCGGCCGGAACTCGAGTGCGCATCGAGCGAGAACGCCGGCTTGCCGGCCAACTCGATGGTCACGCTCCCCGACGAAGATGACAACCGCCAGTCGGAGGTCTGCTCGCCCTGCACTCTCAGCGTGCCGCTCGACGTGGACGCGCGAACACCGCCGCGAAGACCCGAAAGCTCGATCGAGCCAGAGCCCGATGACGCCTCCACCTGGCCGCCGCTCGCCTGCGAGACCACGACGGAGCCGCTGCCGGTCTTGATTGTGATGCCGCCCTTCACATTCATCCCGTCGATCGAGCCGCTGCCCGAGCTCGCGGAGAACGATCCGCCCACCGTGTCCGCGCTGATCGAGCCCGAACCCGTAGTCGCCCGCACGTCGCCGCTCGCGTCGCGCACGCGGATCGATCCCGACCCGCTCCGGGCGGTGACGACGCTGCGCAGCCCTTCGATGAAGTGCGAGCCCGAGCCTGTCTTTGACGACAGTGTCGTCTCGGGGGGAACGACCAGCGCGTAGCTAATCGACACGTGCTCGCGCAGGTCCTCATCGTCGATGCGGCCGATGCGCACGCGGCTCCCCGTCTGCTCGATCGGCGGGTTAGCTTCAATGCGTCGGACGCGTTCGTGCGCACTGACTCGGCTCCGGAAGAGCCCCCAGTCGCCAGCCGTGACGCGCGCGCGGATTTCGACCCGGCCGGGTTGGCCGGCGCGGACCTCGATGCGTCCCGATCCTGACGACACCTCGAGTTCCACGGGCCCGGTCACAGATAGCGTCCGTTCGAACGAGCCAACGGCCTGCTGTGCCTCGGCGCGTCCGGCATACCCGAGAAGTGCCAAAAGAGTCGTAGCAACGGCGAGCGAGCGTGACGCGGGCCGAGACTCTGCGTACATGAATCCCCCTCGGCGGATTGGACGTAAAACATCGACGCGGCGTTGCGCGCGTTAGATGCGCGCTGCATCGCCGTGCGGAGGCGCTTCATGTGTTCCCGCGACGCCCTGGAGACGTTTCATTTACGTTCGGGCCACTCGGCCCGTAGTGAACCTTGGTGTACTCAGGAATCGGATTAACTGGAGTTCCGTAGTCGTCGTAGACCGTTAGGCAGGCCGCACACCACGTCCACCGGCCCGGGTCATGGGTCAACGCCGCGCGTTCGCACCAGCCCCCGCGGCCCGCACACCGTTTCGAACCACTGGAGGCGTTCGCCGGGCTGTGCCGCCGTCGTCTGCTCCAAAGCCTCTCGGGCGGTCATCCCGCGCCTTTCTATCGCCGGTCCTGTGCGCATTGTCAGTAGACCCGTGACGCGCGGCAGGCTGAGCACGATGGACTAGCCGAAGGCTTGGGCTGTGAACTCGCCGGCCTCTTCCCCGTAATTACTCAGGAGGAGGCTCAAAAGGTGCTACCAGTAGCCGGAGCGTTGGCCGTGCTTCTCTTTTCAGCAGCACTCGGACAGACGCAGGAGGCCCCACCGCAGAAAGTGGATGTGACTGGTGCCTGGGACGTGACGATCACTATGTCCGGCGGATCAGTGTCCGGTCTTGCGGTTCTGAGTCAGGACGGCCCCAAGGTTACGGGCATGCTTGGTCCCGCCTTGACGGACATGTTTCCCATTGAGGGAACATGGGATGGGGACAAGCTGACCATCCTGGCACGCCCGCGCACCGGGCGAACCACAGCGTTTGCGAAGTGCGAGTTGACGGGCACGCGTGAGCGGATGACCGGAACAATCGACATCAACAAGGGTACGATTGAGTTTGTCCGCAAGAAGCGAGAGGGCTAGTAACCAAAAGTTTGGTCAGCTCTGGCGGCGGCTTGATTCAAACTCACCCACTTACTCATTTCTCGCCGACTTTCGACCCGGTCAGCGTGGGGTAAGCGATTATCAGCAACTGTCTTAGCTTTCGGCGTTGACGGGCAGCCATCGTTGTTGATGTTTGATCATGGCATTGAGAGTTGTGAGGAGTTTCCGCATTGGGCGACCAAAGCCACCAAGGGCCGTTTGCCGGCGGCGCGCAACGGGGCTATCAACGATCGGATCGACGAGGCCTACCGAACGAAGTACGCCGGGAGTCCGTACTTGAAGCCGATGATCGGCGGCCGCGCGCGAGCGGCGACCGTGCGAGTCAGGCCGCGAGGCTGACGGATGCCTCGCGTGTTCATCACCGGCAGCACGGACGGCCTGGGCCGTGCCGCAGCACGCGCGCTCATCGCGGAGGGCCATGAGGTCGTGCTGCATGCGCGGTCTCCGGCGCGCGCCTCGGCGGTCGACGATCTTGCCTCCCGCGCGGCTGGTGTCGTCGTCGGCGACCTCGCCAGCGCCGTCGAGACGCGACGCATCGCGGACCAGGTGAATGCGATCGGCCGTATGGACGCCGTCATCCACAACGCCGGCGCATATGCCACGTCGGGCCGGTCCCCGACAGGGACATTCGACCATCCTCGCCGTCAACACGCTCGCTCCGTACATCCTGACAGCACTGATCGAGCGGCCCAGCCGTTTGGTGTACCTCAGTAGCGGCATGCATCGTGGCGGCAGCGCCTCGCTACGCGACATCGATTGGCTCGAGCGGCGTTGGAATGCCAGCCAGGCGTACTCGGACAGCAAACTGTACGTGACAGCCCTCGCCTTCACGGTCGCGCGATGCTGGCCGGAGGCGCGGAGCCACGCGGTCGATCCCGGCTGGGTTGCCACAAAGATGGGTGGATCCGGAGCGCCGGACGATATCGAGATGGGATACCGCACCCAGACCTGGCTGGCTGTCAGCGATGACCCCGCGGCGGCCGTAAGCGGCCGGTACTGGCACCACCGGAAGCCGAAGCGCCCCGCGCGGGAAGTATCAGATACTCGGTTTCAAGACCAGCTCTCGTCCACGCTCGCCGACTTGACCGGTGTGCCGCCTTTCTGAGGTGCTCACGAGGGGAAACGAATGCAGACACGCACGCTAGGCAACACCGGCCTCGAGGTGTCGGCTCTCGGTTTCGGCTGTATGGGCATCAGCCAGAGCTACGGACGCCCGAGTAGCCGCGAGGACGGCATCGCGATCATCCGGGCCGCCGTGGATCGTGGCGTGACATTCTTCGATACCGCGGAGGTCTACGGTCCGTACACGAACGAAGACGTCGTGGGCGAGGCGCTCGAGCCGGTGCGCGACCAGGTGTCGATTGCCACGAAGTTCGGGTGGAACATCGAGCAGAACAAGATCGCTGGTCTCAATAGCCGTCCTTCGCAGATCTGCGCCGTCGCCGACGCGTCACTCAAAAGGCTCCGGACGGATCGCATCGATGTGTTCTACCAGCATCGCGTCGACCCGGATGTGCCGATCGAGGACGTGGCGGGCACCGTCAGGGATCTGATTCGCGACGGCAAAGTGAAGCACTTCGGGTTGTCCGAGGCGGGCGCGCAGACGATCCGCCGCGCCCACGCCGTGCAGCCTGTGGCGGCGCTGCAAAGTGAATATTCCCTCTGGTGGCGCGAGCCCGAGCGCGAGGTCCTGCCGACGCTCGAGGAACTGGGCATCGGCTTCGTGCCATTCAGCCCGCTCGGCAAGGGGTTTCTGACCGGCACCATCGATGACAAAACGACATTCGAACCGACAGATTTTCGCAACGTCGTGCCGCGGTTCACGGAAGAGAACCGCAAGGCGAACATCGCCTTTGTCGAGTGGTTGAAGACATTCGCCGCGCGTAAGAACGCAACGCCGGCGCAGATCGCACTCGCTTGGCTACTCGCGCAGAAGCCGTGGATTGTGCCGATCCCCGGCACGACGAAACGTCACCGGCTCGACGAGAACCTCGGTGCCGCGAAGATTCAACTCACGGCTGAGGACCTTGGAGAAATCGACCGGGCCGCGTCACAGATCGAAGTGCATGGCGCACGCTACCCCGAAGCTATGTTGAAGATGGTCGGTAGGTAGCGATGCGCGTCCGAATTTCGCCAGCGGCCACGCCTTCGTCTCAGAACATCGTGTTCGAATTGGCTGCGGAGTCTGGGATGCGTTGAAGTAAGTCCCAGTGGTCGAAGTGAGCAGAGCGTGTGCGTTCAGCCGGCCAACAGCTTCTTCGCCAGCCATCGAGCGTCGCTCGCCCGCTGCGGCCCGTCAACCTCGGCCCCCGCGACCGCCCCGTCGAACAGCACCATGAGAGCACGAGCCGTCGCTTTCGGGTCCTTCACGCCCGCCGCCGTCGTCCACTCGCGGAAACGCTCCGCGAACCACTCGCGCTGACCGTGAGCAATGGCGCGCGCCGGATGCGCTGCATCAGTGAGTTCGCTCACCGTATGTTGCAACGGACACCCGCGGAAGTCCTTCGACTCGGCCCATGCCACCACCCAGTCGAAAAACTTGAGCGCGCGTTGTGACGGCGGCGTGTCGGCCATGTAAATTTCGATGCTCGCGCGGGCATCCACGGTGCGGCGCTCGAGGTACGAGGCCACGAGCTGGTCCTTGCAGCCGAAGTGCTGATAGAGCGACGCCTTCGCCGCGTCGGCCTCCGCCAGCACGCGGTCGATACCCACAGCTCTCACGCCTTCCCGGTAGAACAGGCGATCGGCGGCATCGAGGAGGCGGTCACGGACGCCGCTTGGGGACGGTTTCGCTCGTTTGCTCGGTTTCTGCGGCACCTATTGACAATACAGACAGATCGGTCTATTGTCAACGCGTGAATAGACAGACCGGTCTGTTCTCGGTGCCCGTACACGGGTGCCGCCTTCCGTCTCGCGTGTCGCGAGGCCGTCAGGAGTTTCGATATGGGGTACGCACTCTCAGGCAAGACCGCACTCGTCACCGGCGCCAATCGCGGCATCGGTGAAGCCCTCGTGGACGCGCTCGTCGCCGCCGGCGTGAACAAGGTGTACGCCGCGGCCCGTACGATCTCGGCGCTCGCCCCGCTGGTGGAACGTCATGGCTCACGAATTGTGCCGCTGCAGCTCGATGTGACCAACGCGACGCAGATCGCGACCGCTGCCGCGACGGCGGCGGACGTCGATCTCCTGGTCAACAACGCCGGCATCGTCGGCTTCTTCGGTGGCGACTTCACGGATCCGAAGTGGATCGAGGGCGGGCGACAGGAGATGGAAGTAAACTTCCTCGGCACCTTCGCCGTCACACAGGCGTTCGCGCCGGTACTCGCGAGGAATGGCGGCGGCGCCATCGCCAACCTCAACTCGGTGGCCTCATTCGTCAGCTTCCCGATTCTTGCGGCGTACAGCGCGTCGAAGGCCGCAACCCACTCGCTCACGCAGGTCACGCGCGCGATGCTCCGAGCGCAGAACACGCAGGTGTTTGGGGTGTATCCGGGCCCGATTGACACCAGGATGGGCGAGGCGCTGACGGCCGAGAAGGCCTCGCCGGCGGACGCCGCGCGGGCGATTGTCGCGGGCATCATCGCGGGTGATGAGGAAATCTTTCCTGACAAGATGAGCCAGGGCACGGGGCCGGCCTTCTTCGCGGATCCGAAGGGACTCGAGCGGCACCTCGCAGGTGTGCCAGCCGCCGCGTAACGGCTGGTTGTGCAACCCAAGTTGCGGTGAAGGTTAAAACGGGACACATCGATGAAGGCATTCATCCTCGATCGCTACGGACGCGCCGATCGCGTGCGGGCTGGCGACATGCCAGATCCGGAGGCGCGGGAGGATGACGTCTTGGTCCAGGTCCACGCCGCTGGAGTCAACCTTCTGGATTCGAAAATCAGAAACGGCGAATTCAAGCTCATTCTCCCGTATCGCCTGCCGCTTGTTCTGGGCCATGACGTGGCCGGGGTCGTGGTCCGCGTCGGCTCTCGAGTGCGGCGATTCAAGCCGGGCGACGCGGTCTACGCGCGGCCGGCTGACGGGCGAATCGGTGCGTTCGCGGAATTCATTGCGATCAAGGAAGACGACGTCGCGATCAAGCCCAAAGCCCTCACGATGGACGAAGCGGCATCGATCCCCTTGGTAGGCTTGACGGCGTGGCAGACGCTGATCGAACGAGCGAATCTGACGCGAGGCCAGAAGGTTCTCATCCACGCGGGCTCCGGCGGAGTGGGCACGTTTGCCATTCAGCTGGCGAAGCACGTCGGCGCGACAGTCGCGACGACCACGAGCACGGCCAACGTGGATCTGGTCCGAAGCCTCGGGGCCGACATCGCGATCGATTACAAGAAAGAAGACTTCGCAGACGTTCTCCGTGACTACGACGTTGTCTTGAACAGCCTGGACAAGGTGACGCTCGAGAAATCTCTACGTGTGCTCAAGCCCGGTGGACAGCTCATTTCGATCTCAGGACCACCCGATGCCGCGTTTGCGCGAAGCATCGGCGCGTCGTGGGTCTTGAGAACGATCATCGGATTCTTGAGCTATGGGATCAGATCGAAAGCCGAGCGCCGCCAAGCGCACTACTCGTTCCTTTTCATGAGAGCGAACGGCGACCAGTTGTCCAAAATAACGTCCCTCATCGATGCCGGAGCCATTCGCCCAGTTGTGGATCGAGTCTTTCCATTCGCTTCAACCAAGGAAGCCATGGCCCACGTCGAATCAGGACGCGCAAGAGGCAAGGTCGTCGTCTCGCTGTAGTGACCCGACAGGAGAACAACATGACTGCGTCGCAGAACCTGAAGGTCAATTGGAAGACGGTACCAACGCGGACGATCACCGCAGGCGGAGTGGAGTTCGCCTACGGGGAACTCGGGACCAACAATCCTGGTACGCTGGTGGTGTTCCTCATCCACCTGGCTGCCGTCCTGGACAACTGGGACCCTCGTCGATGGTTTCGCGGCGACCCGTCCCTCGCTCCTGGAGCCGCTGATGCAGTTGGATGACGGCCGCGACATTCGAGAGATCGACTTGCTCGATGATGATGTCGACGCGATATCTCTCGCGCAGCTCGGTCGCCAACGTCTGCAGTTTCTCGAGCCGGCGCGCCACAAGGACAAGAGGCCGACCTTGTGCGGCGTACTGCCGGGCGAACTCTTCGCCGAAACCACTCGACGCGCCCGTGACGAGAACCCACGATTGATCTTGCAGTGTCATGATATTCACCTGCTGTTTCATTTCCGCGCCGCGTTCATTAGCGCGCTCTTGCCTGCTCGCCGCGTAAGACCATGCATGTCGACCTCGTTGTTGTGATGATCAGTGGTGTCTTGCGGGGCGAGTAACGATTGCCACTGAAGGCGGGCTGACAGAAGCGGCGCGCTATTCCAGCGCCCGATGCAGGAACGCGCGGCAGTCTTCGAGCAGGCGCTCGCCTTCTTCCTCTCCCAACCCACGGGCGAGAATGAGCCCGCCGACCATGCACGCGAACGCGCCGGCGGCCTTCTCGTCGCGCGCCCGTTTCGAGAGCGACGCGGGCATCAGCTTTCGCAGCCGATCCAGACGCGCACGGATGCTTTGGCCGAGCGACCGCTTCACGCCGCGAGGCCCGCGCGCGGCCTCGGGACCGAGGCTCGCCACCACGCACCCGCGCTCGGGATGCGCGAGGTGCGCCGGATCCAGGTAGCCGTCGATGACCGCGTCCAGCGCCGAATCGCCGGCTGACGCCGCGGTGCGATCGAACGCCCGCGTTGTCTGTCCGCTCGCGTAACGGAGCGCCTCCGCCACGAGCTGTTCTTTCGACTCGAAGTGCGCGTAGAACCCGCCGTGCGTCAGGCCGGCGCGGCCCATGACGTCGCCGACCCCGATCGCGGCGACGCCCTCGGCCCGAAACGCCGACGCCGCGGCGTGCAGAATCCGCTCACGCGTCTCCGTCTTGTGAGTACTCGACCATGGCATAACAATATGATATATATCATATTCTCAAATCATGACGCCACACCGACCGTTGGTGCCTGCCGCCGCCCTCGCGCTGCTGGCGTCCGCCGCGCAGGCGGGCGCGCAGTTGCCGGTCTCCTCGCGCGACGCCGCGGGAAACGTCGTCATCCGCGCCACTCGCATCACGACACCGATCGAGGTCGACGGGAAGCTGGACGACGGAGTGTATCGGCAGGTCGAGGCGCTCACCGATTTCATTCAGTCCGAACCGCAGACGGGTGCGCCGTCGAGCGAGCGGACCGAAGCGTGGGTGCTGTTCGACGACGACAATCTGTACCTGGCGTGCCGGTGCTGGGATCGCCACCCCGAGCGGATGGTCCTCAATGAAATGCGCCGTGACAGCCCGAACCTCCGCAATAACGACAACTTCGCCGTCGCGCTCGATACGTTCCACGATCGCCGCAACGCGTTCCTGTTCAGCATCACGCCGCTTGGCGCGTTCTTCGACGCGCTCGCGCTCGACGAGCGCACGTACAACTCCGACTGGAACACCATCTGGAAAAACGCAGTCGGACGGTTCGACGGCGGATGGATCGCGGAAATCGCGATTCCGTTCAAGTCGCTCCGCTATCCGGCGGGACGCGATCAGACCTGGGGCATCAACATTCGCCGCACCATCCGCGCAAAGAACGAGGGGACCTACATTGTGCCGATGCGGCCTGATTGGGGACCCGGCGCGATCTTTCGCATGTCGGCGGCGGCGACAATCACCGGCATCGAGGTGCCGCCCGCCGGGAAGAATCTGGAGATCAAGCCCTACGCCATCTCACGACTGACCACCGACACTGTCTCGACGCCAAAGGTGAGCAATCAGCTAGAAAAGGATGCCGGGCTCGACGTCAAGTACGGAATCACCAAAGGCCTTACCGCCGATTTCACGTACAACACCGATTTCGCGCAGGTCGAGGAAGACGAAGCGCAGGTGAACCTGACGCGGTTCAACCTCGTGTTCCCCGAAAAGCGCGAATTCTTCCTCGAGGGTGCAGGCGCATTCACGTTCGGAACGCCGGCGGTGACCACCGGAGGTCCTCCTCCGCCGCCCGGCGCGAATCCGGCGCAATTCAGCGGCGACGCCCCTGCGCTCTTCTACAGCCGCCGCATCGGCCTGAACGGATCGCGCGCCGTGCCGATCGTCGCCGGCGCGCGCCTGAGCGGCAAGGCCGGCGCCTGGAACATCGGCGCACTCAACATCGAATCCGACGATCTCGGCCTTACTGGTACGCTGCCCGGCGCGCTGCAGACCAACTTCAACGTGCTGCGCGTGCGCCGCGACATCTTCCGCCGCAGCACGATCGGCGGCATGTTCACAAATCGATCGCTGTCGGCGTCCGGCAGCGGGTCGAATCAGGCGTGGGGGCTCGACACGAGCCTCGCGTTTTCCCAGAACATGTATCTCAGCGCATTCGTCGCGCAGACGAAGACGACGGGCCGGTCGGGCCGCGATTACAGCTACCGTACGCAGTTCAGCTACGCCGCCGATCGTTACGGTCTGATCGTCGACCGGATCGAGGCGCAGCCGAATTTCAATCCCGAGCTCGGATTCATGCGGCGGATGGACTTCCGCGAGCACATCGTCAGCGGACGGTTCAGTCCGCGGCCCGCGAAGAACAAGCGCGTACGAAAGTACTTCTACGAGGGCGGCCTGACCGATGTCGCGGACACGAGCGGCGTCCACCAGAGCCGCGCGACGACCGGCTCGTATCGCGTGGAGCTGCAGAACAGCGACGTGCTGTCGGTGACGTACTCGAAGAACTACGAGTTCCTGCAAGTACCGTTCCCCGTCGCGAACGACGTACGCATTCCGGTGGGCGGCTATGACTTCAGCAGCCTGCTCGCGGCGTATAACCCTGGGCAGCAGCGCGTCATCTCCGGATCGGGCTCGCTCGAAATCGGGAGCTTCTACAACGGGAACAAGATCACCGCGGCCTTTCGAGGCCGTGCCAGTCTCACGCCGCGGCTCGCCCTCGAGCCGAACATCTCGCTGAACTGGATCGATCTGCCGCAGAAGACATTCACGAATACGGTTATCGGAACGCGGACCCTCTATTCGATGACGCCGCGGATGTTCATCACGGCGCTCGTCCAGTACGCCTCAAGCACGCTCAACCTGTCCGCGAACGTGCGCTTCCGCTGGGAATACATGCCCGGCAGCGAGCTCTTCGTCGTCTACACCGAAGGCCGCGACACATCGATCCCCAACGTGGCGGCGCTACAGAACCGCGGCCTCGTGGTGAAGATCAACAAGCTTCTGCGTTTGTGACCCGCCTGCAGTGGCAGGCTGACGAAGGAGAGCGACATGCGTGGCACACATGTGGTCTGG
>Ga0193696_1000714_pt1 | contig 10980 bp, 10 predicted proteins | sample L3m1metaG_FD_145074 | JGI IMG/M metagenome (GOLD analysis project Ga0193696, IMG submission 145074) | Soil microbial communities from a riparian zone of the East river system, Colorado, United States - L3m1 | ecosystem: Environmental > Terrestrial > Soil > Riparian zone | place: USA: East River... | reverse complement strand
GAGCGCGGGGGCGACGGGCGTGCCGTCCCACAGGCCGAGATTGTCGGTGGAGTTGGCCACGATCTTGATCGCGTCGAGCTGGGCCGCGATCGCGGTGGCGTTGTTCACCGCAGGGGCGATGTTCACGCCGGCCGTCACGCCGCACACCTTGGCGTCGGGGAAGAACTTGAGCCCCCAGGAGATGCCCGCCTGCGTCTGCTGCAGCACCGGCTTGACGCCGTCGACGGTCGTCGCCCAGCGCGTGAGGCCGCCGTCCAAGGTGTTGCGCATCGACGTCGAACGGTCCTGCAGCAGCAGGACGATCGCGGGCCGGCGATCGAGCGCGAAGTTCTGCAGGCCGCAGTTGGCGTCCTCGGTGGGCCCGGCGTCGTTGCGGCCGCCACCGTCCGGCGCGCTGAGTCCGCCCAGTCCCGTGGGGCCGCGGCCCGCGGTGCCGCCGCTCGCGCCACCGGCGGAGCCCGCGCTGCCGCCGCCGCGGCCGCCGGTGCCGGAGACGCTTGGCGCCACGACGTTGGCGCAAGACACCGCGAGCACAGCGGCGATCACCGGAGCCAGCGCGGCGGGCCTGCGCGCCGCGGCATCAATCGATTCCCTGACGAACTTCGTGCGGTCCATGGCTGCGCTCCTCGCGCCCGCTGGCGCTCGACCCATGAAGTGTCGCCACGCCGGTGCCGAAGGCTCACGCCGGCTCACGATCATCGACGAGGGGCGTTACCATCCCGGCCATGAGCCCTCCCGCACCCTCGGCGTCCAGCCCCACCCTGCCCCTGTGGCCGGCCGGCGTGCCCCTGCCCGCGCGCCTGCGCGAGCTGGTGGAATACGTCCGCGGCCCCGGTCCCGACCAGTTTGGTGACCTCGAGCTCGACAACCTGGCCGACGACTTCCTGGTCGCTTACTTCGGCAAGGACGAGCCCGACGTGATGGCGCGTTTTCCGCGCAAGCTGGCCTTTTTCGCGCGCGAGGGCGGGGGCGGACAGGTCGGGCTGTGGATGCTCGATGACGCGCCTTCGGACCGCTGGCCTGTCGTCAGCCTGGACAGCGAAGGCGGCATGCTGGTCGCCGGCGACAGCATGGAAGATTTCCTCCGTGTCATGGCCGGCCACTGGAACGAGGACGACGCAGGCTCATTCACGGGCGACGAGAGGTTTCGCGCGTGGGCGACCGGCATCGGCGTGCAGCCGTACGAGCATCCGCAGCAGCGGTTGCTCGAGCTGAATCCGGCGACGTTGCAGTTTCGACGCTGGTTCGCTCAGCAAAAGCGAGACATCCACCGCGCCCTGTATCCTGATCGCTCACTGGTCATAGACGTCGTGCCGGGCGTCAGCGTGGGGCCCATCCGACTCGGCGCGCCGCGCGCCGAGGTCGACGCCGCGCTGGGCGCGCCGAAGTTCGCGTCCTGGCAGAAGCCAACCACCCCGGAACAAACCGCGTTCTACGAAGCTGTCCCCTACGTCGTCGAGACCGAACGCGCAACCACCAAGGTCACCGGCGTGACGTTGTACGCAGGCCACTACATCGTTCGCCTGCCGGATGGCTTCGAGCCCATGTTCGCGCCCGAAGCGGATGCCAAGCGCTGGCTGAGCGGACATGCCCCCGATGCGGGCGGAGAAGGCCTCCAGCTCATCTCGCAGAGCCTCGGCCTGTCGATGTCGTTGACCACCGGTCACGGGCGCTTCCACGATCCCAGCGGGTATCGCTGGGTAGACGGTCTGACGTTCGCGCCCGCGCCGGCGGCCTAGCAGGCTGCTGAAAAACTCGCCATTCGGCGAGTTTTTCAGCTTTGCCTGCTACAGATCCGGGCGAGTAGCAGGGTCCGCTGAAAAACGCGAAGCGTTTTTCAGCGCCCTGCTAGGACGTCACGGGCGCGGCGACGGGCGCGGCTTTTGTGCGCGCCTCGGCCATCAGCTTGCGCAGCGTGACGACGTGGCCGAACAACGCGGCGGCCACCATCACCGCGATCCAGACGTAGGGAAACTGCGTGACCCAGACGTTGAGCTCTGCGTCGCCGAACGCGCGGAAGATCGGCGAGGCCGCCAGCGCCACACCGGCGATGACAAACAGCAGGATCTGCCCGGTCGCGTTCCACAGCACGATCAGCCAGCGGGGAACCGGGCGCTACAACTTCGACATCGTCAGCGGCAGCGCCGTCGCGCCGGTGACGATGTCGAAGTTGTAGCCCGTGTACGTCATGACGTTGGGCATGATGCCGGCGATGGCGGCGCGGTGCATGATCAGCTCGAGCGGCAGCCGGAACGCCTGAAAGCCGATCAGCGCCACGAACGGCAGCTTGTCCGCGAACCGGCGCCCGAACGGCGACCACGCCAGCGCCAGCGTCATCACCACCATCGACGCGAACCAGATCACCATCGGCGGCGGACGCAGATCGAAGCGGCCGAGCAGGCCCGACAGCGCCGCCGCCGCCATCGCCGCCAGCCAGATCGCGACGCCGGCGCCGGCGCGGATCGTCCGCCGCCGGCGGGCCACGGGGTCGAGCCCCTCGCCTGTCCGCCAGGTGGCGGCGACGAACAGCGCGCTCAGCGCCAGCGCGATGCCCGGGATCCCGATGCGGACCAGCGTTGTATCCATGAGTCCGACTGTACTTTAAACTTTAATAGCGTCAACTTGAAAATATGATAGAGTTGATTTCGTGGCGAAGCGACGCAGCTACGGCCAGTTCTGCTCGATGGCGCGCGCGCTCGACGTCGTCAGTGAACGATGGACCCTGCTGATCGTGCGCAACCTGATGCTGGGGCCGCGGCGGTACTCCGATCTGATGGGCGAGCTGCCCGGCATCACCACCAACCTGCTGGCGGCGCGGCTGCGGGCGATGGAGGCGAGCGGTCTGATCGCGAAGCGGGACGGCCACCCCGCGCGCTACGAGCTGACCGCGCTGGGCGCCGCGCTGGAGCCGGTGGTCGTCGAGCTGGGGCGCTGGGGCGCCAACTTCATGGACGCCCCCAGGCGCGGCGACATCACGAACATTGGCTGGGGCCTGCTGTCGCTCAAGCGGCGCTATCGCGGCGGCGTCGACGCGGTCGTCGAGCTCCGCGTCGGCGAGCGGCGGTTCGAGCTGGTGTTCGAGGCGGCGTACCTGCACGTCAAGGAGCGCGAGGCGGTGCGGCCGCAGCTGGTGGTCGGCGGCCCGCTCGAAGCGTTCCAGGCCTGGCTGTTCAAGGGCGTCGCCACATCGCAGCTGCAGCGCGACGGCAAGCTGACCGTCGACGGCGACGCGTCCGCCTGGCGCGCAGTGCAAGCCGCGATCGGCCCCAACGACTGGAAGAGCGCCCGAGCCGCCGCCTAGCGACTCCGCGAGGGAATTGGACACCCGCGGTAGCACCCGTTCAACGCCCAGGTCCCCGTAGGCGCGCCCGCGTATCGCAACATCCGCCGATTCAAGTCGGGCGCGGGCGCGGACCCGCGGCCGGGTGTTCTTCGACGCGCAACGGCCCGCCCGCGAGCCGCCAGCCGACCCGCGCCATCCAGGTGCCCGGCACGGCCGTCGCCGGCGCGACATCCGTGGCCACCGGGGTGGCCTGCCACCCGGCAAAATGGTGCCCCGAGCTCCGCGGGTCGATGCACGCGGGGGCACGCAGGTGCTTCCTGAAGTTGAGCAGCACGTAGACCATGCTCGTCCGCATCTGTCGTGGCGTCGTCAGCGGTCGCGCGTGATACCGAGCGCCGACGACCCTCCCCTTGCGGCCGAGGACACGGTTGACGGCGAGCGCCAGTCGGATCGCGAGCCCGTGCACGCCACCGCGGGCACGGCGCGGCTCATCCCCTTCGACGATGAAGTGCCCGTGGTCCTGCTGGATCGAGAAGTGAATCACCCGGAAGCGATTGACCGACGCCCGCGCGATGGCGGCGCGGAGTGCTCCGAACACGCGCGGCGAGCGAAGCGACTGCAGACCGGGCGTTGCTCGAATGGTGACCTGCACCGGATAGCGCGGGTCAATCTTGGGTCGGGTGACGTGCGGCACCGACGGCCGGCCGCGCGGCTTTCGGCCCGCCCCCTTGCGAACGCCGCCCCACGTTCTGGCCGCCGCGAGCGGCAGCCGCAGCTGCCGCGTTCGTCCCGACTTGATTCCGCGCATGTGCCGTTTTCGGCGCGCGTCGCGTCGGGTTGCGTGGCGCGTCCACCACTTGATTCGGCGGATGTCACTGGTGGGCGCGAGGCTCGACTCGAACGCGACGGCGGAAGGCGTGTGCGCCTTCCGCCGTCACGGCTCGAGGGCGTAGGACGCGCCGAGCAGGACGCCGGCGCCCGTGAACGCCGGGTTGAACGGGCCGAGCCCCTGCCCGTTCGACAGGTGGACGGCGTGCACGTCGGCGATCAGGGACAGCCCACGGGCAACTCCAAACCGACGCCGAGCTGGGTCATGAAGTCGTAGAAGTCGGCGCCGGGGAGAAACGGCTGCCGCAGGAACAGCAACATTCCTGCCGAAGCGCGCAGGTACGGGCGTGCCGGCCATTGTGGAAACGGGACCACGCGCAGCGCGAGCTCTCCACCCGCGCCTCCGCTGGCGGTTCGTCCATCCTCCGCGCTTCCGATGGCGCCGAGCACCAGCGCTGCCACGCGCAGGCGAAGCCTTGTCGTCGCCCGCCATTCGACGCCGGCCCCGACGACGCCGAGGTCGATCCCGGCGACGTCTCCAGATCCGATCTCGCCGCGCACATCCAGTGTCGGCGCGAGCCGCGACCGCCACGACGACTGCGCGCGCGCCGCGACCGGCGCCGCGAGAATGCAGCAGCACAACGCGACCGACGCTAGAGGCGTCAGCGCGTTGCCTTGCACGCGTCGAGGGGGAAGCGCAGATCCTGCTCGCTGCGCGCCTCGCCGGCGTTCTGACCCTGGATGTTCGGGAACGTCTTGTGGCTGCACGTCACGCGCGGAGGGCCGTCAGCGACGGCGGCGGACGAGCCGAGGACGAGAACAACACCCGTCGCGGTGGCGAGCTTCATGCCGGTCATGCTACTGCCAGTCCGACACTTCCTGGGATCGCCGCGCGCTCAGACGCTTGGCTGAACCGGTAACCGCAGCGGCCCCGGCACAGAGCGCGCGGTCGCGAGACGGCGGCGAAAGTGGCGATGGCGGGCGCGGGTCAGGCGCACGAGCGGACCCCAGACGGTGTGTGTGAGGCGACGGCGAATGAGCCACTGCCACAGGGGGTTCGCGCGCTTGTAGAGGATGGCCATCGCCAGATACGGCAAGACAGCGCTGGCCTGACGTGGGCGGCGCGCCCAGATCGACTGAAGCGAGAATAGGCGGCGGTAGATCCAGGCGTAACCGGCCTCCAGCTCGGCGGGGCTCATGTGCCTGGGGCGGAACACGCAGTGGGCCGTGTCGTAGCGAGACCAGTCCTCGTGCAGGAGGCGCCTCTCGGCCTGCATCCGGCGGAACAGCGGCGTGTTCGGATACGGGGTGAGGATGTGGAAGGTCGCGCACTCGAGGCGCTGCTCCTCGATCCAGTCGGCCAGCGTCGAGAACACGTCGGGCCGATCGTGGTCGAAGCCGAGCACGAAGCTGCCGTTCACCTGGATGCCGTTGCGGTGGAAGATGTCGATGCGGCGCGCATAGTCGTCGGCGCGCGGGCTGCGCTTGCCGGCGGCCCGCAGGTTGTCGTCGGTCAGGCTCTCGAAGCCGATGAAGACGCCGGTGCAGCCGGCCAGCGCCATGTCGCGAACCAGCGCGGGCTCATCGCTGACGTCCAGGGTGACCGCCGCGCTCCAGATCTTGTCCAGCGGCGCCAGCGCCTCGCACAGGGCGCGGAGGCAACGACGGTTCGAGCCCAGATTGTTGTCGACGAACACGCCGTACGGCTCGCCGGTGGCGGCGAACTCGGCGGCCACCTGCGCGGGCGCGCGCATCTGGTACTTGATGCGGGTGTCGCCGGTGGCGAGATAACAGAAGCCGCAGCGGTTGTGGCAGCCCTGGGTGGCGATCAGCGACGCTCCGGTCAGGAAACCCCAGCGCGGTAAGATCGAACGGTCGGGGCTGGGATCGCGACCGTAGTCGCCGTATTCGGCCTGATAGCGCGGCGCCAGCTTCCCCGCGGCGATGTCGTCCAGGATGCGCGGCCACAACGGGACGCCGTTGCCGATGGCGATGGCGTCCGCGTGAGCGGCCACCTCGTCTGGGCACGACAGCACGTGCAGTCCGCCCAGGATCACCGTGCACCCGTGCGCGCGAAACCAGGCCGCGAGCTGGTAGGCGCGCCGGGCAAAGGTGAGGTGGACGGTGATCCCCACGACCTGCGGCACCGGATCCAGCGGCGGCGGGCCCTGCAGCAGGTTCTCGTCCCAGTAGCGAACCTGCCAGCCGGGCGGCGTCGCGCCCGCAAGGCTGGTCAACGCCAGGGTCGGCGTCAGCACGTGTTTGCCGAAGCTGGCGTTGACGTCCTTGGCGTAGAACGGGTTGACGAGCAGGACGGTGTTCGGTTCGGGGCGCGCGTGGCGTGCGGGCGGCAGCGCGGGCGCGAAACGCATCGGGTCGAGGCTCATCCAACGACCGTAGCGAGGCGCCGACGGCTGCGCGGCGAAACCCGGGCGAACGGTCGCCGCGGGCGCGTGAATGGTCTACTGCGCGCGGTAGTTCATGTAGACCACGCCATGGTCGTATGACTCGCAGGCCGCGAGCGACAGCTTGTGGGGGGAAGCGCCGTCGGCGAACAGCCGTGGGCCGGAGCCGCGGGTGAGCGGGTAGACGAGCAGATGCAGCTCGTCGACGAGGCCATCCGCCAGCATCGCACGCACCAGCGTGCCGCTGCCCGAGACGTAGAGGTCGCCGACCTCGGCTTTTAGCTTCCGGATCGCGTCGGGGTCGTAGGGCCCGATGACCTTCGAGTTTTTCCACGTCGCCGTCGCGGCGGCGGCTGTGAGCGTGGCGGAGACGACGTACTTCGTGCTGTCGTTGAAGAACGGCGCGCCCGGGTCGTCCTTCGCCGTCCGCGTCGACCACGCGGGCGCGAACATCTCGAACGTCGTGCGTCCGAGCAGGACGCCCTGGGAACGCTTGGTCACCGCGCCGACGACCTTTTCCATCCCGGGCGTGAAGCGGTAGTCGGCCGTCCAGATCGGCGCGTCGATGACACCGTCGAGACTCATGAACTCGTGCACGTGTATTGCTCCCACTGGTCACCTCCGATGGCGTTGCATAACCTGGCTGAATTCCGTCGTCTTGTACGAAAGGGACATGTCGGCGAAACCGTTCATGCGCCGGATCTCCGCCGGCGTGTGCCCCGTGAACCGCTTGAGCGCCCGCGTGAGGTGCGGCTGATCGAAGTAGTCGGTCTCGTTCACGGTATCGACGATCGACACCCCGCTCTGCAGCAGCGCCGTCGCCTGTCGGGCGCGGTCGATCTGTCGGATCACGCCGGGGGTCAACCCGGTCGCGCGCAGCACGCGACGCCGCAGTGAACGCCGCGACAGCCGCGCCGGCCGCTCGCGTAGGGCTTCATCGACCACGTCGTCGTGGACCAGCATGCCCGCGCGCACGAGGCGCCGCACGAACGTGTCGGCGTTGTCGAAGCGTGGGAGCTGCCAGGCACGGCCCTGCAACCAGAAGCGGTCGCGGCCCGCGTGCGGCAGGTTGACGGCGCCGTCGACCAGCGCCGCGGCGGGCAGGTCGGGCATGAACGCCCCGTGATTGAACGCGATGCCGAAGAACTCGGCGTCCGCCGGGACGGGCGCGCGCGTGGCCCCGGTCTCCGGACCGCGCACGGTCAGCGTGGTGCTTCCCTGCCGGCTGGTCACGACAATCTCCCAGCGGCTCACCGCCACCGAGGTGAACGCGCGGGCTCGCTCGCTCTGCGTACGCCACACCGTCTGCACCAAGGGCAGGTCCGAAGCGCGCTCCTCGAAGGTAAAGCTCATGTTCGCCTCCTCTATGAAGGCGACGAACCAGGGCCGGCGAAATCGACACGGCACGTATGTGACCGTAATTGCTTGCAGTTGTTATGTGCGGGCCGAAACTGTCCAAAACGGGCGTCTCGAGCGTTTCACCTTTGGATGCGTGTCGCCTTCCCCATGCGAGCATCTCCGCCAACCGCTCCGGCTGTATCGCCGCTCCCGCCCAAGGTGGAGGACGAGGAGGCGGCCGATGTGGCTTGGCTGGCGCGGTTTCACCGCGGCGACCGGCGCACCATCGAGGAGTGTTACCGGAGCCACTTCGCGACGGTCGAGCGCGCCACGCGCCACATCCTGGCGGGTGATGACCGCGAGACCGTCATCCACGAGGTGTTCTCGCGCCTCATCGCGACGCCGGAGCTGAGACAGTCCTTCAAGGGTGGCGCGTTCGCCGCGTGGCTGGGCACCGTCGCCCGGAATCTCGCCATCGACTTCCAGCGGCGCCTGTGTCGGGAGGTGCTGGGCTCGGGCGCCGCGGAAGGCCCCGCCAACGATCAGAGCCCCACGGGGAGCTGGGAGGAGTCGGCCCAGGCGCGCATGCTCGTCGAGCGGTTTCGCCGCGAATGCCTGCCGCCGGAATGGCAGGGGGTGTTCGAGCTGCGCTTCCTGCACGAGCTCCCCCAGCGCGAGGCCGCCGCCCGCCTGGGCATCAACCGGACCACGCTGGCGTACCGCGAGGTCCGCACGCGCTGGCTGCTGAGACGCTACCTGCTCGACGACCTCGACAACCCAAAGAAGGCACCGTCATCGCCACCGGGCACCGCGCGATTCGCAAGTCCATCAGCACGCACTTCGCCGGCCGCGCGTCGCCCGCGGCCGAAGCGACGATGCGGGCGCACCTCCCGTCGTGCGCCGACTGTCGAGACTTCTACCGGCGGCACCACCTGCTGGCGCAGCTCGATCCCGGCGCGCCGGCGGCCGAGGAGCGCATCGCGCGCGGGCTCGGGTTTCGCCCGCGGGCGACGCCCTGGCTTCGCCGCTGGCAGCAGGCGTTTGCCGTCCCGCTCGCCGCCACCGCGGTGGCGGCGGCGGTCATCCTGGTCGCGATGCCGAAGAGTCCGCTCGAGGAACGACGCGCCGCCGATTCCACGCCGGCGGCGCGCGGCCCCGACACGGCGTCCGCACATGCACCGCGGCTGCTCATCTACCGCTTCGCCGCGAACGCAGCCGGCGCGCGCGGCCCCGATCTGGTCGACGGCGCGATGCACGCCGGAGACGAGCTCGCGTTCGCCTACACGAATCCCGGCGCGCGCCCCTACCTGGCGATCTTCGGCGTCGACGAGCACCAGCGCGTGTACTGGTTCCATCCGGCGTGGCTGGACAGAGCCGCACCGCCGCGCGCCGTTCCCGCCGTCGCGGGTCCGGGGCCACACGAGCTGCCGGAAGCGATCCGGCACGTGGTGGCGGGACGGCGGCTCACGATCTATGCCGCGTTCGGCAAGCAGCCCCTCGACGTCACGCAGATCGAGGCCGCGGTTCGCGGCGGCCCCACGGGCGCGTCGCTGGCGCAGCGTCTCGGCGGTGACATCGTCACCGTCGAGCAAGACCTCGACGTGTTGCCATGAGCGCGCGGCGGCGGTGTGACCGGCGTAGCCGACCGCGAGCGGGCGTCGCGGGGCTGGCCGTGTGTCTGGCGCTGGCCGCCGCGGGCGCGGGCGCGCGCGCCGCCGCTCCCGAGCCGGCGCGTGCGGTGTTCGCGCTCATCATCGGCGTCAACGCGAGCCCGGCCCCGGATCGGCCTGCGCTGCGCTACGCCGACGACGACGCCGCCCGCTACCTCGAGCTGTTTCGCGCGCTCGGCGCCCGCACGTACATCCTGTCCCGGCTCGACGACAACACGCGGCGGCTGCACCCGCAGGCGGTGGCCGAGGCGCTGCCGCCGCGCCGGGCGGAGCTCGAGCAAACGATCGCGACGCTCGCGCGTGACGTCGCCCAGGCGCGCGCGCGCGGCGTGCGCTCGACGCTGTACGTGCTCTACGCGGGTCACGGCGACGTCGCCGAGTCCGGCTGGTCGCTGACGCTGGAAGACGGCCGCCTCGACGGAACGACGTTGCTGTCCGATGTCGTCGAACGTTCGGGCGCCGAGCAGGTCCACGTCATCATCGACGCCTGCCAGGCCTACCTGCTGGCGCTCCCGCGCGGACCCGGCGGTTCGCGGCGACCCGCACGCGGGTTTGTCGAGCTCGAAGCCGCATCGCGCACCGGCCGCGTGGGCTACCTGCTGTCGAGCTCGATCTCGGGAGACAGCCACGAGTGGGCCGGATTCGAGGCCGGGGTGTTCAGCCACGAGGTCCGCTCGGGACTGTTCGGCGCGGCCGACGCCGACGGCGATGGCCGCGTCACCTACCCGGAGATCGCGGCGTTCGTTGCGCGCGCCAACGCGGGCATCGCAGCCGAACGTTTTCGTCCGCAGGTCTACGCGCGCGCGCCGAAGGACGGCGATCTGCTGGTCGACCTGCGCGCGAGCCGCGACAGCGGGCTGCGCCTCGAAGGCCCGACGGGGGCGGCACATCACCTGCTCGAGGACGCCCGGGGCGTGCGCCTGCTGGACTTTCATGGTGACGGGATAACGCCCGTCCACCTGGTGCGGCCGCCGGGTGATGGGCCGCTCTACCTGCGACGGGTTGCCGACAACACGGAGCAGTCCGTGCCGCGCGTCCCCGGGCCGGTCCGACTGGAGACGCTGCCGCGGAGCGCGGCGCACGCGCAGAGCCGCGGCGCCGCGCAGGATGCGTTCAATCAGCTGTTCGCGCTGGCGTTCGACGGCAACGCGGTGGCGGACTGGGTGCAGCGCGCGGACCATGAGCACGCGCTCATCGAAGCTGCGGCGCGCCGCCAGCAGGACGACATGGACGCCGCGCGCCGGAAGGACCTCCTCGGCAAGACCGTGCTCGGCGTCGGTATCGCCGCCGGTTTGGCGGCGGGCCTGGTGGAGCTGTCGGCGCACAGCCTGCACGACGACGCCTCGCCCTACGAGAGCCAGCGTGACGCGGTGGCCAGAAACGACAGCATCACCACGCGTAATCGGCTGGCGGCGGGGCTGACCGTCGGCGCCGCGGCAGCGATCGGCGCGGGCCT
>Ga0193696_1000712_pt1 | contig 10992 bp, 11 predicted proteins | sample L3m1metaG_FD_145074 | JGI IMG/M metagenome (GOLD analysis project Ga0193696, IMG submission 145074) | Soil microbial communities from a riparian zone of the East river system, Colorado, United States - L3m1 | ecosystem: Environmental > Terrestrial > Soil > Riparian zone | place: USA: East River... | reverse complement strand
CTTTCTGACACCGCTCGAACGAGTGCAGGATCTCGGTCTTCTCTAATCACGAGCACTCAACCTCATCCCCGCGATAACCTCCGTTCGCCGGAGTGTCAAGGCGCTCCGCGCCTCCTCCGCTTCGCTTCGGCCCTGCGGGTGTCTCTCCGACTCTCTTCGGTTCTTCTGCAGCTATGCCGGAAAGCAGAGCTTTCCGCCTGTTCGCCGGAATCGTCCACTCTATACTCGTGTATTATCCCCGCAACGTCAGTGTTGCAGTTCAAACTTGAACCTAAGCGCCGCATTGTGTGAAGCAGTCCCGAACTCGGATAGGCGCACTGGTGTTTTGAACTAACGACGAATTACGCGCTCCGGCGAGCGGCTTCGGCAAGAGCTTTCGCGACAACATTGGGCGCCTTTGCCGCAACAACGAGAAGTGCGCGAGCTGGCCCTTCTGGCTGCCGTCTTCCTTGCTCCCAGTTCTGCAAGGTCGCGACACTCACGCCGATCATCTGAGCAAACTCAGATTGAGACTTGTGCAGCTTCTCTCGAATCTTTCGAACGTCTGCCGGCTCAAACACAAACATCCGCGAGGCTTTTGCCTCACCGCGATGAATCTTCCCTGCTTCCTTAACGCTCGCGACCAGCTGATCGAACATGTCTTTTTTCACGTGAACTCCTTCTTGACCAATTCGGCAAGCACCTTCTTCTGGCGCGCCGATAGATCATCTTGTTCATCTTTCGAATACGCGAACAGCATGTAAATGAGCGATTCGCTCAGTCGCCAGTAGTAGATGACGCGAATTCCACCCCGCTTACCCTTGCCGCGAGACTGCTGACTCCAGCGACTTTGCGAAGACCACCCGTGTTCTCAATCAAATCTCCCGCGTCGGGCCGTACTACTAGTGTGCCCTGAAGCTCCGCGTACTCTTGATCAGACAGGAGTCGCGTGATCAGAGTGGTGAAAAGATCGGTTTCTCGAAACTCCAGCACTGCCGAAGCCTATCCGCCATTGACGCACAGGTCAACCGTAGCCACGGTGGCGGGATTCCCCGGTCGCAATCGACCCTCGGACGGAGCGCTTGGGGCGTGGCCGTCGTTCATCGAAAACCGATCGCGCCGCTTGGCCTTTGGCCATATTGGCAGATGCCGCGGTAAGCGGCCTTCCTTATCGCGTGCGCCTAACGGCCCAGAGGTTAACCCGCGCGGCCAGGGCCCACGTGCCGAAGCCGCAGCGGCACGCCGCATGCCCGCATTTGAAGCGCGCGATGCAGGCGGCGTGACGCCGTTCAAATACCGCTAAACGAGCCGGCTCGGCCGGCGGGCCGAAGCCGGGCCGCGCCGGGTTCTACCTCGAGTTAGGCGCCGACTCGCTCGCGGTTAGCCGTGTCACAAGCGCATGAAACTGCGCGGTAAGCTCGGGACACGACTCCGATGCTCGTTCGGCGACATACTCTAGGTATTCGACAGGTGCTCCGCGAGCGTGGAGTCCTTGCATGATGTATCGAACGTATTTCTCTGATGTTGCGTGATTCGGTTCCGGTGAGAGGACCACATAAGTCGCCACCTCAACTTCCTGACCGTCAGGCAGCAAAATACAAATCTCAACTCTCTTGTAGGCAGTACCTTCGCCTTCAATCTGATCAAGCGTCTTAAGACGCTGACTCACCTGACGAAACACTCGTGTCTCCGGAATGTCGTACAGCACGCCCAGAATAGGTCGCCCGGCTGCCTGATCTGGAATCAAATCAGCGACACCGCATTGGTTCGTTCGACTCCTGTAGGTGAACGCGAGTTGATATTTTGAGACGGTCTGCGCCAAACCAACGACAACAGCAGCGCCGTCAAGTCGATCATGCGCGTTCAGCCGTTTGTCTGATGTGTTGGAACCGTATTGAAAAATCAACATAATGATGTGAGCAGACCTTTGACGTTTCCGGGAAAGTAACACAAAATGTCTCGACCTTGTTGATCGGCTCGAAAATGCAGATAGCACTCGTGCACGGCTATTATCTTAATGATGGGTACGTAGAGACTTCGAGGACCTTAGTCAGCATAGATATCGATGCGAGCGGACTAGATCTCCTCCAGTTAGCAAAGGGGCTTGACTGGCCCGACCATCTCCAGCCCAAGCTAGGTAGCCTTTTTCTCGAGGCGTCCGACCGACAGTTAGTGGATCTCGAAGTTCCGCTGAGTCAGCAGAATGTTCACGACGGTACAGAAGTCCGCCTGCGGCTGGGGTTGCGTTAGGCCCGCACTACGCTTGTGCTGATGATACGAACGCCATGCATACGGGTGAAAGCGGCGCTTTTTGTCCGCTGCGTGTGCCTAACGGACAAACCACCGAACCGTCGCGGACTGGAGGGCGGAGCCTGACCCCTGAGAATCACTCGCACGGCGCTCCGGTTGGGCGGGGGAAGAAGGCAAAACGGGGAAATCGCTGTGCGCCTAACTCCGACTTATGCAAAACCTCCACTAGTCGTCTACAAGACCGAGCCGCGCGAGGCGCCGCCGGTATCTCCACCCCGCAACTTCCGGACTGAACTCGGTGCGAATCGTCTCGCGTCCGCGGCGGCTGATCGTCTGGCGATAATCGCTGTCGTCGACGAGGCGGCTCATGTACCAGGCCGCGTGATCGACGTCGGGCTTCGCCCAGCGGCTCCCCGCCGTGTAGGGTCCGTAGTCGCGCTCGATCGGAACGAGCTCGTAACTGACGGGACAGGAGTTGCCGGCATTCATGAAATCGACGTTGCCGGACCAGCCGGTCGCGACTACCGGCTTCCCGAGCTCCATCGCCTCCGCCAGCACGAGGCCGAAACCCTCGGCGCGATGGAGCGACACGACGGCGTCGCACGCCGCGATCAGGCCGTTCACCTCTCCGCGCGGCAGCGTGCGGTCGACGAGCTGCGCGTGCGGCTCGCCGGCGACGAGCGCCTGCAGTTCCGCGAGGGCGGCGGGATGGCGGGAGCCGGACGTCGTCTTGATCAGAAGCGTCGCTCCTGCATCGCGAGGAAACGCGCGGCGGAAGGCGTCGATCGCCGCGAGAGGATTCTTCCGTTCGACGAAGCTGTCGAAATCGAACAGGAGGAGGAACACGAAGCGTCCCGCCGGCACGCCGAGCGCGGCGGGCGAAAACGGAGTGAGCTCCGCCACCTGCACGCCGTGCGGCATGTGCACGACCGGAATCGTGACGCTCCGGGCGACGGCGCCGGCGATGAACGCGCTCGGGGCCCAGATCTCGTTCAGGTAATCGGCTGACGAAGCCCACGCGGGGGGGAAGTCGGCGAGCTCCCAATGCCATACGCCGATCGTGTACGCGTCCGGACGCAGCGCCTCGCGCAGACCGGCAGCGACGGCCGGCGTCATGTCGGCGTTGACGTGCAGGATGGTCGTCCGCGGCTCGATGCGATTTCTCAGCCCCTCGCCTTCATCGACGTCGATGATCTGCGTGACGATTCCGGCCGCGTCGCATGATGCCGCGCAGAGCCGCGCCGACTCGCCGACGCCGGTCTCCCGCGAGAAGTAGCCGGCGATCGCCACGCCGGGCGTGACGTCCGTCTGCGCGGCGACGGTCCGCGGCGGCGACACACTCGGTCCGACGAGACGCATTCGCAGCGCATCGCGAAGAGACCGAGGAAAGAGCCGCACGATCGGTCGCGCGCTCGAGATGAGGCGGTACGTGCGGTACGCGACGCGCCCGGCGCGCGCCGACTTTCGCTCTGCGAATCCACGGAACAGATCGGGACGCGCGAACGGATCGCCGGCGGCCTCTTTCTGCAATTCAGGAGAGCGGCGATACGCAATCCGCGCGGCGTCGGGAATCGTCGAGCCGTCGGCAAACCGCGCGAACGCATACGGCGCGCGGCGGAACGACTCCAGGCCCGCTGCGCGCAGCGCGGCGACGTACCCGTCGAAGAGCGGCGCCGCATCCCCCGATGCCGCGACCTTCTGCGACGGGTCATGCCGGGAGACGAATCGCGGAGCGAGCGGATTGAAGCCGCTGAAGTGCATGAAGCGGAGCGGATGCCCGTTGACGTGAAACGCGCCGGCGGCATCGCGCGTCACGCGGCGCTGCCGGAGATTCCAGTACGCCACGTTGTAGCCGTCGTGCCGCAGCGACGTCACTCTGTTGAAGAGGCCGGGCACGAGATCGATCCACTTCTGGTCGACGAACAGTCCGTTCTCCGGCTCGACGACGCAATCGCGTTCCAGCCGCTGTTTCCACCAGCCGAGAAATGCCTCGAGCTGCTGATCGCGCGTGATGGCGATGAACCCGAGATTCCACGCGCCGGCCAGGAGGATGGAGCGTTCGCGCAGATACGGCGGGTCGTCGACAGGGACGGTGAGGTGCGGGGTCAGCGTCACGAACGGCGGGTCGTCGCGATCGAGCTCGTCGAGTCTGCTGTACACGACGACGTCAGGATCGAGATAGATGACGCGATCGTAGCCTCGTCCGAAGAAATGCTCGATCAGCCACGGCTTCATGGCCGTGTCGAGCTCGAGGATCGTGTAACGGAACGTCATCTCCGTGACGTCGGGCAGCCGAAGCGAATCGACTGCAAGCGTCTCGAACGGCTCATCGCCGGATGCACCGGCGTCGCCGCCGGCGACGAGGACGTAGCGATCCCACTCCGGATGCTGGGCCTGCAGCGATGCCATGAGCACCCGGGCAAAGTGTCGATAATTCGGAGAGATGACAGAACAGACGGCCGTGCGCATCACGTTGACGAGGAGAGGTTTACCACATGCTCGCGTTCGCGCACTCCGGCCGCTCGCGCCGCAGCTCCCGATCGATCTGAGAGAACGCCGCGGAGCGCGCTGCGCGGTGGCCATAGCGATGCAGCTCGTTCATCACTTCCTCGATCGATCTGCCCGACTCACGCTCGTACAGCCCCACGATGTAGCCGGTGCGGTCCTTCCCAGCGGTGCAGTGGATGAACACAGGCTGGTTGGCGGGGTTCTCGATGAACGCGATTGCGCGCTGGACGTCGGGGCACGACGCGCTCGAGCCGATCGTCATCGCGTCAAAGGCGAACGATTCGATGCGCATGCCAAGGCGCGCGGCTTCTGCTTTTTCGGCCTCGTCGACCGTCGAGTTGCGATCGTTGAGCTTGAGGATCGACTTCACGCCGGTCGATCTGAGGTACGCGAGCTCGCCGCAAGTCATCGGCTGTCCGCCGCGGTAGACCTGCGCCGAAACCGCGCCGAAATTGCGCGGCACGTGCGGTGCCGGATCGCAGACGAACGATCGCGTCGAGCGGCATCCGAGGAGGAGAAAAGCGATCAGGAGGAATCGGCGCACAGTGCGATGTTGCACGATTTCACTCCCCACACTCTTGCAATTCTGCAAGACCTCCCCTCGTAACTCGTTGATTCTTCGAGAAACCATCGGCGGTCCCGCGATTGCGCAATAGCGGATTGCGATGACCGAAGCCGTAAACGACAACGACCTCCTGGCCCGCCGGCTCATCGGCGCGGTGCAGGAAGATCTGCGGCACTGGCTTCACGTCGCACGGTTGGAGCCCGAGCTCGTCGCCACGCTATACCTCCGCGTGCGCGACATCCTCCGCCGCGGTGCCCCGCGTGACGACGTGGGCGCGCTCGACGAGCTCGCGCTCGCCGTCTATCTCACCGCGACTGCCTGGCAGCCGCCCGCTCCCGATTCCGCTTCCGTCATTCCCATCCTGCGCCGCGACATCGCCGGCGTCATGAATTCGAAAGGAGATCTCTCATGAAAAAACTCGCCCTCTTCCTCGTCGTCCTCTTCGCTCTCCCGCTCTTCGCCGAAGACGGTCCCGCGCTCTACAAAGCCAAGTGCGCCGGCTGTCATGGCGCGACCGGCGCGGGCGACACGTCGGTCGGCAAGAGCCTCAAGGTCACGCCGCTCAGCGGCGCCGACGTGCAGAAACTCACCGACGCCGATCTGCAGAAGGTCATCACCGCGGGCAAGGGAAAGATGCCGGCCATCGGCAAGACCTTCACCGCCGAGCAGATCAATGCGCTGATCGCCGTCATCCGCTCGTTCGCGAAGAAATAGCGGGAGCTCACTCATGAATCGTCGCCAGATCCTCAACTGGTTTCTCGGTACGTCGTTCGGGGCGCTGATCGCCTCGGTCATCTATCCCGTGCTGCGTTACATGACGCCGCCGAAGATCGCCGAAGCGGCCACCAATCAGATCGAGGCCGGACTGGTCAACGATCCGCAGCTCATGGAGCGCGGATACAAGATCGTCCGCTTCGGCGCCGAGCCGGTGATCCTGGTCAAGGCGGCGGACAACGACTTCCGCGCCTTCTCCGCCACCTGCACGCACCTCGACTGCATCGTCGGCTTCCAGAAAGAGCAGACACGGATCTACTGCAACTGCCACGGCGGCTGCTACGACCTGCAGGGACGCAATGTCTCCGGTCCGCCGCCCCGCCCCCTCACTCCGTACAAAGTGAACGTCGTGGCGAAAGGCTCCGAGCCGGGGCTGATCGTCGTTTCGAAGGCTTAACTATGAGCGCCCTCTTAGGTTGGTTGGACGACCGCCTCGGGATCTCCGCGATCCGCGACGTGGCCTCACACAAGACCGTCCCCGCTCATCGCTTCACCGTCCTCTACTACCTCGGCGGGATGACGCTCTTCTTCTTCCTCGTGCAGGTCTGCACCGGCGTCCTGCTACCACCGTGCCGTTCGGATGGCTGATCCGGTCGGTGCATTCGTGGTCGGCGAACCTGATGGTCTTCTTCGCCTTCATGCATCTCCTCACCGTCTACTTCATGAAGGCCTATCGCGCGCCGCGGGAGCTGACCTGGGTCAGCGGCGTCCTCGTGCTGCTGCTGGTGATGGGCTTCGGCTTCTCCGGTTATCTGCTGCCGTGGAACCAGCTCGCGTTCTTCGCGACGAAAGTCGGCACCGACATCGCCGGCGTCGTTCCCGGCATCGGACCGTGGATGGTCCGCTTCCTCCGCGGCGGCGATCGCGTCAGCGGCGCGACGCTCTCCCGCTTCTACGGCTGGCACGTCGCCATCCTCCCCGCCATCACCACGGTGCTCCTCGGGATGCACCTGGCGATGGTGCAGCTCAAAGGGATGAGCGTCCCGCCGCAGGCGGAAGAAGAAGCGAAGTCGCGCCCGCCGATGAAGTTCTTCCCCCACTTCGCGCTGCGCGATCTGACCGGCTGGATCATCGCGCTCGGATGCGTCGCGGCGATCGCCGCACTCTTCCCGTGGGAGCTCGGCGACAAGGCCGATCTCTTCGCCCCGGCCTACGAGAACATCCGTCCCGAGTGGTACTTCGTCTTCATGTTCCAGACGCTGAAGCTCGTGCCGGCGGCTCGATCTTCGGCATCGAGTACGAGGCCATTCCGATCGTTCTCTTCGGCCTCGGCGCCGCGCTGCTGATGGCTGTGCCGTTCCTCGATCGGAAGAAGAGCAAGTGGTTTACGCCGATCGGCGTGCTGGTGCTCGCCTTCATCATCGGGATGACCTGCTGGGGCTACGGCACGCTCGTGCCGCTGCTGGTGATGGCCTTCGCCGCATCGCTGCTGGTGCTCCTCGGATGGTTCACGAGGCCGTCGCGGACGATCGGGATGATCGTCGTGCTGCAAGACCGGCAACGGCAAGGTCGCGGTCTGCATCGATTGCCATTCGCACCACGACATCCGCCGCAAGTCGCAGCAGGACTCGCCGGTCTACAAGACGCATGTGGCGGAGACGTGCGGCCGCTGTCATTCCGAGGAGCAGGCGCGCTGGAAAGTGAGCGTGCATGCGAAGGCGGTCCTCGAAAAGGGGGACGTCGCTGCGCCGACGTGCAACGACTGCCACGGCAACCACGGCGCGGTGCCGCCGGGAGTCGAGGCGATCAGCTTCGTCTGCGGGCGCTGTCATGCGCGTGAAGCGGAGCTGTTCCGCAAGAGCCCGAAGCACGAGGCGTGGGCGAAGCACAACGAGATGATGAGCGGCATGTCATGCGCGACGTGTCACGCAGAGGGCGTGCGCGCGCAGGTCGCGGTCACGCAGTTCAGCGAATGCATCACCTGCCACGAGAACCACGGCGTCGTTCGTCCAACCGTCGCACTCCTCGGCACGCTGCCCGACACCCCGTGCGCGTTCTGCCACATCGCTCAAGCTGAAGGGGAACGATCGCTTCGACTGGATGGTCGACCAGGCGCTCAACCTTCCGTTCCATCACGCCGGCGCGGAGAAGGAGTTCTCCCGTCTCTTCGAAAAGTTCCGCATCGGGAAGACGCACTACACCTATCGCGACGCCGCGACCGGCAAGGATGTCTCGGTGCCGGTACGGAGCTGCGCCACGTGTCACGAGGAAGCCGATTCCGCGGGACTGGCGAATGCGCGCGCGTATCTCGACGCGACGCGCGGCCTGACCAGCATGGTCGGACGCGCCGACCGCATCCTGCTCGCCGCGCATCGCGGCGGCGTGGAAGTGCGGAAGGTGCGCTCGGAGCTCGACAGCGCGATCGATTCGCAGATCGAGCTCCAGACGCTGGTACACACCTTCGGCGCGGGCGACGTCGCCGCGAAGCAGAAGGAAGGGCTGCAGCACGCCGAAGCCGCGCTGATCGCGGGGCAGTCATCGCTCGATGAGCTGGCGTACCGGCGGAAGGGATTGCTGGTGGCGCTGGTGCTCATCGCGCTGGTGATGAAGATCAGGACGTTGTGATGAGCGACGCCGATCTCGAGCTGCGCGTCGAGCGCCTCGAGACGGCGCTGGCGGAGCTGCGAGCGAGGGTAGAGGGAGCGCCCTCACCCGCCCTCCGGGCACCCTCTCCTGATCCTCGCCACCATCGCCATCGTCAGGGAAGACGCCATCCTCCCGCTGATGATCGCCGGCAGCGTCGTCGGCGCGGCGACGCTCTACGTCTCGATCCTCATGCAATGGAAGTTCGTCGCCCTGCCCACGGCCGTGCTGACGAACAGACTGGCGGCGATGACCGTCGGCCTCCCGCTCCTCCGCGGCACGATCGACAATCCGGGCCAGATCATCGCGGCACTCATCGCGTTCGCCGCGGTCTGGCTCGCCATCATCTTTCGCGAGAAGCAGCTCTCCATCTTCGAGATCGTCGAGAGCGCGCTGCTGCTGGCGATCGGAGCCGGCGGCACGGCGATCATCGCCGGCGCCTCGCATCAGTACGCGATTCCGCTCGCCACTCTTTACGCAGCGGCGGCAATCGCGGCGTTCGTGAAAAAGTGGCAATGGCTCGCGCTCTACCTCGTCACGCTCGCCGCGCTGCTGACGCTCGACCTTCGAAGCGTCACCGGAACAGTGGCCCGTATCGTGCTCCTATCTGCAGTAATCAAATTGATTGTCGAGGATGTGCGGGTCGAGCGGGCGGCGATGCTCGCTATCTCCTTCGTGTCCTGTGGGTTAGCGATGCTGGTCGTGGCGCGATGTGTCCGTCGTCACACGTCCCATGTTCACCAGTCACTCGGCACCCCAGCAGATGACACATTCGGTAGCAGTCCGGGAGACCAGACTGTGTAACGACAGGAGAGTTTCAACATGACCAGAACCTACCGCGGCCTGCTTTTCATCGTGCTGATGGCCGTCATCACACTGCCTGCGATCGCGCGCGGCCGCGCCGTCGGCGCCCCGGCGAATCCGACCGTTCCCACGGCTGCCGCCTTCCCCCCGACCGCCAAGGAGGCGTACCTCAGTGACGACGTCCTGGCGTACATCCGCCCCGGGCTGCAGATCAAGGTCAACTCCGTCACGATCAGCACCGATCGCAAAGTGACGGTCGACCTCTCCCTGACCGATGCCTTCGATCAGCCGATCGACCGCCTCGGCAAGACGACGCCGGGCGCCGTCTCGCTCAGCTACATCCTCGCCTGGTACGACCCCGCCACGCGCCAGTACACCTCGTACACCACGCGCGCTCAGACCTCCGCGGCGACCAGCCCGCATCCCGGCGTGACCGTGACCCAGGCCGGCACCGATTCCGGCGGTACCGTGACCGATCTCGAGACCGGCCACGTGAAGTACGTCTTCAAGACGCTGCTTCCCTCCGGCTTCGATGCCACGAAGACCACGACTCTCGGCATCTACGCCACCCGCAACATGCAGGACACCCTCGGCAAGAACTACATCGCGAACGTCGAGTACGACTTCCGTCCCGACGGCAACAAGGTCGCCGAGGCGTGGGACAAGATCAACCAGAACACCAGCTGCCAGAACTGCCACGATCCGAAGCTCGCCGAGCATGGCGGCTCCCGCCAGGACGTGAAGCTCTGCGCCCTCTGCCATCAGCCGCAGACGGTCGATCCCGACACCGGCAACACCGTCGACCTCAAGGTGATGATCCACAAGATCCACAGCGGCGCCGATCTGCCGAGCGTCAAGGCCGGCACGCCGTACCAGATCATCGGCAACGCCAGCTCCGTGCACGACTACTCGAAGGTCGAGCTCCCGCCGGGACAGGACGTCCGCAATTGCGTCTTCTGCCACGAGGGAAGCGTCGCCGCGCAGAAGCCGGCGCAGAACGACGTCTGGTACACGAAGCCGTCGCGCCTCGCGTGCGGCTCCTGCCATGACGACATCGACTTCGCCACCGGCAAGAACCACGTCGGCGGCATCCAGGCGGACGACAAGGCATGCGCGAGCTGCCACGTCCCCGACAGCGGCAAGGAATTCGACGCCTCGGTCAAGGGCGCGCACGTCCTCCCCATCGCCTCGAAACAGCTCAAGGGTCTCACCGCGAACATCGTCAAAGTGACCGACGCGGCGCCCGGCAAGAAGCCGACGGTCGTCTTCGCCATCAAGAACGGCGACGGCACGGCGGTCGACGGCACGAAGCTCACGACCTTCGCCCCGATCATGGCCGGCCCGACGACCAGCTACACGACGTTCTACCGCGAGAGCGCCATCTCCACGGTCGCAACCCCGGGCAAGTTCGACGCGGCCACCGGTTACACGACCTACACGTTCACCAAGGTCATCCCGGCCGATCAAACAGGGACGCAGATCACATGGGCCTTCACCGCCGACATCACGCGCAACGCCACGCTGAAGCA
>Ga0193696_1000711_pt1 | contig 11000 bp, 9 predicted proteins | sample L3m1metaG_FD_145074 | JGI IMG/M metagenome (GOLD analysis project Ga0193696, IMG submission 145074) | Soil microbial communities from a riparian zone of the East river system, Colorado, United States - L3m1 | ecosystem: Environmental > Terrestrial > Soil > Riparian zone | place: USA: East River... | reverse complement strand
CTCTATAGACATATCGGTCTTTACGCCTACCGCAGGAGCACCCTGATGGTTCTGGCCAACCTCGAGCCGACCCCCCTCGAACGGGCCGAGTCGCTCGAGCAACTGCGCGCGCTCGAACACGGGATCCGCATCAAAGCGGTCGAAACCCGGTATGAATCGTTCGAGGTGAACACGCCAGCCGACTTGGAACAGGTGCGCCGTCTGATGACGGCGCCTATCTCGTAGGGCGAACCACTATGGACGGACGGACCCCGAAATACATCTTCATCACCGGCGGCGTCGTGTCGTCCCTCGGCAAGGGGCTGGCGGCCGCGAGCATCGGCTGCCTCCTGGAGGGCCACGGCTACAAGGTGACGATGCAGAAGTTCGACCCCTATATCAACGTGGACCCGGGGACGATGAGCCCGTACCAGCACGGCGAGGTCTTCGTCACCGACGACGGCGGCGAAACCGACCTCGATCTCGGGCATTACGAGCGCTTCACCAACACCGTCACGACGAGGAATTCGAACTGGACGACCGGCAAGATCTACCAGAGCGTCATCCACAAGGAACGCCGCGGCGATTACCTGGGACGCACCGTTCAGGTCATTCCGCACATCACCAACGAGATCAAGGACGCCATCCGCGCCGTGTCCGACAACGTCGACGTGGTCCTCGTCGAAATCGGCGGCACGGTCGGCGACATCGAGAGCCTGCCGTTCCTCGAAGCAATCCGCCAGTTCCGTCAGGACGTCGGGCGCGACAACTCGCTGTACGTGCACCTGACGCTGGTCCCGTTCATCGGCGCCGCCGGCGAGCTCAAGACGAAGCCGACGCAGCACAGCGTGCGCGATCTCCGATCGATCGGCATTCAGCCGGACATCCTGCTCTGCCGGACCGATCGCTTCCTCGACTCGGATATCAAACGCAAGATCGCGCTCTTCTGCGACGTCGACGAAGAAGCGGTCATCACGGCCAAGGACGTCTCCACCATCTACGAAGTCCCCGTCGTCCTCGCCGCCGAGGGCCTCGACAAGATCGTCCTCAAGTACCTGCACCTGCCGCAGACGGAGCGGCGGATGCAGGCGTGGGAGGATCTGGTCAACCGGATCAAGAACCCGGTCGACGAAATCACCATCCATGTCGTCGGCAAGTACGTCGGCTACGAGGACTCGTACAAGAGTCTCAACGAGGCGCTCTACCACGGCGGCTTCCAACAGCGTCTGAAGGTGAACATCAAGTGGATTGAAGCCGAGGCCCTGGAAGAACCCAGCGGCGCCGCCCTGCTCGACAACGCCGACGGAATTCTCGTCCCGGGCGGATTCGGCAATCGCGGCACGCGCGGGATGATGCGCGCTGCGCAGGTCGCCCGGGAGCGCCAGATTCCCTACTTCGGCATCTGCTACGGTTTCCAATGGGCGACCGTCGAGTACGCCCGTAACGTCGCCGGCCTGACGGACGCCGACTCGACGGAATGCAATCCCGACACGCCAGCGAAAGTGATCTACAAGCTTCGCGATCTGCTCGGCGTCGACGACCTCGGCGGCACGATGCGCCTTGGCGCGTACGCGTGCGAGCTCACTCCAGGGTCGCTCGCACAGCGCGTCTACGGCACAAACCTGATTCACGAACGTCATCGTCACCGCTACGAGTTCAATTGCCTGTACGAGCGGACGCTCGCCGAGAACGGCCTCCGCATCTCAGGTCGATCGCCGGACGGAAAATTCGTGGAGATCGCCGAGTTGCCGAGTCATCCCTGGTACCTCGCGGTTCAGTTCCATCCGGAGTTCAAGTCGAAGCCGACGCGTCCGCATCCGCTGTTTGCCGCGTTCGTCGGCGCGGCGCATCAGCACAAGACTGAACACGGCCTCGTCGGTCAGGTGGGTCGTGTGGGTCATGTGGGTCCCGTGCGACAGGTGGGTTGAGACACGGCGACACAACCCGACGCCAGCCGACCCACTCGACCTGCACGACCTACCGGGCCGGTATAATCAGGGCCGTGCCCGCGCTGAAACTCGGCGACATTCCGATTGGTGGCGGCAGCCCGTTCGTCCTCATTGCCGGGCCGTGCGTGATTGAGAGCGAAGCGGACGCCACGCATCTGGCAGGAGAGCTCACCGACATCGCGCGCCGATCGCGCGTGCCGTTCATCTTCAAGGCCTCCTACGACAAGGCGAACCGCACGTCCGGCCGGTCCTTTCGCGGACCGGGCCTCGAGGAAGGCTTGCGAGTGCTCGCGGCGATCAAAGCCCGCTGGCGTGTCCCGATCCTGACCGACATCCACGAACCGTCGCATGCCGCGGCGGTGGCCGCCGTGGCCGACGTGCTGCAGATTCCCGCGTTTCTCTGCCGGCAGACCGACCTCCTCGTCGCCGCCGCCAGAACCGGACGCATCGTGAACATCAAAAAGGGGCAATTTCTCGCTCCCGACGACGTCACGCACGCGATCGCCAAGGTCGTCGACGCCGGCAACTCGCGTGTCGTGGTGACGGAGCGCGGCACGAGCTTCGGCTATCACAACCTGGTCGTCGACATGCGCGCGTTTCCGATGATGCGGCAACAGGGAGTTCCCGTCGTATTCGACGTCACGCATAGCCTTCAGCTCCCGGGCGGTGGCGACGGCGTGACGGCGGGTCAGGCGGAATTCATCGAGCCGCTGGCGTCGGCCGGCGTCGCGGCGGGAGTCGATGGGGTGTTCCTCGAGGTCCACGCGGACCCGTCCCGCGCGAAGAGCGACGCCCAGAATGCCTTGCGGCTCGACCGGCTCGAGCCGCTGCTGCGCCGCCTGCAGGCCATCGACGAGATCACCAAACAGTCCGGGGTGAGCCTCCGTGGCTGATCCACGAGAGCCGCTCGGCGTCGCCCCGGCCACAATCGAGGGGCGGGCGCTCGCCAGAAAGGTGCTCGAGACCGAGGCGGCGGCCATCCTCGCCCTGGTCGATCGACTCGACGAGAGATTCGATCAGGCGGTGCAGCTGCTGCTGGAGTGCCAGGGACGCGTCATCCTGACCGGCATGGGCAAGTCGGGCATCATCTGTCAGAAGATCGCCGCGACACTTTCGAGCACCGGTACCGCATCGTTCTTCATGCATCCCGCCGAAGCGATGCACGGCGACCTCGGCGTCATTCGTGGCGACGACGTGGTCGTCGCGCTGTCGTACAGCGGAGAGACCGACGAGCTGCTGCGACTGCTCGAACGGATTCGGCGTCTCGGCGCGAAGCTGATTGCCATCACCGGCAGCGCGGCATCGACACTGGCCCAGTCGGCCGACGTCGCGCTGGATTGCAGCGTCACGGAAGAGGCGTGTCCGATGAACCTGGTGCCGACCGCCAGCACGACGGCCGCGCTCGCGATCGGCGACGCCCTGGCGATGACGCTGCTGGTGGAAAAGGGCTTCCGCCAGGAGGACTTCGCGAGTCTCCACCCCGGCGGCAAGCTCGGGAAGCGGCTGATGCGCGTCGAGGCGCTGATGCACAGCGGCAACCAATGCCCGATCGTACGCACGGACACGAGGATGCGCGACGTGTTCTACGAGATGTCGAGCAAAGGTCTCGGCATGACCTGCGTCGTCGATGGCGGGGACGCGCTCCTGGGCATTATCACGGACGGCGATTTGCGGCGGCGCATGGAGCGCGGCACCGAGATTCTCGATCTGACCGCCGGGGACGTGATGACGCGGCACCCGATCACGGTTGCGCCCGACACGCTCGCGGCCGAAGCGCTCAATATCATGGAGCAGCGGAAGATCACCGCGATCGTGGTTGCTGACGCCCGTCAGCCGGGACAACTCGCCGGCGTCGTGCACATCCACGATTTGTGGCGGCTCGAGATGTTTTGAGAACAGGAGTCGGGGCTAGGGGCTGGGGGCTAGATATCGGGGACGATCAACAGCTAGCCCCAAGCCCCGAGCCCCTGAAATGATCGTGATCAACGCAAGAGCCGCAAAAGTCAGGCTGATCCTCTTCGACGTCGACGGCGTGCTGACCGACGGCAAGATCCTCCTCAACGCCGACGGCACGGAGAGCAAGCAGTTCGACATCAAGGATGGTACCGGGATCATCTGGGCGCAGCGGGCCGGATTGACCGTGGGGTTCTTGTCGGCGCGGACCTCCGCGGCGACTGGACTGCGCGCCGCCCAGCTCGGCATCACCCTCGTGCACCAGGGCGTCGCCAGCAAGCTGGAATCCTATGAACAGATCGTCGACTCACTGCTGATGGAGGACGAGCAGGTGGCGTACATGGGCGACGACGTGCTCGACCTGCCGGTGCTCGCGCGTGTCGGCCTCGCGACGGCACCGGCGGATGCGGTCGAAGACGTGCGCACCCGCGTCCACTGGGTCAGCGCGGCGAGAGGTGGCCACGGCGCCGCGCGCGATCTGGTGGAGCTGGTGCTCCGCGCGCAGGACCGCTGGGACACCCTGCTCGCCGAGTACGTGGAGCAGGCGACATGAGCGGCTATGGTCCGCTGCTCGCGGTGCTCGTCGCCGTGTTGGTCGGCCTGACCATCGGCAAGGCGTGGGAACGCTACAAGCTGCGGGACGGCAAGTGGATCGATCGGCGCCGCGCCCGGCAGTCGCCCCACTACATTCTCGGACTCAATTTCCTGGTGGCGAACCAGATCGACCTGGCGATCGAAGAGCTGAGCCGCGCCGCCAGCCTCGACGCGGACGCGCTCGAAGTCCACATGATTCTCGGCAATCTGTATCGCGAGAAAGGACAGGTCGGCAAAGCCATCGCGGCGCATCAGGGACTGCTGCAGCGGCCACGGCTCAGCAAGCTCGAGCACGCCTATGTCCTGCTGTGCCTGGGCCTCGACTACAAGCGCGGCGGTTTCGTCGATCGGGCGCTCGAGGCGTTCAACGAAGTGCTGAGGCTCGACCCGAAGAACGAGTACGCGCTCCTCAACCTGCAGAAGCTGCACGAGGAGCAGCATCAGTGGACCGAGGCGTACGACACGCGGCAGCGCCTGTCGACGCTGGCACCGACCGACGCCCGTCCGCAGAGTCAGGCGATTCTCGCCTTCCTCGAAAACGAGATCGGACTCGAGGCGATCCGCCGGAAGGACCACACGGAGGCGATCCGGCGGTTCGAGGCCGCGATCGATCTCGATGCCCGCGCCGTCCCGGCGTATCTGAACCTCGGCGACGTCAAAATGGCGCAGGGCGACGAGCGCGAGGCGGCGGCGATCTGGGAAAAGGTGATCGAGGTCGCGCCGGACCGAGCGTATCTGACGTTCGATCGGCTCGAGGCCCTCGCGATCCGCACCGGCAATGCCGATTGTGCCGCCGCTTGATCGACGAGAGCCCCCAGGACTGGCGCGCGCGTCTCGCGCTGTCACGTCACCTCGCCGCCGGCGGCCACGCCCGCGAAGCGCTCGACCTGCTGTTCGCCGCACTCGTGCAGAACCCGCACGCGCTCAGCATCCATCAGGCGATCTGGCGCGCACTCGGCCAGCTGCACCACCCGGGCGCGCTCGTGGATCGCTACGGCGAGCTGACCGAACATGCCGTGTTCTACCTCGACCCGCATATCTGCACGCGTTGCCGGTATCGCAGCACCGAACTGCTCTGGCAGTGCCCGCATTGCCACGACTGGAACACCTTTGTCGAAGAGCGAATCGCCCCCGCGCAGGACACCACGGAAGTGGAGGTCTGACACCTGCCCCTACCGAGCCAGGGGCTAGGGGCTAGGGGCTAGCTGCTTCAGCACAACGTCCACCCGCCGATCCGTTTCCTCGAATGTCCCGTCAGTGCGGATCACGAAGTCGGCGCGCGCGGTCTTTTTCTCCGTCGGCCATTGCGCCGCGAGGCGCTGGCGTGCCGCGTCTTCAGTCAGCCCCCGCTCGACAAGCCTCGCCATCTGTAATTCAGAAGGACAGGCGGTGACAATGACCCGACCGAAGTCCTTCTCGCCGCCGGTTTCGTACAGAAGCGGCACGTCGACGATCGCGATCGGATCGCCGAGGCGCTCGAAGCCATGCAGCCCGGCGGCGATCGCGCGGTAGACGGCGGGGTGCACGATCGCCTCGAGGTCGCGACGCGCCTGCGCGTCGTCGAACACGATCGGTCCCAGCTTTCTGCGATCGACGGACCCATCGGCTGCGAGGACGTCGGATCCAAACCGCGCCGCGATCGCGGCGGTCGCCTCGGTCCCCGCGGCCTGCACGCCGTGGACGAGGGCGTCCGCGTCCAGGCACGCGACGCCACGTCTGCGAAACCGATCGAGGACGTAGCTTTTTCCCGTGGCGATGCCGCCGGTGAGCGCTACTCGCAACAAGCCAACTGGTCGAGTGAGTCGCGTGGATCCAGTGGGTCGGGTAGAAGCTGCTACCCGGCCCACTTGACCTACCCGACCAACCCGGCCCCTCCTGCGCGCGCCAGCGCGGCTGTTACCGTGTTCTTCAGCAGCATGGCAATCGTGAGCGGGCCGACACCGCCGGGGACTGGTGACAGCGCACCGGCCACTTCCGCCACATCCGGATGCACGTCGCCGACCACGAGCGAGCCCTTCCGCTCGTACACGTCGCGGCGCTTCGATCCGACAGGAAACAGACGATCGATCACGGTCCGATCCGATACCTGAGTGGTCCCGACGTCGACCACGGTCGCGCCCGGCTTGACGAATGCCGGCGTCACGAATCCCGGCCGGCCGATCGCGGCGACGAGGATGTCGCCTTCCGACGCGATCCGCGGCAGGTCGACGGTTCGAGAGTGACAGACGGTGACGGTCGCGTTGCGATGCAGGAGAAGGAGCGCCATCGGCTTACCGACGATGTCGCTGCGCCCGATGACGACGGCGTGCGTACCGGCGATGTTGACGCCGGATCGTTCCAGGAGCTGGATGACTCCAGAAGGCGTGCACGACGCCAGCGCCGCCCGGCTTTGCACGAGCCGCCCCACGTTGATCGGATGAAGGCCGTCGACATCCTTTGCGGGATCGATCGCGTCGAAGACCCGGCGCTCGGCGTCGGCGCCCATCGCCGCGGGGAGCGGCGACTGCACGAGGATGCCGTCGTGGGCGTCGCTCCCGTTCAGACGGGCCACGATCGACAGCAGTTCGTCGAGCGACGCTGTCGCCGGCAGCCGCTCGAGATCGGTTCGAAGCCCGACCTCCCCTGCCGATTTCAGTTTGTTCCGTACGTAGATGGCAGATGCGGGGTCGTCGCCAACGAGGACGATCGCCAGTCCCGGTGGGCGGCCGGCACGAGCCGTGAACGCGGCGATGGCCGGCGCCGCTTCGGCGCGGATCTGATTGGCGACACCCGTACCGTCGAGGAGCCTCGCCGTCATTGGCGCGCGGCCTCGTCCTCGAGGCGGCGCAGCGACTCGGGCCGTCCGAGCACCACGAGCTTGTCGCCGGCGAGAATCGAGGTATCCGGCTCGGGATTGAACTCCATCGATCGATCCTGCCGCTGAATGCCGACCACAATCACGCCGTAACGCTGGCGCAGGTTGGCGTCGAGAATCGATCGCGACGCCAGCGGCGACGACGGGGCCACCGTGACTTCCTCCATCGCCAGATCCAGGTTCTCGGAGCTCGTGGCAAGCTCCACGAAGTCGACGACGGCGGGCCGCAGGGCGGTCTGCGCAATCTGCATCGCGCCAATCTGATACGGCGAGATCACGCGGTCCGCGCCCGCCCGCTTCAGCTTCTGCGTCGCATCGTCGGTTTCCGCGCGTCCCACGATGAACAGATCGGGCCGCATGACGCGTGCGCTCAGGACGGCGTAGACGTTTTCGGCGTCGGTACCCACCGCGGCAATCAGCCCGCGCGCGCGCGCGATGCCGACGCGCTTGAGAACGTCCTCCCGGCTGGCGTCGGCTTCCACGCCGAGGGCGCCGTCTTCAATCGCCGCCTGCAGGCGCTCGGGGCTGCGCTCGACGACGACAAACGGCACGCCCTGGCGCGAGAACTGCCGGGCGACGATGCTGCCGATGCGGCCGTAACCGCAGATGATGAAGTGATCCTTAATTGATTCGAGCATACGTTCGTGACGGCGCCGTTGAAGACGCTTGGGCAGCCCGCCCTCCACGACCACCGTTGCCAGTAGTGTAAAGGTGTACAAGGCGGCGCCAACACCGCCCAAGAGGAGCACGACGGTGAACCTCTGACCGGGGCGCGACAGGCTGGTGGGCGCCTCGACCGTGGTCAGCGCGAGGACGGTCATGTAGAACGCGTCCCAGGCGCCTCGCCCCTCGGTGATCATGAAACCGAGGGTGCCGATCGCAATCACCGAAAGAAGAAGGGCGACCGCGAATCCCGGGCCTTGCGCCCGAAACCAGTGGCCGCCCTTTGCGGATGTCAACTGAGCGGCGTCAGTGCCGGGCTGCCTTGACGTTACTCTCGAGGAGCAGCTTGCTGTGATTGATGCCGTACGAGAAGTAGAACACGAGTCCGATAGCGAGCCAGACGATCAGCCGTAGCCAGTTAGTCCAGCCCAGCCCGTAGATCATCGACCCGCAGACCACGATGCCGAGGATGGCGACGACCGGCAGCGCCGGCACGGTGAACCCGCGGGGTATGTCCGGCCGGCGCACTCGCATGATCCACACGCCGGCGCAGACGAGCATGAAGGCGAACAGCGTGCCGATGCTCGTCATCTCCCCGACGATGTTCTCCGGGATGAAGCCAGCAAAGGCCGCCGTCAGGAAGAAGAACAGGATGTTCGACTTCCACGGCGTCCTGTACTTCGGGTGCAGTTCGGAGAAGACCTTGGACACGAGGCCGTCGTGGCTCATCGAATAGAAGACGCGCGACTGGCCCAGCAGCATGACGAGGATCACTGACGAGAACCCGGCAAGAATGGCGACCGTCACGAACTTGGCCAGCCACGCGTAGCCGGTCATGTACTTCGTAATCGCGAAGGCGACCGACGCCTCTTTGCCCGCGGTCCGGAAGTCCTCGACCGTCGCCACGCCGCTCAGCACGTACGAGAACAGCACGTACAACACCGTGCAGATGACGAGCGAGCCGAGAATCCCGATCGGCATGTCGCGCTTCGGGTTCTTGGCCTCCTGCGCCGCGGTCGACACCGCGTCGAATCCGATGAAGGCAAAGAACACGACGCCGGCGGCCCCCAGAATGCCCATCACACCGCCGTAGGGATGCACCACGCCCTGCGGAGTCGTGTAAGTCGTCGGGGCTGGAACAAACGGCGTGTGATTGGCGGGGTTGATGAATTGCCAGCCGATGCCGATCACCAGCAACACAATCGTGACCTTGGTGATGACGATGACCGTGTTGACGTTGGCTGATTCCGAGATGCCGCGAATCAGCAGCATCGTCAGAAGAGCCAGGATGATGATGGCGGGGATGTTGATGATGCCGTGCACGCCGTCGGGCGACGCCTCGAGCGGTGAATGGCACCATTCATACGGGATGTGAAGCCCGACGTACTCGAGCACCTTGTTGAAGTACTCGCTCCACGCGATCGCGACCGTCGCGGCGCCGACGGCGTACTCGAGAATCAGGTCCCAGCCGATGATCCAGGCGACGAGTTCGCCCATCGTCGCGTACGAGTAGGTGTAGGCGCTTCCCGCGATCGGAATCATCGACGCGAACTCGGCGTAGCACAGGCCCGCGAACGCGCAACCCACGCCGGCGACGATGAACGCGATGGTCACCGACGGACCGGACCGCTCGGCGATCGCGGCGGCGGTTCGCACGAAGAGACCGGCGCCGATGATCGCACCGATGCCGAGCGCAACCAGGGCGCCCGGACCGAGCGTCCGTTTCAGCGTCGTCTCGCCGCTGCCTGCGACGTCGCTCAGAAGGCGGTCGATTGACTTGGTCCGAAACAATGCACCAGCCACTATGTCCCCTTTCAGTTCAATTGATTGAGCCGAGCCCACCTGACCGGGAGCCAGCCGGGCTCCGCCGGCGAGACCAACGCGATTATACGCGGCGTTGCCCGAACGTCACCGTGCCGGCGGCGCGAATGTCCGGACCGTGACTTCCGGAAACCGCGGCGCCCCGGTCAACAGCGTCGACCGCCGGCCCAGGAGTTCCTGGTCGAAGAACTCCCGGACCACCACACGGGTGATGTCGGCGATTCTCGCCGGCGCAATCGGGCCCATCACCGGTCGCTCGCGCAGCGGTCCGCCCCAGAACGCCATGTCGAGGAAGTCGAGGTGACGGGTATCCCGCACGTCGACGCGGTAATACGGGCGTGCGGAGCGCCGGTAGATCGCGTCGCTCGCGCCGGCGCGGCCCGGCCGCGCCGAGTAGACCATCAAAAACGGACGACTCATGGTCCCGTCGATCATCGTCCCGTACTGGGGAATGCCATCGAGGTTCAGCCCCGCCTTGCACCGCCGGTCCTCCACGCAGAACTGGCCCGCGGTCACGCCCCCCATGGAATGTCCAAAAACACCCAGACGGGTGATGTCGATCCGAGCGGCAAGACGACCGATCGGGAGATCGGACGTGAGGTTCGAGAGTCGATCGACCGCGAGCCGGGTGTCTTCAACCCAGCGGCGCAGCGCGAGATCGGTCTTTTGAAGTCCGCCAAGATATCCGCGCAGAAGCCGCAGTTGCTCCGCTTCGTCGGTATTCCTCGTGACCGACGCCATGGTTTCGTCTTCGGGGCCCCACTCACTGAAGACGTCGGCAATCGGCTTGAGAAACGATCCGCTCCTGTCGAGCATCCTGACGACACGGCCGTCCGCCAGTGTCGCGGCCGATGCCTCGAAGGGGTGCACGATGCTGAAGACGGCGTAGCCGTGGCTGGCCAGATCCTCCAGAAGCGCGGTGTGGGCGCTCGGAACACTGGTGTACCCATGAGCAAACACGAGCACCGGCAGCCTGCGGCCGGTCGCAATCGGCGGCGCGTCGAGCTGGGCGTGCGTCCGAACGTGTTCGAGCGTGTCAAAGGTCGATTCGGGTGCGCGAAAGACGCTCGCAAACGTTCGCACCTCGGCCAATCCCTCGCGCAAGTACGGCGCGACCTGACCACCGCGCGCGGCCGTGGGATACCAGACAAGCACTTCGACGTTCCGTGGTTCGGCCCGGTCGGTGA
>Ga0193696_1000710_pt1 | contig 11006 bp, 10 predicted proteins | sample L3m1metaG_FD_145074 | JGI IMG/M metagenome (GOLD analysis project Ga0193696, IMG submission 145074) | Soil microbial communities from a riparian zone of the East river system, Colorado, United States - L3m1 | ecosystem: Environmental > Terrestrial > Soil > Riparian zone | place: USA: East River... | reverse complement strand
GGCGATCCCCGGAATCGGCAAGAAGACCGCGCAGCGCGTCGTGCTCGAGCTGAAGGAGAAGCTCGGCTCGATGGACGAGCCCACGCCGATCGCCGGCAAGCCGCACGCGGTCGCCCGTGACGCGCTGGTCGAGCTCGGCTGGTCGGCGACCGAGGCCGAGGAAGCGCTCGCCGCGACCGATCCCGAGCTGCCGCCCGAGGAACGCGTGCGCCAGGCCCTGAGGGCTGCGTGACCGAGACCGAGGCGCAGTTCCTCACGCCGGCCGTGCAGCCGGACGAGGACGAGCTCGACCGCTCGCTCCGCCCGCGCTCGCTCGACGAGTTCGTGGGGCAGGAGCGCGTCAAGGAGCAGCTGGCGATCGCGCTCGAGGCCACCCGCTCGCGCGGCGAGGCGCTCGACCACCTGCTGCTGATCGGCCCACCCGGGCTCGGCAAGACGAGCCTCGCGTTCATCGTGCGCGAGGAGCTCGGTGTCGGCCTGCGCTCGGCGGCAGGCCCCGCGCTCGAGCGCAAGGGCGATGTGGCAGCGATCCTGACCGGGCTCGGCGAGCGCGACATCCTCTTCATCGACGAGATCCACCGGCTCAACCGGGCCGTCGAGGAGATCCTCTACCCGGCGCTCGAGGACTTCCGGCTCGACATCATCGTCGGCCAGGGGCCGGCGGCGCGCACGCTGACGCTCGACCTGCCGCCGTTCACGCTGATCGGCGCCACCACGCGCACCGGGCTGCTCACGACCCCGCTGCGCGATCGCTTCGGAATGACCTTCCGGCTCGAGCACTACGAGCCCGAGGAGCTGGGGCGGATCGTGCGCCGCTCGGCGCGGATCCTGGAGGTCGAGATCGAGACCGAGGCGGCCGAGGAGATCTCCCGCCGCTCGCGAGGAACGCCGCGGATCGCCAACCGCATCCTGCGTCGCGTGCGCGACGTCGCTGAAGTGCGCCACCAGGGCGCGATCACGACCGAGATCGCGCGCGAGGCGCTCGAGCTGCTCGAGGTGGACGCATGCGGGCTCGAGCGCACCGACCGCGCCCTCCTGCGCGCGGTGGTCGAGAAGTTCGAGGGCGGGCCGGTCGGCCTGTCCACGCTCGCGGTCGCGCTCGGCGAGGAGCCGGACACGATCGAGGACGTCTACGAGCCGTACCTGCTCCAGCTCGGCTTCCTGCAGCGCACGCCGCGCGGGCGGGTCGTCACGAAGCTGGGGCGACAGCACGTCGGCGCCGCTGCTGCCGACGCCGACGCGCTGTTCTAGGTCGTTACTCCGACGCCTTCGCGGCGTAGCCCTCGAGCACGCCGTTCCAACCGCCTGCGTAGCTTTCCCGCGCCTCGGCGGCGTGCTCGCCGAGCCGCTCCCAGCCGCGGTGCTCAAGCTCGACCAGCGTCTTGCCGTCGCCGGCGTCGCTGAAGGTGACCTCGACCTCGGTCTGCGGCCGGTCCTGCTCGCGGCTCGGGTTCCACGCGAGCACGAGCTTGTGTGGCGGGTCGTAGGCGATCACGTCGGCCCACTTCAGGTCCTCGCCGTTCTTCGTGCGCTCGAAGACCTGGCCGCCAGCACCGCCCTGGAAGATCACCGTGGTCGGCGGGGAACCGGTCTCGCCCATGTCGATCGAGTGCTTCGCCAGCGGCCACCACTCGTGGATCTGCTCGGTGAACGTCGCGAACGCATGCTCCACCGAGCAGTTCACCGTGACGGAGCGCTTGATTGACTCAATCTCCGTTGCCTGCGTGCTCATGCCGTCCTCCTCTCGTCCTCGGCCATCGCCTTGAAGCCGGCGAGGGCCTCGCTCCAGAAGTCGTCGAAGTAGTCGCGGAGCTCTCCCAGCCCGTCCGGATCGAGCCGGTAGATCCGCCGCGTGCCGTTGCGTCGCTCGGTCACGAGGCCGGCCTCCTTCAACACGCGCAGGTGCTGCGAGACGGCGGGACGGCTGACCGGCAGCTCGTCCGCGATCTCGCCGACCGCCTTCGGGCCTTCGCGCAACTGCTCGAAGATCGCCCGACGGGTTCGGTCGCCCAGCGCATCCATGGCGTCTCTGTAAGCCATGACTTACGTAAGTCTAAGCTTACGTAAGCCTGAGGTCAAGCTCAGCCGACGTGCAGGCGGAAGACTTCCGTACCTCGCGAGCTCGGGACCCAGATGTCGCCGAAGGCGTTGGCCGCCGGGAACGGTCCGGCGCCGACTGGGATCGTCTCGATCACCGTGTTCGTGGTGGGGTCGATGCGCGAGACCGTGTCCGAGCCGACGTTGGGCACGAAGACGGTTCCGTCCGAGGCGACCGCTGCGTTCTCGGGCCGCTGGCCGACGCGGATCGTGGCCACCACCTTCCGGCTCTTCGGGTTGATCCGCGAGACGGTGTTCGAGCCGTTGTTCGAGACCCAGACGCCGTTGCTCGTCACGGCGACCGAGCGCGGCTTCTGGCCGACGCGCACACTCGTCACGCGGTTCGTGCGCGCGTCGATGCGGAAGACGCGGTTGCCGAAGAGCGAGCCGACCCAGACCGCACCGCCGCCGTAGCGGAGGTTCGCCGGCCCGGACTTCGGGATGCGGATCCGCCGGCCGACCTTGTTCGTCTTCGGGTTGATCCGGTCGACGTAGGCACGGTTCGGCTCCGTCGCCCAGACCGAGGCATCGCCGTACGTGACGTCCCAGATCTGGTCGCGCATCGGGATCCGCTTGGTCACCTTCATGCGCGCGGGATCGACGCGAATCACGGAGCTGGTCCCGTAGCCGTCGACCCAGACGCTGCCCGCGCCGATCGCGACGCCGCACGGGCCGAAGCCGACGTCGACCGAGCCGGTGACCCCGTTCGTGGCCGGGTCGATGCGCGCGAGCAGTCCGGCACCGCCGACGCCGACCCAGACGCTGCCGAAGCCGCCCGCCTCCGAGCAGGGTCCGGCACCCGTGTCGATCTTCGCCACGACCTGGGTGCTCCCGGGCGCCGCGAGCGCGGCAACGACGATCACACCCGCAACGGCGAAGCTGCTCCAGACGGCCACGATTCGTCTCATCAGAACCCCTCCGAGCGTTGACGAATGCAGGCTAGAGGTCGGATTGGCCACTGTTAAGGTCCACATCGGTATCGATTTCATGGACCAGTCGAGCCAGGCCCGCGAACTGCTCGTCGAGCTCGACCGCGGTGCGCCCGAGACGCTCTCGTCACAGCTCGAGGGGCAGCTCCGCAGGGCTGTGCGGACGGGCCGTCTCAAGCCGGGGACGCCGCTGCCCTCGACTCGCGGGCTGGCGGCGCAGCTCGGCGTCTCGCGCGGCCTCGTGGTCGGCGCCTACGCCCAGCTCGGGGCGGAGGGCTATTTGTTGCTCCGCCGTGGCGCGAGTCCGCGCGTGGCTCGCGTCGCGGCCTCGCCCGAGCCGGCCGTCAGCGCGCAGGCAGACCAGCCGACGCACAATCTGCGCCCCGATCTGCCCGACTACTCCGCCTTCCCGCGCGACAAGTGGCTCACCTCGTACCGCGCCGCGCTGAAGGCCGCGCCGGATCTCGCGCTCGCCTACGGGGACGTGCGAGGTGCCCCGTCGCTCCGGTCGGCGCTCGTCTCGTATCTCGGCCGCGTGCGCGGGGTCTCGGCGACCGCCGAGCACGCCTTCGTCTGCGGCGGCTTCGCCCAGGCGATCGGGTTGCTCTGCACGACCCTGCGCCGCTCTGGGCGCGCGTCGATCGGCGTCGAGGATCCCGGGCACGCCGTCATCCGCGAGGTCGTTGCCCGCACCGGCCTGCGTCCGGTCCCGATTCCGGTCGACGAGGAGGGAATCGACGTCGACGCGCTCGAGGCCGCCGGGCCGGATGCGGTGCTGGTGACGCCCGCGCATCAGTTCCCGACCGGCGTCGTGCTCTCGCCGGAGCGCCGCGCACAGCTGCTGGCGTGGGCCGAGCGGCGCGACGCGATCGTCGCCGAGGACGACTACGACGCCGAGTTCCGCTACGACCGCCCGCCGGTCGGCGCGCTGCAGGGTCTCTCGCCGGACCGGGTCGCGTATCTCGGCTCGGCGAGCAAGACGCTCGCGCCGACCCTGCGCCTCGGTTGGCTGATCCCGCCGCCGCGTCTCGTCCGGCCGCTCGCCGACGAAGTGCTCTACGCGGTGATCGCACCACCGAGGCTGGAGCAGCTCGCATTCGCGGACTTCCTCGAGCGCGGCGAGCTCGACCGGCACCTGCGGCGGATGCGGCTCCGATACCGGCGCCGGCGCGACGTGCTGCTCCAGGCGCTCGCGGAGAAGCTCCCCCAGGTCGAGGTGCGCGGGATCGCCGCCGGCCTGCACGTCCTGGCCGTTCTGCCGCCCGGCTCGGACGAGGCGCGCATCCTCGAGGAGGCACTGGCGCGGCGGATCAGCCTCTACACGCTCGCCGAGCACTCGGTTCGGCCAAGGCCCGAGGCGGCGCTGCTGCTCGGCTACGGGGTCTCGCCGGAGCCGGCGATCAGGGCGGCGGTGGCGAAGCTCGCGGAGGCGGTCGAAGCCGCTAGCGCCTGAACTGCAGCTCGTGCCAGGACGGTGTCGGTGCCAGCTCGAGCAGCGCCCGCTCGCCGCCCGGCTCGAGGTACGCGAACTCGGAGGCGCCCTCGTCCCAGGTGACGTCGAGCCGGCCGTCCTTGACGCGGTGGTCGAGCCAGGCGCCGCGGAAGACGAGCTTCCGCAGCCAGTACACGAGCGACTCGCCCTCGACCAGCGACAGCCGCTCCCAGTGGCGGACGAGGTACCGCCCGAGCTCGCTGCGCGGCTCCTCGATCACGCCGTCGGCCGTCAGCTCGACGAGGTCTTCGGTCTCTTCGACATCGAGCTCGTTCTCGTCCACGAGGCCGAGCCGGAAGGCCGCGGCGCAAACTCGCTGCGCGAAGTCGGCGGCGTTGAAGCTGAAGCGGAGACGCAGGAACTCGACGACGATGTCGTCCCCGGACGAGTAATTGTCCGCGTCCACGGGGTGGAGGATAGCCCTCACTCTAGACTGCGCCCGTGGGCACGAGAGCGGCGATCGCGTCGGGATGCGTCATCGCAGCGCTCGTGCTGGCGGTGACCTGGGCGTTCGAGATCTCGCTCTCACGCGCGGCACTGCTGGCGCCGGTGATCGTGGTCTGCGCCGGCGCGGCCGCGGGCCTGGCCGTGCTCTGGGCGAAGATCGGCTGGGAGTCCCTCAGGCGGCGGAGGCGGCCGTGGCTCGTGGCCGGCATCGTGGTCGCCGCGTTCGCCGTGATCGCCGCGCTCTCTCTGCTCGGGCTCGAACTGCCCCGCGAGTAGCTCCGTCCGAGGGCCTCCGTACCGTGGACTGCCCATGTCGTGGCAGCTACGAAACGAGTGCGAACGGCGCGAGGTCGAGACCCTTGCGGCCGAGCTCGAGGTGAGCGAAGTGCTCGCCTCCGTGTTCGTGCGCCGTGGGTTCGACGACCCGCAGCGGGCGCGCGCCTTCCTGGACGCCGAGCTTCCCGAGCACGACCCGTTCGCGCTCGGCGACATGCGCGAGGCGTGCGCGGCGATCCGCGCGGCAGTCGCGGCGGGGACGCGGATCTGCGTCCATGGCGACTACGACGCCGACGGCATCTGCGCAACGGCGCTGGCGGTACTGGTCCTGCGCGAGCTCGGCGCGGACGTGACGTACCACCTGCCGAGCCGCTTCGACGAGGGCTACGGCGTCGCAGGCGAGACGCTGACGCGGCTGGCCGGCGAGGGCATCGGCCTCGTGCTGACCGTCGACTGTGGCGTGACCGCGGTCGACGAGGTCGTGCACGCGCGCGAGCTCGGGCTCGAGGTCGTCGTCACCGACCACCACCGGCCGGGCGACGAGCTGCCGGCCTGCCCGGTCGTCGGGCCCTACCGCGGCGACTATCCGTTCCGCGAGCTCTGCGGTACCGGCGTGGTGTGGAAGCTCGGTCAGGCGCTGCTCGGCGCCGACTCGGAAGCGCTCGCGCGGCACCTCGACCTGGTCGCGGTCGCGACCGTGGCGGACGTCGTGCCGCTGCTGGACGAGAATCGCGGCCTCGCCGTCGCCGGCCTGCGCAGGCTCGTGCGGACGCAGAAGCCGGGGCTGCGTGAGTTGATGCGCGTCGCGCGCGTCGATCCGGCGGCGGTGGACGCGGGCACGATCGGCTTTCGGCTCGCGCCGAGGCTGAACGCCGCCGGACGGCTGGGGAGGCCCGAGGCCGCTCTCGAGCTGTTGCTGACCGAGGAGCGCGAGCAGGCCGCGCAGCTCGCGCGGCAGCTCGAGGAGCTGAACCGCGACCGGCAGGCAGTCGAGGAGCGGATCGTGCGCGAGGCGGTAGAGGAGATCGAGTCGTGGGAAGAGTCGCTGCGCCGCCGGCGCGCGTACGTGGTCGCGGGGGCGGACTGGCACGAAGGCGTGATCGGGATCGTCGCGTCGCGGCTGGTCGAGCGCTACGCCCGGCCCGTCGTGCTGATCGCGGGCACCGACGGGGACTGGAAGGGCTCGGGCCGCTCGGTCGCCGGCTTCGATCTGCACGACGCGCTGCGCCAGTGCGCGGGCCACCTCGAGCGCTGGGGCGGCCACGCCGCCGCGGCCGGGCTCTCGATCAAGCCCGAGAACGTTCCGGCCTTCGCCGAGGCGTTCGCGGCGGTTGGCGACGGCGCGCTCGCCGAGGATGACCTCCGCCCACCGACGGTCGTGGACGCGCTTGTCCACGGGCCGGACCTGACGCTCGAGCTGTGCGAGGAACTCGCTCGGCTTGCGCCCTTCGGGCTCGGCAACCCGAACGTGACGTTGCTGCTCGCCGGCTGCGAGCTGGCCGATCTCGCGGCGGTGGGCGAGGGCAAGCACCTCAAGTTCCGTGTGCGAGCCGACGGCCGGGACGCGGGCAGCGCGATCGCCTTCCGGCTCGGTCGGCAGCTCGACCGCCTGCGCCGGATCGGCCACTACGACGTCGCCTTCAAGCTCGAGGCCAATCAGTGGAACGGCACGGTGGCGCCGCAGCTGAACGTGCGCCACGTCTTCGACGCCGACGAGCGCTACCTGGCCAGGCGCGAGTGGCTGAAGGCCGAGTGGCGCAAGGAGGCGCGCGACCCCGACGCGGCCGCGATCTTCGCCGAGCTCGGCCTCACCCAGGGCGGCGCGAGGCGTCACCTGCTCGAGTCCGAGCGCTTCGTCGCGTTACTGGCCGAGCCCGCGCTCGCTCGCGCCGCGTAGAGGCGTACCATCCCGCTGTGCGCTGGTTGAAGAAGCTGAGGCAAAAGCTGACGCAGGCCGAGTTCTTGCCCTTCGATCGAAGCGACCGGATTCCCGAGCTCGAGGGCCGCACGGTCGAGAACGACGACGCGTGGGCGCAGCTGGCCAGCGGGGGCGAACAGTTCCCACCGAACTACGTGCGCCCGGCCGACGAGGGCCGGCCTCGGCACTGAGCCAATGGGACGGATCCTCAGAAGGTTGAAGCGTCTCCGACGCTCGGAGCAGAGCCTCGACCCAGGCCGCCCGGGCGAGAACACCGACGCGCTCGCTGCGGCGGCCGGTGGTGCCGGCAGGACCGATCCTGCTAGCGGCGGCGGCCACGCCAGCTTCCCGCCGAACTACATCAAGACGGACGACGGCCGCCCGCGGCACTGAGCCTGGCGGGCTGTGCGAGCCTCGGCCGCCTGGGCCGCTGGTCACACGCGGTCTCGTCGAGCGCGACGATGAAACGCGCCAGCCGCGCGGCCTTTCGCTCCTGTCGTCGTCTGCGCACGAAAGCCATCGTTCGAGCCGCATGACTTCCCTCCTGCGCGGGGAATTACGCACGACGGCCACAGGAAAGGCCCGGAGTACACTTTTCTCATGACGGTCCTCGAAGCTGCAGAACGACATCAAGAGCTGATCGACGAGCTGATCGAGACCGTCGCTGCCTACAACCGGGACGTCGACCGCGACCTGCTCGCGCGGGCCTTCACCTTCGCCGCGGCGGCGCACGAGGGACAGCAGCGCCGCTCGGGCGAGGACTTCATCCACCACCCGTGGGGCGCCGCGAAGATCTGCGCCGAGCTGCACCTCGACGAGCAGACGATCGCAGCCGCGCTGCTGCACGACGTGGTCGAGGACACCGGCACCGACATCAAGGAAGTGCGCACCGAGTTCGGCGACGAGATCGCCCAGCTGGTCGAAGGCGTCACGAAGCTGACGCGGATCCAGTTCCAGAGCCGCGAGCAAGCCGAGGCCGAGAACTACCGCAAGATGATCGTGGCGATGGCGCAGGACGTGCGCGTGATCCTGATCAAGCTCGCCGACCGGCTCCACAACATGCGCACGATCGAGTACCTGGGCAAGCAGAAGCAGGTGCAGAAGGCCAGGGAGACGCTCGAGGTCTACGCGCCGCTCGCCCACCGGCTCGGGATCAACAAGCTCAAGTGGGAGCTCGAGGACCTCGCCTTCGCGACGCTGCACCCGCGCAAGTACGAGGAGATCAAGGCGATGGTCAGCGAGCGCCGCGCCGACCGCGAGGAGCACGTGCGCGAGGCGGCGATGACGCTGCAGCGCGAGCTCGAGAAGGTCGACATCCCGGCCGACATCGCGGGCCGCGCGAAGCACTTCTATTCCATCTACGACAAGATGGCGAAGAAGGGCCGCGAGTTCAACGAGATCTACGACCTGACCGCGATGCGGGTGATCGCTGAGCGCTCGGGCGAGGAGGGCGCGCGCGACTGCTACGGCGCGCTCGGGCTGATCCACTCGCTCTGGAAGCCCATGCCCGGCCGCTTCAAGGACTACGTCGCGATGCCGAAGCTGAACGGCTACCAGGCTCTGCATACGACCGTGGTCGGGCCCGAGGGCCGGCCGCTCGAGATCCAGGTGCGCACGCGTGAGATGCACGAGACGGCCGAGTTCGGCGTCGCCGCGCACTGGGGCTACAAGAGCGGCAAGAAGGATGCCAAGGCGGACGAGGAGTGGCTCGCCTGGATCCGCCAGCTGATGGACTGGCAGGAGGACGAGTCAGACCCGCGGGAGTTCCTCAAGGCGTTCCGCACCGACCTCTTCGACGACGAGGTCTACGTCTTCACGCCGAAGGGCGAAGTCAAGGTGCTGCCATCGAACTCGACGCCGATCGATTTTGCCTATGCCGTCCACACCGACGTCGGCCACCGCACCGTCGGCGCGAAGATCAACGGCCGGATCGTGCCGCTGCACTACCGGCTGAAGAGCGGGGACTTCGTCGAGATCCTGACCACGAAGAGCGGCCGCGGGCCATCGCGCGACTGGATGTCGCTGGCCGCCTCCTCGCGCGCGCGAAACAAGATCCGCCAGTGGTTCTCACGCGAGACGCGCGAGGAGACCGAGCACAAGGGCCGCGAGACGCTCGAGACGGCGCTGAAGAAGCAGAACTTGCCGTACAAGAAGCTCCAGGGCTCGGCCGTGCTCGCGCAGGTGATCCGCGAGAGCGGCTTCAGGAAGGCCGAGGACTTCTACCTCGCGCTCGGCTCCGGGAAGCTGCAGCCCGGCCAGATCGTGAACAAGGTGATCCAGCGCCTGAAGACCGAGCAGGTCGCCGAGGAAGAGGCAGTCCCGCTCAAGGCGCCGAAGGCGCGGCACACGGTCTCGAGCGAGAACTTCGGGATCAACGTGCGGGGCGTGGACGACGTGCTCGTGCGGCTGGCCAAGTGCTGCACGCCGCTCCCCGGCGACAAGATCGTCGGCTACGTCTCGATGGGCAAGGGGATCACGATCCACCGCGAGGACTGCTCGAACGTCAAGGCGCTGATGCGCAACCCCGAGCGGTTCACGAAGGTCTCGTGGGACGGCGGGGCGACGCAGAGCTTCCGCGTCCAGATCTCGGTCGACTCGTGGGACCGCCCGCGGCTGCTCGAGGACGTGGCCCGCACCTTCGCCGAGCACGGCGCGAACATCGTCGAGTACGGCGGCCACGTCGAGGACCAGCTCGCCAAGAACTGGTACGTGGCGGAGGTCGGCGACGTCAAGGCACTGCGCTCGCTCCTGACCGCGCTACGGAACGTCGACGCGGTCTTCGACGCCTACCGCGTCACGCCCTCGTAGAGCCAAAAGAGGAATCCCTCGAACGAGGGATCATCCCTCGAACGGGCGGGGTACCTCGAACGAGGGATGGCGCTTTTCCCACCGCCGACTACAACGTGAGGAGGGGAGAGGGTCATCTCGCAAGAGGCTGCGGCGCCCGTTCGTACCGAGGACAGCGGGTGGGCGCCCGGCGCGCCCGGCCGGTGGCGGCCGTCCGGGCGCGCCGGGCACCTCGACTCAGCGTACTGAGAACACCGCAGGCGGCTTGCCACCGAGCTTTGCGCGCGGGACGAGCGCCCAGAAGCGGCCCTGGACGACCGGGTCGACCGCGACGACGCGGCCGTCGGCGACGACCACCACCGAGCGGCCGGTCGCGCGACCGCTCACCTGGACGACCGGCGTCGTGAGGTGGATCGGGTCGAGCCGGCTCACCCGACGGCCTCCCTCGAACGAGTGACCGAGCAACGCGCGGTCGGGCCCGACCGCGAACAGGCTCGAGCTCGGCTGGCCGGAGCCGAACAGCCGCAGCTGTCGCCTCAGCGCCTGCTCGCGGAGCCGTAGCAGTCCGGCCGCCGGGATCGTGAAGCGCCGGCCTTTGTCCTTGACGAGGATCACGTTCGGCTCCGCCGGACGTGGCCCGAGCAGCGAGTGGCCGTCGACCCGCCACGGGATCCGGACCCGGCTCGCATCGGCGAGCGTGGGGAAGATGTCGGTCGTGCGCGCGGCCTTCGCCACGACCCGGCCGTGTCGCTGGCCCGGCGTCTTCACGAACAGCGGCACGTAGGCGATGTCTTCCCGGTTGGCGTCCGACAGCGGCCGCCGCTTCTCGCCGGCGCGGAAGCTGACGCCGTGGTCGGCGGTCACAACGAGTACCGCGCGGTCGTAGAGGCCGGTGGCGCGGAGTCGGTCGAGCAGCCGCCCGAGCACCCGATCGGCGTAGCCAAGCTGCAGCAAATGCCGCTGCCAGTGTTGGTCGACGGCGGCCTGGTTCGGGTTCCAGATCTCGTCCGAGCCCCAGCCGGGCGCGGCGCGCACGTCGTAACGCTCGCCCGAGGGAAGA
>Ga0193696_1000706_pt1 | contig 11044 bp, 10 predicted proteins | sample L3m1metaG_FD_145074 | JGI IMG/M metagenome (GOLD analysis project Ga0193696, IMG submission 145074) | Soil microbial communities from a riparian zone of the East river system, Colorado, United States - L3m1 | ecosystem: Environmental > Terrestrial > Soil > Riparian zone | place: USA: East River... | reverse complement strand
TGACGCTGTTTCCTCAGGGGAGGCGTGCAGCGAAGCGATCAGGGTGTCGACGCCGGCGGGAATGAGGTGGAGCGCCGTGCCGTTGTGGCCGGACGGGGCGTCCGCGGCGACGGCGGGGTCGGATACCGTATCCGATACGGGGTCGGATACGGTATCCGACCCTCCATCGGAACTCGGCCACACGTCTGCCGCTGACGCTTCTGCGGCCGCGACCTCTGGCCCCGGCTCCGCGGCAGGCTCCGATGGCGACCACGCCGCCATCACATCCGCCGGCGGCGGCACATCAACGACGCTCTCCGAAGACAAACCGTCCTGGCCGGCGTATGCGGACGGCTCCTCCTCTGCCGCGGGCAACGGCGGATCTCCGGCCGACGCGTGCCGGAACGTTGCGTCTTCCCACTGCGACGGGGACGCCGTGTCCAACTCCGGCGAAGGCGACGCTTCCGCCATTGAAGCGGTCAGCTCTGGCGTCTCCGCTGAAGCTACGTCTTCCGCCGAGGCCGGCGGCGCAAACCACGGCGCAACCGCGGGCGACTGCTCGAACAGTGACGTTGCCTCGACAACTGGTGTCGTCTCGATGTCTGCCGTCGTCTCGATGACTGGCGCTGCCTCGACAACCGGCACTGGCTCGACCTCGGGCACTGGCTCTACAACTGGCGCGACCGGCAGCGGAGGCGGCGGCGAGTTCGTCATGAACTCGTTCGCCAGCTGCTCGAACGACAGTCCGTCGAACACCGGTGCCGGAGGCTTGGGCTCGATGGCTCGCGAGAGCTCCGTCACGGTCCGCTCCAGATCCGGATCGTTGCGCGCCAGCGCCAGGGCGGCGCGGTATTGCTTCAGCGCGTCAGCCAGCGCTCCGCGACGATGGAAGATCTCGGCGAGGCCGCGGATGGCGGCGAGGTTTTCCGGGGCGCCGGCGAGAACGGCCTCGAGCTCGGCCTGCGCCTCGTCCAGTTGCTCGACCTCGATCAGAGCGCGTCCGAGCGTGACACGGGCTGACAGATAGCCGGGATGGAGGGCCAGTCCGGCGCGGCAGACATCAATCGATTCCTGATACTGCCCCGCCCGGCGGCATTCTTCGGCGAGCTGCGCGAAGGCAATCGACGCCGGGTCCTTCTGGACCCGGCGTCGAAGGTCTTCAATCCGCGGGTTATCCGCCATCCGCTACGTGATCGTGATGGAGATGGTGACCGTGCCCACACGCCCCTGGCTGTCAGTGATCGTGAGCCTGACGGTATACGTGCCGGCCGCGGCAAACGTATGCGTCGGGTTCGCCAACGCCGAGGTGTTGTTGACGCCGGACCCCGGATCTCCGAAGTTCCAGGAGTAGGACGCGATCGTCGCTCCACCAAAGGTCTTCGACCCAGCCGAGCTGAACCCGATTTGTGTCCCGGCCGCCGCTGTGGTCGGCGAGGCTGTGATGACGGGAATCGGATCGCCGCTGCCGACGACCACCTGCGCCGATCTCTGGCCTGTCGCACCCGTGTTGTCGGTGACGACCAGGTTGACGATGAACGTTCCCGCTCTCGCGAAGTTGTGCGAGATGATCCGGTTGTCGCCGTGGATGATCGGCGTGTCGTCGCCGAAGTTCCAGGCGTAATCGGTGATCGTCCGTCCAGTCGGCACGGTCGTCGACGACGAATCGAACACGACGAGCTCGTTGACGACCGGCGCGGTCGGCGATGACGTGAAGTTCGCGGTCGGCGCACCGGCAGAGCCTCCGGCCGGAGCCGTCACCGTGATCGACTGGGACGTCGTTCCCGTCTGACCCGATTCGTCGGTGACCGTCAGGACCACGATGAACGTGCCCACGGAGCCGAAATCGTGGCTTTCGGTCGGCGTAGTGCGCGTCGAGCTCGGGTCGCCATCGCCCCAATTCCAGGTGTACGACGTGATCCGATGGCCAGCCGACGCGGCGGACGTGCTGGCGTTGAAGAAGGTCTCCACACCGACGAACACTGGCGCCGGCGAGAACACGAACGCGGCGGTCGGACCGGCGCCGGCACCGATGACGACCTGCTTGGTCGTCGACGCGGTCAGCCCGCGATCGTTAGTCACGGTCAACGTGACGTTGTAGGTCCCCGCCAACGCAAAGCTGTGCGAGAGCGTCTTGCCTGTCCCGCTCTGCCCGTCGCCGAACGACCAAGCGAAATCGGTGAGGACATTGTTCGAGGCGGAGCATCCACCCGTCGTGCCGGCCGGGCCTGGACAGCTCGCCGAACCGTCGAACGCCACCGGGGCATTGGCCGCGGGCGCGGCGGGTCCGAACGAGAACAGCGCCGTTGGCGTCGACGGCGGCGGCAGAATGACTCCCGGCGGCACAAGGCGGATCGTCACCATCTCTGGCGACGCAGAATCGAACCCACTTCCTGACGCCGTGGCGGCGATTTGCACGCAGTTGCCGGGCAATCCCTGACACGTGCCGAAGAGACCGCCCGCCGGACTAGGCGGCGCGGTATACATGACCGTCGCCTGGCCGCTCGCGTTTGTCACCGCGGTGCGCGCCGATAACGTGCCGTAGTCCTGCCCCACGCCGTTCACGAACATGTCCAGACGTACGGACTGTCCCGTTTTCGGTGTGCCGTCCGGTCCGATGGCGGTCACCTGGATGGATGATTGCGATCCTCCGTCCTGGCTGATGCTATCCGGCAGCGCCAGCACGCGAATGGTCAGCGCAAGGCCCGACGGACCCGAAAGTCCGGGCGCCTCGGTCTGATGCACGGTGCAGCCGGCGAGCGCGACGGCTGCCAGCAGGAACGCAGAGGAAAGGACACGCTTCATGACCTAGAAGTCCCCAAAGTTGCCGAAATCAACCTGGATCGAGCCGGTCGCGGTGACTTCGTTGCCGGCCTGATCGTGACCGAAGAAGGTCACGCGCGCGATCGAGGTGATGAACGATCTGCTGTTTTTGAGTTGGATGAGCGGCGCTTCTTCCTTCGCCACCACGCGCACGAGCTGGAATCCGAACGTCGTCGAGCCGGCCGTCACGGTAACGGTCACCGCTCCGTCGAAGCCGTAGGGCACATCGACGCCGGGCGTGTTTCGCCCGTCCGCGCGGACGTAGTCCACGCGGTAACGGGTGATCGGGATGGCGTGCACTTCGGTCGGCGAGTTCGGCGCGGACGCCGTTCCGGCGTCCTTCAGCGCGATGTGCATGACCGCCTCACCTGCGTCCCCGAAAATCGTCGGGCAAGGCGCGTCCTGGGTGCACGGCGGCGGCGAGGTGATGTTCGTGATCACATCCGAGGTGAGCGTGCCGCTCGCAGTCCCTGCGGTCGCGGAGCCACGGATGCCGCCGAGCGAATCGATCACGAGATACGACGGCGCTCGGCCGTTGCGGACGACGTCGCCGCACGACGTCGCCGTCGCGCCGAGGGCCACCAACACAAGAAATCGTTTCAGGTTTCGCATGGAAGTCATGGCCGCCTCAGCTCCGGATGATGCGCGGCGTGATGAAGATGAGCAGCTCCGTGCTGGTGTCGTTCACCGCATCGCGCCGGAACAGCCAGCCGAGCAGCGGGATCCGGCTGACGCCAGGGGTCCGATCGTTCTGGTTCTGCTGGTTGGTCACGTAGACGCCGCCAATCACCGTCGTCGCGCCATCGCTCACCAGCACGCTGGTGTTGGCGCGCTGCGTGTTGATCGGCGGGATGCCGTTCACCGCGCGAGAGAAGTCGGCCTGGCTGTTCTCGACGGCGATCTGCATGATGACCGTGTTCGCCGCGGTGATTTGCGGCGTCACTCGCAGCGTCAGGGCGGCGTCGCGGAATGTGACCGTGACGGTGTTGTTCGACACCGTCTGAATCGGAATCTGTACGCCCTGCGTCATTTCCGCGGCGATGTTGTTCTGCGTCGTGACGCGCGGCGTCGACAGCAGACGTCCATTGCCGCTGTTCTCGAGCGCCGTCAGCGCGACATCAAGGTTGAAGGCGCCATTGATCGATCCAAGCGCCAGGTTCACGGCGTTCGGCGCGCCGGGTACGCCGAGGTTGACGGCCGTCGGCTGCCCCCCGGTGGCGCCGCCCGCCGCGCCCGACAAAGAGCCGGAGTTCGGAAACGCGAGGGGCGTGGTGTTCCCGAGCGCGGGACTGACGGCGCCGTTGAACCCCCACTGGACGCCCAGCGCGCGCGCGTAGTTCTTGTTGGTCTGAACGATGCGCGCCTCGATTTCAACCTGCGGCTGCGCGAGATCGAGCTTCGCGATCAGCTCAGTAGCCGTCGTCAGACGATCCGCCAGGTCGGTGATGATCAGCGTGTTCGTTCGCGGATCGACCTGCACGGTGCCGCGCTGTGACAGCGCACTCTTCGTCAGGAGGGCCTGGAGCTCTTCGGCCTTGGCGTAGCTCAGACGCTGTGTCAGGACCCGCAGCTCGCCGGCGAGCGCCTGCTCCTCGTTCACCTTGCGCCGCTGCGACTGCTCGTCGGCGAGCACGTTCAGCGGGGCGATGCGCACGATGGTGCCGTCGATGATGTAGCCCAGTTTGTTGGCGGCGAGGATGATGTCGAGCGCCTGATCCCACGGCACGTCGCGAAGCGCGACGTCCACGGTTCCCTGCACCGCCGGATCGATGACGATGTTGAGGCCGCTGATCTCCGAGAACGTGCGCAGCACCGCGCGCAGGTCCGCGCCCTGGAAATCGAGGCTGACCGGATGTCCGGTGAACTTGCGCTCGCCGCCGCGGGACGCCCCGATTTCCGGCGGCGCCGGCACGGGCGGCTGCGTCTGACGGCTCGCCGCGGAGAGCGCGAGAGACGACGCTGTCTGAGCGGGCGATGCCGCACCACGTGCGGCCGATGCCGGCAGCGCCGGCGCAGGTGTCAGGCCAAGCGCTTCGACGGGATCAATCGAAGTCGATTCCTTCTGCGCCAGCGCCTGCATCGCGTCGGGCGTCGATCCGGTCGCTGCCGCTGCGGGCGGCAGGACGTACGGCACTTTGCTAGCGGACCGTTCGAAGTCGATGACGACCGTGTTCCGGTCGCTCCGGACACGGTGGGTAACTGGCTGCGCGAGCGCAATCCGGACGCGCGACGCCGGCGCGCCGAGCGACTCCGCCGCTTCAATCGCGACCGACGCGATCGGACTCTTGGCGTTGGCGGCGACCGAGTTGGCCACGCCTTCCGCACCAACGTTGCGGAAGTCGAGCAGCAGGGTCAGCGGATCGGGCCGGGACGCCACATACGACACCGGCTCGCTGGCTTCGATGACGAGCGAGGCGCCTTTGCCGTTGACCTTCGCGCTGATGGTCGTGAGCCGCACGGAGGGCACGGCGGGGTTCGGGCTGAGCGGCCGCTCCGACGCATGGAGCAGCGCACCGGCCGCGGCGACCGTTGTACAGAGTGCAAGACACCGGGTCACAGTCATTCCTTGCTGTCCTCGAGCGTTCGCAGCAACTTGCGAACTTCCCGCTGCTTGACGAGCGACAGCGGATCGTTGACTTCCTGAATGACGATCAACCCCTGCGCGATCACGCTCTTGATCGTGCCGTCGAGGAGCTTGTCGCCCTGATGAACGATGTAGGTCTTGTTGTCGGGCCCCTGCACCATGGCGACGAGCGTGCCGCGGCTTTGCAGGATGCCGCGGACCGAGATCTCGGCGAGCGCCATCCCCGCGGGCCCGTCGCCGCGGCGTGACGACTGACGCGACTCGCTGCTTCCGCCGAAGGGGCTGAGAAACGGATCGCGCCGGCCGGACGACTGATACACGTAGGTTTCCGGCGGTGGTGGCGGCGCTTGTGGCGCCGCCGGCGGCGTCTGCGGCTGCGGCGCCGCGGCTACCGGTGTCGCGGCTGGAGGCGTCTGCGACGGCGCCGCCGCAGCCGACTGCATGTCGGCGGTCCCGAGCGCAAGGGCGAGCAACAGTGCGTGCATCACGAGGCCTTCCCGGCCGGCGGCGGAGTCGCCGGTTTGGCGCCGCGACCAGCCGGCGCCGGCTTGTCGAGCAGCACGAAGGTCGTGGCCACGCAGGTCGCGGTGATGGTGGCGTTCGGCTCGGGCTTGTCCTTCCCTTTGACGTCGAGGCCGTTGATGTTCACGATGCGCGTGAACTTGCCGACGCGGTCGAAGAAGATCGCCAGGTTGTGATACGTCCCCTGAAGCTCCAGCGTGATCGGCCACTCGGCATGCAGCTGTTTGGTGACCGTCGGCGACGGCTTGAAGCTTTTGATCTCCAGATTCGACTGGGTGGCGACGGTCTGCATACGGCGCAGCAGATCGGCGGCGTCCTTTTCCTCTGGCAGAACCGCCTTCAGATTGTCGAGGCGTCCTTCGAGCTCGGTGACCTGGGCGCGAAACGCCGGCAGCTGCTTCGCGGTGCTCAGGCCCTTGGTGATGTCGTCGCGCAGGGCCCGCAATTGCGACTGACGGCTGCCCATATCGGCGCGCATCGGCATCTCGACGTAGTAATAGAACGCGCCGTTGGCGCCGAGCGCGAGCGCGAGAAATGCGCCGACCTGCGCATACCACGGCAGCTTTGTAAGACTGAGCTCCATCGACCCCTTTACTACTGAGCCGTATCGACTAAACGTGACACGGCTTTAATGAGCCGTTGCCGGCGCCGCCGGCGCTTTCGCGTCGCCCGGCTGCTGGAACACGGCCTTGATACTGAACTTGATTACCTCGGTCTGCGGCTGCGCCATCGACTCGGTGCTCGTGCTGACGATGTCGATGGACCGCTTGAAGTACCCGGACGCTTCGAGATTCGCGACGAAATCGGATACCCCGATCGGCGAGGTGCACTTGCCCTCGATCACGATCTCCGCGCCGGTCTGCTTCACCTCCGTGAGCCACAGCATCGGCGGCAGCGCACGGCTGATCTGATCCAGCATGTGCACCGGGCCGGTCTGTCCCTTGCGCAACTGCTCGATCAGCACGACGCGCTGCTGCAGCTGCGCCTTCCGCTGCTCGAACTGCTGGACCTGCTCGATCACCGAGTGCAGCCGCGTCGTCTCCTGCTGTGCGGCGGCGATTTCCTTGTCGAGCTCCACCGAATCGTGGTTGACCGTCCAGTAGCGCCAGCCGATGGCCAGACCGCCGAGCACCAGGATGAGACTGCAGCCGATCGTCAGCTTCTGGCCGACGGTGCCGAGCGTGACGGCCTTCTTCTTCGCGCGATCGCGCTCCGCCGCGAGCAGGTTGATGCGAATCATCGGTCGCCCACCCGCCGCAGCGCGAGGCCGACCGCTACCGCCGCCGTCGGTATGGCGGTGTCCGGGTCCTCGACGCCGAATTTCTGCGGCTCGAAACTGATCTTGCGAAACGGATCGAATGATTCAACGGTCGTGCCGAACCGCTCGCGGAGCGCTTCGGCGAAGCCGTCGACCCGCGACGCGCCGCCGCTCAGCACGACCCGATCGATGCGATCCGACGACGCGGTGGCCTTGAAGAAGTCGAACGTCTTCTGGATTTCGAGGAGGACGTTCTCGGTCATCGCCTGCAGCACCGGCTTGACCTCCTCGAAGGTCGCGCCTTCGACGGTCTGCCCTTTCTTCAGCTGCTCGGCCGATTCGAAGGGTAGGTTCAACTCCTTCTGCACCGCCTCGGTGTAGGAGTTACCCCCCATCGAGATGTCGCGGGTAAAGACCGACTGGTCGCCGGTGATGATGTTGATGTTGATCGCGCTGGCGCCGGCGTTGAGCAGTACCACGACGGCGTCGGGCTCGAGGCCGTAGTTGACTTCGAAGGCGTTCTGCAGCGCGAAGGCGTCGACGTCGACGACCACCGGCACCCGCCCCGCCTGCGAGATGACACCGGTGTAGTCCGCGATCTTTTCCTTCTTCGCGGCCACCAGCAGGACCTCCATCGTGCCCTTCGAGTCGGGGCCGGCGCCGGCGTCGAGAATCTGGTAATCGAGGTTGACGTCCTGGATGTCGAACGGGATGTACTGCTCCGCCTCCCAGTAAATCGACTCGGCGAGCTCGGCCTCGGTCATCACCGGCAGATTGATTTTCTTGACGATTACCGCATTGCCGGAGAGCGATGCGGCGACGTCTTTCGACTTGAAGGCCTTGTTCTCGAAGAGGCGTTTGATCGAGTCGGCGACGGCGGTGCCGTCGATGATCGCCCCGTCGACGATGCTGTCGGGCGGGATCGGCTCGATCGCAAAGGCGACGACCTTGAAGCCCTTGCCGACTGGCTTGAGCTCGACGGCCTTGACGGCGCTCGACCCAATGTCGAGGCCCACGACGGTTTTTGACTTTCCGAAACCAAACACAGGTTATGTCCTGGAAGCAGGTGCGTCCCGCAAAGCCGATACCAACCTCAACCGACGCCTGGGCCTGCCAATTTCGTGTGTTGCGTCACAATCGGCTGACGTTTTCGTCAGCGGATCACGAAATCGTCGAGCGCGCCGATCCTCATCTCGCGGACTCATTTATCGGCTCGACAGAAAGGCCCCATCAGCTGAAGGGGCGGGTCTGTTTGACACTGCGCAAAGCTGAAGGAACGGGTCTGCTTGACACTGCGCAAAACGGGTCTGCTTAACACTGCGCAAAAGAAGTGGCGGTCTGCTTGACACTGCCCAGAAAGGCTCGTATGATTAGGGTTTACCGTTGCCTGGACCTGCCCGACTGAGAGTGAGTCCGGGCGGGAAATCCCCTACATCGGTTCTTGCGGGATGTTTACGAAAACGCGGGCACGATCCGCGGACTACGCGGGTTGAGCGGCCGCGGGGAAACCACGATGTCTACGTTCATGGCCAGTCAGAAGAACGCGCCGCAAAGCGCCTGGCACGTTATCGACGCCGAAAACCAGGTGCTGGGGCGTATCGCCACGAAGGCCGCCCGGTTGCTCCAGGGCAAGCACAAGCCCACCTACACCCCCTTCATCGACACCGGCGACCACGTGGTGGTCGTCAACGCCGCGAAGGTCAAGCTCACCGGACGGAAGGAAGACCAGAAGATCTATCGCCAGCACAGCGGCTACGAAGGCGGCCTGCGTGAAGAGCGCGCCCGGCTCGTGCGCGCGCGGCGCCCGGAGAAGCTCGTCGAGGACGCGGTACATGGCATGCTGCCGAAGACCAAAATGGGTGAGGCGATGTATCGCAAACTGAAGGTTTACGCCGGTCCGGATCACCCGCACGCGGCGCAGAAACCGTCCAAGCTCGAGGTCGCGTAACGTGGCAGCAGTTCAATATTACGGTACGGGTCGCCGCAAAACCTCCACCGCTCGCGTGTTTCTCAGGCCCGGTACCGGGTCAGTCACCATCAACCGCCGCGCCTTCGAAGAGTTCTTCAAGACCGAAGCGCTGCGCTTGCAAATCCGGACGCCGCTCGTTCTCACCGAGACCGCCGACAAGTTCGACATCCTGGCGACGGTCGCCGGCGGTGGAGTGTCTGGACAGGCGGGGGCGGTGCGGCTGGGCATCTCGCGCGCGCTGGTCGAGTACAACCTCGAGCTGCGCAAGAAGTTGAAAGACGAAGGGCTCCTGACGCGCGACGCGCGCGCCAAGGAACGGAAAAAGTACGGGATGGCGGGAGCGCGCAAACGCTTCCAGTTCAGTAAACGGTAAAGGAGCAAAGCTTGGCAGCGATCGCGATGAAGGATCTGTTGGAGGCGGGCGTTCACTTCGGGCACCAGACGAAGCGCTGGAATCCGAAGATGAAGGAGTACATCTTCGGCGAGCGAAACGGCATCTACATCATCGATCTGGGGAAGACGGTGAAGTTGTTCCGGGATGCCGAGGAGTTCGTCAGTCGCCTCGCGGCCGAGGGCCGCACGGTTCTGTTCGTGGGCACCAAACGCCAGGCCCAGGACGTCATCGCGGAAGAAGCGCAGCGCTGCGGCATGTTCCACGTCAACGAGCGGTGGCTCGGCGGTCTGCTCACGAACTTCGCGACGATCCAGCGCAGCCTCGGCCGGCTGCGCGACCTCGAGGCGATGGCGACCGACGGTCGATTCGACACGCTGTCGAAGAAGGAAATCGCGCGCAACGAGAAAGAGCGCAAGAAGCTCGCGAAGAATCTCGACGGCATCCGCGGGATGTCACGCCTGCCCGACGCGATCTTCGTCGTCGACACCCGTAAGGAGCAGATCGCCGTCGACGAGGCGCGCAAGCTGAAGATTCCGGTCATCGGCATCGTCGACACCAACTGCGATCCCGACGAAGTCGACTTCGTCATCCCGGGCAACGACGACGCGCTGCGCGCCATCCGCCTGTTCGCGTCACGGATCGCCGAGGCGGTGATTGCCGGCCGCGACATGAAACAGTCGGTGGACGCCGAGCACGCACGCGAGGCCGCGGAAGACGCGGCGGCCAACGAAACCGACCCGCGCCGCGCCGCGCGCCCGCAGCGGCGCCGCGAACCGGCTCCAGCAAACGCGTAACAAGACACTCGCAACTGGTCAGTTGGTGAATTGGTAGATTGGTGAATTGAATTCACGAACTTACCAGCTTACCAACGCACCCATTTACCAATTTCCATGACTACGATCACTGCCGCTGACGTGAAGAAGCTCCGCGACCAGACCGGCGCGGGGATGATGGAGTGCAAGAACGCGCTGACCGAGGCGAATGGCGACTTCGAAGAGGCGAACACGATTCTGCGCAAGCGCGGGCTCGCGAGTGCCGCGAAAAAAGCCGGACGATCGGCCAACGAAGGCCTGATCGGCCAGCGCCTGTCGGCCGACAACGCCGCCGGAACGCTCGTCGAAGTGAATTGCGAATCGGACTTTGTCGCCCGCACCCCGGACTTCCAGAAACTGGTGCAGGACGTGCTGGCGCAGATCGACGCCGCCGGCGACGCCGCCAACGAGTCGTGGCTCAAAGACCCGAATGGCCCCGTCCAGAAGCTGGTCGCGGCAGGCATTGCCAAGCTCGGCGAGAACATGGCGGTGCCGCGGTTCGTCCGCTACGCCGGCCAGGGCTACGTCGGGCAATACATCCACATGGGCGGCAAGATTGGCGTTCAGGTCGAGTTCGCCGGCGTGACCCCCGCGGTCAGCGGCCGCGAGGAGTTCGCGACGCTGGTCAAGGAAATCGCCATGCAGATCGCCGCCGCCAGCCCGACCAGCGCCCAGTATGTGTCTCGGGCTGTGGTGCCGGGGGACG
>Ga0193696_1000705_pt1 | contig 11053 bp, 7 predicted proteins | sample L3m1metaG_FD_145074 | JGI IMG/M metagenome (GOLD analysis project Ga0193696, IMG submission 145074) | Soil microbial communities from a riparian zone of the East river system, Colorado, United States - L3m1 | ecosystem: Environmental > Terrestrial > Soil > Riparian zone | place: USA: East River... | reverse complement strand
CCAGGATGTGTTCGGGCAGACAATGGTGAAGCTTTGCCAGAAGGACAACACGATCGTCGGCATCACGGCGGCGATGCCCAGTGGCACTGGGTTGAAGCACCTTGAGAAGGCGATGCCGAACCGCTATTACGACGTCGGCATTGCCGAGGAGCACGCAGTCCTTTTTGCGGCGGGCATGGCGACGATGGGCTTCCACCCGGTCTGCGCGATTTATTCGACATTCCTGCAGCGGGCTTACGACTGCATCATTCACGACGTGGCATTGCAGGACCTGCCGGTCATCTTTTGCATGGACCGCGCCGGGCTTTCGGCGAATGACGGACCGACACATCACGGCTTGTTTGACATCGCTTACTTGCGTTGCGTGCCGAACATCATTGGGATGGCCCCGAAGGATGAGGACGAACTGGTGGACATGATGTTCACAGCCACGCATCAGCAACATCCGACGTTCATCCGCTATCCGCGTGGCGCGGGCGACGGCGTGACGATCAAGGAACAAACGAAACTGCTTGAGATCGGCAAAGCGGAAGTGACCAAGAACTTCACGCAGAGCGGCGGCCGCAAAGTGGCGCTGTTTGGCCTGGGCAACATGCACTCGCTGGCCCGCAAGGCCGCGGAGCAACTCATGTCAGAAAATTTCGACTGCGCGATTATCAATCCCCGCTTCACAAAACCGATCGACACCGGCACGACTGAATTCTTCGGCCGCGGTGCGGACGTTGTCGTGACAATCGAGGACCATGTGTTGCATGGAGGCTACGGGAGTTCGGTGCTCGAACTTTTTGCCGAAAAACACATTGCGACGCCGGTCATTCGCGTCGGCTGGCCGGACCAGTTCATTGAGCACGCTTCCTCTGTCGATTATTTGCGGCAAAAGTACGGACTTACTGTTGCGAACATCGTCGAGAAAGTCCGCGCTGAAATCGGAATCTCGAACGAGCGACCCGCGCTCGAAAAAGTGCCAGCTTAATCACGTAGACCCGTTCGTAGTCCGGGCTTTAGCCCGCTCCAACACGCTGCCAATTGCGACCGCTTTCTGACAGGCTAAAGCCTGCACTACAAACACGGTGACAAAACTAAAGGGCGATCAGCCGCGCGAGCCCCTTGTCACTTTTCAGCGGGCTGACCATCGCCATCGAGACTCGCTCCGGGCGCAGAAATTCGCGCGCGACCTGGCGCACTTGCGCCGCGCCGTGAAGTGCGACGCGCTTTTTGACTTCCGATGGCGACTGGATCTTGCCGTAGCCGAGCAGATGATCTCCGAGCCACATCATGTGATTTTCGGTGCTTTCGAGCGTCAGGTCGAGCTGGCCCATCAGGTAATCGCGGGCCTGGCGCAGTTCTTTCGCGCCAGGCAAGGTCGTCCCAAGCCGCCGCACTTCACGGCAGAGCAGTTCCATTGCTTTCGAAAGCTTGTCGGTGTCGAGGCCGGCTGAAATCGTCAACACTCCGGTGTCGTCGAGAAAGCTCAGGCTGCTGTGGACCGAATAAGCCAGTCCGTGGTCTTCGCGCAATGTCTGGAAGAGGCGCGAACTCATATTATCGCCAAGCAACGTGTTCAACACGCGCAACGCATGACGCCGTTCGTCGTGGCGCGAGCAGGTGCGGAACCCGAGCGCCACTTGCATCTGGGCGGTCTCTTTGGTGAACAATTTAATTCGTGGCCCAGCCTGTTCGCCATCCACCGGCAGGAAAGTCGGCCGTTTGCCGGGAGCAAAGTCGCGAGCGTATCGTTCGACCGCCTTCACCAACTGCGCATGGCGAACATTGCCGGCGGCGGTAACAAGGGTCGTCGCGGACGTGTAATTGGACTGCTGATATTCGATCAGGCTTTTGCGCGTGAAGCGATCGATCGTGCGCTCTGTGCCTGTCAATGGCCGGCCCACCGGGTGTTCGGGCCACATAGTTTCGCTGAGCAGCTCCTGCACGTGCTGATGAGGTTGATCGAGATACATCGCGATCTCCTCCTTGATTACGTTCCGCTCCTTCTCGATGTCAGCGGGCGCAAAACGCGAATCGAGGAACATGTCCATGAGGACTTCGAGCAGATGATCCAGTTGCTGGTGCGACGCGCGCGCGTAAAAGCAGGTGCTCTCCTCGCCGGTGAAGGCGTTCATGTAGCCGCCGATCCCTTCGACTGCCGCGGAAATTTCCCGGGCCGTTCGCCGCGTCGTGCCCTTGAAGAGCATATGCTCGATGAAATGGCAAACCCCATTCACCTCGGCGGGTTCGTAACGCCCGCCGACGCCGACCCACAGCCCGACGCTGACGCTCGCCATGTGCGGCATTTCGGCGGTCGCGACGGTGAGGCCGTTTTTGAGCCGCGAAACCTGGTACATATCACGCCATGACAGGCGCAATGCCGGGAGTGACACCAAGCCTCTGCCGAAACTCCGTGATGATCGCCATTACTTCATCGGCATCGTCAGTGAGCGTGAAGAGTTCGTTGTCCTCGGGGCTGATGAGCGCGTTTTTTTCGAGGGTCGCTTGAATCCATGCCAGGAGTCCTTTCCAGTAACTCTTGCCGATCAGGATCAGCGGGAAGCGCGGAATGCGTTGCGTCTGCACCAGGGTGAGAATCTCAAAAAACTCGTCGAGCGTCCCAAACCCGCCGGGCATGAAAATGAAGGCGATGCTGTACTTCACGAAGCAGACCTTGCGGGAAAAGAAATAATGGAAATTGATCGGGATGTTCACGAACCGGTTGCCTTCCTGCTCGTGGGGCAGCTCGATATTGAGTCCGATCGATTTGCCTTTAGCTTTCGCGGCACCGCGATTGGCCGCTTCCATGAGACCCGGACCTCCACCGGTGATCACCGCAAGGTTTTGCCGGGCCAGTCTCGTCCCAAGACTAACGGCCAGTTTGTAGTACGGATTGGAGCTCGGCAGGCGCGCGGAGCCGAAAATCGTCACGGCCGGGCCGGCGGCGGAAAGCGTTTCGAACGAATCGACGAATTCGGCCATGATCCGAAAAATGCGCCATGGGTCCTCCCGAATAAATCCGCTCGCGACGGTGTTCATGGCCCGGGAGCTTATCGCCTTGAAATTTAGTGACAAGCGCGTCGTCCGATTGTCGACCTTGGAGTCCTTTGATGCGCAGCCGTTTTGTACAACAAAAAAGGCGCCCCGTTCGGGACGCCTTTGAAATGAAGATTGCTGCGATTACCAGGTACCTTTCATCAAGTGGATGTCGCCACCGGCATTATCCCCAACTACCAGGAGTTGCTTCAGTTGACTGAGCCCCACCTGGTGAACGCTACCATCAATCATACCAACATTTGCGCCATCCTGGCCATGGACTTCGCCCGTAAACTTCAGATGACCAAAATACGTTGTCTTGTTCATCTGGGCAGCGGTTAAGATCCCCGAGGAACAAGTGCCGATGCCATTGTCTACCAGGTGGCGGTCGGTCAATATCACAGTATTAGGAACATTTTCCATGGGAAGGAAGACGCCAGCGTCGCCCGCGGCCGCGTCAATTCCGATCATGTATGAAACGGCGTTATCCTTAAGGCTTTGAATACCGCCGTTGGGGTTCAAGTCCCAGCTCGAAGCGATCTTCAGGTTCGTTCGTTTGTCGGCGGGATCGGCGAGGCTTTTCGGATTTGAGAGCTCGTTGCGAATGAACCAGTACTGGTACCAGAGATTGTGGCGCTGCGGGTTGATATCATGATTGCCATCTTCCGCCGAATCAAGCCGCCACGGGAACTGCCTAGCGTTACGATCATGCACCCATAAGCTGTATGCAAGGGCAATTTGCTTGAGATTCGTGGTGCAACTGACGCGGGCCGCCTGGCGTTTGGCTTTTGTGAGGGCGGGCAACAGGAGTGCAGCCAAAATCGCAATGATCGCAATCACAACCAACAATTCGATCAAGGTGAATCCGCGCTCCGTTTTTTTAATCGTGAGTTTCATATAATCAGTTGATTCTAAATTAAACATACCCTGAAGGGAACTTACCCTTCGCGGGTATGTCTTGCAACCAACTCAGTTTAGGGATCAACGGGAAGCAGCAGTTCTATCGTTTTCCAATTCCCGACATCCGCGTCATTGCCTGAAGCACGCAAAGTCCGCTTCAACGCATCAAGGGAGGCTTGCTGGACGCTGCCATCGGACAGCCCAAGGTTGCCGGCTTTGACGTGGATCTGGCCATCAAATTCAGCGCCGCCAGCCGCCTGGATGACGGAGTTTTCAGTCGTAAAATCTTTTTTGGTTCCGTACGCACGGCCACCGCTGGTGCCGCCGATAATGTTTCGGTCACCACTCAGGATTTTGTTCGGGCGTGTCTCGTCCGAGTCAATCGAACAGAAATAACTGAGGTTGCCCTGGGCTGGGGCCGCCGGATCTTCGAACTTGATGATGTTTGGCGGGGGAACCGCGGGTATATCCATGAACACATGCGCCTTTCGCTTTTCGGTGTCCGAAGGGCACGCCAAAATCTTTGGCGAGTTCATTTCGTTCGATGCCACGAGATAAGAATGATAGGCAGCGTAATTGGCGATGTTTTGGCAACCGCCGTCTTGAGAACTGGTCTGCCACGGAAAGCGTTCGGAGTGATCGTTAGAGAACATGCGGAACCCAAGCCCGACTTGCTTGAGGTTGCTGACGCAGTTGATGCGTTGCGCGCGAGCTTTGGCCTTGGCCAATGCCGGCAAAAGCAAGCTGGCCAAAATCGCAATAATGGCAATGACGACTAACAACTCGATAAGAGTGAAAGCCCCTGACTTGTGTTTTTTCATGATGTTCACGTGTATTGGTTGTTTTTGCACTTTAATTAAAACCGGTTCGCTATGTCAAGTGTTGTGCGCACACTTTTGTGAATCTTTTAGCAATGGCAGTGCCAAGCGGTTTTTCTTCAGTAAAATCAGGCTGTTGCGAAACGTTCCGCGTGATGCTCACGCCTTCTGCGTGAGAATCACGCACAAGCAACGGAGCCAACCTTTGGGTGAAAAAAGAACGAGGCAGCATCACTGCTGCCTCGTGTGCATGGAACATTCTCAAAGCTTTCGGTCTACGGATTCTTCAGCCGATAGAACCGCGGCCCGGCTCCCTGCAGCCACGGTGTGGATAGCCGGTTCGTATTTCTTGGCGTGGTGACGGGCAACCACGGTCCAGCCAGGTTGGTCGCCTGCTCGATGCGCCAGATGTTGGTTTGTCCGGTCCACGTCAGAATAATGCTATTACCCAATCGCGCAATACCCATACGCGGGACGATGGGCGGATTCCGGTAGGATACGTTCAATTCCGCATCGAATGTCGCGTCTGTTTGAAACTCCTGACCTACCGCTTCGGTGCAATTGTGTAATTCGACGGCCAGGACGTTCGTGCCGCTCCTGAGAAGGCTCCCGATGTTGTTTAGCGAACTCGTCTGGCAAGGTCCCTCTACACAACTGCTCGCTCTTGTTCCATAACTTAATGGACCCGTTGGCAAGTTCATGCGCAGAATCTCTGTACCGTTCAGATAGAAGACCGCGGCGTCATCAACGTTGTATCGGAGAGTAATCGCCGCATTGGTGCCATAGTCCTGATTGATGACAAACCGCTTGCGGAAGTAATACGTAATGGCGTCATGGAAAATGCTTGTCGGTGAACGAACCTCGCAAAGGGGCATGGTTGGGTTTTGGTCATCGCGGAATGGTGCCGCCGACTCGGCCCACATCCAATTTATAAGCGGATCATCGTTAAAGTTGATCTGCTTCCAATCGACGTTGGCGGGGGCGTTGGTTGGGGCAGCCGCGTCCATCCATTGGTTGTCATTGAAACGCCACACCTCGCCAAAGCCAATTAACTCCACGGTCTGCGCAAATCCCAGGCCGATGCAGGTTTGCGGGGTAGTATTGGTTTTTCCATCCTGCATGTTATATGCGCAAACCACGTAATTGCTGGATGGGTTTAACGCTTCACGGGTGAACACGCGCACTCGTGTCGTGCCCCATTGCGCGTTCGTAACCGTGAGTGAATTCGTCGTCCCGAGCACGAAAACGGCCCAATTGAGAACGTTTGTCGCCGGTGGTTGCAAAATCGCCTCGTTAAACGTCACTTCAAGTTGATTAGAGCTGGTCGTTATATTCACCCCGAGGATCATTTGCGGTCCGTCATTATCCAACTCAACGGTCAGCACCGCATTGCTGCTTTGCACCAGGCCAAAGCGATTGCTCACGGTGACAAAATAGGTCGTTCCATTCATCGCCAGCGTTGTGATGGGGGTTGTATAACTCGTGCCTCCGGACGTGGCGACAAGGACACTATTGCTATACCACCGGTAGGTTAGAGGAGTTGTGCCAGTAGCCACGACACTGAAGGTGGCGTTGCGTCCAGCGTCCACGGTCTGGCTCTGTGGATGCGTAACGATGGTCGGCGGCGCAAGGACGTCAGCAACCAAACTCAGCCCGAAGACAACGTCGCTGCTCGTATGGGCGTCCTGATGGACTTCGGCCGCAATGACGTTGACGCCTTGCACAAAATTGCTCGAAGCGATTGGAATTTGGTCAACGGGCCGGCCGTTAACTTCGCCACCAGCATTGGCCAAAGTAAAATAGGTGAGTGTTCCAGCAGGCATGCGAACCCGTGGCGCAATTTCGCGCCCGTTCACATAAAGCACGCCGCCATCATCGATGACAGCCAGACCGGTAATGGAGAGAGAATTGGGATTGGATGTCAGGGTGATGGAAGTGCGGAAGTAAAAGCTCGTGACAATGGTACTGTTATAGTTGGTGGCGAGAACGGTAAGTGGCGCCGGGACGCCCGCGGGCATTGCTTCGGCGAGGGGAAAGGCCAGAACCCCTGCTCCCTGCGGCCAGCCGTTCGCCGCCGGATAGTTGCTTGCAGACCAGCCAGCCGGCATGGCATTCGTAATGAGATAACGCCACTGATTGCTGTACTGCATCAAAGTAAGCTGCTGCGCATTAGAGACGCCGACACCGGCAAATAGCAGCAAACCAAAGATGAGATTGAGGAGGCTTTTACGTCGCATAAGTTTGACCTTAACCTGTGTGTTGTTTTACGTCCGACTAAATTGATAGTTGTTCAATAGCTGTATTCGTGCCACGAGTGGATGCAATACAATCCACGCGCGACCAGAGATCGGGTTCGTCCTTATAGAAGCACAGGCTTGAGCAATTTGCAAATCAGAATGGGGCAATACGGTAGAAACACGGAGACACCAATAAACACAGGCCTCCTGAACACGCTGACAAAGTTCTGCCACGCCTCTGAGGGCATCATACGTAACTTGGAGGAACATCGCCCTCATCGACTCTGGAATGACAAAGTAAAACGGTTCTCCAGTCGGAATTCAAGCTTATATTTGCGTGAATTTGACGCACCAGCGAAGCGGCCTAAGGCATGTCACTCTGGATGGACGGGAGCGGGGCGCCGCTGAATCGCTCGCGAAAGGGCTGCCCTGATTGGTAGAGTTGCAGGCGGCCACGCATTTCCAGGACCTCATTCGTCACGCCGGCTTTGTCCGCCAAATCAATCGCTTTACGTGCGCCTGCTTCGGCATCCTTGAAGCGGCCCATCTCGGCATACGCCATCGCCAGCGTGTCGAGCACAAAGGGCTGTTCGCCACCCGTCAATCTGTTCACATCCTCAGCCAGCTTCAGTGCCTCCGGTCCGTTGCGAACATTTGAGTTCTCGTCCGATGCCAGGACACGGGCCAAAAACAACGGCGTCTGAATGTCCTCAGGATTTCGTCGCATGGCTTCGCGAAAATGGGTCATGGCCTGGGCGCCCTGGCCACGGCGGAGATACGCCTTGCCGATTGCCAAATGCGCGCGGGAGTCCTCCGGAGCGAGTCGCGCCGCCTCCAGCAGATGTTCCATTGCTTGCTCAAATTCTCCGGTCTCCAGCAATGCAGTCCCGAGGTTCAGATGAGCCAGCGGCGCTCGCCGTTTCAAGCGCAAGGCTTCGCGGTAATGCGCGATGGCTTCGTTTCGTTTCCCAAGAGTCAGCAATAGATTGGCGAGGTTATTATGTGCATGGGCGCGGTTTGGATTGATGCGCAGGGCCTCCACATAGTGCTTGAGGGCCTCCTCCTTGCGCCCTTCCTGCTCCAGGGCGACTCCTAAATCAATGTGAGCCGCGTCGTTGTCACGCGTCACGGAAATCGCATGCGTGAACAAGGCGATGCTGTCTCGCCAGTACGTCAACTGACGCTTAGTGACGACGACGCAAGCAACGAGAACGACGGCGGCGCACGCGGCAGCACACGGAGGTTTGATTCGGAACTCCGCAGTTATGTCTCTCGCCAGATAAACGACCGCCATGAAAATTCCTATAAGGGGTAAATAGCTGTACCGGTCAGCCATAGCCTGTGTGCCCACTTGCACGAGCCCGATCACGGGCACCAGCGTTCCCAGGAAACAGAGCCAACCTGCAATTAGATACGGCCGGCGAATTCGCAGTCGCCAGACAAACCAGGAGAGTACAACCAAAAGCAGCGCCGAGCCAACTACCGCCGTTGCAGGGATGTGACGGGGTAATGGGTAAATAATCGCCAGATCAATTGGCCAAACGGCCTTCACTAAATAGAGCACATAGGAAACGATCGCGTTGGCGAGTCGCGCTCCCATCGGACGCTGTTCCAGATCAACAACGGCTTCGGTGCGCTGGGCCGAGAAAGTGATGATGCAAGAAACGATTGTAAGCAGAAAGAACGGCCATTTCTCCAAAATCAGCGCGCGCAGATTTGACCCTGACGGGCGGGCACTTTGTCCGATACTCGCTCGCTTCAGCGGCCAGTAATCCAAAAGGAGAAACAAGAACGGAAGTGTTACCAACATCGGCTTGGCCATCAGCCCCAATGCAAACCATAGCAGACAAAAACCGAACTCTCTTTTTGCGACATTGGGGGCTCGCGCGCGTTCCGATCCGTAGCGGACATACGCCAGGAGCGAAAGCAGCCCAAAAAATGTGCTGAGCACATCCTTTCGTTCTGCAATCCAGGCGACGGATTCGACATGTAACGGATGCCACGCGAATAATCCCGCCACGATCGCCGCGGGCCACAGGGCGCCGGTCATTCGGAACAACAAGAGGAAAACGAGCGACGAGTTGGCGGCATGAAAGAGCACATTGATCAGGTGGTGTGCCCCCGGTTCGACCCCAAATAACTGGCAGTCGAGCATGTGGGAGAGCCAGGTCAATGGATGCCAGTTGCTGACATGGAACCCCGCAAAAGCCCATTTTAGTCCCGCCCATGTCAAACCGGCACGGACAATCGGGTTGTCCGTGACGTATTCCGGGTCGTCATAGCCAATGAACCGATGCTCGCGTACGGGCAAATAGACGAGGAGCGTGGCGAATACCAGAACCAGGCAAATCAGTCGCGGACGAGCCATTGCCAGTTTTTGCCACAGGTTCGGCATTGCGGCAACAACGGGCCCCTGGGAAATCAGTACTCGGGAGTTGAAGCGGTCAGCTTGTTTTCGTTGTTTTCACCGTGGACTTCAGGCACAGGCGGCGGCGCCGCGCGCGCTTTTGCTTTCGCTGCGTTCCCAGACCTATCGCGCAAATCCATGACTGGTTTTTCAAACCAGCGGTAGACAATGTCAGCCAGGATAAACGTGAGAATCCAGATGGCGATGCACCAGGGGACAGTATTTCGAGTCAGCGGAAATATGGACTTTTGGCCCAGCCACCGCGCCAACGCCAGCATGACCAGCCCGTGACATAGATAGACCGCGTAAGAGACACGAGCCACCCAGGATATCGTGAGGCCAATGTAACCCCAGCCGTGTTGGATTTGAGAGAACCTCGGCAACAGAAGCGCAAACCCAACGGAAATCAAGGGCCACAACAAAAACCCCTGCCATGGCCTGCCGGCATCCAGGGGCGCATGCCATGCCAGACTGGCGATGACTGCGAGAACGATCGCCAGGGCCAGCGGCCATAATCGACCCATGCTCTTCCAAATTCCCGGACGCCAGCGGGCGAGGAGTGCCCCAACGACGCCATACATCACGACATCCAGGCGTAAGATGACTATCTTGCGAACGACCGTGTCCCAGACGCGCCGCCCACCTTCCAGGGCAGTGGCATCCGTTACTACGTTCATCTGAATTGCGTCGCGAAATCGCAACGCGGTCGGGATCACAAGGAATAACCCCACAACCGCGACCCAAACGTAACGTGGTTTGCCGCAGAACCGCAGACCAATAAAGAGCGCAAGTGGAAAAAGGAGATAAAACCATTCTTCAACCGCTAAACTCCAGGTTTGAGGAAAGAAAAACCCTTGCGGGTACCTGAAGTTTTGAACAAAGAAGAAGTACTCCCAGTTAACAATGGCCTGATCAGGAAAGCCGGCAATGCCCGCCACCCATATCAGGTGGAGAACGAGAAATAAGTAATAGTTTGGCAGCGTCCGGAACCACCGGCGAATCCAAAAACCATATACCCCTGTCAAATGCGACAATCGGTCACTTTCCGCCAGCCGAACAACAATCCCGCCAATTAAGAATCCGCTCAGGACAAAAAACAGCTCGACACCCAAAACGGCCAATGCGCCGGCGTATTGTGTGCCTGCCCTGGACGGCCACGTATGCGCCACGAGGACGAGGAGGATGGCCAGTGCGCGTAGCGCATCCAGCCCGAAGACCCGGTTATCCTTGTCGCTGGCATGGCTCACTTAGCAAGTGTTTGGCACGCCTCGCTGACTGTCAAATGCCGTCGCAGCGTCGCCATGGGCACAACTCTCTCAAGGTTTGATTTGCGCGGGAGCATTTCCAGACGGTAATTTTACTCGCGATGCATTCAGAGTTCGTCCATCTCCATTTGCACAGCGAGTACTCGCTGCTCGACGGCGCCTGCCGCCTGGACAAGCTGATGGACAAGGCGCACGAGCTGAAGTTTCCCGCAATCTCGCTCACCGACCATGGTGTTCTCTATGGCGCGATCGATTTTTACCAGGGCGCGCGCGACAAGGGGATCAAGCCGATCATCGGCTGCGAGGTGTATGTGGCTCCCGGAAGCCGCTTGGAGAAGAAGACCACGAGTGGCGGCAGCCGCGATGTCTATCATCATCTGTTGCTCCTGGCCAAAGATGAGGCTT
>Ga0193696_1000703_pt1 | contig 11092 bp, 9 predicted proteins | sample L3m1metaG_FD_145074 | JGI IMG/M metagenome (GOLD analysis project Ga0193696, IMG submission 145074) | Soil microbial communities from a riparian zone of the East river system, Colorado, United States - L3m1 | ecosystem: Environmental > Terrestrial > Soil > Riparian zone | place: USA: East River... | reverse complement strand
TAGGGGTTCCCGGCGTGACTGTGGCGAGACTGCAGTAAACAGCCTTCGCGACATTCTTATAGAAGTTGTTTCGAACAACAATCTCAAGTGTTGTGCCTGTCGTCTGATATGGCCCGCCAATTTTCGTATTATGAATTTGGTTTCCTTCGACGATGCCCCCGCGGCACGCTGCCATAACAATGCCGCGGAATTCGCAGGTGTGCGCAGGAGAGCCGCAATCGGCAAAGCAGTTGCGGATATAAGGAGCGAGGCCATAATTTTCGGGAACACCGCTCGTCGGATTTGGCCCGGCGTGAAAGACAGTCATGCTGCTGGCCGTTGCCGTGCCTTGAGGATCGGTCGCGATACACTCAACTATTCCTGTATTCACGGCTTCTTTTTTCGTAGCGGCGCTTGTATCGGCAGTTATGACCGAGAATACGGGCGCTGAACGCGCGGCGGCATTGGTGCCCCAGTTGATTGCTTTGACGCGACGAATCATGGAGTGATTCCCCATGATGCGGACGGCGCCTTTGGCGACGTCGGAATCCGACCCGGTGAGATTGCAATTGATCGTGAGGTCCGAGATTTCAAAAAAGTCCACCTGATTGGCATCCCCGAAGGCGTGGCCGACAGCGAAGAAAACACCGGTGGAACTGGCTTCCAACTGCAGGTACGTTACGTCAACGCCGCTGCCGAGAATGCGCATTCCCTTTTTGGCCGTCCAGCCGCCACCAACGCCGTCTTTGTAACCGGTGGTCTTAAAAGGAGACGACAGCGTTGAGGGGCCAAGATGCACGGTAGTATTCTCGGGAAAACTGGTCATCAAGGTGTCAAAGGCACTTGCGTCACCGCAATGATAGGGATCTGAGATCGTGCCGCTTCCCTTGATTCCATCGGAGCGTACTGCCAGCCAGACGTGGAATTTGAAAGGATCGAGCAGCAGGGCATCGCTCAGTGACATGCGTTCTTTCGTTTGCGCATTGGACCGCGAATCACCCAAAGGACTGCGGCTCCAATTCCGAACAACACTATGGTATCGGGCTCGGGAACGAGAGTGAATCCGAAGAATGTGGTGAGCCCAGTTGTATCGACCGTTCCCATCCCTGAATTTGGGGCGGCAAACACGCTGGCAGTGCCATCACCGGCCAAGCGATATGCATCCAGCGGGCCAAAGCCATTGGGTCCGGTTGTTGAGAGAGTCCCGCGATAATCCAAGAGAAGGTTCCCGCGTGAGGGATCGTACAGGAATGGAGCGGTAGGTGTCAGAATCAGGTCCCAATTCTGCGGCCCCGGACCGGGGGCATGACTAGCGCCCCACGTTAGTGTTCCCGAGAAAATCACGGTAGCATCTAAACCAACATTTTGTACGAAAACCGGACTCAAAGAGCCCTCCGACGCTGGAGTCGTGGACAGGCTGATTTGGACGTTGGTGTAGGTACCGAGTGAACTATAGCCTGCCGGCGAGTCGAGGCGGAAAGCTATGTATTCTAGACGCCCGAGGTTTCCTTGAAAGGGAATGGCAAAGCGAGCCGCGTCATAGACTTGCTGATACCTCGCATCGATTATATACGAAAACGGTACAATGCTGTTAGTGTTTCCCTCCCCGGAAGTTGGGTACTCGACACCAACGGTAGCTGCCTTGAGTTGGCTTGCAACTAACCACATCACAACAATAGCAAGCGATTTGAACGAGGTCATAAGAGAGAAAGGAGTAATGCGTCTTCGATGCTCGCCGCGAGTTCTGGCGCGCGCAGACCCGTGCTGTAATCGACTCCGGCGAGCGAATCTCCAGCAGTGCTCAGATTGTTGAAATAGTTCACTGCGGCAGAGTATTGATCACTGATCGGGGTCACACGAGCCATGGATACTAGATTATTTTCGACACAGTAGCACATTCCAAGAACTAGGTGGTGATCAGCGAGCCCAAATCGGTGGGGACGAGTGAATTCGACACTATCTAAAACCTGCTCATTCGAATTGCATCGAGGCGCCGCGCACGGCTGTTGCACTTCAGGACCTTTTCGGGCGGTTTATCCGCATCATAGGCGCGGATAAACTCTTCCCATTGGGGCAACCGCTTTGGCCGCGTGGTAACGACGATGGAGTCGCCGGAAGAAGAAAAGACGCAGGACCATTCGCGACGGTTCGGAAATCGGACAAGGGCAAGTTTCATGAAACGGTCCATCGCCTCGCCCGTACTGACCGGGGTCCGGAGGTGGAATTCCTTTCGTGCCAGATACTTCAAATCGATGAGCGCATTTTCGTGACGGGTCGCAGCGGCCTGGTAATCCTGGTAGGTTTGGGGTTCACCGCGAATTAAACTCAGAAGCTCGTCTGTTCTGGTGTTCTGCCCATTGCGCAGCCGTTCCGCCGAGGCGACACACGCGGCCATACGCCATTTGTGGTATGGAATACGAAGCGTATACCACGCAGCGACTCCAACGATCAGAATCGCGGCGAGGCAGACCGCAGCCCTTTGCCATCTCTGCGTCATCAATACTGTATCCGTATCATTACTGAGGTTGGTTCAGGCGTCCACACAAAGCGAATGCGCCGGCACGATCCCGTTTCCAGAACCTTACCCACAACGGCGGATTGGAGTTGCAGCGGCTTACTTCTTATCGCTCTTGAGTGAAGCGCCGTAACCGGCTTTCTTCACCGCGGCGATAAGTTTGTCGGCGTTCGTCTTGCCTTTTTTGATCTTCACCACGGCCTTGTCAGGATGGGTGACTTCGGCACTGATCACTCCGTCAGTTTTTTCAAGTGCGGACCGCACTTTTTTTGGGCAGTTGACCGGTCAGGTCATTCCCGAAATGGTGAGGTTAACAGTTTCCTGTTGTTCCTTCACTTCGGCTGCCAGGGGAGTGGTTTTGGAGGTGGGAAGAGTCCCAAAGGCGTGAGTGGTCGCCAACATCGCTGCTGCAACTACAATGGATGTCTTTAGATTGCTCACAGCGCAGAGGATGGAGAAGGAAGAGGCAAATTGCAAGTCCTGGTCGACCAACTGTAACCGGCTGAAAAGCCGGGACTCCGACGATTAGAGACTCGTCACGGGCGTGTTGCTCAAATGGGGTCAAAGAGCAGAACCCCGGCGGGAGTCCGGCTTTAGCCAGTTAAGTCCAGTAAGTTCCATTCGTAACATTCGTAAAATTCGCTCGAGACGAAATTCACAGCTAACGAAGATAAAGATTCGTTAGGGTGCGCGGCCGGGTGGTCGCGTGATTCCTTGCGGGCGTGTTAAACGACAAGAACCATTAAGGACTACGAAAAGGGCTGCCTATGCTGCTACTCATACGTTCCGAATCGCCACCACCGAATGGAAAACCAACACAAAACTAACACATTTCTGACACTCACCCCCGGGGGGGAGGTACTCAATCGTCAATCGTCATTCGTAATCGTAAATCCTTCCGAATGCCTGACTTGTGTCCACGCCCAGCGCCAGAACCAAATGCAAAACCAACGCAAAACCAACACATTTCTGACACTCACCCCCCGGGGGGGGCACCTTACTCCTATTCTTACTCCTGCTCTTGCTCTCTACCCCCGCATCAGCCGAAGCCGGGACTTCGACGAGTGGTCTGGCTTTCGACGCCCGGTTGAGCTTGCCGCGAGCGCTTTCAGGCGTAGTTTTTGCCCCGCATGAGGCTTTTGGTGGCGATAACGGGCGCGAGCGGGATCGCGTACGCACAGCGGTTGCTGGACAACATCGACACCGCCCAGCACGAGGTGAATGTCGTAATCAGCAGCTACGGGCAGGCGGTGATCGCGCAGGAGGCACCCGGTGGTTTGCGCCTGCCCGCGGGCGCGAAAACCCACGGCCTCAAGAGCATGAACGCGCCGTTCGCCAGCGGCTCGAACCCGCTGGACGCGATGGTCGTGATCCCGTGCAGCATGGGGACGCTGGGGCGAATCGCACACGGGTTCAGTGAAGACGTTTTGCTGCGCACCGCCGATGTGATGCTCAAGGAGAGACGGAAGCTGATTCTCGTGCCGCGGGAAACGCCGTTGAGCCTGGTGCACGTGAAGAATTTTGAACTGCTGCTGCAAGCCGGCGCGACGATTCTGCCGGCCAATCCGAGTTTCTATACGCATCCCAAAACGGTCGGTGAGGTCGTGGACACCGTCGTGGCGCGCGTGCTGGATCATCTTGATATCCCGCAGCAACTTGTGGCGCGGTGGCAGGAAGAGGAATAAGGTGTTTGCGCTGATTCGGAAGTGGGCTGAGTTCGTAAAGTTCTCCCACACTGTTTTTGCGCTGCCGTTTGCGTTAGCGGCGATGGCGGCGGCGGCGCGCGAAAGCCGTGGCTGGCCGGGTTGGCGGACATTTGCGCTCATTCTCGCCGCGATGGTGTGCGCACGGACGTGCGCGATGTCGTTTAATCGCATTGCAGACCGCAAATTCGACAAGGAAAATCCACGCACGGTGGGGCGACATCTGCCCACGGGCCAAATCTCAACTGCTTCAGCATGGTTGCTGTGGGCGTTGAGCGCGGCAGGATTGATCGGAGCGAGTTACTTCCTGAACCCTCTTTGTTTTTATCTATCACCGGTCGCGATTGTGGTCGTCTGTTTCTATTCCCTGACGAAACGGTTTACCGATTATACGCACCTGTTTCTCGGAATTGCCCTGGCGCTTGCACCGGTTGGCGGTTGGCTGGCCGTGGATGGGGCTTCAGTTTCGATCCAGGATGTCGTTGCAATGCTCGTACTGGCGGCAGCCGTCGTCTTCTGGTTGATCGGTTTCGACATTATTTATGCGCTTCAGGATTATGATTTTGACCGCACGCACGGATTGCACTCGCTGGTAGTGGCATGGGGCCCGAAAAACGCGCTCAGCGCCGCATTTTTGTCGCACATGGTGATGTGGGGGCTGCTTTTCGCGTTCGGATTGATCTTAAGGTTTCGCGTGGCATATTTGATTGGCCTGTTCATCATATTAATCAGCTTGCTGATGGAACATTGGCTGGCGCGACGGCGGAGCTTGAACTGGATCAATACTGCATTTTTCCGGCTCAACGCGCTCATCAGCATGGTTTTTTTGATTGTGACCGTCGCGGAAGTCGTGTTCTACGGCGGGTTCCGTGTGAAATGAGTTTTTGTCTGCAACAGAGCGAATTGCGCGACATCTACAACAAAGTTGTCGCGGGTGAGCGCATTTCCGAAGCGGACGCGCTGCGGTTGTTCCAGAGTAAAGATCTGAATGCTGTCGGCGCGATCGCCGACTTTGTTCGACAGCGGAAGGTAGGTGATCGGGCCAGCTACATTCTAAACCGATACATCAACTACTCGAACTACTGCATCCTGAGCTGTCAGTTTTGCGCGTTTGCGCGCAAGAAGCGCGATGCCGATGGCTTTCAACTCTCGGTGGAGGAGATTGCGCAGAAGGCGCGCGAAGCTCTGCACCTTGGGATTACGGAATTGCACATCGTAGGCGGACTGCATCCGAATCTGCCGTTCAGCTATTACATAGAAATGCTGCGCGCGCTCAAGCAGATCGATGCTCGCTTGCAGCTAAAGTGTTTCACGGCGATTGAGGTGTTACACCTCGCGTGGCTGGCGCGCAAGACGGTCGAGCAAACTTTAATCGAATTGCGCGACGCCGGTCTGGATTCGCTCACCGGCGGTGGAGCGGAGATTTTTCGCAAGGAAGTGCGCTCGCAAATCGCGAAGGGAAAGGAATCAGCGGAAGAGTACCTGGATGTGCATCGGACGTGGCACCGTCTGGGCGGGCGAAGCACTTGCACGATGCTTTATGGCCACGTCGAGTCGCTGGATGACCGTGTCGATCATCTGCGACAGCTTAGGGCGTTACAGGACGAAACACGCGGGTTCACAGGGTTTGTCCCGCTGGCGTATCAACCGGACAATAACAACATCCCGGTCACTCACCCGCCAACGGGCTTCGATTCCTTGCGGACAATCGCAGTCAGCCGCATTTACCTCGATAATTTCGATCACATCACCGCATATTGGGTGGGACTTGGTTTGAAACTCGCGCAAGTGGCACTGAGCTATGGAGCCGATGATTTGCACGGAACGATCATCGAGGAACATATCTTTCACATGGCCGGCGCGAACTCGCCGCAATCGCAGACCGAAGCAGCGATGATCAAGGCCATTCGTGAGTCGCGACGCCTCCCGGTGCAGCGCAACACTTTCTATGAGCCGGTGCGGGTGGTCGAGCAGGAGCCGGGCAAGAATCCAATATCGACGAGCAATCAGTCGGCTGTGCTCGAAAAGAACCTCGCGACCGCCTGATCATGGAACTGAGCGGACGCTTCGATGACCCGGACGAAATCGCACGGCGTTTCGCACGTGAACAGCGCGGCGTGCTGCGCAAGCGAGAGGAGGAGTTATCCGAGTCTCTCGCACCGTTTCGGGTTGGCTCCGTGCCGTATCTCAATGCAGTCCCGCTGACTCGCGGTCTTGAAAACGAGATCGTCCTGGCGACACCATCGAAACTGGCCGAAATGCTGCGCCGCGATGAATTGGATGCGGCGCTGGTGAGCGTCACGGAGGTCTTGTTCACGGACCGATATGATATCCTCGATAGCGTGGCGGTGGCATCGTTGGGAGAAGTCAAAAGCGTTTTTCTCGCGCATCGCGGGCCGATCGAAGAGGCAAAGGAGATTTTCTGTGATCCTGCGTCACTCACGAGCGTGAATCTCCTTCGTGTTTTATTGGGCGAGCAGGGCGTCCGGCCTGAATTCAAGGCGCTGGCTTCGTATGATCACTCGACGCTGCCCGACTACACGCTGTTGATTGGTGATCCGGCGATCGATTTTCTGCGGGCTGACCATGACCACGAGATTTGGGATCTGGGGACCGCATGGCTTGAGCTGACAAAGCTGCCGTTCGTGTATGCGGTCTGGGCGCTGCGGCGGGAGATCGATTACAAACGGCTCGCACGCCAGTTGCGCGACGCGAAGGAATTTGGCATCGAGACGCTGGACTACATCATCGGCAGCCGCACGGAGTACGATTTGGACTTTCGGAAGGATTACCTGAGCTGGCACATCCACTATCACCTGGGCTTCGACGAAAAGCGGGGGCTGGCGCGATTCGCCGAATTGCTGACGAAACACGGATCGGGTCCCGTGTTCGAACCAAAATACGTCAGTTAGGCGGCAAGGATCCAGGCCGGCAGAGAGGCCGTACGAGCTGGTGGTTTCGTGCAACCTCGGAATCTACCGGCCTGGAATATTCCACGTGTTGCGGCGTTCGATATGGAAAACGCACTTCACAAACGTTATCAGGCTATTAGCGAGGAGTGTGCCAGCGGTGTCGCGGATAGGGATATCCCTACCCGGAAAATCGGAAATGGAATGATTCGTCCCATAAATCATTGATAAATCGTGGCAATTTCGCCCGCGGCATTTGCGCCATGCGTGGGTGCGAATTGGTCCAGCGGAAAGTAATCTTGCGACTCGCGAAAATTTTTTTGCAACTGCAGGGCGTCGCGGGTAGGCAAGTTCACCGATTGCCTCCGCGCGCATCCTGGAGTATTCTTTCCGATTCGTGGTGAAAAACCGGAATCCAGAGCGCCCGGTTCGTGTTGGGTTGATCTCTCTCGGCTGCGCCAAAAATCTCGTCGATGCCGAAATCATGCTCGGCTCGTTGATGAAAGGCGGCATGGAGATCACGAATGACGCGACCGAGGCTGACGTTTTGATCGTGAACACCTGCTCGTTTATCGACGCGGCGCAGGAGGAGAGCGTGGATACCATCCTGCAGTCGGCGGAAGTGCGCGAGGCGAACAATCGCGGCCAGGGGTTGGTGGTATCGGGATGCCTGCCGCAACGATTTCGCGACGAATTACCCAGGCTGCTGCCCGAAGTTGATGCGTTCATGGGAATCGACCAGGTGGCGCAGGTTACGGATATTGTGACGCACGCGCTGGAACGGCGGCGTGACCGGATTGCGAATGGACAACAATCCAGGCAGGCGGCGAAACGGGCAATCAAGCATCGCCTTGCCGAACTCGAGAAGCAAAAGCCCCATTCTGAAGCCCTCATCGATGTCCACGCCCGGCCGACATACATACCTGATTTTGCGACACCGAGGTTTCGGCTGACACCCCGGCATTTCGCGTATGTGAAGATTGCCGAGGGCTGCAATCATCCCTGCTCGTTCTGCATCATTCCGCGAATGCGGGGGAGTCACCGCAGCCGGGCGCTTAAGGACATCGCGCAGGAGGCGAAGGCGTTGATTGCGGATGGAGTAAAGGAATTGAACCTGATTTCGCAGGATTCGACGTATTACGGGCTCGATCTGCGGCCAAATCATTCGCGGAACATCGCTTCGCCGGACCGTTTTCGCGCGGCGGCGGGGGCTGCGGAAACGCCGACGCTCTGCACGTTGGTGCGAGAACTGAATGCGTTGCCGGGAGATTTTTGGATCCGGCTCCTTTACACGCATCCGGCACACTGGACTGATGAATTAATTCAGACGATTGCCGACTGTCCGAAGGTCGCGCGCTATGTGGACATGCCACTGCAGCACATTCACGGGAACATGCTCGAGCGGATGCGGCGGGAGACTTCGCAGGAATATATTGTCGAGCTGATTCGGCGGATTCGCGCAGGGGTGCCGGGGATTGCGTTACGGACAACTTTCATTGTGGGTTTTCCGGGTGAGACTGAAGAATATTTTCAAACCCTGGTTGATTTTATTCGGGAAACGCGTTTCGAACGTCTCGGCGTGTTCACTTACTCGCAGGAGGAAGGCACGCGCGCGGGCCGTATGGAAGGCCAGGTGCCTGACAGGGTGAAGCATCAACGTCGCAAGGCCGCGATGGCAGCACAACACGAGGTTGCAGTTGGCGTTTCTGAATCGTTCGTGAACCGGAAGATCAGAGTGTTGGTTGAAAAGCAGGCGAGTGCCGAGGAAATTAAAGGCGCGCGGATTTCGTCGTGGGAACACGGGCTTTTGCGTGGGAAGGACGCACACGTCCGAGACTTGCGGGGACGGTATCTGGTGGCGCGTGGCGAAGCGGACGCGCCGGACATAGACGGCCGGGTTTATGTGCGTGGTGCCGCAGGCGCGGGGCCAGTGGGCGAATTTGCGCTCGTGAAGGTGGTCGGTCACACCGATTACGATTTGATTGCCGAACCGGCAAGTTGAGCATTGTCACCGGCTGCGCTAGACGGTTGAATCGCGCCGCTTTGCGACGACCTGCTGCATGAATCTGCCGAATAAGCTGACACTCTCGCGGTTTGTCCTGACCGCGGGATTTTTGGCAGTGCTGTTTTCCAGGACTTCCTATCACCAGACATTCGCGCTGGCGTTATTCGTAGCGGCAAGCTTGACCGACTATTTCGACGGTATGATCGCGCGGCGCGACAAATTGATCACGAACTTCGGTATCCTCATGGACCCGCTGGCGGACAAGATCCTTGTTTGCTCCGCGTTCATCGCGTTCGTGGATCGTGACTGGATCCCGGCGTGGATGGCAGTGATTGTGGTCGCGCGCGAATTGGCGATTACTGGATTGCGTTTGCTCGCAGCGTCCAAAAATCTGGTGCTCGCCGCGGAAGGATTCGGCAAACACAAGACGATTTCGCAAATCGTTGCAATCATTGCGATCCTGGTGAAGGACAGTTACACGCAATGGGGACCACTGGGAAAAGTATTTGGCTGGCCAATCGCCGGAACCCCATGGGTGAACTGGTTCACGAGTATTTCGCTTTGGGCAGCCGTCGCGCTCACCTTTGTATCCGGCTCTATTTACCTGTGGCGCAATCGGAGCCTTTACCTGGAAGATATGTGAACTATGTTTTTTGGAGGATGGGAGATCGTCCTAATTTTGGCCCTGATAGTGGTCCTTTTCGGGGGGACGTTTGCCGACTTAGCAAAGGGATTAGGTAAGGGAATTGAAGAATTCAAGAAGGCGACGGATGAAGTGACTCAGGAGCTTCGTGACGCGGCTTCACAAGACATCGAACCCAAAAAACGTCACCTGCTTGATTCCCTCCTAGTCTGGATTGCGTGGGGATTTGATGTAGGACGCATTCCATGGGCACCTGGCACGTTCGGCTCCCTTGTCGGACTGTTGTGGTTCGCGATTTTGCTTTCGTCTCAAAGCATCTGGTTCTTCGCTGGTAGTGCCACAGGAGCAGTGCTTGTGTCGGTTTGGATTTGCGGAAAGGCCGAGGAGATTTTGCAACAGCATGATCCGAGTTCGATTGTCCTGGATGAGATTTGCGCGATGCCGTTGTGTTTTGTGCCGTGGCTTGTGAGCGAATGGGTGCACAAAGGGGTCTGGCCGCCGCTCGAAACGTTCTTCGGCGCGAAGTCGTGGTATATCACCGCGATCATTTTTGTGGCGTTCCGGATTTTTGACATTCTCAAGCTCTGGCCGGTGCGGCAGAGCCAGCGGCTGCGGGGAGGCTGGGGCGTGGTGATGGATGATGTGCTCGCGGCGGTTTATGTGTGCGCGTTGAGCCTTCTTGTGTTCCATTAAGCAGATGGAAGCGGGACCACTGCTGCAATTACAGAACGTCTCGAAACGGTTTGATTCACCGGAAAGCGGCGAGCACCTGGAAATTTTGCGCAATGTGAACCTGGATGTTGCGCGCGGCTCCTCGCTCGCGATCACCGGCCCATCTGGTTCCGGCAAAAGCACATTGCTGAATATCATAGGCACTCTGGACCGACCCACTTCCGGCGACGTGCTTTTGGCAGGACAGAATCTCTCCGGGTTGAGTGACAAGGAACTGGCGGCGGTGCGCAATCGGAAGATCGGGTTCGTGTTTCAGTCGCACTATCTGCTGCCGCAATGTTCGGTGCTCGAAAATGTTTTGGTCCCGACAGTGCCCAACAAGGAGCGGTGCAACGACAGCGAAGTGATTGCGCGCGGGAAAAAACTGCTCCAGCGGGTTGGCCTGGCCGAACGGTTGAACCATCGTCCGGGACAACTCTCAGGCGGCGAGCGGCAACGTGTGGCGGTGGTGCGCGCGTTGATCAACGGGCCGGAGTTATTGCTGGCTGATGAGCCCACCGGGGCGCTCGACACGGCTTCGTCGGCCGAATTGACGCGGCTGCTGCTCGATCTCAATCGGAATGATGGCGTGACGTTGATCGTGGTCACGCATGCACTGGAACTCGC
>Ga0193696_1000702_pt1 | contig 11103 bp, 8 predicted proteins | sample L3m1metaG_FD_145074 | JGI IMG/M metagenome (GOLD analysis project Ga0193696, IMG submission 145074) | Soil microbial communities from a riparian zone of the East river system, Colorado, United States - L3m1 | ecosystem: Environmental > Terrestrial > Soil > Riparian zone | place: USA: East River... | reverse complement strand
ATCGGTCAGCTCCACCATCGAGTGCACCACCGACTGTGGGTGGATGACGACGTCGATGTGGTCGCCCGGAACGCCAAACAACCAGTGCGCCTCGATGACCTCGAGCCCCTTGTTCATCAGCGTCGCCGAGTCGATCGTGATCTTGCGTCCCATGCGCCAGGTCGGATGCTGCAGCGCCTCCTCGGCGGTGACATCAGCGAGTTGGCCCGACGTACGCCCCCGAAACGGTCCGCCCGACGCCGTCAGCACGAGACGGCGGACCTCCGAAGACGCGCGGCCGTGCAGGCATTGGTGGATCGCGTTGTGCTCGCTGTCGACCGGCAGAATCGCAACGCCTTTGCGCGACGCGGCGTCCGTGACGATGCCACCGGCCATCACGAGCACTTCCTTGTTCGCGAGCGCGATCGTCTTGCCGTGCTCGATCGCGGCGAGTACCGCCTCGAGGCCGTCCGTGCCGCTCGAGGCGCAGAGCACGATATCGACATCCGGGTGCGACGCGACCGCCACGAGGCCGTCGCGTCCGGCGCCGGCCAGAGTGGTTTCGCCGACCCCGCCGATCCGGCGCAACCGATCGATCGCATCGCCGCTGGCCATAGCCGCGACGCGCGGCCGGTAACGCGCCACCTGGGCCGCCAGCCGCTCGGCGTTTTCGCCCGCCGCGAGACCGACGATCTGGAGACGATCGGCGTGCGCGTCGATCACAGCGAGCGCGCTCTGGCCGATCGAGCCGGTGGAGCCGAGGATGGCGATTCGTTTCACAAACAAAACCGAAACCGCAGAGAGCGCAGAGTACGCCGAGAAGGATTTTCTCTGCGATCTCTGCGAGCTCCGCGGTTAAGTGTATTTGAGAACAATGTAGTACACGGGTGCGGCGAACAGCAGCGCATCGATCCGATCGAGCACTCCGCCGTGTCCTGGAATCAGCGCCGAGCTGTCTTTCACGCCCGCGCTGCGCTTGAGCATCGACTCGAAGAGATCTCCGGCGATGCCGAGTGCGACGATGGCCACACCGAGCAGCGCCCGAAAGCCAATCGGAAAGCCGGGAAGCCACCAGGCGCCGGCGACCGCCAAGAGCAGCGCGCCGAAGACGAACCCGCCGATCGCCCCTTCAACCGTCTTTTTCGGGCTGATGGCGGGCGCCAGCAGACGGCGACCGAGCGCGCGCCCCGTGTAGTACTGGGCGGTGTCGCTGGCTATCACCGTGAGCATCAGGAGGAACAGCGCCTCGCGTCCCGGCTCGGCGCGGATCGCGACCATCGACCCGATCGGCAGCCCGAGATACAACATCGGAAAGACCGCCGCCGAGGCGCGGCCGAGCGCGTCGCGTTCGCCTTTCCATGACGTCAATGTGATGGCCGCCAGCGCCACGAACCCCGAGATGAGGATGGCGTCGAGCACCATGCTGCCGAGCACCAGGCGATCCAGGATCCACACGCTCGTGCCTATGCCGAGACTTGTCAGCATCGTGGCGGCGCACGCGGGAGCGAACGGAATCGGCGTGCCGCCGGCCGCCGCCAGCTTCGCGTATTCGACGAACGCGAGGACCAGCAGCGTTTCGGCGACGGCAAGAAATATCAGCGGAGGGGCGAACCAGACGACGGCGACGGCAACCGCGATGAGGACCGCGCCGCTGAGAACCCGCGTCACTTGACGCCGAGCGCTACCGGCGACGGCTTGATGCCGCCGTACCGGCGGTCCCGCTTCTGGTAGGCGATCACGGCTTCGAGCAGATGACGGCGCCGAAAATCGGGCCAGAGCGTTTCGGTGACCCAGATCTCCGCATAGGCGATCTGCCACAGCAGGAAGTTGCTGACGCGCATCTCGCCGCTCGTCCGTATGAGCAGATCGGGATCCGGCTGACCACTGGTGTAGAGCAATTCGCCGAATCGGCGCTCGTCGAGGTCGTCGGCCGCGATGCCGGACCGAATCGCCCGGCGCGCGGCGTCGACGATTTCCGCACGCCCTCCGTAGTTCAGCGCGATGTTGAACTGCATCCCGCTGTTGGCCGCCGTCTGCTGGATGCCGAGTTCCAGCTCGCGCTGGACGTCGGGGGCGAGCTCCTCGGTGCGGCCAATGACGCGAAACTGGATGTTGTTCTTGTGCAGCGTGCCGAGCTCGAGGCGGATATACCGCTTGAGCAGCATCATCAGCGTGTTGACTTCCGCGCGCGGCCGCTTCCAGTTCTCGAGCGAAAACGCGTACAGGGTGAGCACGTCGATGCCGAGCCGCGCCGAGCTCTCCACGACATCACGCACCGAGTCGATGCCGGCACGGTGGCCTTCGACGCGCGGAAGATGGCGCTGCGCCGCCCAGCGCCCGTTGCCATCCATGATGATGGCCACGTGCGACGGCAGCTGGTCGAAATTGACCTGGCGGGCCAGCGCTTCGTCGGGCGATCCCGGCGGAATCCACGCCAGCAGCTGCTCGAGCGACATTACCCTTCCTTAGGAATAAACCTTGATTGTACAACACCATACGCGACGCTCACGAGAAACAGGCCTCGGGCGGGCGCCGTCGGTCCGGCCTGTCCCCGATCGCGTGACGCGAGCACGTCGGCCATCCACGCCGGGGGCCGGTGGCCGCGCCCGACTTCGACCAGCGAGCCAGCGATCGCACGCACCATGTGTCGCAGGAAACCGGTCCCGCAGACCTCGTAGGTGAGAAGCGGGGATTGCGGATCGTGGAGTGCGGATTGGATTTCGGACGACAGGATCTCCCGTTCGGTGGTGCGGACGTCGCTGCCCGCGGTTTGCAGAGCGGCGAAATCGTGCCGGCCGACGAGGGTTCGCGCCGCCGCCCGCATCGCGTCCACGTCCAGCGCGCCGGGCACGTGCCACACGAAGCGGCGCTCGAACGGGCTGACGACATCGCCGTTCCAGATGCGATAGCGGTAGGTTTTCGACCGCGCGTCGGCGCGCGCCCGGAACGAGGCCGGCGCTTCTTCCGCGGACAGCACACGCACGGCGTGGGGCAGCCGCGCGTTGAGCGCACGCACCACGGCGCCGGCCGCCAGCGGGCGCTCGATGGCGAACGCGGCGACCTGACCGAGGGCGTGAACGCCCGCATCCGTCCGTCCGGCGCCCATCACCGTGACGTCGCGTCCGTCGAGCTCGCGCAGCGCGTCTTCGAGGAGACCTTGGATGGAAACGCCCGACGCCTGCCGCTGCCAGCCGACGAAATCGGTTCCGTCGTAGGCCACGGTGATCTTGAACGTCCGCATCACCGTGTACTGGACACAGAGGACACAAAGGCCACAAAGGGAAAACCAAACAAACGGGTCTTACCTTTGTGTCCTTCGTGTCCTTTGTGTTGGATCAAAGCCGCTAGCTGGCAACTGGCCGGCTCCCGGGCTTCATCACCGGGAGCCCCTTCGCGCAGAGTGGACACTTGTCGGGTTCGTATGTCGGAAGATCGATGTCGAGTAGCGACGCGAACGGGACATCGAACAGGGCGCCCACCTGCCCTGAGCCTGTCGCCCCTCGACCTTGCTCGGGGCGACCCTGAGGCTCTCGATGGGTCGAAGGACCTGAGCGATTGACGATCGACGCTGCACCGACCACCTGGCCGCCGGACGCTCGGGCGACCTGCATCGTTTCGTGTGTCGAGCCGCCGGTGGTCAGCACGTCTTCGACGACGAGGACCCGGTCGTTCTCGGCGATGACGAATCCCCGCCGCAACGTCAGCTCGCCGTCCTGACGCTCGGCAAACAGCGCGCGGACGCCGAGCGCGCGGCCGACCTCGTGTCCGATCACGACGCCGCCGAGCGCGGGCGAGAGCACCGCCGTCGGTCGGAAGCTTCGCGTGCGATCGGCAATCGCCCGTCCCAGCGCCTCGGCATGCGCCGGGTGCTGCAGAACCAGCGCGCACTGCAGGTAACCGGAGCTGTGAAGTCCTGAGGTCAGCCGGAAGTGACCCTCGAGCAGGGCCCCCGAACGGCGGAACAGATCAAGAAGCTCGTCGCGGGTCATTCTTCAGGTGCTGCTCGAACAGGTTGAGGATCCGCTTGTACTCGTCCGCCCAGCTGGTCTCCTCCTCGAACCCGTGGTTCTCGACGGGATAGGGCGCAAACGACCAGTTCTCCTTGCGAAGTTCGATCAGCCGTTGCGCCAGGCGCACGCTGTCCTGGAACAGCACGTTGGTATCCACCATGCCGTGCAGGATCAGCAGCGCTCCCTTGAGACCCTCCGCGAAGTAGATCGGCGAGCTCTTGCGGTACGCCTCGGCGTCGGCCTGCGGCTCGTTGAGGATGCTCGACGTGTAACCGTGGTTGTAGTGCGACCAGTCGGTCACCGGCCGGAGCGCGGCGCCGGCGGCGAAGGTGTCGGGCGAGGTGAACATCGCCATCAAGGTGATGAAGCCGCCGTAGCTGCCGCCGTAGACGCCGATGTGCTTCGGATTCACTTTGTGTTTGTCGACGAGATACTTCGCCCCATCGACCACGTCGTCCAGATCCTTGCCGCCCATGTGGCGGTAAATCGCCGTGCGCCAGTCGCGGCCGTAACCCGAGCTGGCGCGGTAATCCGGGTCGAGCACCACGAAGCCGCGCGACGCAAGCAGGTTGTGGAACATGTACTCGCGGTAATAGCTGGGCCAGTACTTGTGCGCGTTCTGCGCATAACCGGCGCCATGCACGAAGACGACGGCGGGGGCAGCCGGATCGCGGCGCGCGCCCATCATCTCAGGTGTGAACAGCCGGGCGTAGACGTCGACGCCGTCGCGGGTCTTGTAGGTAATCAGCTGGGGATCGGCCCATTTGAACGAGCGCCATTCCTCCGTCGGCGTCGCGGTGACCTGCTTCGCGGCGGCGCCCGGGCGGTTCGGCATCAGGTAGACCTCGTGCGGTCTGGTGCTGTTCGAATAGACGATCCCGAACGTGCTGTCGTCGGGGGAGACTTCGCCGGCGCTTCCGCCGGTCATCGACGTCAGCTTCGTGCGCGCACCGCCTTCCACGGCCATCGCGTAGATATGTCGCTCGCCTGGGTGGACCTCGGTGCTGGTGATGTAGAACTTCCGTTTGTCGGGCGACAGACTGACCGACTCGATCTCCCACTTCCCTTCGGTCAGCTGCCGAGGCTCAGGACGTTCGGCAGTGGCATCGACGCTGTACAGATGCATCCACCGGTCGCGTTCCGACAGAAACCAGACGTGCGTTTGATCCGCCTGCCAGCCAAACGACGGATCGTTGGGTCCGAAGCCGCCGACCTCGCGCACCCAGGCGTCGTCGTGCAGCGTGTCGAGCACGCGGCTCTTGCCCGACTCGGGATCGACGACGACCAGCCAGCGGTCCTTGTTGTCGTCGGCGCGCACCTGCGCGACAGCCCGCACGCCGTCGTCTGATATCTGCGGCATGCCCCAGCGGACCGCGCGCGGCTGCGTCTTGCCGTCCTGCGCCGGCTTGAGAGGAACCGTTCCGGCGAAGCCGGCATCCGCTTGCGACGTCTTGCCGGTTTCCAGATTCATGATCGCCAGCGTGCGCTTGTCCAGCGCGTCGCCGACGAAGGTCCGCGCGGGGATGTCTTCCGTGTAGCTCGACTCGGTGACGTAGTTCGGGACGTTGGTCCGTTTCGCCGTCTCGGTGCGCTCGACGATCAGGACGAATACATGCGTGCCGTCGGGCGACAGCTGGAGATCGGTCGCCGTCTGACGATCCGCGAGCTCCAGTTTCGGCAGCGCGCGCGCCTTGTCCTTGTCTTCGGTCTTCTTCTTCTTTTCCGCCTGCACGCGCGTGTGCTCGATCAGTTTCTGCTCTTCGTCCTTCACGAATTTCTGGCTGTCGGTCTCGCGCGGATCGCGCTTTCGCGGTTGCACGTCGGTCAGCTGCACGATCTCGCCGCTGTCGATCGGCACGACGAACAGGTTGTTCTCGCGGACGAAGCTGACCGCGCTTTCGCGGCGCGCCCATCGCGGGTTCGATTCGTTGCCAGTTGTCCGCGTCACGTTGCGGCGGACGCCGCTCACCGAATCGAGCAGCACGATGTCGCCCTGATCGACGAAGAGCACGCGGCGATGCGCCTTGTCCCAGGCTCCGACGACCGGGGGCGCGTTGCGCCGATCGGCATCGGACAGCTTCTTCGGCTCGCCGCCCTCACGCGGCACCACCCACGTGGACGCCTCGTCGTCGCCCGGCCGCCGCCACTCGAAGTACAGGCGCGACGAATCGCCGGACCAGCGCAGACCCGTCGGCGGATAGCCCACGAGTTTCGGGCCGCGCATGATGCTGTCGACCGTCAGTTCGAAGCCGCCCGGGGCGCGGGCCGCCCTCACGCCGGTCGGTTGAGCTACTCCCGCGACAACCGCCGCCGCCGCGAGTCCACAGGCGACGCGAGAAGGGATGTGCATAGCGGAAAAGTATACAATTGCCCGAACCGAACACCCCTGCCGACCGTCTACTGTTCAAAGGTCTCGTAAACTCGAGAACCTTAGAACCCGAGAACCTTAGAACCCGAGAACCTTGGAACTCGAGAACCTTAGAACCTTAGAACCCTAGAACCCTATTTCCGATGGAGCCGTCAGCAATGCGTCTGCACCACCTGATTCGCCGCGCCCGGATTGCCACGATCGCCGCCATGTTCACGGCGATCTCCGTGTCCGTTTTTGCGCAGAACGGACAGTCACAATTCTCGATTTCGTTACAGCAGGCGTCTGCGCAGGCCGCCGCGCAGCCGCAGGCCGAGTCGGTCCGCCGCCTCTCGATCGACGAAGCGGTCACGATGGCGATGGAGCAGAACCTCGGGATTCGCATTCAGCGGTTCGATCCGCAGATTCAGGATACGAGCGTGGCTCAGGCACGAGCGTTCTGGGCACCGAACCTGACGACCAGCTTCAACAGGAACTCGCAAACGCTTCAGTCCACGAACACCTTTACCGGGAGCGGCGCCAGCACGCTCAACCAGTCGTTCTTCAATCAGGTGATCTTCAACCAGACGCTGCGGACCGGTGCGCAGTACTCGGCCACGTGGAGCAACGCGCGGACGACCACGACGAACCTCTCCGAGATCTTTGTTCCCAGGATCGGTTCGGGTCTCAACCTGCAATTCTCGCAGCCGCTGATGCGCAACTTCGAAATCGATCAGATTCGCCAGCAGGTGGCCAACAGCAGGAAGAGCCGCGAGCTTTCCGACATTCAGCTGGGCGGTGTCATCACTGGAACGCTGCGGGCGGTCAAGAATGCGTACTGGGATTTGTCCTATGCGATCGCGAACCTGAAAACGCAGCAGCAGTCGCTGGCGCTGTCGCAGCAGTCGCTGAAGGACGAGCAGAAACGGGTCGAAATCGGCGTCAGGGCGCCGATCGACATCGTGCAGGCGCAGGCCGAAGTGGCGAGCAATGAAGAGCGGGTGATTGTCGCGGAAGCGGCCATCAAAGCGGCGCAGGACAACCTGCGCGCCCTCATCCTGGACCCCGGCACGCCCGATTTCTGGAACGTCGTCTTCGAGCCCACGGACGCGGCGTCGTTCGCGGCGCAAGCTATCGACACGGATGCGGCCGTCCGCAACGCGCTCGACAAGCGGTCGGATCTGCGGAGCGCGAAGAACAGCCTCGAGCAGAGCGAGACCAACATCAAGTACTACCGCAACCAGGCAAAGCCTGAGGTCGACGCCAATGTCAGCTACCTGACGAATGTGTCAGGCGGCACGCTACTTAGCCCGGTCACCGATCTGCAGGCCGTCATCGCCGGAACCGCGACGCGGAGCGTCCTCTCTCAGCGTGGGTTTGGGACGGTGCTCGGCGACATCTTCCAGAACGCCTATCCAAATTGGACCGTCGGCGTCTCGATCAACTACCCCATTGGCTCGAACGTCTCGCAGGCCAACCTGGCACGGGTGCGGCTCCAGTTCGAGCAAGCGCAAGCGCAGTTGAAGAACCTCGAAATGCAGGTGGCGACACAGGTCCGCGGCGCCGCGCGCAACGTCCAGACCAACCAGCAGCGCGTGCGATCGGCCGGAGCGTCGCGCGAACTGCAGGAAAAGAAGCTGGAGGCCGAGGAAAAGAAACTCGCGGCCGGCATGTCGTCGAGCTTCTTCGTCTTCCAGGCGCAGCGCGACCTGGCCCAAGCCCGCACCATCGAAATCCAGGCGATCTCGGACTACAACAAGTCGCTGGTCGATTTCGAGGCCGTTCAGCAGGTGCCGCTTGGCGGCGGTGGCGGCGGCATAACCACCGCCGGATCCGGCGCCGTCGCGACGAACGGGATCTTCAGGACTCAGTAGAGAAAGTCAAAACCTAAAAGTCAAAAGGCAAAAGTCAAAGTCGGAACGGGCGAAAGTCGGAAACGGCTTTCGCCTCTTTCTTTTTGGGCTGGATCGACGTTGTTTCTGACTTTGGCGCTTTGACTTTGCTCTTTTAACTTTAATGTTTTAACTTTCCCCCGAGTGCCGAAGCTCTCGGTCACGGTCATTACCAAAAACGAGGCGGCGGACGTCGGCGATGCGCTGGCGTCTGTCGCATGGGCCGACGAACTCCTCGTCGTCGACTCGTGCAGCACCGACGAGACCGTGGCGATCGCACGGCAGCACACCGATCGGGTCGTCGTTCGCGAGTGGCCCGGATACATCGCTCAGAAGAACTACGCCGCGTCGCTCGCCGCGCACGACTGGATTCTGTCGCTGGACGCGGACGAGCGGGTCACGCCCGAGCTCGCGGTGGAAATCCAGGCGTGCCTCAAGGCGGCGCCGCGCGAGGCCGCGTTTCAGATTCCCCGTGTGACGTGGCACCTCGGGCGCTGGATTCGCAGCACCGACTGGTATCCCGACTACCAGATGCGCCTGTACGATCGGCGATCGGCCGAATGGACGGGCCGCTACGTGCACGAGGCGGTGACGGTGCGCGGCGCCACCGGCCGTCTGCGCGGCGAGCTGCAGCACTACGCCTACCGCGACATTGCCGACCATCTCGAGACCATCAATCACTACACGACGCTGGCGGCGCGGCAGATGCACGAGGACGGCCGGCGTGCGGGCCTCCTCCAGCTGGCCGGCCATCCCCCGCTCGCCTTCCTGCGCAATTACCTCGCGCACGGCGGCATCCGCGACGGCCTCCCCGGCTTCATCATCTCGTCGCTGAACGCGTATTACGTCTTCCTGAAATTCGCCAAACTCTGGGAGCTCACAAGTCTCAAGTCTCAAGTCTCAACGCTCAGCGACACTGAGTCTGAGAGTTGAGACTTGAAAGTTGAGAGTTGATGTTTTCGCTGCACGTCGACACTGCCAGAACCTGGCGAGGCGGCCAGAATCAGGTGCTGCTGACCGTGAACGGCCTGCGGTCGATCGGCGAGCGGGCGGCGCTCGTGGCGCATCCGGACGGCGAGCTCCGGCGCCGCGCGGCCGAAGGACTGGAACTGATCCCGATGGCGCCGCGAACGGAAATGGACCTGACGGCCGCGTGGCGCTTCTCCCGCGTCATCAAGCGGCTGGCGCCGGACGTGATCCACGCGCACGATCCGCACGGCGTCGCCATGGCGTCGCTGGCGCTGTCGCTGGGATCTTCGACGGCACAGGGACGCGCACCCCGGCTCGTGGCGTCGCGCCGCGTCGATTTTCATCTCAAGGGCAACTCGTTTTCGCGCTGGAAATACCGCCAGGTCGACGCGTTCATCGCGGCATCCGAAGCCATCCGTCAGATGCTGGTGGCGGACGGCGTGCCGGCCGAACGCTCCGTGACGGTCCACGAAGGCATCGACGTCGACCACGTCGTCGCGGCGCCGCCGGTCAACGTGCACGAGGCGTTCTGGCTGCCGCATCAGGCGCCGGTCGTCGGGAATGTAGCCGCGCTCGTGCCGCACAAGGGCCAGCGCTACCTGGTCGACGCCGCGCATCTCGTCGTGCAGACCGTTCCCGATGCCCGCTTCATCCTCCTCGGCGAAGGCGAGCTGCGGGAACACCTGCAGAAGCAGGTGCACGAGCACCATCTCGAGAAGCACGTGCTGCTGCCCGGCTTCCGCACCGACGTCCTCGGCTGCATCAAGGGGTTCGACCTGTTCGTGATGAGCTCGGTGACCGAAGGGCTCGGGACATCGCTCCTCGACGCGATGGCGTGCGGACGGCCGATCGTCGCGACGCGCGCCGGCGGCATTCCTGAAATCGTCGAGGACGGCGTGAACGGCGCGCTCGTGCCGCCGCGGGACGCCGCGTCGCTCGCCGCCGCCATCGTGCGGGCGCTGAACGACGAAGGATGGCGCCGCCGGATGGGCGAAGCCGGCTTGGCGCGCGTCCGCGAGCGTTTCACCGTCGACCGCATGGTCGAGCAGACGGCCGCCGTGTACAGACGTCTCCGCCGCTGATCAGAAGCGTCCCGGGGTCGGACCCGGGCCAGGGCGGGGTCAGACCCGGGTCTGACCCCGGGGTGCGATCACAGGCGCTCCAGGCGTAGGCAAATTCTGCGATGTGGGCGATCTCACGACCGTTGCGACTTGACCCTTGAGACTTGTGACTTCCGCGCGCTCAGACGCGGGTGACAAAGCCCGCGGAGCGGGCACTGAGAGTCTGCCTGGGCGCGGTTGAAGCCGCACGCGTTCATCATCCCGAGGTGGCAGAGCGCGAAGTCGTATTTGACCGGGTCGTCCGGATCGAGCACGCGCAGCGACGCGGTGATGTCGCGCGCCATTCGCCAGCCCGGGCTCGTGTAGGTCGTCAGCTTCAGACAGCGGCCGACCCTGATGACGTGCGTGTCGAGCGGCACGACGAGGCGGCCCGCGGGGACACGCGACCACACGCCGAGATCGAGCGCGTCCTTACGCACCATCCAGCGCAGGAACAGGTTCAGGCGCTTGCACGCCGACCCGGCCGACGGACGCGGAAAGAAATAGCACACGCCGGGACGGCGCGGCACCCGCCCGTAGGCCGCCCGGAGATCGAGCGACAGCGCACGCGTCGAGAAGCTGTCGAGCGCACCTTGAACGTCCGGGGACGCGGCATCATCGCCCCGAACGAAGAACGCCTCGATTGACCCGGCGCTCGCGATCATCTGATGCATGACCCAGACGAGCGCGACGATGTCCCGCTCGCGCGTCCAGCGGTGGACGATGCCATCGAAGGCGGCGGCATCGCGGCGAGGATCGAACCGCTGGACGTACGCCGCCGGCCGGCTGCCCATCACGGCAAGCAC
>Ga0193696_1000701_pt1 | contig 11103 bp, 22 predicted proteins | sample L3m1metaG_FD_145074 | JGI IMG/M metagenome (GOLD analysis project Ga0193696, IMG submission 145074) | Soil microbial communities from a riparian zone of the East river system, Colorado, United States - L3m1 | ecosystem: Environmental > Terrestrial > Soil > Riparian zone | place: USA: East River... | reverse complement strand
AATAAGTAGAGCTGAAAGTGGGAATGATGAAAGAAATTGTGTTTGGCATCTGAGTCGGTGACACTTTATTTTTATGGGAAAACAGAGTTGAAAATGAAAAGAAAGTGGGAAAGAACTGAGAAGAAACACAAGACATGGCGCATTAGCGATAAAAATTATTTTGGCGCATGAATACAACGCATACACGCACATAGTATCAATATTTACACGAATGTCAAGCGCTGCCTATTATGCGCAGTAAATGCCAATACAACCAACATTTCAACGCAGGTTCGATGTAAATAAAATGTATCATAAAATACGCACAAGTCAAGCGCTTCGACACAGCGTAATAAAACGCTAAAGTTAACGTTAAAGTCATCGACGCAGCCTCTGGTCCCCTATTCTCTGGAGGATTATCTCCACATCAATAAAACGATACCATAAATATGTGTCTGGTCAAGCGGCGTTGAACGATGGGACATTGACCGATGCAGACCTGATTCCGACTGACTTGCTCTTCAAGCACGCACGCGGGATGAGTCTGTAATAAAATGAAACGCTTGACTCTCAATAAAACGCTGATACACTTGATGAAATGAAACGAATACAAGTCATCGTAAGAGATATTCAACGATCCGCTCATTGTAAACCTAAAGTGCTTGATTTCACCATTGAGGGAGCACATGAGGATTTGAGTATAGTTTTGGGAGCGGTAGAAATGGAGTTCCCAACACGTCAGTACGAAATGGAATTGACAAGTGAGGAAACGATTTACCACGCACTGAATCCTGACTTGTCAATAACGAAGGCTTGACGAGCAAGTGATGGTGTTGTACTCTTATTCTACGCTCTTTATTATGCCTGTGTAGTTTAGAGAAGATCTTTGTCAGGACGTTATTGGTGAATAGGAAGGGATTGGTGAGTAGATTAAAGCTTGCTTTATGACACTCGTCAATTTATTATATTGTATAATTAAAGTAGTGGTCCTTTCCTCTGGTTTTTATTTCACGATGGTTTGACAAAAGACTTACGAAAAACACCAGCGCAAGTGTGGCTGGAATTGCCGGGTCAACGCCGGTCGCAGGCTCCAATTTCAATGAAACGCTTGACTGAAACAAAAACTTTGATAATCTTAATTCAATGAAACGAAAACAATTCAAAGCAGAGCCGGTGAAGCCTTACACTTACGAAGATCTATTTGAAGCTCTCAGCGAGCTATCAGAAGATCAATTAGAGAAACCGGTGATGGTAGCTAAGGGTCGGAAAGTGTTTCCAGTGTGGGACACATCTTTGTCTTGTGAATGTAATGGTGGTCTGGCGGTTGAATTAGTAGGGCCAGAATATCCTTTGTTGATTTGCACGAAACCCGATAGGGCTTGACGTTTCGGTTCATTGAGATATACTTATTTCAGTGGTTGAGATTGGGTTAAATGGTAATTCGGTGAAAACTGAACTGGCCCAACCAACGCTCCGATGGGAGCAAGGCACCAATTCAACTACGCGCTTGACAACAGGGTTGAGTGTGTGATAAAGTAGTTTCAAGTTGATGACGTTTGTTGCTCTTTGAATACTTTTCGGCCGGCTGTGAAGTCGGTTGAAATACAATGAGATAGGTCTGTCAGGACTGACAAGCATCTATTTGATGTTTCTCCGCCGGTGAAAGAGCTGCCTGACAGCAGTGATACAACGGTGAGATTAGCCCGATTCTTTCGGTCTTCTTCTTCGCAAAAAGAAGGGAACGTATTTTAGGGCAATGTAATTTAATGGTGGTAATTCCACCCAGCTGTGAAAACCGCCGAAAGGCGGGTACAATTTAGGAAATGTTCTTTGTTTATTGAAGGGCATAGAACTAGTGGTCGATGGACCACGAAGCTCATTAGTCTGTGGTTAATACCCATAGTTCGTTTTGAGTGCTCTTTTAGAATTGCGGGATGGAGCAGCCAAGTAGCTCGTCTGGCCCATAACCAGAAGGTCGCAAGTGCGAATCTTGCTCCCGCTACCAATTTAGCAAAGTGGATCAAAAAACGGGCAGTGTAAAAACTTAAGTCCTACCACGCTTGCTGATACTTTGAGTCGTGGTATAACAGTGAACAGTGCTCAAAAAACCAATTTACGAGCCTGCTTCCGCTTGAACGACTCAAAAACAATTTATGGTCAGTTCACGACCGGTGGAAACCGAATCTGTGCAGGGTGAAGTAGCTGCACTTTAGAACTGACAATTTGATGCGGACGTGATGTAGTGAGAGCATGCATTACTAACCAGTGATGATGAGCGGGAGCATTACCCGTCCGTTCGCTCCATAGTTTGATAAGTGGCGTAGGCTACGCACGGCAAGTGTGAAGAAGTAGCATTACCTTTTTACAGACTAAATGTTTGTGAGGCTACCGCCGCTTCAATTTAAGCGGTGAATGCGTAGGGATGCATACTGAGGCAACCGCTTTACTTACCTGCCTACCATGTGTAGGATATGGAAATATGGCGTCTCAAGTGAGGCGCCTGCTCTTTGAGTGTTTCATAGGACCAGCAATTCCACTAAGCCGTACGTAAGGCGCAAGAATGTTTGCCTCCTCTCTGAGACACTCTTTGTTTTACGGTCCTGTCGTTTAATGGATAAGACTCAACTCCTTCAAAGTTGCGATGCCGGGTTCGATTCCCGCTAGGACTACCACCCGTTAGGGCAGTGCTACACGTTGTCGGTTATCCTCAAAGTGAAGAAGACGAACGCCATTGATGACGATCTTGGCCAACAGATATGACTTGAACTTGCCGGGGTCTGAGTCGCTTGGGTGTGGGGTTGTGTATTCGTATCCTTTGACGTGAGTTTGATCCATTGAAACGACGCGAACAAATCGTTCGTTTAGATAATCCGTTTCGCTGTTGGGATACTCAAATGAAACTAATGGTAATTCTCTGTGCATGTAAATAGAATAACAGAAATTATCCTATTGTCAAGCCCCCCATCGTCATAGGGTTGGTCACGTCGCTTGACAGGATATAAAAACATGGTAGGATATTCACAATGAAACGAACCAATAGGTGCCCTATGAAGTAATTCACTGAGAGTCTAGGCTCACAGACGTTAAACTTAAGCAGCCGTCACCCGTAGGACGAACTATAAATGCCTGACTGAGTAATGAGCGGGGAAAGGTCAGGAAGGCCACGGGCCGTTGGTCTGCTCCTTCTCTGAAGGGGCGGCCCAATAGTTTTTGCGTTGATTGCTTTATCGTTAAAGTGATTTGGGGATCTTCCGGTCCCCTATTCTCTGGAGGTCTATCTCCACAACAGAGATATTCTATTGTGGCTTGTTCAATCGGTCAAGCGCCGCTACCTTTTTACATACTTCAATAAATCTGTCTTGTGAATAATGTTGTTTCATCATATTTACGTCTTTGTTAACCCATTGAATATTTTCTTTGACATATCCTTTACTTGAGTCGATTCTGTCTAATGAAGCCGTTCTATCTCTAGATTTCCAAGATGTATTAAAATGTATTTCTTCTCCAGTTAAAGCGCATTTTCTATTTTGTTTTAGGAAAAGATTCCACCCATCTTGTATGGAGATTTGAATCTTAAGCGTTCGTAACCGAGCATTCTTAACTATTAATCCCCATTCTGCGCCAGTTATTTCTTCAAATCCCTTCCATTGACCATTTCCTCTTTTATTTCTTGCCTTGAAACAAGTACATGATTTCTTTTTTCCGTGAATTACATTCCAGATATTGGCTATTATTTCATTGCCACAATCACATTTCCAAAGACATCTGTACACATGATGTTTGTCGGGGGGCAATATTGGGCCAATATAAGTTAAATAATTGTACTTCTTATTTTTTAAGAGTTCCTCAGAGTATAATTTTGACTTAAACATATACTCATAAGTACCATGAAGAAAGTAATTCGCCTAATTTTTATTTTGACGAATTAAGTTTTTTTAATGCTTCATCAATTGTTGCCACTGGCTTGATAATTTTCGGTTTGCCTTTGGGTGATAAGGAGAAACCTTGGCTTCGCTTCATGATCTCTTCCCGTGGTATGTTAAGAGTCTCTTGAGTTGACCGGTTATGATTACACTCATAACACGCAAGCACCCTTCTCTTTTCTCTTGGCTGTTTCTTTACCCATCGTTGGGCGTGGTAACGACTTACAACGTGGTCAATCGTTGCCATTCGTGGGTCAGGACTGCCTTTGATATAAGGAAGATTGGTGAGGATGGTGGGTCTTTTACACCAATGACACCGCGGATCCTTATTCCACAAAGCTATTTTGACGGTTCTGTTGCTCATAAAAAGATGAGGGCGCTTAACCCACCACAAGTCAAGCGCCCTCTTTACCATGAACCACCATCAATGAACCGCAAACAAATCATTGCGCCGGTTGCCTTTGCTGATTCTGGAATTCAGCGATGTCTTTGACAAGTTGATTCAAATCATCCAATCTATCAAAGTAAACCGATTTCTTTCCCATACGAGCCATCACATGAAACCTGTGGAGTCTTCCACTTCGGTTCAAGAAAGCCAGTAATGACTGGACATCTTGATACTCATTGCTGATGATTCCGTTTCGTCGGTCCAACACCAGTATTTCAAGTCGGTTGTTTATCATTGGTCAATAAAATAGTATGAATTGCTTCATTGGTCAAGCCTTCGTTGGGTCAACCAAAAAGTAATTGAACGATAAGATTTCCTCGTCTGGTAAAACGTCTCGAGCAATGCCATCCAAAACATAGCCCTTTTCCAAATCGTTCTTCAACTCATTATTACCTTCAACTACAATTTCAATTTTATATTTCATGGTAGAGGTAGTTTATCCATTTTTGAAACGTAGGCAAGCTTCTTTACTGCTACACCATTTTCAATGATCACATACCACTCAGACAGACAACCGAAAGCAACAGTACCATTGGCGAAATAAATGTCTACCAGATCTTGGTGAGAACTTTCAACAATTTGACTGACTTCCACATTTTCATCACTGGTGACATTTACAATGGCGAGCGCTCCGCCAGAGATGTAAAGGCGACGGCTTTCATTAAATCTAATGGTCATGGCAGAGGTAGTTTATCCAGTTTTGGTTTGTAGGCAAGTGGATTTCCCACAGTCCCAACAACATCAAAAGAAGCTCTCCAAACAGCAAACACCATTGTCCCGTCAGCAAACTGAAGGTCCACATAATCGCCGTTTCCACTTCTACTTCCAATTTCGGCGTCGTATGGAACGCCGTTAATGAACTCTACTTCATGCCCATCAACAATCTCATCGTTTGCTTCATCGTATTCTCTTACGACGTAGAGTGTGGTGTTTTCGTGAAATATGATCATCTCAGTATAATAAGTATTTTAGTATGAGATGTCAAGCGCTTCAATAAAACGATTTTCGTGGCTTAAATTAAGTGCTTTTTATTACACACGAAACTTAAACTCCCGATTGATTCCAAGTTTCAGAGCAGCTACAACGCCAGCAGGTAACTTGGTGTCGGTAAAGGCTTTACGAATGTATTTCTTTACTGACTCTCTTTGATTCGTTTTATCGACCATAGGCCAATCACGCAAATCTCTGCGTGTGTTATTCAGTAGATTGGCAACTTTCCTCCATAACACAGAGTCATCCTTAACCAATGAGATAACTTCGTTGTAGTTGTCAAGCGAACCAAAAGATGATAGATTTTTCATTGAGGATAGACGGCTAGCATTGTTTTTCTTCGTTCGTATTCTGCTGTCACCGACCCGAAAACCGTGGCCCATTTTTCAATCTGATCGCGGTTAGGATTACTACCGTCGTCATTCTGTATCTGGAGGTAAACATAGGCAAGCGCTGAAACACATGCCTCCCGTTTACTTTCGGGCAAGGCCCACCATAGCTTATTGCCCATGAACTCCCGAAACCGGACAACTTCTTCGTAAAAGTATTTTTCGGTGAACACTTTGGATGGGTTCATGGAAGTAGATTATCAGTATCTTTTACATGGGCAAGCTTTGCCATTATTCTCTGATACACCTTTTCCTCAATGGTCGGTTCATCAAAAACACGACGCATTCGTCCCAACGATTGCCTCACATCCACCTTTGAGATATGAGCTGTGCGAGTTGCTGAACCTTCGGAATGTAGATTTTTACCCTTCATGGGTTTCCTCCTTATTTTCAGGATGACATTCGCAGTGGCACTCTTTCTTACACCATTTGAGTTTCTTTTTCAACCATACACGGGCAGCAACGTAACCCGCGGGAAAAAGAAATGGGATTAAGAAACAAAGTCCGCCATCAATCAGACAACCGAATTGTGGTGTTAAGTTCATGTCAGTAGATTATCACAAAGCGTTTTATCGTCAAGCGTAGTTTATCACAACCAAGAAACATCACTTGCCCAATTTTCTTTGCTTCTTTTATACCCACAACCCTTCTTCGGTCTTACGATCTTCGTGGCCGGAGTTGCTGGTTTCCTCACTGATTTGATAACTTCAAGTTGTGTTTTCGGTTTCATGTCTCCTATTAAATAGAAGATTTCTTTTTTGTCAAGCGCTTCTTTCTTTTACACGCCGGACATCCTTCCTCATGTTTGCCTCCCTTGAGAATACGATGAAACCAACCGGGGTATTCTTTTTCAATTGCCGCTTCAATCAATCTACTGGCTTCTGGTGGCAAACATTCTTCCAGTTTCCCATCAATCCGCCAGTATTCAACTTCAATGGGTACGGCTATCCAGAAAACTCTTTTCCCATCTGTCAGAGATTGACGCCAGATTTTCTTTGCCTTTATCACTCGTTCGTATAGATCATTCATAAAATGGTGCCAATGGATGGAATCGAACCACCGCCCTCCCGGTTATTAACCGGTTGCTCTTTACCCTTTCGGGCTGATTCGGTGTTAAGTTTCGTAGCATGCATGAACTTTATACACCTACATCAAGAATTGTCAAGCGTTCACTACCCATGAGCCTTATCGCGACTATCTCTCACGTCCTCACTACTTATTTGACAATCCACCACTGAGCTACACTGGCAAAATTGGTGGGCACCCTTCGGCTTTGGCGTCTTCTGACAAAACTCAATCATCGGCTACTCATCTCAGGGTGCCCATTAAACTGGTGGGCTACTACCTTTACTTTTCGTCTCTCACATTGAGAAACTACTGAGCGGGGGGTTCGCCCATAAATCACTTCGATGCCTTCTTATCTTTCTTTTTGATGATGGCAGTCAACTTCGCCAATTCCTTCTTGCTTCCGCCACGATTTGTGGCACGAGCAATCTTCTCTGCCGTAGTAAGTGCGTCGTAAGTGCCTTGTCGAATATCGGCTTCACGTCGCCGTTTGTTAAGGCGGGTGGTTGCCTTCGCGTGAGAGTATCCTTCAGTTTTTACCGGTCGTTTTGGTTTTTCAGTTTTTGGTGTCGGTGTCATGTCAGTAAGTTAACATATTGTTTAATTGAATCAAGCGCCTCAATAATCTCCGTAAGTCAATGAGTCCCGATTTTCTTTCTGCCAATCCTTGAAACCATCTAGAGTTTCTACCACTTCACGGGCTGGTCGGTCTTCAACGGGAGTTTCAGGTTCTTCAATAGAGAAATCTTCTGCCTCTATTACTACTTCTGCCGGTTTATCCGCCGGTCTGTATTGTGGAACACATGCTGCTATAATCATGTTTGGAATCTACCATAATTTTTTGTGAAGTCAAGCGGTTAAATAGGCGCTTGACTCAATAAAACAAGTATGTATGATGAGTATATGGAAATATGAGTGAGTTAATAGAGCATCAGTTAAATCAGTTAAATGACCAGACTATTTGTATAGTCAGACCATATTTTGGATTTCAAAGTGATTCTTGGATAGGCAGACTGTCTGTCCTTCAACACAAGTATCCTCTTGAGTTTCACTTTGGAACAGGTCAAGGCGTTGCCATTCTTTTTATAGCGGATGATGTAGTAAGAATTGACCCGCCACAAGATGTTGATAACAGTTTAATCATAATCAGATTAAAAGGTCCAGCCGATTATACACGACCTTATCAGCCTGCCACTTCGCCGCTTGCCGTTTAAGGTAAACGCTGGTATTGTTTTATTTATGAGATTGAGAGACAAATACAGGCTTGAGTGGGAAAACATCGTCATTTCTTTGATCAATTCAGGGTGGTCGAAGAGCATGGCCGAACACGAAGCAGACACCCGACTTGAAGATAGATATTCAAGTGACGAATAAGGCTTGTTGTTTAACTAAACACTGATATTGTTTACCTATGAACGAGATCCTAAAAGCAACAGCCGAAAAGTGGTTGACTGAATTGGGCATTATCACACTTGCCCGCCCGACTTGTCTGCTTGTTGACAAGAAGCAGGTTGACGATTTTTGTGGAGGGCCGGTACTTCTTCAAGAACTTCGGTTTGCTCTCAACACCAATAAACTTTTCTTTCGTGATTATGACCACGATAATCAGTGGTTGTATCTGGACTCATTTTGATTTATGGACCTTCAGGATGAAATAAATAGACGGGCGGAAATTCTTGTTGAAGACAATCATAGGATCTTGCCAAAAAATAGGGACCTTGCTCATACTCTTATCATAACAGCGATGTCTATTGGAGCATCTATTGTTTATGAAAGGGAGGCAGCCCGTATGAGAGAGGATAGTACCCCCCTCATCCCGGAGTTGAGTACCCCCCGCGCTTGAAATTTCCCGCTACCCCCTCCCACAAAATACAAAAAAGTGAAGCGCTTGCTCCAATGAACAACTATATTATGATTCACGTATGAAAACATTTTTTATGAGGTTCTTCACTCACAAGGATTTCTCTGTGCCTTACGACTCATGGGCAATAGGATCCGAAACCAGTCAGATCGATGAAAGAAAAAAGATCGTTGAACAGAACGTTAGTTTTATTGTGAACTGGTTCAAACAACATCCCAAAGGAAAGGTGGACTTCGTATGGCTGTAATAAAGCATTTGCGTGGTATGATGGATCACGCCATAAGTTCTCTGCGGTGTGGAATGTACGGCCACGCCATATACAAAGTGATCGAAACTTACGACCCGATGTATAGAGAAAAAATATTACGAAAGGCTGCCGGAAAAATTTTTAATGTGCCTGTTGAGGTTGACAAGATTTTTATTGAGAAGTGCGCATGCCTCTCGTGCAGAGCGGTTTTCCTGCGTCGCCGTATTGTGCCGTATACCCGCCAATAAGGCAACGCCAATACGCATACCAGTAATGTCCAGCACTGCCAATAAGGCAACGCCAATACGCATATCAGTGGCATTTTAGGCGCATAATTGTACCGCACACCCCGTGCGCATAATCCTAATGTATCAATTTTGCGCCGCACGTCAAGCGCCCCTTTATCGTTAAAGTGATAAGTGCAGGGACCGGTCCCCTATTCTCCGGCTTATTTCAGCCACATCGCTCTTAACTGAGATCACTTTATCAGTTTTTATACAAAGAGCAAGCGTTGCGGTCAGCGCTTGCTAATGAAGTGCCTTGTGTTAGTTTATTGACATGACAACATTCAACGACAAAATCAAAATCGACGAGCACCGGGACTGTAAACGGTGCAAGGGCACAAAAACCGCAACGAAGTGGATTTACGATCCTATTACGAAAAAAGGCGATTTTGGTCCTGCTCCTTGTGACGAATGCAACGCAACCGGCATGATTAGTAAACCGGACTTTGATAATATTTTCCAAGTGATCACCAAAAAAGTCAAGGGCAGTGAAAAGCGTGCCTTCAGGACTGGCAAGCCCAAGTTTGAAAACGAGCACAAGAATCAGGAAGAGGGGCGTGCCTATTACGTCTGGCGCATGGTTCGTTTTCATTCCGGACAGGACGTGACAATGCCTGTTGTCGCCAGCATGTGCGTGACATACGATCCGTTTGAACGGGAACTGGATGCCTTCGCAAGTTACGTCGCAAAGGGAGCATTCGGGACCGACTTGGCCGGAGCAACGCGATGGGCAAGGGCGCTTGGCTACGAAGTCCGGGATACGCCCAATCTCCCGGCAAGCGCTCAGTCTGGCGGACCTGTTGTGCTCGACAATGACAAACCGCCGGCTGAACACCCGGAACTATTTTGACAAAAAGGCAAGCGAAGCCCCTTCGGGGGCTCGCTTCGTGCGTTTGTTTCTTTAACGATAAAGTGATTTGGGGATCCTCCGGTCCCCTATTCTCCGGCTTATTTCAGCCACATCGCTCTTAACTGAGTACAGACTAACACAAAGCGTTTTATCGGCAAGCGCTTCACTGACGCTTGACGCCATCGGTAAAACGCTTATACTCCTACCGATGAAACGAAAAGTCATTGGGTACTACAGGCAACTAATCGGGTATCCTGATTTAGTCGGACGAACTTCGTGCTACGCTTGCCGATGGCACGATCGCCTTGGGTTTCAAGTCAAAATCCTTTTCCTTGGATCGTATGCGTGGATCAATATTCCACGCGGAGACTTTCAACGCTTGATTAGTAAAACAAACTCGGTAAACTAAGATCATGACATCACCAAGAACAATTCTGAAAGCAATCAATCGACACATCCGGCGTCGAGGAATCTTTGGCGGCTACAACGCATACGGCGTTGACTTCGCAACGTGGTCAGTGACTTACCCGCACTTGGCAAGTGAGTTTCAAAAGGCAGCGGTGGCAGTCGTGGGCCGTCAAGGCAGATTCATGCCGCGATTCAAATGATATATGAAACTAGCCGTCAGGACTTCAACCGGGCAAATCATTTTGGAAGGCGTGTCGATTACTGACCGGATGAGATTTTACATCTGAGTCAATCCACTGGCAAGCGTTGTCAAATACAGCCGGAAAGAGCGCCGGTGGATGACGCTTGACGATAAATCGAAACGCGGTAAACTCTAAACAATGAAAATCAAAATCTATGTTGAACACGAAACAAACATCATCCGCCTCCGCTACTGCTTCCGTCGATCCAAAGGTTGAACGGAAGCGGGAGATTGACAGGATGACAGACGCAATTTTGTCAATCCTCCAATCCGAAGACTTCGATTGCTGGTATAGTGAAGGCGACTTTGACAAGGACATCCGTGGCGACTATATTGACGAGACAGAGAAAGCAGCCATTGAACAACGAGTCCGGGATTACGTCAAGCGCCGGTTTCTCAAAGTCGGGGAATCGGTTAG
>Ga0193696_1000700_pt1 | contig 11107 bp, 3 predicted proteins | sample L3m1metaG_FD_145074 | JGI IMG/M metagenome (GOLD analysis project Ga0193696, IMG submission 145074) | Soil microbial communities from a riparian zone of the East river system, Colorado, United States - L3m1 | ecosystem: Environmental > Terrestrial > Soil > Riparian zone | place: USA: East River... | reverse complement strand
AACGGCGATCCACAGCAGCTGAACGGCGCCAACGTCACGACGCCGTTCTTCACAGTCCTGGGCGTGACGCCACAGCTCGGCCGCGCGTTCGTGGATGCCGACGGTATCGAGGGCGCGCCTCCGGTGGCGATCGTCGGCGACGGACTCTGGCGGCGGCAGTTCGGCGGCCGTTCGGACATCGTCGGCTCGACGATTCGGCTGGACGGCAAGCCGTTCACGGTGATCGGTGTCGCGCCGCCCGACCTGACCATCCCCTCCGGTGCGGAGTACTGGCGGCCGCTCATGTTCTCGAGCGACAACCTGAGCGACAAGCAGCGCGGCGCCCAATGGATTGGCGCCATCGCGCGCTTGAAGCCTGGCGTGACGCTCGAACAGGCGAACGCCGCGATGGCGATCGTCGCCCGGCGCCTGTCCGATCAGTATCCCAATATCAACAAGGACCGCGTCATGACGGCGATGCGGCTGCACGATCGCATCGTGCGCGGCATCCGTCCGGCGCTGATGGTCCTGCTGGGCGCCGTCACGCTCGTGCTGCTCGTCGCCTGCGTCAACGTGGCCAATCTGCTGCTGGCCCGCGCGAACAGCCGCGCGCGCGAAGTGGCCGTGCGCGCGGCCGTCGGCGCCGGACGTGCGCGTCTCATCCAGCAGTTTCTCGTCGAAAGCGTCGTTCTCGGCGTGGCCGGGGGCGTCGCGGGGCTCGCGGTCGCGTACTGGGCCATCCGTGCGCTCGTCGCCCTCGGACCGTCGCGCATTCCACGGCTCGCGGAAGTCGGTGTCGACTGGCGGGTCCTCATGTTCGTGGTCGCAGTGGCCGTGGCGACGAGCGTCGTCTTCGGGCTCGTGCCGGCGCTCGCGACGACCGGCCGCTCGTTCGCGCGGCTCGTCTCGACGGCCGGACGCGGTCTCGTTGGAGAGGCGGGAACGCGCGTCCGCCGGACACTGGTCGTTGCCGAAATGGCGCTCGCAGTGATCCTGCTGGTCGCTGCCGGCCTCCTGATGCGCAGCTATCAGCGAATCAGCAACGTCGATCCGGGGTTCTCCCCCGATCACGTGCTGACGTTCTCGATCGGCTTGCCGGAGTCGAAGTACAAAACCAGCGCCGCGGCAGGCGGATTCGTGCAGGCGTTCGTCGACGGCCTCGCGGCGCGGCCCGGCGTCGAGACCGCGGCGGGCGTATTCGGACTGCCGCTCGACGACAACTTCAGCGCGAGCTCGAGCTTCACGCGGCCCGGCGAGACCGATTCCGCCGACTCGCCCAGCGTCGGGATGCGCATCGTCACCCCGGACTATTTCAAGGCGCTGCGCATCCCGCTGCGCGCCGGCCGCCTGTTCGACGGGCATGACGACGAGGCGGGAGCCGAAGTGGTGGTGATCAACGAAGAAGCCGCCCGCCGCTACTGGCCCGGGATGAATCCAATCGGACAGCAGCTGCACCTCGGGGTACGACTGGCCGAGGCGCGCAGCGGACAGAAGACCATTGTGGGTGTGGTGGGCGACGTCAAATGGAACGGTCTCGACGCCACGCCGCCACCCGAGGTGTATCTCCCGCACAAGCAGCATGCGGTGGACTCGCTCACCATCGTCGTGCGGACCGCGGGCGAGCCGACCGCGTTCGTTCCGGTCGCCCGGGCGGATCTGGCGACTCTCGATCGCGAACTCCCCATCTCGGCGGTTCGCACGATGGACGAAGTCGTCGGCCGATCGATCGTCGAACGGCGATTCATGATGCTGCTGCTCGGAACGTTTGCCGCGGTCGCCATCCTGCTCGCCGCCATCGGCGTCTACGGCGTGCTGGCGTACATCGTGAGCCAGCGGACGCAGGAAATTGGCGTGCGGCTCGCCATCGGTGCCTCGCCCGCCGACGTGGTGCGTCTGTTTTTGCGCGAAGGCGTGGCGCTCGCCGCGACTGGCCTGCTGATCGGCGTCGTGAGCGCACTGGCGGCGGGGCGCGTGCTTGCCTCGCTGCTGTTCGGCGTCACGACCAGCGATCCGCTCACCTTCGTCGGCGTCACGCTGGCGCTCGGCATCGCGGCGCTTTGCGCGAGCTACCTTCCGGCGCGGCGCGCCGCCGCGGTCGATCCGATGACCGCGCTGCGGACGGACTAAAATCAGGAAGTGTCTCGCCTACGACCTATCACGAAGACACGAAGAGTACGAAGAGCGCGAAGGATCTTTTTCAAGACAACGACGCTTCGTGTGCCTTCGTACGCTTCGTGCCTTCGTGAAAGCTTGTTGCTGGTCGCTGTGCTGGTCACGGCGTGCGGCCGAAGCCCGGCCGATCGGCCGGCGCGAGCGAAGCCGAACATCCTGCTCATCACTATCGACACGTTTCGCGCTGACCGGCTCGGAACCGGCGTCGCACCAACGCTCGATCGGCTGGCAGCATCCTCGCTGCAATTCACGTCAGCGCGGACGGCCGTACCGCTGACACTGCCGTCCCACACCACGATCCACACCGGCCAGCTGCCGCCGGAGCACGGCGTGCGCGACAACGGCGTGGACCCGTCAGGCGATCCGACGGACACGACCGCACGCCTGTTGAAGGCTGCAGGCTATCGGACCGCTGCGTTCGTCGGCGCGTATGTCCTCGACCGCCGCTTCGGACTCTCGCCGGGATTCGACACCTACGACGATCAGATTCCGCGGGATCCGAATGCCACCGAGCGTCTCGAAGCCGAACGTCCGGCGTCAGCCGTCGTCGACCGCGCGCTCGCGTGGCTCGATCGACTCTCATCTAGTCCCGGGTCCTCAGCTAGCCCCGAGCCCCTAGCCCCTAGCCCCTTTTTTGTGTGGATCCACCTCTACGATCCACATACGCCCTACAACCCGCCGCGCGAATTCATTCGAGCGACTGCGGAACGGACGGCGACCGTCGAAGAGCGTTACGACGGCGAGGTTCGGTATGCCGACGCGCAGATCGCGCGCGTCCTGGCGTGGCTCGATGCGCACGCGCTGCGTGACCGGACGCTCGTGGTCGTCGCCGGCGACCACGGCGAAGGTCTCGGGGATCACGGTGAGCGAACCCACGGCATGCTGCTCTACGACTCGACGTTGCGGGTGCCGTTAATCGTGTCGATGCCCGGCACCGTTGCGGGCAAGCGCGACGACCCCGTAAGTCTCGCTGACATCGCGCCCACGGTGCTCCGTGCCACAGGCGTCGCGGTGCCTGCTGGGATGAAGGGCCGGGATCTGCTGGCAGGAGTCCGGCTAAAGCCGGACACTACGTACCGAGACGGAGACGCGGACGTACGTGGTGTCCGCCTTCAGGCGGACCTTTCCGACCTCTATAGCGAGACGGAATATCCGCGCGTCGCCGGCTGGAGTCCCCTGCATGCGTTGACCGACGGCCGTTGGATGGCGATCAGCGGCGCCGGAGCCACGGCGCTTTACGACCTGCACAACGATCCTCACGAAGCGCGCGACGTGTCGGCCGCGCAGCCGTCGGTGACCGCGGCGCTGGCCTCGCGAATCGACGCGATCCGGCGGCGCGCCGCCAGGCCGGCCGGCGGCGCGATTTCGTCCGACGCCGCGCAACGCCTGCGTTCGCTCGGCTACGTCGCCAGTTCGGGCCAGCTGTCGCCTGGAGACGGTGGACCGCATCCGGCCGCGAAGATCGACGCGTGGAATCAGTTCGAGGACGCGCTCGCGGCGCTCAATTCGGGTCAGGTCGCAGCGGCCGTGACCGCCTTGACGAAGCTGGCCGCCAGAAATCCTGATGCGCCGGTCTTTCAGACCACATACGCACGCGCGCTCGCGGAAAGCGGCCAGGCGGCGCGCGCGCTCGAGGTCTACCGGCGCGCGGCGCAGCGCTGGCCGACCGACGCGCTGCTCCTGCACGATCTCGCGGTCGCCGCGCGAGAGGCGGCGGGGAAAGCGTCGGGCGCGGCCGCCAGCGCCCTCGTCGACGAGGCGGTTCGCGCGGATCGGGCCGCGCTGGTGCTCTCACCCAACAGCGCGGTCGCGCACAATGGCCTGGGCCTGCTGGCGGTCGACTTGAACCGGCCGCAGGATGCCTTGAAGGAGTTCGAGCGCGCCGCCGCGATCGATCCGAACAACGCGTCGTACTCGATGAATCTCGGGAACGCGCGCCGCGCGGTCGGCGACGCGAGCGGCGCGGAACAGGCATACCGCCGCGCACTCGAAGTGGACCCGCGCGCCACTGACGCCATCAACGGCCTCGGTGTCCTGCTGGTGGAGACCAAACGACCGGCGGAGGCGATCCCGCTGTTCGAGCGCGCCATCGCGGCCGCGCCCGATTTCCAGGAAGCGCGACTGAATCTCGGGATTGCCCTGCAGGAGAGCGGTCAGACGGCGCGGGCGGCCGACACCTACCGCCAGGTGCTGGCCGCGCCGCCGCGCTACAAGCGCGAGCGCGAGGCGGCGGCGAAGCTGCTGGCGGCGATCGGAAGCACACGATGACAACTGGTCATGGCTCATGGCCGTCAGCGTGTCGCGTGATCGCACGGTCGCTCGTAGCGCAGCCCTTTAGGGCTGCCCCGCGGCCGTTGGCAGGCCTGAAGGCCTGCGCTACACCAGGCCGCCGTCTCGTCGCGCTTTTGCTCTCATTCGCAACCGCGTCAGCGTGCGGGAAGGCTCCGGCGCCCGCGCCTGGCGTTCGAAACCTGCTCCTGGTCACCATCGACACGCTGCGGGCCGATCACGTGGGCGCGTACGGATACGCCCGCTCGCAGGCGTCCTTCGTCGACGAGGTTGCGCGTTCCGGCGTTGCCTTCGAGCGCGCCTTCGCCGCCGCACCCATCACGCTGCCGTCGCACGCGACGATGATGACGGGCCGGTACCCGCCGGGACACGGCTCGCGCGACAACGGCATGCACGTCTCGACAACGGTCCCGACCCTTGCGACGGAATTGAAGGCGCACGGCTTCAGAACCGCGGCCTTCGTCGCCGCGTTTCCGCTCGATCACCAATTCGGTCTCGACCGCGGCTTCGATGTGTACAGCGACCGCCTCCCGCGGGGGCCCGACGGCAAGCCGGCGAACGAACGCCCGGCATCGCAGGTCGTAGACGACGCGCTTGCGTGGTTAACAGCTAGCCCCAAGCCCCGAGCCCCGACTGCCCCCTCGGCGAGCCCCCAGCCCCTGGCCCCAAGCCCCGACAGGTTCTTCCTCTGGGTCCACGTCTTCGAGCCGCACGCGCCCTACGGCGACGCGTCGGATCGCCGCCCGGTGCTCGATCGGTACGATCAGGAGATTGGCGTCGCCAATCGCGAGCTGATGCGGCTGCTCGGGGCGATCGACGCCAAGGACACGCTCGTGATCGTCGCTGCCGACCACGGCGAGGCCTTTGGCGAACACGGCGAGTTCAGCCACAGCATCTTCGTCTACGACACCACCCTGCGGGTGCCGCTCGCCATGCGCGGCCCTGGCGTGCCGGCGCGGCCCGATGGCAACCGGCCCCGAGCGGCCATTGCCGATCCCGTCACCCTCGCCGACGTTGCGCCGACCGCGATGCGGCTGCTCGGATTCACGATGCCGGACGCCGACGGCATCGATCTCTCGCCGGCTCTCGCCGGCGCAGCGCTGCCGCGGCGCGAGCTCTACGCCGAGTCGTTCGCCCCGCTCATGGAGTTTGGCTGGGCGCCGCTGCGAGCGATCCGGTCGGGTCCGTGGAAGTTCATCGCGGCGCCGAAACCCGAGCTCTTCGACGTCGAGAAGGACGCTTCAGAGCAGACCAACGTCGTGGGCTCCCAGCCGACCCTCGCTCGCGACCTCGACGCGCGCGCGGACCGGTATTCGCCGCCGCGCCTGCCGGCGACGCGAGTCATCGACGCCAGCGGACGGGAGCGCCTGCGCGCTTTGGGCTACGCCATGGGTTCGAGAGTCGACAACGAGCCCGGTGGCGTCGATCCGAAGGATCGACGGGACGTCGCTGCCCGAATCGCGCAGGTGACCTCGGGGGAACTGTCAGGCCCGGCGCTCAGGACGGCGCTGGAGGGGATTCTCGCCGTCGACGGTGCCAACGGTCAGGCGCACCTGCGTCTCGGTTATGTCCTGCTCCAGTCCGGTGACTGCCCACGGGCCGAACACGAGTTCACCGCGGCCATCAATGGCGGATTGCCCACGGCGGACGCGCACCTCGGTCTGGCTACCTGCCTCGGCCGCCGCAACGACCTCGCCGGCGCCGAGCGGACGCTCAACGAGGCCCGGAAGCGAGAACCGGACAATCCGGTCGTCACCGCGAACCTCGGCATCCTCCAGGCCGCCCGGGGCAGCCTGCCTGATGCCATCACGACGCTGCAGGCAGCCCTCGATGCCGATCCCGACCTTCTCGAAGCTCGATTCAATCTTGCGCTTGCGTACGCAAAGGCCGGCCGCCGGGCGGAGGCCGCCTCGACCGCGCGCGACCTGCTGGCTCGGCTTCCGCCGGCCGCGCCCCAACGGGCCGAGGTCGATCGTCTGCTCAAAGCGGTGCAATGACGGGCTGACCATGTCCGTTTTCGTCTAGGCCCATATCCGAGATGTTGGACTTTCGCGCGCGCCAGCCCCAGAAAGCCCACATCCCCACAAATACCGAACAAAAAAGGGGTTCCAGAATTAGGGCGAAAAGCGTAAGCTGACTGTTCCGCTTACAAACACCGGTCGATTTCCATCGGTGTCTCGAGGCGGACATCGACCCCTTATGAATATTTGTGGAGGCTTTGGATGAGAAGGTATCTGATAGGAGCAGCCCTGTTTCTGCTGCTCGGCGGTACGCAGGCGTTCGCGCAACAGACCACTGGCACCATTACCGGTCGAGTCGTTGATCAGCAAGGTGCCGCCATCCCTGGCGCGACGATCACGGCCAAGAATATCGCCAACGGCTTTACCCGCACTGAGGTCAGCGACAGCGAAGGTGTTTATCGCCTCGCGGCGCTGCCGGTCGGGATTTACGAGGTCAACGCCGAATTGTCGGGCTTCTCGACCGTGTCGAAGAAGGATATCGAGGTCAACGTCGCGCAGGTGGTGGCGGTGGAGTTCTCCTTGAAGGTCGCGGCCCTGGCCGAGACGGTCAACGTCACCGGCGCAACGCCGCTCATTCAGACGACCGCATCGAACGTCGGAGCGGTGGTCGACGTAAAGCGGATCGAGAGCTTGCCGCTCAACGGGCGTCAGTTTGCGAACCTGGCGGCGACCGTTCCCGGGGTCGGCCTCAGCTTCCACAGCGACCCGACGAAGAGCACGCAGTACGCGCCGCTGGTCAATGGAGGCGCGGGCCGCAACATCAACTACCAGATTGACGGCGGCGACAACAACGACGACACCGTCGGCGGGTTACTGCAACTCTTCCCGCTCGAGTCCGTGCAGGAATTCAACTTTCAAACCCAGCGGTTCAAGGCCGAATACGGCCGCAGCAACGGCGGCGTTCTCAGCGTGGTCACCAAGAACGGCACGAACCAGTGGACGGGCAGTGCGTTCGAGTTCTTCCGCGACAAGTCCATGAACGCGCTCAGTGAGAGCGAGAAGCTGCCCGCTATCAACGACACGACAGGCGCGACCAAGGCTGTCAAGGGCGATTATCGCCAGAGCCAGTTCGGCGGCAGCTTCGGCGGCCCGATTCAGAAAGACAGAGCGCATTTCTTCACGGCCTTCGAACGCACCCAGCAGAACAAGACTCAAGCCGTGAACACGCAGGGCCTCTTTCCATCGAAGGACGGGATCTTCCCAGTGCCCTATCGTGAGAACCTGTTCACAGGCAAGGTCACGGCCAACCTCAATCCCGCGCAGTATCTGTCCGTGCGTTACGCCCGGAACAACAACTCCCAGCCTTACAACGCTGCGCCCAACAGCACCTTCGATAACTGGGGCGACAGCCTCAACAAGTTCAACTCCATCAATCTGAATCACAACTGGGTGCTGGCCGGGTCCAAACTGAACGAATTCATCTTCCAGTACGCCGATTTTGCGAACACGGTTGCGTCACGCAGCAACGCGCCGAACGAGAGCTTTCCGAATGGGTTGACGATCGGGGCCAACGGCAACACTCCACAAGCGACGCAACAGCATAAGTTCCAGTTCCGCGACGACTTCTCCTGGCATAAGAGCGGCGGCGGTGGACTGGGACATGACTTCAAGGTCGGCGTCAACTTCGTCAACGAACCGCGGCTCTTCGTCACGTTCAGCGCCGGAAAAGGTGCGGTCTTCAACACACACATCACCAACGATCTCAGCGGGCCGATCTCGACGGTCACCATGAACGACGGCGACGCCTCCGCCAACATGCCGATGAAGCAATTCGCCACATACTTCCAGGATGACTGGCGCGTTAGCGATCGACTGACATTGAACCTCGGTATCCGCTATGACGTGATGACCGGCTATCAGATTGACGAGGCGAAGAACCGGAACTGGGCGGCGGTGCAGGCTGCCGGAGCGGCCGGAAAGCTGTCGGGCATCCCCGGACTCGAGAATTTCGGTCTCTCGCAGCGGGAGGACTACAACAATATTCAGCCGCGAGCCGGCGGCGTGCTCGACGTGCGTGGGAATAGCAAAGACATCGTCCGCTTCGGGTCGGGCATTTACACCGACGTCGGCTATACCAACTCGAACATGCTGTTTTCGGCGATCGACGCGACGGGCATAGGATTCGGCCAGGTGTTCAGCGTCGGTCCGGTCACCACAGGTATCCGCAAAGCAGATGGAACCTTCTACAAGGCTGGCGACCCGCTGCCGACGATCGCGAGTCAGAATCAGATTGATGCCAGCGTCCTGCCGCTGTACGGCATCGGTTGGGTGGATCCGCGCCTCCAGCAGCCGTATCAGATTCAGAGCAATTTGGGGTGGTCGCACGAATTGACGTCGGACATGGTGTTCAACGCCGATTACGTCAACTCGTTGGGTCGCGATCTCAACTTCCGTCCGCGCATCAATCAGCGGATTCCCGGTAACCTCTCGAATCCGCGCCGGCTGGCCGCGATCATCCCGTCGATCAGTCCGAACACAAATGCGAATCGACCCGCGGTCAGCCGTGGCAAGAGCGAATACAACGCGCTCATCCTGAGCATGCGGAAGCGGCTTTCGCACGGCTTCGACGTGACGGGATCCTACACACTCCAAAAGGGCGTCAGCACCATTGGTGCCGCCGCCGACGAACTGAACACAGCGAACATCCAGGATCCGAACAACCCGTTCGACGATCCGCGCCAGCTCGGTCCGAATCTAACGACCGACGCCCGGCATCTGTTCAGCGTGAGCGCGACGTTCCAAGTCAAGGGCGGCTTCCGCGTGGCACCGATCTTCATTTTCCGTTCCGCGCTGCCGATCAATCTGATCGATGGGCGGGACCTCAACCTGGATGGCGACGCGGTCGACATTCCGGCGAAGGCCTACGCGATCGACTCCTTCGACCCCAACGCGCGGACTAATGTGGCCGGCGTTTCGACTCAGACTACCTTCAAGGAAATCGGGACGTGCGACACCGTGAACTGTGGTCGCGGGATGTCGCAAACACAGACAAATATTCGCGTTTCGAAGGTATTTACCCTCGGAGGGCGCACCCGTCTGGAAGCGATCGGAGAAGTGTTCAACCTCTTCAACGTCATCAATCCGAGCGGCTTCCGCGCACGCGTCATCGTGCCGACGGGCGCCTTCCCGGCGGATCCGAACCTGCTCGAACCGACGACGTATTCCGGCGACTTCCGGCGCCCGGAACAGCGCGTCGGTCAGCTCGGCCTGCGGTTCACGTTCTAAACCTGATGTCGCGCGGCCTTTCAGGGCCGCGTGGGCGAAATGGGCAGAAAAGGGCGAGAGGGGCAACCCTCTCGCCCTTTTTTGTTGTACCTCACGGCCGCCAACGTTGTCCTGATACGGGGTGAACACAGTAAGCTGTGCCATCGTCCCTATGTCACGTAGTGGAGGCGTCGGAATGAGAAGGCATCTGACGGGGGCAGCGCTGTTTCTGCTGCTCGCCTGCGTGCCGGCATGGGCCCAACAGACCACGGGCACGATCAGCGGCCGCGTGCTCGACGAGCAGGGCCACGCGATTCCCGGGGTGTCGATCACGGCCCGGAACGAGGCGACGGGCTTCACCAGAACGGAGTCGACCAACGTTGAGGGCATTTACCGGCTCGCGGCGCTGCCGGTCGGCATCTACGAGGTCAAAGCCGCGCTTCCAGGGTTCAGCTCGGTCGCGAAGAAGGACATCGAAGTCGCGGTGGCGCTGGTGCAGGCGATCGACTTCGCGCTCAAAGTGGTCGCGCTGGCCGAGACGGTCGACGTCACCGGAGCGACGCCGCTGGTCGTGACGACATCGCCGGCGGTGGGCGGCGTCGTCAATCCGATCCGGATCGAAAGCCTGCCGTTGAACGGCCGCCAGTTCGCGAACCTCGCCGCCACGATTCCCGGTGTGGGACTCGGTTTCCACACCGACGCCACCAAGAGCACCCAGTTCTCACCGCAGATCAACGGCGGCAACGGGCGCAACGTCAACTACCTGATCGACGGCGGTGACAACAACGACGATACCGTCGGCGGTCTGCTCCAGCTGTTCCCGCTCGAGGCAATCCAGGAGTTCAATTTTCAGACGTCGAACTACAAGGCCGAGTACGGAAGAAGCGTCGGCGGCGTGATGAACGTGGTCACCAAGAGCGGCACCAACGTCTGGTCCGGCAGCGGCTTCGAGTTCCTGCGCGATCGAGCGCTCAACGCCGAATCGCATTCCGAGCGGACAGCTGTCGACTCGAGAGGCCAGCCGGTCGGCAAGCAGGACTATCGGCGGAACCAGTTCGGCGGATCGTTCGGCGGTCCGCTGGCGCAGGACAAGGCGCATTTCTTCGTCGCCGCCGAGCGCACGAAAGCCGACGCGTTCCAGGCGGTCAATACCGGCGGCCTCTTTCCGAGGTTCGATGGGTCGTTCCCGACCGAATACGTCGAGCGGCTGGTCACCGGCAAGGCGACCAGGAATCTCAACGCGCACCAGTTCGTGTCGGGCCGGTTCGGCCACAACAGCAACACGCAGCCCTATGGCACGAGCGCCATCAACCCGCCGAATAACTGGGCCACCAGCGACAACCGCTTCAACTCGTTCAATCTCAATCACAACTGGGTGCTGTCAGGTGCACGCCTGAACGAGTTCATCTTTCAGTATGCCGATTTCCGCAACCAGATCGCAC
>Ga0193696_1000699_pt1 | contig 11111 bp, 9 predicted proteins | sample L3m1metaG_FD_145074 | JGI IMG/M metagenome (GOLD analysis project Ga0193696, IMG submission 145074) | Soil microbial communities from a riparian zone of the East river system, Colorado, United States - L3m1 | ecosystem: Environmental > Terrestrial > Soil > Riparian zone | place: USA: East River... | reverse complement strand
CCTTACTTAATTTTTTTGTTTCTGTAAATAAACAAGAACCAAAACAAGGATTCTATACACTTTCAAACGAATTAAGCCCCTATTATTTTCTGAATGGTAAAAAAGTTGCTTCAAATAATTTTATTGTCAAAACGTCGACAGCTAAAAATAGTTTAAAGAAAAACACAGGAGTTAAGGATCTCGAAGATTTATTTAGCCCTGAAAATTTAGTTACAGATGAATCAATTGCTCCGCAATTTATGAGTGTCGGTTATTCAGCTCCTATAGTACCTGAACTTGCTCCGGACGAAGAATGCAAAGTGAAGGAAGCAGTTGATGCAACAAAGAAAATTTTACAGGAAAGCGAATGGAAGGCAATGGAAAAAAATTATGCTGATGCCTTTAGCGCTGCGGAAAAATCTCAGTTGAAATCAGAATATGATTCCGAAATAGCTGACAAGGTTAACTGGAACAAACTCGAAGATCAGCTCCGTCTCTCCTATTCACAGATCAACTGGGACGATGTGCACCAGAAACTAAATACCTCCCTTTTTCAAATAAAACTTGACAGCGTACAGCAGCAGATCAACTTTAATCTGAAAACCTTGGTCAGTGTTGAAAAAGCATTGAAAGCAAATAATGTTACTGCAATTCCTGATTCTGATATCACTTTACAACTTGTGCAGGAAAATCAACAGAAAGCTAAAGATCAGTTAGCAATAATTAAATCAGCAAAAGTTAAGAAGATAGTTAGATTGTAGTTGTTACCAGCAACGAGGGCATTTCCCGCTATATTTATTCCCAAGTAAGAAACCGATCATCAATTCATGCGTGCCACGGCTCACCGTATTTAAATTAGTTGTAGTAAAATCATATGAATAGCCGATATTAAATGTATTGCTCACATTTAATCCTATCATAGCTGCGTAACCATCCTGGTAACGAAAACTACCTCCCACCCAAAGCAGATCACGATATTGAAATTTCACATTTGCTTCAGGTTGAAAATCATTTTTGGAAGATGCACTAATATATTTCACCATTATAGAAGGGATCGCATTAATATCATCTGTCAATAAAAACCGATAACCGGCACTCAGGAAAATATGCGGAATTAATTTTCCAGTTGTTTCAAACGCTGCATCATCTACAAATTCTAGCTTTTGAGGAATGACTTGTTGTGCTGAAAGACCAATAAAATAATCTCTTGAATAAAGATATAAACCGGCAGAAAGATCTGGTCGTATTTTAAATAGTTCACCGCTAATGGCCGAACCTGTTGCCGGATCTATTGGATCACCAGCGCCATTAAAATCATGCATTGTTCTGTCAATACTCACTTTCGAAATACCAGCAGCAAATCCTGCTGAAAGATTTGTGGTTGGACTTAATCCAATATGATATGCATAAGAAAGTGTCGATGTAAAACGATTGTAACTTCCTGTTTTATCATTTATAACAGAGAAACCAATACCATGATGTGGTTCTGCGGCTGTATAATTTTCCCAATAATATTTTCCTCTCGGGTTTTCGCCGGGAATTGAATAAGATGTTGCAGATGTTCTGTAATCTTTTTTGCCAAGTGGTGCATGAATTGTTAGATAACTTGTTTTTGGTGCGCCGGCTAAACCCACCCATTGATCCCTTGCACTTATTTTTACATCTGTATAATTTTCTATACCAGAAATAGCAGGATTAAGTATGTATTGGTTCAATACATACTGTGTATAATGCGGCTTTTGCTGTGCCTTTCCCGCAAGCATCATAAAACTAAACACACCGATAGTTAATATCTTTTTCATTTTATCTAACTATATCTACATAGCCAGCTTGCTTTTGCCGGCCATTTTTCGGATCAACAATATAATAGTAAGTACCAACCGGTACAGGTTTTCCATTTACAGTACCATCCCAAGGCGTTGAATAGCCTACTGTATAATAGATTCGTTGACCATACCTGTTGAATACTTCAACTGTGCATCCAGGATATGTTTCTAAAAAGGCAATCACCCACCTGTCATGGATATTGTCTCCATTCGGACTAAAGATGTTTGGTATCTGGGGCTTCTTCAGCACTTTTACAAATACCTGGTCGCTTGAAGTACATCCTTTATCTGATGTCACCTTCATGGTATACGTTATATCATCAACAGGCGATGCAAGTGGATCTGGCGCATTTGGATTATTAAGCCCCGTTGGTGGTGTCCATAAATATGTAACCGGGAACCCTGCATTCAATGCAGGTGTCAATTGAACCACTCCTCCTTCCAACACGTTTTTATCGGGCCCCGCAAGTGCATTAGGTGTTGGGTTCACCGCTATTGTTTGTTCTATGTAATTGCTGCAGTTATTTGCTGCAGTAAATGTGTATCGAATCGTATGTACACCTGCAGTTGCAGTATTTGGATTGAAAAAACCAGATGAACTTACTCCCGGACCAGAATATACCCCGGTTCCTTGTAATCCATTTGTAATGCCAGCCTGGGTAATTTGGAATGAAGGTGCGTTTGAACATACTTCATTCAATTCATCAAATCGCAGACTTGGGGTAGCTAATAAGGTTATTGTTTTCGTTAAAACGTTCACGCAACTGATACCGGAATAAGAAACCATTCTTATTGTATAGGTTTTTGTTGCGGGTGTTCCGAACTCAGGATAATTATGGGTATATGATTTTCCCGGAGCCGGAACATCATCAGTTGTTTTGATTGTTGGATCATTTGTCCAATCCCAATAGATCTCGGTTTTAACAATGTTTCCAAAATCAACAGTCGATGCATCTGTAATTGTAACCATCTTATTACTGCAAAGGGCATTTGCATTTTGCACTGTAAAGTTTGCAAGTGGTATCGAGCCATTTACTGTAAACGTTTGCGATATCGTATCGGCACAACCATTGTTTGAAGCAACGATCAGGGTGGCTGTATAATTTCCCACGACAGTATAATGATGCATTGGATTTTGAATCGTAGAAGTATTTGGATTACCTGCATTTGCATTTGCATCCCCAAAATTCCAAAGCCATGCTGCGATATTTCCCGTGGAAATTTTACTGGTATCAATAAAAGGAGCAGACGGATCTGTCAAACAAACTTCCGGAGAAATAAACCCAGCATTAGGTAACACACCAACTATTATTGGTCGTGTAAAAACTGTACTAACGCATCCTGTAATAGTCTCAACCTTCAGTGTTGCATTGTATGAGCCGGATGCAGTATAAGTATGAATTTGTGGTGAATTGTTTGTTGCAGTAACAGCTGGACTACCATCTCCAAAATCCCAATACCATTTTGCAATTGTTGATCCCCCGCTAACAGTAGACAGATCATTAAATGCTATAGCTTTTCCTGCACAAGAAGGAAGATTGGTACTAAAATTTGCAACTGGCAGTTGTGTTAGAATAATATTCTTTGTGGCATTATCAGAAATGCAACCAATATCTGTAATTACAGAAAGTGCAGGAAAATACGAACCCGGCGCAGCATAAGTATGTGATGGGTTTTGTATTGAAGATGTTGTTGCGTCTCCAAAATTCCAGTTCCATTGAATGATCTGTCTTCCACCTGTATTAGACGTATCAGAGAAGTTGATCGGAGAAGAAACACAACCATTGCTGCTAAAATCAAATCCTGCCGTGGGTGGATTGAATACCTGCAGATCATAGTCAATTTCCTGTACACCGCTACAACCGTCACTCGTTGGGTTATTCGCAACTACTTTAATTGGATAAGTACCAATTGCAGAAATATTATACAGCGAAGGGAGACTAAAGCGATAAACCGTTCGTCCATTCACGACCCACGTGGAATCGAAACCAGGGTTATTGGTCGTTACATCAGGAATACCCAGTGTATTAAGAGCTGAACCAAATACCCATTGAATTTGTGTTGGCTGATAAGGAAGAACTATTCTGAAATAAAATGGTGTGTTTTTACAAGTAGCTGGAAAGTTTACAGTCGCATGTGGGTTGAGGATGCTTATAAACTGGTAGAGGTCTTTTACATTGGCTCCTGCCGAGTAACCATATGATTCTGCATCCGCATAACCATAAGCAAGGGCATTAAAACCAGAATCGGATGTTAATTTATGATACCCTTGTGCGACATTGGGAAGATATAAATAAGAATATGCCGGATCGCCAGGATGGGTAACCCAAGATGCAGAAACTGGAATTCCATCTAATTTAAATGATGAAATTCCTGTGCCACTATTTCTCATGATAACATGCAAATGATGTTGCTGATTTGAAGGAGCAGCAAGATTTGAACTTACCAGGGTTACATTATTAATATTTTGCTCAACCGGGTTTAGAATGATCATATCAGGGTCGAACGGTGACCCATTACCCGAACATTGTTGCGTTGTGAAATATTGAGCAACACTTATGGGTTCAGTTGCGGTTATTATATTAGGAGTATTATCTGAAAATTGATAATAGTTATTCGTAAATGATGCTCCGGGTATTAATGTTCCATTTAAATATACATTGGTAGAAGCTGTTTTCCTGATGATGCGAAAAAAATTTGTAGGACGATTATAACTTGGAATGGTAAGGTATTTTAAGCCCCAGGAGCCGGTTGGATATAGTTGTTGATATAAATTATCCGATGTACCAGCAGTAGCTCCGCACCCTATTGATATTTTGCCACTACCCGAAAACACAGCGATTCGTTTGCAGCCGCTACTTCCTGAAGCAACAGATTTAATTAATGAACCTGTCAGATCAGAACCATTTGTACCGTTTACTGTTCCCATCACCTGGTAGATCTGTCCTTTGTTTAGATTTACAGTGTAGGTGTTTCCACCTATCCAGCCATTCTTAGTATTTGACGCCGGAGTGATCTCAACCGCTGTATTATCCTCTACGGCAATTATTGTGAAAAAAGAGTTTGAGTTCAACTCATTTGAAATTTGAGTAAAGTTGGTTGAGTAATATTCTTTGCCTAACACAGGAGTTGGCAGACATAAAGTGGCGCCGCTTACAGCGCTGCGGGTAATGTATGCATAGACTACTGAGTTTTTATCGGTAACTACCCGGATTGTACGCCCGGTAAATAACCCTTCATTATTGATAAAACAGGAGGTAGGAATAATTGCTGTGACTACCTGGCCGGCCGTGATAGTGCCAGATTGAAGTGTAGATACTCCATAGATCTCAACTGAATAATTTGTATTTACATCTGACGTAATGTAGAGTGTCATTTCAGGGTTGCCGCCACCAGACATTCCAACATGATAGCTATAGGAAATCCAGAACTCTTTTCCTTTATTAGAAAAGTCCTGGCTGAATAATAAGGCAGGTACGGCACAGCACAAAACGCCGGTCAGCAGTTTCTTAAATAGTTTCATTTATCCAATAGTCCTAAAAGGTCCAGAAAAGATTTACAAGTTAATAAAAAGCCGCTAAGAAGTAAAGGTTTAAAGTGATTTCCGAAATGTTCTTCAAAGGAGTGTTCATATAGACGACTTTACCGAACCCATCCTCTCACTTTTAGAATGATTTTTTTAAGATCCGGCAAGATCATTTTTAAATGCAGGGCCAAAAGGCCAGGACCACTCAATCATTGAAAGCTTACGACCCCATTTTTTGTCTGCCCATCTTCCCTTAACCAACAAAAGGGTATGAGCTAAGAAGCAACTGATTTTGACAGATCCTTTCAAACATTATCAAAAATCATTATTCTTTTCTTTAAATAAAACGAAAATGGAGCAATCTTTTGTTATAAGTTGATTATTAGGCAATAAGTATAAAATATTCTTAGCTTCAGGCTGATATTTAAAAAATGGATTTTAATAATTATACAGAGGTAATAAAATAACTCTAAAATTCTAGATACCGTAGTTTATCTTCTTATTATCAACATATTATTAACATTTACTCTAGCCCTTTATTTTGGTTAAATTGAAATGAGCAAAAAACTCTGAAATAGTAACCAATTTAGCAAACTAAAAAATAGTAATTCAGGGCAATTAGCGCTGCATTTTTATTAATTAAAAAAAATTGAGAATTAAAATGAGTTGGTGAATTCAGAGATTATGAAATAATAGAAGATCGAGTGATCAGGAATTTTAATTGAGACGGGCGCAAATTTAATCGTTGCTAAATCGAAGATCTATGAGAAAATTCATGGCAAAAAAATACCCCCTGCCGAGCAGGGGGTAAATCTAATTTTTTATTGTTTGACAACTGGCGGAGCATGAATATTTGGAGCTTTTGTTGGCCCCCCATCCTCCGGTTTTTTACATGTTTTTGGAAGTCGTTTATATGCCTCTTCAGTTGCCGGAATATCATCGGCGTCATAGCCACAATTTGCTATTGCTGTTTTTATTTCTTCAATATTTGTTCGGTCTGTCAAATATTTTACTGTGGTGATCTTTTGGTGCCAATTTACCTGGATAGAGGTGACGCCGTCATACCTCTTTAGATAAGTTTCGATACGATTTTTACAATCATCACAACCCACGGTTGGCGTCTTAATTTTAGCGGTCATAGACGCTTTTACCTGTGCTGAACTTACCAAGGCTGTTCCGCCAACTGCTAGTAATCCCAGTAATATTTTCTTCATTAAAAATCGATTTAAGGCAAATTACTAAACTCCTTTCCACCCTGCTGGATCAATTTGCCATTTTAACAAAATTTCCTGTTGACCAGACGAGATAATTTGCTTTTCGGCTGCAAGCTGGATGAGAGTTGAATAATCAGTAAGAGGATAGTAAGTAATACCTGCCTTTTGGAGCATTTCGCTGGCAACAGGGAAGCCATAAGTAAAGATGGAAACCATTCCGGCTATCTCAAGACCGGCTTCTTTTAAGACGTCAATGACCTGTAGACTGCTTTTACCCGTGGAAACAAGATCTTCTATAACAACTACCTTTTGTCCCGGCTCATAATAGCCCTCAATTTGGTTTCCGAGGCCATGTTCCTTAGGTTTTGGACGAACATAAACATAAGGAAGCTTTAATTGGTCGGCAACCATAGCACCCCAGGCAATGCCTGCGGTAGCTACACCCGCCAGTAATTCTGCCTCAGGGAATTTTTCAAAAACAACATTACACAACTCCGATTTTATATAATCACGAATGAAGGGAAAGGAAAGTACTTTTCGATTGTCGCAATAGATGGGACTCTTCCAACCACTTGCCCATGTAAAGGGATTTTCGGGATTTAATTTTACTGCGTTAACTTGAAGCAGCTTTTCTGCTACCACTTTAGCATCTGTCATGCGACGAAAGTAAAGAAAAGCCACGAGCCAAAAGCAACAGCAATGTTTATAAAAATCTATTTCGACGACAAGCCCTTGTTCTTATGCGATAATGTAGATGCTACTCTTCAGCCTTATGTTCATCATGATGACGCAGTATTCATAGATGAGCTAAACCTGCATACAGTAAAAAGCATGATTCACGAAATGCAGGACCCATCTGTCCACGCCGGTGTTTTTTTTCATAAAGACCTTAACCAATTGAAAGATGCTTTCTTTAAAAAATTTACTTTGATAAAAGCAGCCGGAGGGTTTGTTCTTAATGAAAAAAAGGAAGTATTGATGATGTTTCGCAGAGGAAAATGGGATTTGCCCAAAGGGAAAATGGATAAAAAAGAAAGTTTTGAAGACTGCGCATTAAGAGAGACAGAAGAAGAGACGGGTTTAAAAAAAATAAACCTGATCTCTCCTCTTATTACTACCTATCACACCTATCACGAAGGAAGCAAGTATGTATTAAAAGAAACAAAATGGTTTACGATGAAAGTAAGTGGTGAGCAAAAACTTATTCCACAGGCAGCAGAACAAATAACTAAACTGGAATGGGTTGGGGAAAATGATATTGAAAAATATTTGCAGAACTCCTTTCCTTCGGTAAATGATGTGCTTGAAGCTGGATTTTCATCCTGATACCTTCTTCTTCATGATTGCAACAGTAAGCCGGCTGATACAAATTAATTTCTCCTCTTCATTAGTTATCCGAATATCCCACACATGTGTGGATGAGCCGATATGCAAAGGGGAGCATGTGCCATAAACAAACCCTTCTTTTGCACTTCGAATATGGTTTGCATTGATCTCAATGCCTACACAATAAAACTGTATAGGATCAATAACAAGATGTGAAGCAACACTGCCAATGGTTTCTGCTAAAACACAGGATGCACCACCATGCAATAAACCATATGGTTGTATTGTCCGATGATCAACCGGCATTTTTGCTTTGAAAAAATCCTTTCCAAGTTCAACCCACTCAACACCCAAATGTTCAGTCATTGTTCCTTTGCCAAATGCTTTTAAACTTTCAAGTGAAACATTTTTATCAAACCAAATCGTCATAAAAAAGATTATTAAAACAAATAATAGGGAAAAAATCTATAATGTATTTGCTACCTCTGGCGGCAGGAAATGCGAAGCATCTCCCCCGTTTTTAATAATGTCCCTTACAATAGTGGACGCTACAGAAGTATATTTAGGCTCGCCGGTAAGAAAAATAGTTTCAATTGATTTATCTAGAGTACGATTGGCATCAGCAATTGTTTTCTCATATTCAAAATCACTGACATAACGAATACCTCTTAAAATAAACCTGGCATCGATCTTTCTGCAAAAATTTACGGTCAGCCCCTCGTACACGGCGCCTTCCACCTTAGGTTCATTTTTAAAAATTTCTTTTACCCAGCTTAATCTCTTTTCCGGGGTAAACATAGGCGCTTTTGATGTATTGATGCCAATACCCACTACGATCTTATCAAAAAGTGGTAATGAACGGGTGATAATATCAACATGACCCAATGTAAGAGGATCGAATGTGCCGGGGAATAAACAGATACGCATTTGATTGCAGATTTTAGATTTCTCCGAAGGAGTCCTTCGGACAGATTCCAGATTTTGCCCGCATTCAATCTACGATCGCAAATCTAAAATCTTAAATTCAGTTTTGAACACTTCGGTTTGAAAGCAAGTATAACACTGCCATTCTCACTGCCACTCCATTCTCCACTTGCTGTAAAATTATTGATTGCTTGCTATCTGCCACATCACTGTCAAGTTCTACTCCCCTGTTTATCGGACCTGGATGCATCACTACAATATCCCTATTTAGATTATCAAGTAGTTTTCTTTTTACACCATAAGCAATATTGTATTCACGCAAAGATGAAAACAAAACCTGGTTTTGTCTTTCTAATTGTATTCGTAAAACATTTGCCACATCACACCACTCTAATGTTTCTTTAATATCATAATTTACTTCCACTCCGAATGACTCACGAATGTATTTTGGTATCAATGTTGGCGGACCGCATACGGTAACTTTTGCTCCCATTTTATTCAACAGGTAAATATTACTCATCGCAACACGGCTGTGCATAATATCTCCGATGATCGCAACCTTAAGTCCCTCAAGTTTCCCGAATTTCTCTTTCATGGAAAATGCATCAAGCAATCCTTGCGTAGGATGTTCATTCACACCATCCCCTGCGTTTATTATTGCGGCGGGAATATGTTTTGCTAAAAAATGGGGTGCACCGCTTGCACTATGGCGCATTACAACCATATCCACTTTCATGGATAAAATATTTCTTACTGTGTCAAGAAGCGTTTCACCCTTTGCTGCAGAAGAACCTGAAACGGCAAAATTGATCGTATCGGCGCTTAACCTTTTTTCAGCAAGCTCAAAAGAGAATCTTGTTCTTGTAGAATTTTCATAAAAGAGATTGACGATCGTGACATCTCGCAACGAAGGAACCTTTTTTACAGGTCTCTGTAAAACTTCTTTAAATTGTTCTGCTGTTGTTAAAATAAGGGAAATATCGTCTACTGTCAGGTCTTTTATACCAAGAAGGTGTCTGGTAGAGAGGCTCATTAAAAAGCGAAGATAGGGTATTCAGTTTTTTTTGATAAAAAAGTTTTATGCTTGATCACTCAGCCTGATCATATTAATTTGTCAGCTCTTTTTAAAGACTCTTCAGCCTGCTTATTAAATCATCCACAGGGGTTTCATCCCTATATGAGTATTTATAATTTCCTTTACTGTCATATAAAGCGGTAAATGGCATCTTTACTAATTTGTAATAATTTTTGAGGTAAAAAAGAGTGCCCTCGGTACCAACCCTCATGTTTGCATATTTGCTTGTAGTATATTTTTTTTCGAATGCAGCTACTTCTGTTACAGATTTAAAAGTTATAAGCACCAGTTCCACTTTTTTAAAACTATTGATCTTTTTGAAAAGCTCAGCCATCAACTTTTGACAATGATCACAATCAGGATCGAAATAAATAAGAACTAATGGTTTGCTTTTGGGCAGATCTGCTGCATTGAAGATCTTATTGTTTGAAAGCGTCATTTTAAAAGGAGGAATCGTTTGAGAATTCATCCTTGAAGCGAAAAACAAGATGAATGCAAAGCAGAAAAAAATAGTTGTCGTAAAAAAATGCCTGGAACTGCTCATGATTTGTGTAAGGTTTTATTATTGCTTAATATTTCCTTTTACTTACCTGTGTTTTTCAAAATAATAAATGGTGGTGTTTGTGCCTTATCTCCTTTAGACTTGAATACCGATGGGCCGAGTGTAAAATTTCCTAACACAATATCAATTTTTCCGTCTCCATCTAAGTCACCCACATCCATAGTAAGCCATCTTCCGGATTGGGCTCCAGGAATACTATATGGACTAAAATTAAAATCGCCTTCATTTTTCAAATAAACAAACCCTTCTTCGGGCTGATGTTCGTAGTCAGCAAAAAAAGAAATAGCCGCAATATCGAGGTCCCCATCGCCATCATAATCCCTCGCTATTGCCTTATAACATCCATTAATAGGGAAAAAATATTTCTGAGTAAACTGGTTCGTTTTATCATTTAAAAAAATATACACCCCGTGATAAGGTTTAAAAACAACAGAATAATCAGCATTATCACCACATGTATAAACAATATCTAAGTACCCATCTTTATTGAAATCGGCCAGTTCAAAATAAGAAGAACCATAAACCGATGGCAAACGCAAAACTTCTTTCGTCTCAAAATCTCCATTTCCTTTGTTTGTAAACAAAAAAACACCTTCCTCACCCTGTGCAAATAAAACCCAAATGTCAGGTGCTCCATCATGATTATAATCATTAATATAAGCTTTGATGGCGCCGGGAT
>Ga0193696_1000697_pt1 | contig 11121 bp, 9 predicted proteins | sample L3m1metaG_FD_145074 | JGI IMG/M metagenome (GOLD analysis project Ga0193696, IMG submission 145074) | Soil microbial communities from a riparian zone of the East river system, Colorado, United States - L3m1 | ecosystem: Environmental > Terrestrial > Soil > Riparian zone | place: USA: East River... | reverse complement strand
GCCAAGCCGGTGCTGGTCGACATGGATCGCGACACCTACACCATTGACCCCGCGGCGATTGCCGCGGCGGTCGGGCCGCGAACGCGCGCTATCGTTCCAGTTCATTTGTACGGCCAACCGGTCGATCTCGATGGTGTGATGGCCGTTGCCACGAGGCACAATCTTCTCGTCGTCGAGGACGCCGCTCAGGCGCACGGCGCGCGGTACGGGGATCGAAAGGCGGGGAGTTTCGGCCACGCCGCCGCGTACAGCTTCTACCCGTCGAAAAACCTCGGCGCATACGGCGACGCCGGAATCATCGTGACCAACGACGACGCGGCCGCCGACAGGCTCCGGTTGTTGCGCAACTACGGGCAGCGCGTGAAGTACTACCATACCGTGTTCGGCACCAACTCCCGCCTCGACACCCTACAGGCGGTAGTCCTGCAGGTGAAGCTGCCGCACCTCGAATCGTGGAACGCCGCGAGACGCCGGCATGCGGCCGCCTATGGCGCAAGATTTCCTGAGGCGGTTCACACGCCCGTCGAGGCTCCGAAAGGAGAACACATCTACCATCTGTACGTGATCGAGACGGCCGATCGCGACCGGCTGCATCAGCACCTTCGGGAGCGGCAGATCGACACCGGGATCCACTATCCCGTGCCGGCGCATCTCCAGGAAGCGTGTGCGCCGCTCGGATACAAGGCCGGCGACTTCCCGAAGACCGAGGCAGCGGCGGCCCGCATCCTCTCACTGCCGATGTATCCCGAGCTCTCGGACCTGCAGATCGACTATGTGGTCGAAGCGGTGGCCAATGCATTACAGTGAGGGTCCCCGATAATGGGCAGCCTGCTCGGCGACTTCCGGTACGCATTCCGATCGCTCGTGCGGCAGCCGACGTTTGCCGCGATGGCGATTCTGACGCTCGTGCTCGGAATCGGCACCAACACCGCCATCTTCAGCGTCATCAAGGCAGTCCTGCTCAACAAGCTTCCCTACGAGGATCCGTCGCGGCTCGTCGTGCTCTGGGAGCAGAACCCGGACGGCAACACGGACCTTGTCGCGCCGCTGACGTATCTGGATTGGAAGGAACAGGCGAAGTCGATCCAATCGATGACGGCGTTCCGTCAGCTCCGGTACGCGTTTGCCGGTGACGGCCAGCCGCTCAACGTCCCCAGCGTCCGCGCGACCGCGAACCTGTTCTCGACGCTCCGAGTCAACGCGATGGTGGGCCGGACGTTTCTTCCGGAAGAAAGCACTCCGGGCCACGACCGGGTCGCGGTCCTGAGCCGCGCGTTCTGGGAGCGCCATTTCGGCGGCGCGCAAGACGCGATCGGGCGGACGATTCAACTGGACGCCCTGCCGTTCACGATTGTCGGCGTCATGCCGGCGGAATTCGATTTTCCGCCCAGTGGCAACGTCGATGTCTGGACCCCGCTCAGCTTCGACCCCAACGACGCGCACGGACGATCGCGCAAGGCCAGGTCGCTCAACGTCATCGCTCGCCTCGCCGACGGTGCAACACCGGCCCAGGCGCAGCAGGAGATGAGCCTGGTCGCGAGCCGGCTGGCCTCGACTTTCCCCGACAGCAACACCGGGTGGGGCGCTCGCATCGTGGCGGCGCAGGAACAACTGGTGACGACGGTCCGGCCCGCTCTTCTGTTGATATCGGGAGCCGTCGGATTCCTGCTGTTGATCGTCTGCGCCAACGTCGCCAACCTGATGCTGGCGCGGCTCTCGAGCCGGCGCGGCGAGCTGGCCGTGCGTGCCGCGCTCGGCGCCGGACGCGTGCAGCTCGTGCGTCAGGTCCTGGCGGAAAGCGTCCTGCTGTCAGCGGTCGGCGGCGCGCTGGGCCTGTTCGTGGCGTGGGCCGGCGTCCGGTTCGTTCACGCGCTGCCCGTCGGCAGCCTGCCGCGAATGGGGGACGTGCGCCTGGACGGCGGCGTACTGCTCTTCGCGCTGCTGGCATCGGCCGTCGTGTCGCTGGTGTTCGGCGTCGTGCCGGCTGTGCAAGCGTCGCGGGCGGGCCTTCGCGACACCATCAACGCGTTTTCCGGCGCGACTCGCGGAACCAGCGCGAGGCTCCTCGGTGTGCTGGTGGTCGCCGAGGTGGCGCTCGCCTTGATGCTGCTCGTCGGCGCCGGTCTGATGACTCGAAGCTTCGCGCAGCTGATGCGCGTGTCGCCCGGGTTCGAACCGGCGAACCTCCTCGCCGTGCAGATCTACCTGCCGCAGGCGAAATACAAGAATGGCGTCGCGCGCACGCGCTTCTACATGGAAGCCATTCGCCGCGTCGGCTCGCTGCCCGGCGTGCGATCGGCCGCCGGCGTCAGCGCGCTGCCGATGTACCCGGTCGGCATCGATTTCGCGCTGCCGTTCACGATCGAGGGCAAGGCGCCTGCCGCCAACGGCGAGGAACCGCGGGCCGACATCCGGACCGCAACGCCCGGTTATTTCGAGACGATGAAGATTGCGCTGCTGAAAGGCCGGCTGATCGACGGGCACGACTTGCAAGGGTTGCCGGGCGCGATGGTCATCAACGAGACCATGGCGCGGCGCTATTTCGACGGCGAGGATCCCATCGGCAAGGTAGTGAAGAACCCGCACGGTGCCGCCACGGTTGTCGGCATCGTCGGCGACGTCAAGCACTACGGGCTCGACGGCGAGCCGCGCGCCGAGCTGTTCATGCCCGCGTGGCAACAGCCGCTGAACGGCATGGCGCTGGTGGTGCGGACGGCTTCAGATCCAAAGGGATTCATCGATTCGATTCGCCGCGAGATCCTGGCGATCGATCCGGAGCAGCCGATCTACGACGCCAGCACCATGGTCGACGTCGTCTCGCGGTCGGTGTTTCTGCCGCGGATCAGCATGCTGCTGCTCGGCGCCTTTGCGCTGACGGCCTTGTTGCTCGCCGTCGTCGGCATCTATGGCGTCGTGTCCTACAGTGTCACGCAGCGGACGCGCGAGCTCGGCGTTCGCATGGCGCTGGGCGCGGCGGCGGCGGATACGCTGCGCCTGGTGCTGGGCCGCAGTCTGCGGCTGGTGGCCGCCGGCACGGCGTGCGGCCTGGTCGCGTCACTCGCGGTCACGCGCGTGATGTCGGGCCTGCTCTACGACGTCAGCCCGCTCGATCCGGTGGTGTTCGTCGGCGTGTCGCTGCTGCTCGCCGGGGCTGGTCTCGTGGCGAGTCTCGTCCCCGCCCGGCGCGCGACGCGCGTCGATCCGATCGAGGCGCTGCGGATTCAATAGCAGACCTGGCAGGCTGCTGAAAAACGCAGCCTGGCTTTTTCAGCAACCTGGCTAGACGCCAGCCTGACTTCGACTCTGCTGCGCCCGCGCGAACTGCTCCAGCAACGGCTCGGTCTGCTCGAGTGAAAGACAGGCGTCGGTAATGCTCAGGCCGTAGATCGATGGCTGCCCCGGGACGAAGTCCTGGCGGCCTTCCACGAGCTGGCTTTCGAGCATCGCGCCGAAGATCTGATTCGAGCCGGCGGCGACCTGCGCGGACAGCGACGCGGCGACCTCCGCCTGCTTCCGGTGATCCTTCCGGCTGTTGCCATGCGAGCAATCCACCATCACGCTCTGACGCAGCCCGCGAGCCGCCAGCTTGGCGCAGACCTTGGCCACATGTTCGGCGTCGTAGTTCGGTCCGGTTCGCGTGCCACCGCGGAGAATGACGTGGCAGGCGTCGTTGCCCACGGTCTGAAAGATCGCCGACACACCCTGCTTGGTGACCGACGGAAACCAATGCTGCGATCGCGCGGTCAGCACGGCGTCGACGGCGATATCGGTGCTGCCGTCGGTGCTGTTCTTGAAGCCGACCGGCATCGAGAGTCCGGACGCGAGCTCGCGGTGCACCTGGCTTTCCGCCGTTCGCGCGCCAATCGCGACCCACGACGTGAGGTCGGCAATATGCTGCGGGATCTGCGTGTCGAGAAATTCCGACGCGGTCGGCATGCCGAGGTTGTTCAGGTCGAGCAGCAGCTGGCGGGCCAGGCGAAGGCCTTTATTGATATGGAAGCTCTCATCCAGATCGGGATCGTTGATCAGCCCTTTCCAGCCGACCGAGGTGCGGGGCTTCTCGAAGTACGTCCGCATGACGATGACGAGGTAGCCGGCGTAGCGGTCGGCGAGCGTCTTGAGCCGTTCGCCGTACTCGAGTGCGGCCTTCGTATCGTGAATCGAGCACGGGCCGACGATGAGTGCGAGCCGGCGATCGGCGCCGCCGAGGATGTTCATCAGCGTCATGCGCGTGTCGAAGACGAGGGCTGACGCCTTCTCGCTGATGGGGATCTCCTCCAGCAGGATCGCCGGGGGGATGAGCGGCCGCACGTCCCTGATGCGCAGATCGTCGGTGCGTCGAAACATGGGATAATCGCCGCTTCGAAATGAAGCGGGCTGCTGTTCTAGCAATGCTACTCTGCGCGGGCGCCGCAGTCACGCTGACGGCGCAACGGATCTTCACAACCCCGCATCCGGACGCAGAGCTCAAGTTGCTGTTCCCGGCGGCGGCGGCGTTTTCGCCGCTCGAGGGCCAGCCGCTCCATTTCAAGGCCTACGCCGCCGACCCGCGAGCCAACCCGGCGGCCAAACCGATCGGCTTCGCGTTCTGGACGACCGACCTGGTGCCGCAGGAGCACGGCTACCATGGGCCGATCCACATCCTGGTGGGCATGGACCTGACGGCGACGCTGACCGGCGTCATCGTCACCTACAACTCCGAGCCGTATGGGTATTTCTCGGTGGAGCCGCCGAAGTTCGCCGCGCAGTTCAAAGGCAAGACCATCCGCGATCCGTTCGTCGTCGGCCGGGACGTGGATGCCGTTTCGCGCGCGTCGATCAGCATCGGCAGCGCCGCGCGGGCGATCCGCGACAGCTCGCGCATGATGGCGAAACAGCTCCTGCCGGATGCGGTGAAGTAGTGGAGACGGTCGAAACGTGGCGGGACATCCTGGGCCCGCAGGCGATCGACCTTGCGCTGCTGGTCGGATTCATCGCGCTGGCGCTGGTCGGCTTTTTCCGCAAGAGCGTCCGCCTGAAATACATCACGCTGGCGGCCGCCGTCGGCTACATGGGATTCGTCAAGAGCCGCCTCGTCTCGGTCGTCGATCTGTTCGCGGTGGCCGATTGGAACCTGCCGGTCTTCAAGTACAACCTCGCCTGGTATCTGCTGTCGTTCTTCGTGCTCGCCTCGACCGTGCTGTGGGGCCGGCTGTACTGCGGGCGCATCTGTGCCTTCGGCGCGCTCACGCAGTTGATGGACCTGGCGGTGCCGCGGAAGCTGCGAGTGGAGGTCCCGGCCAAACTCGAACAGCGCGCGAATGCGATCAAGTACGGCCTGCTGGTGGCGGTCCTCGTGTATTTCGTCGCGACGCGTGACGTCGCCGTGTACCGCTACGTGGAGCCGTTCTGGATGTTCGGCCTCTTCGGCACCACGCCGATGTGGATCGGGCTCGCGGTGCTGCTGCTGGCCACGGTGTTCGTCAGGAATCTCTACTGCCGGTTTCTCTGTCCGGTCGGCGCGTTGCTGGGCGTGATCTCGAAGCTTACAGTCTTCAAGATCAAGCGCTGGTCCGAGTGCAACACCTGCAAGATCTGCGAAAAGACGTGCGAGTGGGGCGCCATCCGGGGTCCGAAGATCATCGAGGCCGAGTGTGTCCGCTGCGACGACTGCGAGCGCCTCTACCTCGACCAGCAGAAGTGCCCGCACTGGATCATCCTGCGGCGGAAGGGCGACAAGCTGTTCGTGTCGTCGTGAACCGCTCGACGCTGCCGTTCAGAGCCCGCGCAACAGATTCTGAATGTTCGCCCGCACCGTCGGCATGTTCTCGAGAAAGTCGTGTACTTCCGGAACGAACTCCCAGGCGAGCCACAGGCACAACACCGACAGGGCGAGGCCCAGCAGGCCATCCCACACCGAAAACCAGCTGTAGGCCGGGGCGCCGAGCGCCCAGATCGATGAGCGTCGCACGGCATCGAGCGGCCAGGCCACGAAACAATACGCAAGCAGGCTGACGAGCAGCGCCGCCCACAGCGGAACGCCATCCGGAATCGGCCAGCCGAAGAGCGCGTTGGTGCTCAAGAGCGAGGCCAGGACACACAGCCAGATCCAGAACGCCGCGGTACGGGCGACCGTGAGCAGCGGCATCATGACGCCCGCGAACACCTGACCGGCGTAGCCGACCGGCGCCATCGGCGGCGGTCCCCAGGCGCGCCACGGCATCGACGGGACGTGGCGCCGCCACTCGCGCTGCTGACGCCGCCAGTGTCGTTGCCACTCGCGTTTGTTCGTGAAGCCAGCGTAGCTGCGCTTCGCTTCGTCGATCAGCTCCTGGGCGTTGAACGGCTGGCCGTGCGCGGCCGCACGCTCCTCGGATGTCGTGGCGTACGGAATGACGCACATCAACACGATATAGACGATGACGAAGGCGCCTTTGGTGAGGACCGCCAGCGCAACGAAGACGATACGCACGATGGTGACGTCGACGTTGAGGTACGCCGCCAGCCCTTTGCAGACGCCGCTGATCATCGCGCCCTCGCGAATCTGATACAGGCGCTTCGGCGCGCCGGCTTCGGCGCGTGGCCGCTCCTGTTTTTCCGACGCGGGCTCGCCCGGCGTCCCTTCGACCGGGCCCATCTCCTCGATGATCTGTTTCACTTCCGCGGTCGACACGACCGTCTTTCGCGCTCCGAGCACCCGGTTGCACTTGTCGGCGATCGCCTGTTCGAGATCCGAGATGATCTCGGCCTTGTCCGGGTTGTCCTTCAACTGCAGCTCGGCGGCGTCGAGGTAGGTGCGCAACAGCCCGTACGCGGTTTCGTCGAGCTGATACGCGTTGCCGTTCAAGTTGATCGTGATGACTTTCTGCATGGCTATCGTCCCAGCTGGTTGATCGTCGCGTTGATGTCTTTCCAGTACGCCGTCAGCTCCGCGAGCTGCGATTTGCCCCTGGCTGTCAGCTCGTAGTACTTGCGCGGTGGACCGGCGTCCGACTCCTGCCACTCGTAGTCGACGAGCCCCTCGCGCCGCAGCTTGCTGAGGAGGGGATAGAGCGTGCCTTCCTGCGTTTTGAATTCGGTCTCACTCAACCGGCTCAGCATGTCGGCGACATAGACCTTGTCGCTGGCGATGATCTTCAGGATGAGGAACTCCAGCAGTCCCTTCCGGATCGCGCTGAACTTTTCCTGGACACTCATGGGAAAGACAAAGCTACCTTGTTACTACAAGGTAGCTGTTCTGGCGACGGCTGTCAAGGTGTCAAAGAACCAGTAGGGACTAGGGACTAGGGGCTAGTCCCCAGTCCCCAGTCCCCAGTCCCCGACGGAGTTTTACGCTCTTACGGTGCGTCTGTGGGTGTAGCGACGACCTTCAGCTTTCCCTTCAGACCCGACGACACCAACACGTCGTTCGTGGCGCTGACAATCACGCCCTCGACTCCCGGCAGTTTCTCGATGAGCGCCATCCCCTTCTCTGGTCCGAGGATGAACACGCCCTTGGCCAGCGCGTCGGCGAGCACCGCCCGATCGGTCACGAGCGTGACGCTCCGGCACAGGCGCGCGGGTTCGCCGACCCGCAGATCGAGGATGTGGTGATAGCGGCGGCCGTCCTTCATGAAAAACCGTTCGTAGTCCCCGGACGTGCTGAACGTCCCGTCCGAGAGATCCAGCTGCGCGAAGCTCCGGTCGGCGGGGCCGCGTGGATCGCGAATCCCCAGCCGCCATGGGCGGCCGTCCTTGACGCCCGCCACGTACAGGTCGCCGCCCGCCTGAATCATGAAGTCCTTCAAACCTCGCGATCGAAACAGCGCGACCGCGCGATCCACCGCGTAGCCCTTGCCAATTCCGCCCAGGTGCACCCGCATGCCTTTTCGTCTGAGAAACGCGGTCCCGGCGCGCGCGTCGATTTCGAGCCCGCGATAATCGGCGAGCGGAAGACGCTGGCGGACGATGGCCGGATCGGGAATCGTGTTGTCCTGATCGTGATCGAATCGCCACAGGTCCGACAGCGCGCCGAACGTCACGGCGAACGTGCCATCGGTCCACTCGCTGACTTGCCGGGCGATCGTCAGGACTTCGATGACATCTGGCTGAAGAGCGACGGGACGATCGCCGGCCGCGGCGTTGAGTCGCAGCACGTCGCTGCCCGGCCGCCAGATGCTCATCAGAGCGTCGAGGCGCTCGAACTCGGCGAACACCGCATCGAACGCCGCCAGCGCCGCGGCCTCGTCGGCGGTCCAGGCGGTCAGCCGAAGCTCCGATCCCATGGCCTGGCGCGCGCGCTCGACGACGTGTGCAGCCGGTCGCGAGTGACCACCACATCCTCCGAGCATCGACGTCGCGAATGTCACGATGACGGCGGCGAGGGCGGGCACGGCCGATGTTTCCATAACGAGTGTGTAAAGTCTTCCGCACGGAGACTTTAAGTCCACTTCGCGGCAGTCCGGAACTGGGTTTGGCGACTGTCCGCTTCGGAAACTGTTGAAAATGAAGCTCACTCCGTGGCGATGGTATTGCGTACCTTTCGCGGGATCTACCTTCTCTCCTGGAGCACGAATGCGGAGATTCAGGTTAGTGGCGGCGGCGACTGCGCTGTTCTTGATGGCTGGCTTGGCGCAGGCCGCGACGATTCAGGTCGGGTCGGCGGCCGCTCTTGGCGCGAACGATTCCTTCGATTGGGGCCAGCTCATTGACATTGACGACAACGGAACCCCCGCGGATCCCAGTGACGACTTCGCTGTCCCACAGAACTCTCCGGTCGCTGTCGTAAGCAGTCTTGGCCGAAACGCCATCATCAGCGACGGCCCTGGGGGTCAGTTTACGGGCTTGACCGAAGGGTCCGACGGGGCCGACCACTTCAGCGGTATTTTCGCAATCGGCGACGCTGTGCTCTTCACGGGTGATCCATCATCTGATTTTGGTCCGTTTCCTGACAGATTCACGATGACCTTCGTGACGCTCGTGGCCGGAGTCGGCACTCAGATTCAGTCGAACTCCTTTGGTCCCTTTACGGCCTCGCTCGAAGTCTTCAGTGGGGCAACGTCTCTCGGGATTGTTAGCGTTGGCGGCAACAACGACTTCAGCGAGTCGAACACCGCCCCGTTCTTGGGCATCCGCAGTGACGCAGCCAACATCGATCGAGCGGTGTTCATTCTGACTTCCAACGCCGAGCAAGGGCTTGCCGTCAACCGTCTGTTCACCACAGATACGCCCTTTGTCGTCAATTCAGAGGTTCCGGAACCGGCATCGCTGCTACTGCTGAGCACAGGTCTCGCCGGAGCTGCTATCCGGCGCCGCCGTCATCGTCAGTAGACGTCCACTCGCGGCCGGACGATCCCGACCGCCGTACGCCGACTGTTGATCCTTTCCGCGTTGCTGCTGCAGTCCCCCAATCACGATTCTGAGGCACGCCGCACCGCGTCTCCCGGATAACCATCGCGTTCGACAACCGGAGGCACGTGGCCGCTCGATCACGCGTCGGCTATCATCAGGGCCTGGAGAAGGACGACCATGGACACCGTCGCACGTACCATCCGTTCGATTGAGATCGACGCTGCCGGCGCCGCACGCGCTGCCAATGCCATCGAGGACCTCTACAACGACACGCTCGACGTCGTCGTGGCGCGCCAGGCGTTTCCGCGCGCGCCGCTCGCGAGCGCGGGCGACGAGCTCGACCGGACCGACCGCGATCCGGGGTGGGCCCGGCCGAACGAGAAGATGCCAGTCGAGGACATCCAGATTCTCGGCACGCACACGCCGGCCACGCCAACGTATCAGGCGCCGAGAGGCGCGTCGCTCGACGCCTACTTGGACAGCGCGGAGCGTCACCGCGCGGAAGCCAACAGCGCGTTCGCCGCGAGCTTCGACCCGGTGGCCGAAATCGAACGCGTGCTCGGGCGATTCAGCGGCGGACGTCCGGTCGTGCTGCCCCGTGCCGCGGACGGCCGCTCCTATGCGCCGCTCACACTGCGGCGCCTTGCCGACGGCAAACAGATCGGCATTCATCACGATTACCACTACCCGCTGGATCTGTACAGCGAACTGAAGTCCGAGGTCGACACGCGGACGCTGGTCAGCTGGGTCGTCACCCTCCGCAAGCCGACGACCGGTGGCGAGCTGTTCGTATATGGGGTGACGCCGGACACGCCGAACGCGCCGAAGATGCCGAACGGCTTTCAGTGGGACCTCGAGAAGATCGAGAAACAGTTCGACGTCGCCAGCTTCACCATGGAAGTGGGCGACCTCTTTCTGCTCGCGTCCGGCCGCTGCCTTCATCGCGTCAACCGCATTGGCGGTCCGCAGTCGCGCGTGACGATGGGAGGGTTCCTGGCGATGGCCAAGGATCGCTCCCAGGTTCTGTACTGGAGCTGACAGACTGCGACAGTGTGCAATTCTGACAGACCGGCGGGCGAACAAAGTCTGATTCTCAGCGGATTAAGGAGATCCTTAGCCTGCTCAGAGATTGGCCACGCCTTGTATGGACCGCAGATCCTACCCGTCTGACCGCGTAAATTCACCACTCAGCCTGCCTGAAATCGCGGCAGCACGGATCAGCCCCCAGGCCCGAAGCCGGTTTGGATCGTGCACTTCACCCCGGCTTATTTCCCAGGGCCGTGACTACAGCCACGCTGCCGATTTTCGAAGCCGCCGTTCTGGTCGTGGCGGCGCCGCTCTGCGGCGTCGCGCTGGCCGTACGGCGGTTGCGCGGCGTCGTGCCGGCGGCGGCGCTCTTTGCTGCGGCGCTGACCGCTTCGGCGCTCTGGACCATTGCCGCTCTGGGTTGGTCTGCCTCGGGCGGGCGAGCCCTCGTTTCACACGCGACGGTTGGGACCATCGGGTTCGCGCTCGCCGCCCTTGGCGCCTGGTTCGGAAGCGTCTGGCGCGATCCACTGGACGCAGCCGCGTACAGCGTCGGCATTTCGCTGCTGGCCGCGTTCGGCATCTTCGCGGCGGGACCGCTCGCTGCCGATCTGCCAACCCCGGTCCTGAACGCGGCGTTGATCGCCAGCCCGATTGTGTCAGCGGCATCGGCCGCTGACGTCGACCTGCTTCGAACGGATCTTCTCTACCGGATCTCGCCGCTCGCCCACGGCCGCTTCGACTACCCGGCGTGGTTCGCTCCACTCCTCATGTACGGAACGCTTC
>Ga0193696_1000693_pt1 | contig 11176 bp, 10 predicted proteins | sample L3m1metaG_FD_145074 | JGI IMG/M metagenome (GOLD analysis project Ga0193696, IMG submission 145074) | Soil microbial communities from a riparian zone of the East river system, Colorado, United States - L3m1 | ecosystem: Environmental > Terrestrial > Soil > Riparian zone | place: USA: East River... | reverse complement strand
ATCCGGACCAAACTGGGGACCGTACCTAGCCATCAGGACACCAGGTGTTCGTGCGGGCGCATGGCGTGCGCCGACTCGTGTTTGATCGTCTCGCCAAGGAAGAACTCCGGTTGTCGCGCCCGCATGATGAGCATGAAGACCAAACCGACCAGGATCAGCCCGAGGCCCAAGATAAGCACCAGCCCGATCCCTCCGATGCTGGCGCCGCTGCCGTACGACGGATCCGCGCTGTCACGCAGGGTGATGATTAGGACGAAGAACAGACCCAGTCCGCCGAGCAGCGGGAACAAGAACTTGAAGACGAAGTTGAATGCGCTGGTGAAGAGCTGATGACGGAAGAACCAGATGCACGCAAATGCTGTCAGACCGTAATAGAAGCAAATCATGATGCCGAGCGACAAGATTGTGTCGGTCAGCACGCGTTCGCTGAGCACTGTCATCACGGTGTAGAAGGCCGCCGCGCCGATCCCTGCGGTGAACGTGGCGAAGCCCGGTGTTTTGTGAACGGGATGCAGCCTCGCAAAAGCGGCTGGCATCGCCTTGTACGCGCCCATGGCGAGCAGCGTCCGTGACGTTGGCAGGAAGGTGGTGATCAGGCTGGCGGCCGAGGATGCGAGAACCGCGAGGAAGAGGGCGAGGTCCAACGGATGTCCGAGGACGGGCACGGCCAGGTTGCCGAAGACATTGTCGGAAACGTCTGGATTGGTCAGCCCCAGTCCAGTTTCACCCAGCCCGGCGTACATTTGGGTCGCGACTGCGACCAACAGATAGGTCAGCAAGATCGACACCACGCACAGCAGTGCCGCCCGTCCGGGAGTAGTGTCGCTGTTCTTCGACTCCTCGTTCACCGTCAAGGCGGTGTCCCACCCCCAAAAGGCGAATATCGAACCCGAGAGTCCGGCGATGAACGCTGAGAGCGTCAGACCGGCGGGACTGAACCAGGCCCAGCTGAACGCCTCACCAACCTCAGAGGCGCCCGACTTGGCGATTGCCAGGACCGAAAAGAGCACCAGAATGACAAGCTGGAAGAGCACCAGCACCATCTGAACATGCTCAGTGGTGTCGATGCCCCGGTAGGCGATGTAGGTCGCAATGGCCAGGAACACAAGGCAGGTCACCACATTGATCAGCTTGTTCTCCCACAGACCGCTGATCATCTCCGAGTTCACCGCGCTGCCGATGAACTGGTAAAGGAACTGGACGGCTACGCCCGCGAGGTTGGAGAGCACGATAATGGTCGCGACCACCGCTGCCCAGCCACCTAGCCAACCGATGTAGGGACCGAACGCCTTCGAGGTCCAGGTGAACGAGGTGCCGGCGTCCGGCATGATCCGGTTGAACTCGCGATAGGCGTACGCCGCAAAGAACATCGGCAGGAATCCAGCGATGATCACCACCGGCGTCTTGGCCCCGACACTGGCGGCGAGGATGCCGAGCGTGGCCGTAAGGGCGTACGCCGGAGCCACCGACGAGATCCCCAGCATCGTGCCACCGAACAGCCCGACGACATTGCTCTTCAAGCCCTTATCTGCCATCTCGACGACCCTTCTCGAGGCAGTTATGAGTTGGGAGTAAGGATTAGCCCTCGAATCCGTGATATTGCATGACGTGCTTGATTCGGGTGTAGTCCTCCAGTCCATAAACGGAGAGATCTTTTCCGTAGCCGGAGTGCTTGAAGCCGCCGTGCGGCATCTCGGCCTGCAGCGGAATATGGCAGTTGACCCAGACACAGCCGAAGTCCAGCCGGGCAGACATCCGCACCGCCGTGCCCGTGTCGGAGGTCCACACCGAGGATGCAAGCGCAAATTCGGAGTCGTTGGCGAGGGCGACGGCCTCGCCTTCGTCCCGGAACCTCTGGACGGTGATCACCGGGCCGAAGATCTCGGTGCTGATCAACTCATCGCTTTGTTGTACGTCGGCGATCACTGTCGGCTCGTAGAAGTAGCCGCGTTCGCCAACCTGATTGCCGCCGGTCACAACTCTTGCATGATCAGGAGTCCGCTCCACCAGCCCTGAGATATGACGCAGCTGATTGGCATTGTTGATCGGCCCGTAGAACAGATCCTCATCGTTCGGGTCATAGCCGGTCCGGGTCTCGGCCGCCGACCTGCCGAGCTCGGCCACGAAGTCGTCGTAGATCCCGGACTGACACAGCACTCGGGTCGCAGCCGTACAGTCTTGGCCGCCGTTGAACAGGCCACCTACCTTGATCCCCTCAACTGTCGAGGGAAGATCGGCGTCGTTGAACACTACGACGGGGGCCTTGCCGCCGAGCTCGAGGTGCGCAACCTTGACATCGGCCGCCGCAGCTGTGGCCACCGCGATGCCTGCACGGGTGGAGCCGGTGATCGACACCATCCGAGGAATGGGGTGCGAAACGAGGGTGGCACCAGTGTCTCGGTCACCGCAGACCAGGTTCGCCACGCCCTTGGGGTAGATCTCCTGCATCTTCTTCACCATCCACACCGCGGACGCGGGTGTGGTGTCGGATGGCTTCAGAACGACCGTGTTGCCGGCCGCAAGCGCGGGGGCGAACTTCCAGACCGCCATCATCATGGGGTAGTTCCAGGGCGCCACCTGCCCGACCGGACCGCGCGGCTCGCGGCGCACGTAAGAAGTGAATCCCCTCATGTATTCGCCTGCTGACTTGCCCTCCAGGACGCGAGCAGCACCGGCGAAGAAGCGGATCTGATCGAGCATCGGCCCGATTTCCTCCGACATCGTCACCGAGAACGGCTTGCCGGTGTTCTCGCACTCGAGCCGCGCCAGCTCCTCGGCGTTCGCCTCGATCAGGTCGGCCAGCTTCAGCAGGAAGCGCTGCCGCTCGCCAGGCGTCGTCCATCGGTAGCTGTCGAAAGCGGCTGCGGCGGCCTGGAAGGCCGCCTCAATGTCCTCCGCGCCAGAGTTCGGCGAGGTGGCGTACACCTCACCGGTCGAAGGATCGATGATGTCCAATACATCGCCCGATGCCGCCGGGCGCTCCTCACCATTGATGATGTTGGCGAAGACTTGTTTGTCTGCCATGGCGCAACCTTTCAGCCTTACTGGTTCGAAAATCCCATCATCGCCCCGCATGTTCGGGGTGGCTATGGCCGCCCGTGCTAGACATCGTGCTCGGGGCATCCAGGGACGGGTTCTGGTCGAAGAAGCCGAACGGCTTGAGCCAGAACGAAATGATGTCGACTGGCATGATCGGCCAGTCTTCGGTACGCGTGATGTGGTGGATCCCGAAGACGTACCACAGCACTACGTCGGTATCCACCAGCGGTGCGTCGTCGGTTATCCAGCGGGTGATGCCGGTGTCCTCACTCGACTGGGTGGGGTAGTCACCGGCCGGCCACCGTTCGGCATCGTCGTACGCGGTGACCCAGATGGTGTGACCGACGACCGGAGCCCGTGCGTACACCGGTGAGGACGTGTCCAGCAGCGAAGGGATCGCCGCTCCGGGCACCAGCTTGTACGCCGTGTTGCTGCCGTGGCGATTGCGCTTGCTCGGGTTGAGCACTTTCCAGCTCCGCTGGCTTTCCCACTTGTAGTCGCGGGCGGACTGCTGCTCGGATTCGATGATCGTGTTCTGTGTCGACACGCCCAATCCGTACGGGTTGATCTCGCTGATCGGCTCCGCGACTGAGTCCACTTCCACCACTGTGTTCTCCGCGCCATCAATATCCAGATCGAGCTTGGCGATCACGAAGTGCTGGTGGAACGGAGCGTAGGTCCGCACGTCGACCTTCGTGCCGTACGGTGAGCTGTCGTCGTCGCTCTCCATCGGGGTGGTCACCATCAAGCCGGTGGCCCTGATCTCGCACTCGATGTTTCCGTCCTGATAGAACCGCCAATAAACCAGGTACTCGTAATTGGCGACGGTGACGTGCGCCGATACGACCATCCGTCGCATCCGGCGGACCTCGGCGCCGGTCTCCGCGTCAACGTGCTTCCACAGCACCGCGTCGTCTTCCTCGTGCAAGCAGACAGCACGCTCGATCATGATCGGCTCGCCGCGCGAGTCAGGCACCACGGCGTCGATATATCTGATCTCGCCGAGACAGTCGCAGCCCAGCTCCAGTGAAGTGGTCATGTAGCCCAGTCCCCACTCGCCGATATCGAACGCGGTGCGTCGATAGTGATCGAAGCCTGGGTCCCGGTACGGCACCACCATCTCGGCGAAAGACATCCGGTAGGCGATCTCTCGCTTGGTGCCCTGGTCGTCGAAGGCAACCTGGTAGATCACCGGGCCTTCCCGGAAGTTGAACCCCAGCCGGATTGACCAGTTCTGCCAGCGCAGCTCGTTGCCGTCCACAGTGAAGGAGACGCCTTCCGGCTGTGTGATCTCCAACGGCTTGAGATCGGTGCGCTGCCGGGTGCCGCGTACCCGCGGATCGTATTCGGCATCCACCTTCGGTAGCCCGTAGTCATGGTGATCTTCAATCTCGAGCACCTCGAGCGTGTTCACGTCGACGATGATCTTGAGGCCGGAGATCGGGTGTGCATACGGATTTCCCTCGGGCGTCTCGCGCATCCACAGGTCGCACCAGCCAAGCCGCCGATCACGCCACTGCTCGGGCATTGTCGCTTTGCCGTAGGTCCAGACGTCGAAGAGCACCAAGGACGGGTCGGTGATGCCGCGCGCGGCGAGCCGGGCCAGCACCTCGGGGTGCTCATGCAACGCGTGATCAACATCGTGGTACTCATCGATAGTGAAGTTGGGACAGACACCCGGCTGATGAGTCCAGGAGTCAACGCGATCACCGATGAGGTCGACCACCGCTTCGTAGGTCTGGTTGGTATCCCGGCTCCACAAGACCGAGAGTGAGCGCCGGGGCACTGCATCGCCGGGCTTCCAGGCCTTCACATCGGCCTTCGTCGGCTCCTTCAGCTCGATTGACGCGAAGCGCCACAAGTCGGTGACGTCCTGATCGCGCCGCAAGATCGCCGCTGTGCGCTGAAACTCTGTCGGGGAAAGCGGATCAAGCGGATGAGCGACCATGGGCAGGGAATCCTCTCTGTTCCTTAGCTGCTCGCGCATCGCGCTTCGTGTCCCCGCCGTCGTCGTCGCTCGCAGAGGAAAGAATGCCTCTGCTCACTTCTCCTCCGTGCGGCGACGCGCCATTCCGACGCTCGCAGCTTCTGGGCGAGCCCACGGCCGAGCCAAATACTCGCCGTTGAGCTGAGACCGGCAAAGTCCTATCTGGCATGATCGCATGTCCCCGCATCGTGCAGGAATAGCAACATATTGCGCAACCGCGCAAAACCTAGAAGCCCAGCCGGTTGAGGTGCTTGGGGTCGCGCTGCCACTCCTTCAACACCTTCACCCGGAGATCGAGATAGACCGGCGTTCCCAGGAGTGCCTCGATCTGGTGTCGGGCCGTCGCGCCGATTTCGCGCAGCCGGCTGCCACGGTGGCCGATCATGATCCCCTTTTGGGAATCGCGCTCGACGATCATGGAGGCATAGATGTCAAGCAGCGGCTTGTCGGCCGGCCGGCCTTCGCGAAGTCCCATTTCATCTATCGTGACCGTGATCGAGTGCGGCAACTCATCTGTGACGTCCTCCAGTGCCGCCTCGCGGATTAGCTCAGCAACGAGGGTTTCCTCCGGCTCGTCGGTGACCTCGCCGTCGGGATACAGCGGTGGCCCCTCGGGCAACAGGCCGATGAGGGTGTCGCTCATCACGTTGAGCTGGAAATGCTGCGTGGCCGACACCGGGACGATGTCGGCCCAGCTGATCTCCAGTGAGGTCTCCAGCCCAGCAATGCTGACCAGATGCTCGGCCATCCGCTGCGGTGAGGCAAGGTCGGACTTTGTCGCGATGGCTACCAGTTTCGGAGTCTTCGGCAGGGCGGCGAGCTCACCGACCAGGTACCGATCGCCAGGACCGATTCGTTGGTTGGCGGGCAAGCACACGCCGACCACGTCGACCTCTGACCACGTTGCCCGGACGACGTCGTTGAGCCGCTCACCGAGCAGCGTCCGCGGCTTGTGCAGACCAGGAGTATCGATGATCACGAGCTGAGCATCCGGCCGGCGCACGATGCCGCGTACGGCGTGCCGGGTGGTCTGCGGCTTCGAGGATTCGATCACGATCTTTTGACCAACCAGCGCATTGGTGAGGGTGGATTTGCCTGCATTCGGCCGGCCGACGAAGCACGCGAAACCGGAGCGAAAGCGGTCATCCCCCGTGTCGGTCACCTGAGCACCCGTCGTCTTGACGCCTGTGCTGCGAAACGAACTCCCCAGAACACCCAGAACGGGTCTTTTCGACGGCTGTGCTGCGAAACGTACGCCGCGGAGGCTGTCACAGCTGGCTTACCTCGATGACCTGGCCCTGCCCGTTCACCGACCACAAGGCAACGCCCGACCCGGGCAGGTCGCGCAATATGTCAAGATCATCGGCTGACGGCGTCTTGCCTGCCACGGCCGCGGCTTCGAGGCCTTCGGCACCTGAGGAGACTGCCATCGCGACAGCTGCGGCGACGGCTGAGAGTTGCAGATGGACCAAGTCCACGCTGGCGGCCGCGTAGCTGCGGCCGTCGGCGTCGCGCACAGCGGCGCCCTGCTGAGCCCCCGTACGCGCCAGTGCGGCGCGCGCCAGCGTGATCAGCTTGATGTCTTCCGGATCGGAAGGATGAGAGGGAATGGAAGGCTTGTCAGCCGCGGCATCGCTCACGAGACGTGCGCCTGCTCGGCAACCATTTGGGTAGCCGCATCCGCTCGAGCATCCGCCTCGGATTCTTCCGAAGAGATCCTGGTGACGATCACCGTCCCGATATTGTTCCGACGGCCGGCCGATCGTTCGGCGACCAGTTCCAAGCCGTCATACTTGACCACCGAGCCCGCAATCGGGACCTTGTTGAGCTGCTTGGCCATCAGGCCGCCGACGGTTTCCACGTCGTCGTCAGTGAGCTTGAGACCGAAAAGATCGCCCAGCTCGTCGACCGGCAGTCGTGATGACACCCGATATCGCTCTTTACCCAGCTGGGTGATGTCGGTGTTCTCCTCGTCGTATTCGTCGATGATCTCACCGACGATCTCCTCGAGGATGTCCTCGATGGTGACCATCCCGGCCGTGCCGCCGAACTCGTCGACCACGATCACCAGATGCACCCGTTTGGCCTGCATCTCCTGCAGCAGTTCGTCGACCGGCTTGGAGTCGGGGCACCAGACCGGCGGACGCATCATTGAGCCGACCCGTTCGGTGGACTGCGCATCCGGCGCGTCGTAGATCCGTTTGATGACGTCCTTCAGATAGAGCACACCCACGACGTCGTCGATTCCTTCCCGGATGACCGGGATGCGGCTGAAGCCGGATCTGAGCGCCAGCGAGACAGCCTGCCGGAGGGTCTTGTACTCCTCGATGAACACCATGTCGGTGCGCGGCACCATCACCTCGCGGGCGATCGTGTCCCCCAGGTCGAACACGGAGTGAATCATCCTGCGTTCCCCGGACTCGATCTCCTCCCTTGCCTCGGCCAGATCGACAAGCTCGCGCAGTTCGGCCTCGGAGGCGAACGGGCCATCGGTAAATCCCTGGCCCGGAGTCAGCGCATTACCGATCATGATCAGCAGCCGCGGAAATGGCCCGAGGACGGTGGTAATTGCCACGATCGGTCCTGCGGCAGCGCAGGCGACCCGGTCGGCATGCTGACGGCCCAGGGTACGGGGCGCGACCCCCCACGCGATATACGAGACGATGATCATGATGCCGGCGGTGACGGCGCCGGCCTGCCAGGTCTTGGGAATCAGTGAGAAGATCACGTTCGCGACCAGGATGATCGCGGAGATCTCGATCATGCTTCGGACGAAGAGCGCCGTGTTCAGGTAGCGCGGTGGATCCGCGACGATCTTGCGGACTCGTTTCGCACCGGGCCGGCCCTGTTCCACCAGCCGGTCGGCACGGGCTTTAGAGAACGATGACAGCGCGGCCTCTGCCGCCGCGATCAATCCAGCCAAGATCATCAAGACAACGGCGATGCCGATCTGGAGCCAGTAGGCCGGCGTCATCCTGGAGTCCTTGACCGGTCCGAGCGCTGCTCGCCCCAGGCCGAGACGATCTTGTCGGTGAGGCCGAACATCTCCGCGTGCTCCTCGGGTGTGGCGTGGTCGTACCCGAGCAGATGCAACAACCCGTGTACCAACAGATACTCCGACTCCTGCTGCGGAGAACGCTGATGCTCTGCGGCCTGCCGTTCGGTGACTGCCGGACATAACACGATGTCGCCGAGCAGCCCTACCGGAGACTCCTCGCCATCACTTGGTGGTCGCAGCTCATCCATCGGAAAGCTCATCACGTCGGTCGGTCCGGGCTCGCCGAGGTACTTCTCGTGGTAGGCGCCCATAGTGTCCTCATCCACCAGAAGAATCGACAGCTCAGCCAGTGGATGGATGCGGAGCTGATCGAGGGCAAAGGTCGCAAGTCTGACGAGGCCCACATCATCGGCCTCGATGCCCGACTCATTGCTGATGTCGATGCTCACGTCCGAGCTTCCACCAGCGCTCGGATCATTCCGGCCACCGCCTAACGACCTGGACGGACTGGCGGTGCGGAGTGGCTGGACTCCCGCCCTGCATCGGTACGATCAGCCTCGAACATGTCGTACGCCGCAACGATCCGGCCCACCAGCTTGTGCCGCACGACATCGTGATTGGTGAGATTGCAGAATGCGATGTCGTCGACCTTATCGAGGATGCCGCGTACGACGCGAAGACCGCTGCGGGTGCCGCCGGGCAGATCGACCTGGGTGATGTCGCCTGTCACGACCATCCTGGAGCCGAAGCCCAGGCGGGTCAGGAACATCTTCATCTGTTCCATTGAAGTGTTTTGTGCCTCATCCAAGATGATGAAGGCGTCGTTCAGGGTCCGGCCGCGCATGTACGCCAGCGGTGCGACCTCGATGGTTCCGGCGGTCAACAACCGCGGAATCGAATCCGGGTCGAGCATGTCGTGCAGCGCATCGTAGAGCGGCCGCAGGTACGGATCGATCTTGTCGCTGAGAGTGCCAGGGAGGAAGCCGAGATGCTCGCCCGCCTCCACCGCAGGACGGGTCAGGATGATTCGGTTGACCTGTTTGTTCTGCAGGGCCTGGACTGCTTTTGCGACGGCTAGATAGGTCTTCCCGGTACCGGCCGGACCGATGCCGAAGACCACGGTGTGCTTGTCGATGGCATCGACGTACCGCTTCTGGTTCAGCGTTTTCGGCCGAATGGTCTTGCCGCGGGAGGACAAGATGTTGTGCGTCAGCACATCCGCGGGCCGAGTGTCCTCGCGTCCAGCGAGCATCGAGCAGGTGCGCTCCACTGCGTCGGCAGTCAAGCCCTGGCCGGTTCGCAGCACCGTGACCAGCTCGGTGATCGCGTCGATGGCAAGGTCTACCGCCGCGGGGGATCCAGTCAGGGTGATTTCGTTGCCCCGGACATGGATTCCCGCCTCGAGCTCGCGTTCGAGGATGTGCAAGAACTCGTCGCGAGGCCCCAGGATGTTCACCATCTCGACCGACGCCGGAACTGTCACTCGGCGCAGCTCCTCCAGACCGCCGTCACCAGTTCGCTGGCCCGATGCCTTCCTCAATGAGTTGGAGGCGGGCGATTCTCGATGGCGGGTGGTAGACGCGTCAGGAGCGCTGGCCGTGAAGTCTGACCTACTCAGTTGGTTCCTCGCTGTCGGATGGAAATGTCAACACCCCATCCTAGGTCACCGGTGCACGGGAGCAGTCAAACTTTCGGATCGCGCTCCGCCGTGTGAGCCACGCTGGGCCAACAAGCGTCAGCCTCAGCGAGCGGAGCAATCAAGTTAGTGGCGCGCACTCATATCGGATTGCAGGGCAAACTGGTCGGTAGCGGCGACCAGTGCGTCAAGGATGCGGGGTTCGGAGAATGCGTGACCGGCCGCGGGCGCGATCGTGAATTCGGCCTCCGGCCAAGCCTGATGCAACTCGTACGCGGTGACCGCCGGAGTCGCGACGTCGTAGCGACCTTGGATGATGACTGCTGGAATCCCGCGCAACTGTGCGGCGTTCGCGATCAGCTGACCCTCGGCGAGCCAGCCGCGATGAAAGAAGTAGTGGTTTTCGATGCGGGCAAAGGCCAGCGCAAAGGCCGGATCGCCGAATTCGGCAATCAGGCCGTCATCCTGCTCCAGGGTGATCGTGGCAGCCTCCCAGGTGCTCCACGCCACACCGGCCGGGCCATGTACTTCCGGGTCGGGGTTGAACAGCAGCTCGTGGTAGGCAGCAATCGCGTCACCGGTGAAGGAGCGACCACCCAGCGGGGCCCGGAACATCTCGTAGCGCTCCGGAAACAGCTGCCCAGCTCGCTCCGACGGAGTGTGAAGATGCCACGTAGCACGAGCTCGGTGACGCGGTCGGGGTGATCTTCGGCGTACGCCAATGCGAGCGCACTGCCCCAAGAGCCCCCGAACACCTGCCAGCGGTCGATGCCCCGGTACTCGCGCAGCCGCTCGATGTCGGCGACAAGGTGCCAGGTGGTATTGGCGCTGAGATCGGCGTCGGGCTCACTGGCGTGCGGTCGGCTCCGGCCGCAGCCGCGCTGATCGAACAGCACGACGCGATAGCGTGCCGGGTCGAACAGCCGCCGGACGGTGGATTCGATGCCGCCACCAGGCCCACCGTGCAAGAAGACAACAGGCTTGCCTGCGGGGTTTCCGCACTCTTCCCAATGGATCTGCTGCCCGTCGCCGACGTCCAGCAGTCCGCTGGCGTAAGGCTCGATCGGTGGATATAGCGGGTCAGGGCGGTGCTCATCCATTGCGGTCCCTCCCCGTCAACTCACCTGGCGCTCATTCCTCGTCGGGAACGATATGGACGGCGGCCTCCTCCGCGCTTGCTCCGGCGCCGTCGATGCCGACATCGATACCAACGAGGTCAGACTCCACATCAGGTCCGATGCCCCCGTTGGTATCTACCAGCCGGCCGGCACGCTCTTCTCCTACCTCACCGTCGTCGACGATTTCCTCAGCTGAGGGCGGCGCGTACGGGTCTGGCTCTGGAATCTCCTCTCCGAGCCGCTCGTCCAGCGTTTCGTGCTCCCCCTCGCGGATCAGCGCAGAGTAACGCTCGGGCGGCGAGTAGCCCTCGTCAAGCGGGTCATCAACGCCGCGATCGATCAGCGATCGCTGCGGCTCGAGCAGGTCAACCTGCTCGGACTCGTCGGGGACTTCGTTC
>Ga0193696_1000692_pt1 | contig 11180 bp, 18 predicted proteins | sample L3m1metaG_FD_145074 | JGI IMG/M metagenome (GOLD analysis project Ga0193696, IMG submission 145074) | Soil microbial communities from a riparian zone of the East river system, Colorado, United States - L3m1 | ecosystem: Environmental > Terrestrial > Soil > Riparian zone | place: USA: East River... | reverse complement strand
GTCAGGGATGTCTTGAAGCATGGGTTTGAGTGTAACCTCGGTCAGCCGGGGGTGCAATTGACAGGGCAAAGTGATAGAACTGCAAAAGTGATAAGCGCGTGATAACTAAGCAAAGCCATAGCCAGCAAGGGCGCGCGCGCGTAAGCTATCACTTTATCACTTTATCAGCACGCATGTGAAAATGGTAAAAATAAAATTTACCCCCTTACGCGTATAAAGAAATTGATGTGAGGCCCGGCGGACTGTACCCTCAACCGGGTAAGCAACTAGGACAAACCACCATGACAGATACTGATCCCCCGGCTGGGCCAACGCTTGAGCGCATGCGGCAGCTGGCGGCTGAACTGAATGACATAGATGATCGCATTGCCAAGAATGAAATGCGCATTGCAGAACTCAAGGCCCGGCGCATGGCCATACTGACCACTGACCTTGTTGAACTGATGGATGATGCTGACGTGCCGCTGCTTCAGGTAGACGGGCGGCAGTTCAAGGCCATGCCCTACTACAAGGCGGCCATCCCGGTTGAGGACCAGAACCACCCCGGTCTTGCGTGGCTTGAGGCGCATGACGCGTCTGACCTGATCAAGAACCAGATTGTGGTTGAGTTTGCGCGCGGCAGCAATGAGGATGCTATACTGGCCGAGCGCCTGATCAAGACCCGGTTTCAGCAGGCTGAGGTGCTGCGCAGGCGTTCTGTGCATCACGCCACGTTGACGAAATGGCTGAAGGAACTGCATGAAAGCGGTGAGCAGCTGCCACCATTGGATTTGATAGGTGGCACGGTTGGTCGCATAGTCAAGATAACCCAAGTGAAGGAGTGAGAGAATGGCCAAGGAATTAGCTAAGAAGGAAAACGGCGGCGGTGACCTGATCACCGCTGAAATGCTTCAGCAGATGCTGGATGACGCCGGGGCTGGCGTCAGCGGGGCATCTGAGGATAACATTCTGCCGTTTGTGGTGTTGCTTCAGGATATGAGCCCTGAGGTCAAGAAGCGTGACCCCGAATACGTTGAAGGCGCTGAGCCGGGCATGTACCTGAACAAGGCGACCAAGACGCTGTACGCTGGCGATGAAGTCACGGCCAAGCGCACCAAGCTGCCGCGCCTTGAGTTCCAGCACTGTATGCTGAGCAAGGAAATTGTTGAGTGGGTGCCACGTGAGCAAGGGGGTGGTCTGGTGGCACGCCACCCCATTGAGGGAACGGTGGAAGACACCATGCGCAAGCTGGGCGGCAAGCAGGGCGCTGACCCGCAGAACCCAGCCAAGTGGACCACCAGTCGGGGCACTGAACTGTTGGAGACCCGCTACCACTTTGGCCAGATCCTCACGGGTGAGGTGCCGCAGCCAGCGGTGATTGCCTTCAAGTCAACAGGCCACACCAGCAGCAAGCAGTGGAATACTTTGATGTCCGGCTTCAAGGTCATTGATCCGGCCACCCGCAAACCCATGATCATCAATGGTCAGGTGCGGCCCATGGCCAGCTGGTACCGCAAGTACATCATCGGCAGCAAGCCGCGTGAGAACAATAAGGGGTCATTCTACGTGACCACCGTTGATGACGGTGGCCGCATTGAAGACCCCGGCCTGCTGGCAGCGGGCAAGAGCCTGCATGAAGGTGCCAAGGCGGGTGTCATCAAGGCCAGCACCGATGAAGACGGCCACGGCGGCGGGGTGTCTGACGAAATCTGAGCCCGCCAAGGTCTGGCATAGCCTGCTTGTAGCCGGGTCGCACCCGGCCAGCGAACACCAAGTATGCCCCTTTTGGCCCCATAAGGATGTGAATTGATGATCAGCGAAAAATTGGTGAGCCGCTTTGCCAAGCGGTTTGAGGGCTTCCATGAAGCCTATGGCTTCTACAACAAGGATGCCGCAGTAGCGGAGATACTGGGGGGCAAAGTTGAGATTAAATCCTCAGCGGTCACCAAACGTGGCAAGGGTCTGAATTGGGATAATCTTTGGGGCACACATCTGGATGGTGAGACGCCATTAGGCGTTATTCCTATTGATGCTGAAAACAAGTGTTGTTTCGGGGCTATTGATATTGATGATTATAGCGTCGATATCAGTGCGTTGTACAAGAAACTTGATAAAGAAGGTGCGCAGGTAATTATCACGCGCTCAAAGTCAGATGGAGCCCACGTCTGGGCTTTTTTCAATAAGCGGATTACAGCCACGGCCATGCAGATGGGGCTACAGAGCCTGTCAGCCTTGGTGGGTTATGGCGGCTCTGAGATATTCCCCAAGCAGCGACAGGTGGCGGTTGAGCGTGGCGATTTAGGATCATGGATCAACATGCCATATTTTGGCGATACCCGCTGGGCCGTCAGACGTGATGGCAGCATGATGACGCCTGATGAATTTATAGATGAGTGTGACCGTTTGGCCGCCGTCCCGGCATGGTTGGGTCAAGGGCAGCATGCGGCACCCAAGAGTGAGAAGGTGACCAGCAAGGAAGCTGAGTTCAAAGATGGGCCACCCTGCTTACAGCACTTCAGCCGCGTAGGTTTGGTTCAAGGTTCACGTAACGAAGGCATGATGGCCTTTGGCGTATTTGCCAAGAAGAAATACCCCAACAGCTGGGAACAGGAGGTTGAGCGCTGGAACCGTGAGTTTGTAGATCCGCCCCTGAACAATGCTGAAATGGGTGATATCCTCAAGAGCCTTAGATCAAAGGAGTATTTCTACCCCTGCAAGAAGCAACCAATCGTAGCTGTCTGCCAGAGCGCCCTGTGCCGCACGCGCAAGCATGGTGTGGCTTCAGGCAGCAATGGCATGCCCGTCATAGGTGGGCTCAGCGTGCTGCCCACAGACCCGCCACTGTGGTTCATGGATGTTGGCGAACACCGCATTGAACTGACCACGCAGGAACTGGTCAATTATCGCAATTTCCAGACGGTATGCACCGACCGCTTCTACATGCGCTTTGAAGGCATGAAGCAACAGGCGTGGGATCTTGTTCTGGCTGAAGCCATGCGGGAAGTGAACAAGATAGAGGTATCAGAGGAGGTAGGCTACGGCGGCCAGTTCATTGAGATACTGGATGATTTCATCAACAACCACAAGCAGAGCAATTCACGTGAGGAGATACTGTTGGGTCTGCCGTGGCTTGATGATGAGGATGAGAAGGCTGAGCAGCATAAATACTGGTTCAGGTTAAAGGATTTGCAGAAGTTCTTAAACGACGCTAACTTCAAGATATACACGCGTGGCCAGATGGTTACGCGCTTACGCGCCATAGGCGGTGAGAGCGGCTTTTTCAACCTGAACGGCAAGGGCACACGCGTCTGGAGCATTCCTAGAGGGTTTGCAGCCAAGACCGTGACGCCTACGCCCAGACAACCCGCGCAGGACCCTATATGACCACAACTGACGATAGCTATCTGACCGCTGACCGCGTGCACCACGTCTATGGCGCGTGCTGGCGGGCAGAGGGCACGCGCAACAGCCTGCAACGCATTGAGGTGGTGGGATGGTTGCTGAGGCATACATTCTCAATCAAGAAGCTGCATGGCTACCGTGAGGAAATCATACGCATGCTGCTGAGCCTGCCCGCAGGGTTCCGCTCTGACGTGGGTGAGGGCGGCAGCGTGGGCAACATGATTGAGCGCGGTGATGGTGTGATCTGGTCGGTAGATATGGCGGATATTGAGAAGCTGGTGGCGCTGGGCATTGCCAGCGGCCTGATGAACTTCTGCGCGCCGCGTGAGGTGTGGCACATGCTGCCGGGCGGCTTGCCCTATGTGCGGGTGGAGATTACGATGTTTGGCGTGAGTGTAAATTGATCTCCAGATTTGATCTGCGGTATAGACCGCGTAATCCATCAGCATTGCCCACTGAGCAATGGTGCTTCAGGGTTAAACAATTTTGTAGCTACGCGTGCATCAGCAGTACGGAATATTCAGATATACGGCGACAGGGTTGGCAACCTAAGGAACTGCAATTTGGTGTCTCACGTACCAACATCAGTACACTGCGTATATCGCGTGAGGCCATTAATGATTGGGAGATCACGCTTTCACCCGATTATGAACTCCCACCCGTCAAATTAATACCAGTTGACGCCACAACAGCTGCACCTGTGTATCTAAGTAGCAATAGGATCAAGCAGCGTTTGACGCCTGCTGAAGTTATATCATTGGCAAGCTCTGTAAATAAGGATGATTTGAAACCAAAGGATGCAGTCTATGTAGTTTCAGGTGGTGGACATATGAAGATAGGTGTTTCCAATAACGTAATGTTTAGGATCACTCAACTTCAGTCATATTGTGCGGTACCTCTGACACTTGAAATGGTGCTTTCAGGCAATCGACACTTAGAAACCCATCTACATTACAAATTTCATGAACATAGGCGTTGGGGGGAGTGGTTTGTTCACTCTAAGGAATTACTGAAAGATATCAAGGCTGCGGCTGAAATATGGATATCTGATCCCAAATATGCGCAATTGTGGTGAGTGTTGATGGAAATTGTCCTAGGCCCCCCCGGAACTGGCAAAACCACTTACCTGCTTGAGCAGATGGAAGGTGAGCTTGACCGGGGGACCAGCCCCAAGCGTATCGGTTATGTCTCATTCACCAAACGCGCCGCGCGTGAAGCCAAGGAGCGCGCTCAGGTCAAATTCAAGTTGGGCCACAAGGACTTGCCGTGGGTCAGCACCCTGCACAGCCTGTGCTTCCGCTCACTTGGCATGAAGAATGAGGAAGTGTTTGAGGGCAAGAAGCTACAGGAGTTTGCCAAATATTGCGGACACAAGCTCAGCAATTACACATCGTGGGAAGATGGCACCACCTTTGGATTTGAGACGGGTGACCGTTGCCTGTTCATAGACAACCTTGCCCGCGTGCGGCGCGTCAGCCTGCGGGAACAATACGATCACGTTGAGAACCGTGATGATACGCAATGGCCAGTTGTGGATTTCATTTCTCAGGCGCTGGTCAAGTTCAAGACCACTTACGGCCTGCTGGACTACACCGACATGCTGGCCAAATTTGTCATGCAGGGCCACGTGCCGCTGGATGTGCTGTTTGTTGATGAGGCGCAAGACCTGAGCCTGTTGCAATGGCAGGTGGTTGACCAGCTGGCCAAGAGCGCGCGGCGCGTGGTGGTGGCCGGTGATGATGACCAAGCCATCTACCGCTGGGCCGGGGCCGCCGTTGAGCATTTCATAGGCTTGCAGGGTGACGTGACGGTGCTTGACCACAGCTGGCGGGTGCCGCCCGAGGTGCAGACCGTAGCGCTCAGGATAGTGGGCGGCATCAAGAACCGACGCGCCAAGGCATGGGCCCCGCGTGACGGCCAAGGCACGGTTGAGTACGTTGCCCTACTGGACAACGCCGACATAGACGTGAATGAGGATACGCTGATCCTGAGCCGCAACACCCAGTTCTTGCAGAACCCGGTGATACCCATGCTGAAGCGGCAAGGCATCCTGTATGAGTATCATGACAACCCGTCAGTGCGGCAATCACTGATCAACGCCATTGTGTGGTGGGAGCGCCTGCGGCGGGGCGGTGAGGTGACGGTTGATGAGGCTGAGAAGGTTTATGATGAAATGAGTTCAGGCGTGGGCTACGCGCGCGGCCACAAGAAGCTGCCTGCATGGCAGGACCGTGACCAACTGGTGACCATGCAGGACCTGAAAGAAGCCGGTGGGCTGCTGGCTGATGACCTTTGGCGCAAGGCATTGAACCGCCGCATGAAACCTGAGGAAGAAAGCTACATGGTCAAGGTGCTTCAGGGCGGCCAGAAGCTGACCGAGCGCCCCAAGATACGTATCAGCACCATGCACGGGGCCAAGGGCGCGCAGGCGGACCATGTAGTGATCCTGCTGGACATAGCGTGGCGCACGCTTGATGAAGCCAAGTACTTGCCAGATGACGAGGCCCGCACATGGTATGTGGCGGTGACCCGCGCCAAGCAAAAATTGACGATAGTCAGGGCACGAAACTATCAACGGAGTTATGAGTTATAAGCTTTACTTCTTGTCGGCAGGAGTGTATTGCTGGCGAGTACGACTTACCGCGTGTCCTACTGAAACAGGTTCTGAGGCCAGTTGAAGTAGGATGCGCGGTTTTCCCCAGACCCCATAGAGGATAGATTGAAATGGTAAGTGCAACGGCGCGCAAGCGCATCAATGAAAACGACATCATCACCATGGTGGCCGAAGACAACCCCAAGCGTGAGGGCAGCGCGGCACACAGGCGGTTTGAGTATTACCGCGATGGCATGACGGTGCGTGAAGCCAAGGCGGCTGGCCTGCTGGCGGTAGACATCGCCCATGATGTGGGCAAGGACTTCATCAGCCTGCGGCCCGGCATCACCACCAATGGTGAGGACCAACCCAAGAAGGCCAAGAAGGCCGCCAAGGCCAAGGCCAAGCCCGCCAAGAAGGCCAAGAAGGCCAAGGCCAAGAAGCAGGTTGAGGCTGAGACTGTAACTGAGGATGAGGCTACAGCCTGATCCCGTAGCCTTGCCATAAAAAAACTCTAGGGGAGTAACGGCATGCGTACCGAGGATATCTGGAACTTTGCCCTGAAGCGGCACACCATCTACCTGAAGCGCGCAGCCGGGGCTCCCCCGGAAACGTGGACTACCGACCCCATTCTGAAGACCTACCGGTTCTGCAACATGTACCGGGAGCTGGATACGGTGACTGACTGGCTGCGCCAATACTGGCGTGAGCCCTACGCTGACCACCCTGACCTATGGCACGCCTTTGTGGTGGCCCGGCACGTCAACAACGTGCCCATGCTGCAAGCGCTGTACGGCCCGCTGTTGCCATGGGAACCTGACCGGTTCATTGCCACGGGCAAGTCACGTAAAGCCGCTGGTGAGCGTGTCTGGTCGGCTGCCTACATCATCGGCACACGCAACCCCGGTGACAAGTGTGAGTATATCGCTGACAACGTGCTGACCCCGATGTGGGAAAAGCGTGAGCAGATCAGGCCCAAGCAGGGTGACACGCTGACCAGCTGGCACATGCAGCTGGGCCTATGGTTCGGCATGGCCAGCTTCATGGCGGCGCAGGTGATAGCTGACATCAAGCATGCCACCCCGGCGCTGAAAGAAGCTGGCGACTGGCATACCTTCTGCGCCAGCGGCCCCGGCAGCCGCCGTGGGCTCAACCGCGTCTTTGAGCGGCCCATTAGCGCGCCGTGGCGTGAAGATGACTTCAGGCTGAAGCTGCTGGCCCTGCGGCGTGATCTGGCGTCACTGTTTGCGGCTGAGGGCTGGGCGGTGCCTGACGCTCAGGACGTTCAGAACATGTTGTGTGAGTTTGACAAATACGAGCGTACAAGGTTGGGTGAGGGTAAGCCCAAGCAGTTGTTCAGGCACGGGGTGTTTGCCTCACGATTTGAGAAGGAACCGGGTTATGCCGCTGACCAAAAAAGGCAAGAAAATCAAGCGAGCCATGACGGCTGAGTACGGCAAGAAAAAGGGTGCCCGCGTCTTCTACGCATCCATCAACAAGGGCACCATCAGGGGCGTCCACAAGCGCAAGAAATGAAATACGACTGGGATGATGACGACCCACCGCCGATACGCGGGCTGGGCACATTCTGGTTTGGCGTGGTGGTTGGTGCTATGATGGAAGCCGGGCTGATCCTGATAGTTTCATTCATATTGTGGGTATTGTGATCTGGAAGGTTTATGCTGTGACCGACACGCTGTCTATCTGGACGGTCTACGACCACCCGCGTGACTACCCGCACTGCTACGTGGCGCGGCAGTTCAGGGGCGAGCAGCCCACCAACAGCGTCATCATCAGCGCCGATCTAGAAAAACTGCGTGCAGTTTTGCTGGCAGAAATGGGCCTGACCCGGCTTGAGCGCAGCGCAGAGGATGACCCGGTGATTTTGGAGACGTGGCTGTGACCGAAGATACTGAAGATATTCAGAACGAAATGCAGGCCACGCTGATGCTGATCCGCATCAGCCGCAAGATTGCGCGGCGGTTCAAGGTGTGCCCCATCTGCCTGATGTTCAACACCGCTGATATCGTTGCAGAGGCGCTTGAGGCAGGCCGCGTTGAGCATGGCGTGAATGATGATGGTGCTGACTGGGGCATAGAGCTAAGTCGCGCCACGCACTAACATCCCTTTACAATTTGAATGATGGAGCCTACAAAAGGGAGTTCAATCAACCCTTTTGGAGAGCCAATTAAATGTGGATATGTTTCAATGACGCCTTTGTGTCTGCCGTCAAGGCACCGTGGCCTGATGTGGATTGCCTGCTGGTACGGGCGCGCCGCAAGGCGCACCTCACCAAGCTGTTCCCCCGGATGCGCATCACCCACACGCCCCAGAATGACTACCATTGGCGGGTGACGGTGCCCGCCAAGCAGTGGGCTGATCTGGTAGCGAAACAAATCATGAACATTGATTACGACAACTTTAAAGACAGCGTGAAGGAGCGTAAGCTGCATGACATGTACGCCTTGTGGTGGAATGATCATCACGCCTATCAGCAGAGGAATTGAGCAATGGCTCGTCGTATCAAGGTGCCCAACGGCACCCACAGCACTGCCGGGGTGGCAGCGTGGAAGGCGCGCAACCCGGATGCCGTCAAGCCGGTGCAGCCGGTCAAGAAGCTTGAGGGCATCACCCAGCAGGTGGTGCGCCGTGATCGTATTACATTGGCCCGGTTGAAGTTCATGGGTGAGAAGGATTAGGGTATGGCACGGCTGGGTCTGGCACGGTGCGGCTGGGTCTTGGTATGTCACGGTAGGGTAGGGATTTTTATCAAGCAGTGCATTTTATCGCTTTACATGGCAGTCGCTTACGCATATACGAGATGTACCGGCGCGCTGGGTGTCCGGCACATTTTGAGGTTTTCACATGTCCACCACCAAAGTTTTTACCCCTTCCCCTGAACAAGCCGTGTTTCTTGACTGGATTGAGACGGGCAAGGGCTCTTGCGTTCTTGAGGCCGTTGCGGGCGCTGGCAAGACGACCACTTTGCTTGAAGGCGTCAAGCGCATGAAGGGTGAAGTTTTCCTCGGCGCGTACAACACGAAGATGGCCGCTGAGTTGAAGGCCAAGCTGGCCGCCATGGGCCTGCCCAACAAGGGCGCTGACGGCAAGAACGCCGCCACGTTCCATTCCGCTGGCATGTCTGCCCTGCGCAGCGCCAACAAGGCCATTCAGGTCAATGACAAGAAGGTGCGTGACATTGTTGACGGCATGGTCAATGACCACGTTGGCGTCTTTGCCGCGCGCCCTGCCGTTGACGGTGAAGTGACTGCCATCTGCCAGTTGGTCGGCCTTGCCAAGCAGACCGGCTTTGGTGTTGACAATCTGGTCCCCAACGTGAAGCCCGCTTACTGGGTTGAACTGATCAACCGTCATGATGTGGCTGACCGTCTGCCCGACGACTATGACGTGGCTGATTTGGTGACCACCGCTGAGCGGGTGCTTGCCATCAGCAACGCTGACCGTGACACCATCGACTTTGATGACATGTGCTACCTGCCGCTGTTGCGCCGCCTGCGCTTCTGGCCCAAAGACTGGGTGCTGATTGATGAAGCCCAAGACACCAACGCCGTGCGCCGTGAGATTGCGCGCAAGATGCTGCGCCCGCATACCGGCCGCCTGATTGCCGTTGGTGACCCACATCAGGCGATCTTTGGGTTTACCGGCGCTGACAACCAGAGCCTTGATCTGATCCGCAAGCTGTTCAACGCCAGCACGCTGGCGCTGAGCGTTAGCTGGCGCTGCCCGTCTGCGGTGGTTGCGGTGGCGCGTGAGTACGTCAACCACATTCAGCCTGCCCCTACCGCGCCTGAGGGCGTGGTGCGCACGGCCACCTACCGCCAGATGGTTGATGGCATTCTGCCCGGTCAGGCGGTGTTGTGCAGAACAAATGCGCCGCTGATTGAACTCTGCTTTCGCCTGATCCGTGAAGGCAAGCCCGCCAAGATTGAGGGCCGTTCTATTGGTGACGGTCTGGTGGCGCTGGTTGGCCGCTGGAAGGTCAAGGGCCTCGATGCCTTTGAAGGCAAGCTGACCAAGTGGGATGCCCGTGAGCGCGCCAAGCTGGCCGCCGCTGCCAAGCAGGACGAGGCCAAGCTGGCCCGTCATGAAGACAAGCTGGCCACCATTCTGGTGCTGCTTGAGCGTGCCCGCGAGCGTGGCTTGCAGACGGTGGCTGAAATGCAGGCCATGGTTGAGGGCATGTTCGCTGACACCGCTCTTGAGGGCCAGACGGCCAATCTGGTGGTGCTGAGCAGCGTGCACAAGAGCAAGGGGTTGGAGTGGCCGGTGGTGCACATTCTGGGCCGTGGCAACATCATGCCCAGCCCGCGCGCCAAGCAAGAGTGGCAGATCGAGCAGGAAATCAACCTCTGCTACGTGGCCGTGACGCGGGCGCAAGAGGTGCTGGTTGATGTGCCCATGCCCACGCCAGAAGACCTGAAGCCCACCCAGAAGCCTTCACCCACGCCCAGAGCCAGAGGATGACCACCATCGAGGTGGTCATTCTGCTGACCCTCAGCTTTGGCTGCTGGTTCACTGATCACCGGGCGGTGGCCGCAGCGGCCATGGCCTTGGCTGTGCTGTCACTGCACCTACATTTTAGGAGGGCCTACAAACCATGAAGCCCGTCTGCCTGCCCTGCCAGAGGTTCTACCGCGTCAAGCGCAACGGCTACTACTTCATTGAGGGGATGCCCAGCATCTATGGCGCTCCCCCCGGAACAGCGGTGCCTGAGGCGTGGCAACCCTATAAGCTGTGGACGGGTGATCTATGGGAGTGCATGGGCTGTGGCCACCAGACGGTGGCGGGCGTACCGTTCCGCCCCATAGCAGAGCATTATGAGCCAGACTTTGAACAGAAGGTGATCAGACATGGCGGACCATTGGTTCAAATTAACGACTGCTGAGCGGGCCCGTGCTGAGCGCGCCGCCCACAAGTTCAGTGATGACATCGGCGGGCACGCCAGCAACTACCGCCAGACCGTGCCGCCCATGGTGCACACCAACATCAACCCGATCAGCGTCAAGACGGTGAGCGCTATAGGAAAATTGCTGGCGTCAGAACCTGAGGGAGATTAAGGTTGATCTTCTAGGGCCCGCCGTTGGTTGGTTGGTTGGCGGGCCCCGGAGGGGGCAGGCGGCCCACGGTTTTCAGCATTCCGTGGGCCGTCTGTTTATCAGAATGATCATCAAATTAAGAGGGCTTT
>Ga0193696_1000690_pt1 | contig 11186 bp, 11 predicted proteins | sample L3m1metaG_FD_145074 | JGI IMG/M metagenome (GOLD analysis project Ga0193696, IMG submission 145074) | Soil microbial communities from a riparian zone of the East river system, Colorado, United States - L3m1 | ecosystem: Environmental > Terrestrial > Soil > Riparian zone | place: USA: East River... | reverse complement strand
GCGGACTCAATGACGCGGGACCCGAGCTTGGAGGCTTCGTACCGGGCGAAGAAGAGGGCGCGGCGGGCTTTCTCGTTGTATTTTTCGAACATTTTAGTTTTGCTGCTGCTTCATCTCGAGGACTCTGTCGCAGCGTGCCGCCAACTCTGGATTATGAGTCACTATAACCGAGGTCAGACCACGCTTACTGTGGCATTCCCGCATCAGATCGAAGACACGTCCGCTCGTTTCGAGATCGAGATTGCCGGTAGGTTCATCGGCGAGAAATAAGAGCGGATCGGCGATAAGCGCGCGTGCGATCGCGACCCGTTGCTGTTCCCCGCCTGACAGTTGATTCGGAAAATGTCTCGACCGAGCTTCCAATCCAAGTTCTGACAGCAGTGCAGCTGCCTTGTTCAACGCTTCGTTTTTGGGCGTTCTTCCGATCCATCCCGGCATGGCCACGTTCTCCGCGGCCGTGAACTCGGGGAGGAGATGGTGGAACTGAAAGACGAATCCGACATTGCGATTGCGGAAGCGCGCCAGCTCGTCATTGGACATCGACGAGAGCTCGTGATCGCCGACGCGGATGCGCCCGCTGTCGGGATGATCGAGTCCGCCGAGGAGATGCAGCAGCGTCGACTTGCCGATGCCGCTCGGCCCGACGATGGCCAGCATCTCCCCTCGCTCGACTTCGATGTGGATCGAATCGAAGACAGGGACCGGAACTTCGGCGTTCCGGTAGGTTTTCGAAAGCGCATGCGCTTCGAGAAACGCCATCGCGATCGATTATAAGCACGCGCCGTGCTCAAGCTTTGTGATGCTCACAACGAAAAGTGACGAAACACACCGTTGTCGAGCAGCCCGACGAGAATCGGATTCCTGAATCGCCTCGGTCCCGCGCTCGCCGGATTGAAGAACGTCACGCCATGGATGACTTCGTTGTGGGGCAGGTGACTGTGGCCGAACACGACGACGTCTGCGGGCTGCTTTTTCAGCGATGCGATGACCTCCGCGCGCGGCTTCTCCGGCTTCGGGAGGATGTGCGTGAGCAAAACGCGCGTGCCGCCGAGTGTGACGCGCACAATGTCGAGACCGTCGCTGCCGTCGTCGTTGTTGCCGCCGACGTACGTGACCGGCGCGAGCTCGCGCAGCGCGCGCAACACGTGCTCGCCGCCGACGTCGCCGGCATGGAGGATGTGATCGACGTTCGCGAAAAGATCAGCGACACCCGGGCGGAGGAGGCCGTGGGTGTCGCTGATGATTCCGATTCGCGTCACGCCGCCCAGATCGACGCCTTCTTCGCCCATGCCGAGTCGCTGTAGCGCGAGCGGAACGCATCCGCCGTTGCCTTCAACGAGCTCGCGTCGCCGCTTCCCTTGTAGCGCGATACACCGGCCCAGTACTGCGCCTCCGCGGCCGCATCGGCTTGCGGCAGCGTGTCGACGATCTCCCGGAAGTGCTTCTCCGCTTCGTCGAATCGCTTGTTGGCGAACGCGATGTGTCCGAGGCCGAGGTGGAGTTGCGCGAGAAAATCGTCGGCGGGGAGAAAGCCTTCGATGCGATGGCGCTCCGTGCCGCCGCTGTCGAGGAGGATCACCGTCGGCGTCCAGTTCGCGCCGAACCGCTCCATCGCCTCCGGATGTTTCTTCACGTGCAGGCGGAGGGGATTGAACGATTCACTGACCAGCTTGTCGACGCGGGACTCGGGATACACCTCGGCTTCCAGCCGAGCGCATCCCCCTCACATCGGTGCGGCGGTGAAGTCGAGCAGCAACGGCTTGCCGTTCGACTTCGATTCCGCGAGTGCGGCGTCAACATCTTCTTTCCACTGCGTGTTCATGTTCAGCGGCCTTCCTGCCGCGGCGCCGGTTTGGTGTCCATGGCTGCGCGCGGCAAGTCGATACGCTGCAAACCGTAATCCTTCGACACTTCGTCGTACACGCCGATCGCCACGCGGTTTGCCTTGTAGTCGGTCAGCAGCTCGAACTCGTAGCCGAACTTGCCGTTCTTCGCCTGCTGCACGTCGGCGATCGTGAACGGCTGCGTCCGCTGCGTGACTTCGCTCACGGCGCCGAGGATGTCGCCCCACGCGATGTAGACGGAGAACGCGCCGCGCTGTCCTTTCGCGTCGGGGAGCGCGACGAGCGACTGCACCGGGATCTCCACGAGGATCGGCAGGCTGTACTTCCCTGCGCCTTTCGGTTTGCGCTGGCCGAGGCGGACGCGCAGCGGGATCTTCGTGTCGTCGGAGTCGCTGAAGAGCGTCGCCACGACGCGGTTCTTCATCTTCGTCTCGTCCGACTGCTCGATGAACTGCCGCCGCGCGCGGACGTTGTATGCGCGGTTCTTCGCTTTCACCACGATCTTGCGCGCGCGGTCCTGGCGATGCGTCGTGGCGCGATACGCGAGCGAGTAGTACGACGAGAAGTCCTGCTCGATGCGCGGCAGCAGCTTGATCACGTCCGCCTGACCCCACGCCGCCATCCCGCCCGTCTGATCGGCGACGTACTGCAGCGCCTCGACCTCGTTGTTGAGCGTCATGTACGAGTGGCCAACCACCGTCGGCTCGCTCGTTCCCGGCTGCCGGCGATTGCTCGCGTTCTGCACCCAGTCGTTGTCGAGCCCGGCCGGGTAGAGCATGTACATCGTCACGCCGTGCGCGTTTGCCGCCTTCGCCACGGATTCGACTTCCTTGCGCGTGTTGAGCAGCGCCTCGTAGGTGCTCGGCGGGCCGGAGAGCTGATGGCGGTCCGCGAGGTACTCGCGGCCCGCATAGATCGAGAAGCGGCGGCTGACGAAGATCATCGACTTCTGGCCGTCGATGCCGGAGATCGATTCGATCACCGCGTTGAGCGCCTTCGTCTTCGCCTTCATGTCGTTGAACTCACGCGTGGAGGCGTCGAGCTGTTCCACTACCGGCATCTCCGGCAGGCCATTGCCCGCCATCCCCGAAAATGCCGCGGCCTGTTTTTCGAACTCCTGCTCTTCTTCGATCTCCTGGTAATTGCCGTTGAGGGAGTAGTGACGCTCCTTCGCGATCGTGTCGAGCGTGCTGTCGATCTCGCCGAGATCGTCGGTGAACGGCAGGCGCGTGTAGAGGCGATGCACCCATGAGACGATCGTCACCGAGTCGCCCGGACGCACCGCTTTGTGCAGCAGCGCCTTCAGTTGACCGAAGACTTCCTCGCTCTTCATCGCGGGCGCCTGGAAGCGGTCGATGAAGACGACGAGCGTGCGGTGCTGATGCGGGGCGGGCACGGCCTCCTGCGCGGCGGGGACAGGCGAGGGCGCCCGTCCTACACTCACCGTCGAGTTCTCGTTCGAGACGTCGGACTGGTACTCGGTGAAGTTCGTGATCGGCTGCAGCTTCCCGTCTTCGTAAATCTCGAAATCGCTTTGCGTCAGGCCGCGCACGCGATTGCCGCTGCGATCGCTGACGAAGACGTCGACGTTGACGATCGAGACCTCGATCGACTCCGAGGTCTTAGGGATGTCAGGCGTCTGCGTCTGTGGCGTCGCGGCAAGGAGCGACCCGCACAGCAACGCCACGAATGCGTTTCTCATCTCAGCCTCGCGACGTTTCCGCTCTTCGTCAGATCGACGCGCCGCAGTCCGTAGTCCTTCGACAGCTCGTCGAACACACCGATCGACAGACGCTCGGTCGCCGTATCCGCGTTGACTTCGAACGAGTAGGTGAAGGTCTCGGGCGTGCTGCTGGTCAGCTTGAATTTCTGCGACTGCTTCGTCACCTGGCCGATCTCGCCGGAGGTACCGCTCCAGCCGACGAAGATGGAGAACTCTCCGCGGCCGCCGTCGGTCATCAGCGCCGCGACCGGGATGTAGACGGTGACCGGAAGCGTGTAATGACCGTTGGTCACGTAGCGCGATTTGCCGACGTCCACCGTGATGTTCATCGACGACGCGCTCTGCGGCTCGAACAGGTTGGCGATCACGCGATCGCGCATCCGCGTCTGATCCGATTTCTCGACGTATTCACGCCTCGAACGGATGGTGTAGTCGCGGTTCTTCGGCTTCACCACGATGGAGCGGGCGCGGTCGATGTTGCGGTTGGCCGCGCGATAGCCGAGGGAGTAGTAGGCGTCGAGATCCTCGGCCATCTTCGGCAGATCCTTCTCGATGTCCGTCCCCCACGCCACCTTTCCGCCGGTCTGCTTCGCCACCTCGTCGAGGAACGGGAGCTGCGAATTGAGCACCTCGTAATCGAACACGGCCTCGAGGCCATGTCCCTCGGTGCCGAGACCTTCGGGATAGAGCGGATAGATGGTGATGCCGTTCGCGTTCGCCGTCTTCGACACGTAATCGACCAGCGCATCGTTGCGATAGCGCGAGCTCCAGCCGTAGCTCGGCGCGAGGTCGTCGATCTCGGACATGGCGTGCATGCCCGAGGGCCCGAAACGCCGCACGGCCATCACGAAGACCTTCTTCGTATCGGAGCCGGCGATGGAGTTCATCAGCGACGTGATCGCAGAGACTTTGTCGCGCATGCGGAAGGCGAAGAAGGTCGCCTGCGCGTTGTCGGTGCTCTGGTAACGGATCTCGTTGCGGATGCTGGCGTGGTAGTTACCGTTGTTGTCCATCCAGCCGCCGCCGCTGCCCCATCTGCGTCCCGGCTGACTGGCGTTGATGCTGCTGGTGAACGCCTGCCCGAGGAGGTGATCCTCGAAGGTGACTTCATCGACGCCGGGCCCCGTGCCTTCCCTGATCTTGTCGAGCGCGCGATCGACCGCCTCGAGGTTGTCGGTGAAGTCGAGCCTCGTCTCGAGCTTGCGCGCGAAGGTGACGATCTTCACCGAATCGCCCGGACGGACGGTGCGGTGGAGGTAGTCGCGCAGCCCGGCGAAGAACGGATCGCGCTTGAATTCAGGAGCGCGGAAGTGCTCGATGAAGACGACGATGGTGCGCGCCTGGGCGCGTGAACCGTCAGGCGAGGGCGCCTGACCTGCACCAGCCTCCGTGAAATTCGTGATCGGCTGCAGCTTGCCGTTCTCGAAGATCTCGAAATCGTCCCTGGTCAATCCGCGGACGCGATTGCCCTGCTTGTCCGTCACGATCGCATCGACGTTCACGATCGACACGTCGATCGTTTCGCCCATGCGCGGACCTTCGGCGGCGGAGAGTGGCGTGACTGCGAGTACGGCGAGAACTACGAATGTCCAAGGATGCATGACCCTTTCGCTCCTTGGTACCGGCGAAGTCATTCTAGACTGACTTAATGCGAAGAGTGCTGTCCGTAACCGTTTTGATTCTCGCCGCGGCCCTGCGCGCCGATGAGCCCGCCGACCTCGCCGCGGCCCGCGCCCTGTTCGACCGGAACATCGACGCCATCCATCGCCGCGATCGCGACGCGTATCTCGCGCTCTACCTCCACTCGCCGAAGCTCGTGCGCAGCGGCGCGGACGGACTGGCGGTCGGCTTCGACGATTTCGCGAAAGGGGCCGGCGCGCAGTGGCCCGACTCGCTCGATGCGGACGACATCCGCCTCACGCCGATTCAGCCCGGCCTCGTCTACGGCACCTATCGCTATCGCGTTCGCTACGGCGGCGAGGAGCACAGCGGCGTCTCCGAGCGACTCTTCATGAAGACCGCGGACGGCTGGAAGATCGCGCTCACCGGCGCGATCGACGCGCCCGCCGGCACGCCTCCTCCTCCGCGCGCGATCGCACATGCGACGCTGATCGACGGCCGCGGCGGCGCGCCGGTGGCGAACGCGAACATCGTCATCCGCAACGGCAAGATCGATTGCGCCGGAAGCGATTGTGAGATTCCCGCGGGCATCGACGTCGTCGATGTCAAGGGCCTCTTCGTCACGCCCGGTCTGATCGACGCGCACGTGCATTTCTCGCAGACCGGTTGGGCGGACGGACGTCCCGACGCGCTCGACGTCCGCGCGACCCATCCGTACGAGCAGGTGATCGCGGAGAACAAGGCGAACCCGCAGCGCTACGCGCGCTCGTACCTCTGCTCCGGCATCACGTCGGTGTTCGACGTCGGCGGCTATCCGTGGACGCTGCAACTCGCCGATCGCTTCGCGAACGATACGCTCGCGCCGCACATCGCGGCGGCCGGCCCCCTTCTCTCCACGCTCGATCACTGGCTGAACATGCCGGCGGAGCGGCAGTTCATCCATTTAAAAGATGAAGAGTCGGGACGCAGCGGCGTGCGCTATCTGACGTCGCACGGCGCGAAGGCGATCAAGGTCTGGTACATCGTCGATCCGAAGGAGCTGCCGGTCGAGAAGTCGATGCCGTGGGTGGCAGCGGCCGGCGACGAGGCGAAGAAAGCGAACGTCCCGCTGATCGTGCACGCGACCGGCCTCGCGGAAGCGAAGGCCGCGCTGCGTGCCGGCGCGCAGGTGCTCGTGCACAGCGTCGAGGATCAGCCGGTCGACGACGAGTTCCTCTCGCTGGCGAAACAGAACGGCACGATCCTCATCCCGACGCTCACGGTCCTCGGCGGCTATCTGCGGATGTTCCAGTCAGTCGCCGATCACAAGCCGCCGGTGGTCGACGATCCGAACCATTGCGTCGATCCGGCGACGCTGGCGAAAGTGAACGAGACCGCGACCGTCGAGACGAAGATCGACATGGCGGCGCGCGTGGCCCGCGCGAAGGGACGCGCCGAGAAGTCGGAACAGGTCTCGCGCGCGAACCTCAAGACGCTGGTCACCGCCGGCATCCCGATCGCCACCGGCACCGACGCAGGCAATCCGCTGACGTTGCACGGTCCGGCGATTTACGCGGAGCTGGAGGCGATGCAGGCCTCGGGCATGACGCCGATGCAGGTGATCGTCTCGTCGACGGCGATTGCGGCGAAGGCGATGCGGATGGATGCGGTGACGGGCACGATCGAGAAGGGCAAAGACGCCGACCTGCTGATCCTCGCGGCCGATCCGAACGCGAACGTGGCGAACTTCCGGAAGGTGCACTCGGTGATGCGCGGAGGGGCATTGCGCACTCTCAGCGAGCTGAGCGCACTGGCGCGAAATCCGCAGAAAAAAACGCCGTGACGACCGACGATCCACGCGCCAATTTCGACCACTTCAGCGCCGAGTACGCGCAGGCGCTGCAGGCGTTCAAGGCGATCGAGAACCAGTCGTCGACGCTCCTGCTCCTCGGCAACGGCGACGATCTCCGCACGTTCATCGATCAGTTCATCACCATGGCGGCGCGGGTGAAGGCGGAGGCGGAGGATCGCGAGGAACCGCATTTCGCGGAGTGGTTCGCGGAGCTGATCGAGAAAGCGGAAGCGTTGCGAGTGGAGATCGCGCAGAGATAAGCCGGCACGGCCGGCGGCGTTGCTTGCCCAAGGCTCCTTCAGGATTGTCGAGCGCGACGCGCAGTTACAATCAACCGTGCTCGCGACCATCCTCTTCGCAATGACTCTCGACCAACGCATCGACGCCGCCGCAGCCAAGGTCGAATCGAAAGTGATCGACTGCCGCCGCGACATCCACCAGCATCCGGAGCTCGGCAACCGCGAGACGCGCACGTCGAAGCTCGTTGCCGACAAGCTCCGCTCGCTCGGCATCGAGGTGCGTACGCCGATCGCGCACACCGGCGTCGTCGGTCTGCTGAAGGGCGGCAAGCCGGGACGCGTGGTCGCGCTGCGCGCCGACATGGACGCGCTTCCGGTGACCGAGCAGGTCGACGTGCCGTTCAAGTCGACCGTCCGCACGACGTACAACGGGCAGGAGGTCGGCGTGATGCACGCCTGCGGGCACGACGCGCACGTCGCGATCCTCCTCGGCGTGGCGGAAGTGCTCGCCGGCATGCGCGAGGAAATCCCCGGCACCGTCGTCTTCCTCTTCCAGCCCGCGGAAGAAGGGGCACCCGAAGGTGAGGAGGGCGGCGCGTACCTGATGGTAAAAGAGGGCGCGCTCGACAACCCGAAAGTCGACGCCGTCTTCGGCCTGCACGTCACGTCGCGCTACGCCGTCGGCGAGATCGCCTACAAGCCGTCGTCGATGATGGCCGCGGTCGACTCGTTCAAGATCAAGGTGCACGGCAAGCAGACGCATGGAGCCTATCCCTGGCTCGGCGTCGATCCGATCGTCATCGCCTCGCAGATCGTCCTCGGGCTGCAGACCATTCCAAGCCGGCAGGTCGACTCGTCGATCGCGCCGTCGATCGTCACGGTCGGCGCGATTCACGGCGGCGTGCGGAACAACATCATCCCCGACGAAGTAGAGATGATCGGCACGATCCGCTCGCTCGACGCGCACATGCGCGAGGAGATTCACGCGCGCATCAAACGCACTGCTGTAGACATCGCATCGAGCGGCGGCGGGAAAGCGGACGTGGAGATCACGACCGGCTATCCGATCACGTACAACGATCCGGCGCTGACCGAATCGATCGCGCCGACGTTGAAGCGCGTGTCGAACGGAAGCGCGCAGGTGGTGAACGCCGTCCTCGGCGCGGAAGACTTCTCGTTCTATCAGCAGAAAGTGCCGGGAGTTTTCTTCTGGGTCGGCACGCGTCCGAAAGACCAGACCGCGGAACAGGCGGCGTCGAATCACTCGCCGAAGTTCTTCGTCGACGAGTCGGGCCTGCTGCTCGGCGTGCGCGCGCTGGCGCACGTGGCGGTCGACTATCTGACGGCGAAGTAGCCATGCTGTTCTTACTCTTTGCCGCGACCCTCGCATCCGCGAACACACGCCTTCCCGACGCCGAGATCATTCGCGGCTTCGTCAATCTCGGCCGCGTCAATCAGCTCGCCTTCGCGCTGCAGTACCGGCAGATCCAGTACGGCAACCTCGACATCGGAACCTCGCGGCACGAGCGTGCGGTCGCGCTGCAGCTGCTCGACGACGAGCTCGTCGATCCGTGGGGAACGCCGTATCGGATCGAGATCGACGGCAAGGAGATCGGTGTGACCGGCGCGGGAGCCGATCGCAAATTTGAAACGCGCGACGACAACAGTCTCGGTCATGTGAAGAAGTACTCGATCGATGCGGACGTCGTGTGGGGCGGCGGCCAGATGCTGCAGGAGAACTACACGTGGCTCTTCCAGCAGGTCGGCGTCCCGCTCGGAGAGCATCCGAACATCTATGCGCCGCCGGTCTTCGTTCCGCTGCATCGCCGTCAGCCGAATCAGTTGCCCGCGTCGCCCGACACGGCTCGAATTTACGAACTGACGATGGAACATCCGCTCGTGTTCCCGCGCTTCGGTGACTTCAACGTGATGCGCGTGATGGCGACGCGTGCGTCAATGGAATTGCTCGCCGCTCGATTGGAAGCCTGGCGCGTGGCTCATGGCTCCTTGGCCGGACTCGCCGGTCCCGACGTGTTGCGCACTCTGCGAAGCGAGGCGTGGCCGTTCAACGACTGGCTGCTCGGCATCGACCAGTGGGGAAACCAGTTCCGACTCGCGATCGCCGAGGACGGCAAGGGCTACATGCTGTCGAGTCTGCAGGAGTCGGCACCTCAGTTCGATCAGGTCATCCGCGACGGCAAGTTCGAGCGATCGTTCGATACGAACGCCTACGAAGCGGAATTGAGCCGGCGTATGGAGGAGAAAGATCGTCAGGTCGCGACCGCTCCGACGCGCGCGCCCGACGGTTCGATGGCGTGGAGAATCGGCGGCGACGTCACGACTCCTGTGGCGACGCACAAAGTCGATCCGAAGTATCCGGCCGAGGCGCTGAAACAGCAGGTGGGCGGCATCTGCATCGTGCAACTCGTGCTCGACGAAAAGGGGAACGTGGCTCATGCCGCGTCGCTGTCCGGCCCGAGCCCGGAGATCGAGCAGGCGGCCGTGGATGCGGCACGTCAATGGAAGTTCACACCGGCCACGCGCAACGGCGCTCCTGTTCGGGTGTTCTACATGCTGACGCTGTCGTTCAGGCCTTCGGCGCCATCTGCTGCACCCGCCCCCAGTAGTCGGCACCACTGAGCCACTGCCCGCCGTCGATGACGAAGTTCTCGCCGGTCACGTACGACGAGTAGTCCGACAGCAGATACGACGCGGCGTTCGCGATCTCCTCGAGCTGCGCGAAACGGCGTAGCGGGATGGTGCGGCGGATCCCCTCCTCGATCATCGGATCGGGGAAGAGTCGCTTCGACGCGCCCTCGGTGTGCACCGGCCCGGGCGCCATCGCGTTGACCCGGATCTTGTGCCGCGCCCACTCCACCGCCAGTGTCCGCGTCATCGCCAGCACGCCCGCCTTCGCGCTTGCCGAGTGCACCACGCCCGGCGCGCCGGTCCAGGCGTAGTTCGCGATGATGTTGAGGATCACGCCGCCGCCCTTGGCGATCATCCGCTTGCCGACCGCGCTCGAGCAGTAGAACGTCCCGTTCAGCACGATGCCGATCACCGAGTTCCAGCCGTTCACCGTCAACTGATCCGCCGCGGCGATGAAGTTGCCCGCCGCGTTGTTCACGAGGAAGTCGATGCGCCCATGCTCCGCCTCGACCTTCGCCGCCATCTCCTCCACCGCCGCCGCGTCGCGCACGTCGAGCACGTGATACGACGCGTTCGCCCCCAGCTCCGCCACCGCCGCCTTCAGGTTCTCTTCCTTGCGGCTGGCGATGACGACGCGCGCACTGAGACGGATCAGCTCTTTCGCGATGCCGAAGCCGATGCCGGTTGCGCCGCCCGTGACGATGCCGGTGCGGCCGGAGAAGGTGTTTTCAGGAAGCATGTTCAGACCTCTTTCATCAGGCGAAGACCGGCGCGCGTGAAGCGATAGAAATCAGCGTCCCAGGTAATCAGCGGACGTCGCAATCGATACACGCCTGCGCGACCAGGCAATCCGGGGTGTCCTTAGCTAGTCTGCCGACGAGAAGATCGCGACGAAGATTGCCGGCACGAGCCCAGTAGCCGTCGTAGAGCTGCAGGAGCGGAATCGACAGTATCCGCTCGGCATCATCGTCGGTGAGATCGGGATCGCTGAGTCCCTCGGTCACAACGATAGGCGGAAGAACCGCCTCACCGCTGGCCAGGGCGCGAGCCACGAGGATCGTGTCGATTGCCAGCTCGCCGGCGAGAAAGCGTTTCAGCGAGCTCGTGTCGATGGCGATCATTCGAGATACCGCGTCTCCCACCAGCCCAACGCGAACTTGACCTCGCCGCGTCTGGCCGCAAGTCTCTCGTACACGCCTTCAGCACGTGCACGATCGACGTCACACTGAACGCGCCGGCGCAGCTCAGCCTTCTGCTCCGGCGCGATCTGCATCGCCTTC
>Ga0193696_1000688_pt1 | contig 11203 bp, 14 predicted proteins | sample L3m1metaG_FD_145074 | JGI IMG/M metagenome (GOLD analysis project Ga0193696, IMG submission 145074) | Soil microbial communities from a riparian zone of the East river system, Colorado, United States - L3m1 | ecosystem: Environmental > Terrestrial > Soil > Riparian zone | place: USA: East River... | reverse complement strand
AAGCTCCTGGTCCCAGATCCCGCCCTCCGACAGCTTGTTGTCGGCGATACGATACGCCCGGGCCTGGTCCGGGGTCAGCGCGTCGTTGACGATGACCGGCACCGCGGCCATCCCCAACCGCACGGCTGCGTCCAGGCGGCCGTGGCCGGCGATGATTTCACCGGACTCCCGGATCAGGATCGGCATCACGAAGCCGAACCGCTCGATCGAGCGGGCCAGGTCGTCAACCTGCGCCTCCGGGTGAATCTTGGCGTTACCCTTGAACCGCTTTAGTTTGGCTATCGGCCAATATTCATAACGACCGGCAGCGGGCGGCGCCGCCGGCATGGGGGATTTTGCCATGAGGTCAGTATTCCCTATTCCTGCGGTTTTTCTTCGTCCGCGCTCAGCGTTTCCGGCTTCTGGACTACGCCTGGCTCGGGCTGCGGTTTCCGCGTATCGACGCCGATGCGGCGGCGGCGCGCTTCGATCAGATCGCGCATGTTTATGACGTTGGCACCCGTCAAACGGCTGGTGTCTTCTTCTTCATCCGGCATGGATCGCCTCCTCGGCATAAAGCACCGACTGCGGTCCTTCGACCGCGCGGTACGTGTTCATCAAGCGGCCGTGGCCCCTGATGACGATTTCGACACGCCCTGCTTTCTCGAGCGCCCGCAGGGCAAAATAAACGCTCTGGCGCGGCAACCGGCTGAAGAACGGATGGCCTCGCGCTTCGAGCGATCGCACAATATCCCTGGTCGTGAAGGTCCGCTCGGTGCCGTAATCCACAAGCTGGGCGGCGACGGCCCGCAGCAACCCGTTCGGCTTGCGCCCGGGCATCGGCGCCGCGGCGGCCCGGTCGGACTCCTCCACGATTTGCGCCATGACTCCGCGCAAAAACGTGTCCTTAGATAGCGCCACGAGGGTAAGGCATTTCGCCTCAAACACAGGAAATGTGCCGTCCACGAGGGCGCGCATCAAACCGAGATAGGCCGGTTCTTCGGCGAGTAGCTTAATCATCGCCATCGCCGCCTGGTCGCGGCCGACCTTCTCCACCAGGTGCCCGTTCAGCATGTGACGCCGGCGGAGACCCCGTTGGCGCTGACGCTCTGCAACGCCGCGATTCGACGACGCAATTCATCCGGTGCATCGCACGGATCTTCCTGCGCGTCCAGCCAACGGGCGAATGACTCCAGCGAATGAATGGCGGCCTTGCGCTCCAATTCAGAGATCTGTGCTTGGTCCATGTGAACGCCCTCCCAATTAAAAAACCGTCGATGCAGTTACCGATACATCTGGGACAAAAGTAACACCTGGAGGAATTTCCATTTCATCCAAACCTGCCACAATTCCCAACAATGAAGGATCTAGCGAATAGTTCAAATGGCGCTACAGATTCCGACTCGATCGAACTCAGAATTCCGATCCCGAAAGATCTGATGCGCCGGCTCAAAAGCGAAGCCGCGTTGCAATCGCTTCCTCTCTATCAATACGTCAACCGAATCCTCGCCGCCGTGAAGACCAAACCGCCGGCCGGTTCCGTTAAACCATCAACCCCAACCCGTTCTTAAGGAGAAACGCCTCACCATGGCCCGCACCCAAACGAGCACTCCCCCGCCGCCCCTTCCTCCACCGGCCGCTCCCATTGCCGACCAGCAAACGGCGCGCCCGATCGAATTGAAACTGATCGCGGAATCCCCCACCAATCCGCGCAAGACCTATGACGAGGTCAAACTGCAGGAGCTCGCCAACTCCATCCGTGAAACCACGCTGATCAGTCCGATTATCGTTCGGCCCTGGCCCAGCAGCCGGCGGAACCAAAAGAACGTCCTGTATGAGTGCGTGGTCGGATCCCGCCGCCTCCGGGCCCACCACCTGTTAAAGGCTCCCGCCATCTCCGCCCGCATCGTCGCTCTGAATGACGCCCAAGTGATCGAGATGCAGCTGATCGAGAACGCCCAACGTTCCGACGTCCACCCGCTCGAGGAGGCGGTCACCTACGAGAAACTACTGAAGTTCGACGGCTATGAAGTCGAAACCCTGGCCCAAAAGACCGGGCGAACCGAAAAATACGTCCACCAGCGCCTTAACTTCATGAAACTGGACAAGAAAGTCGCGGACTTGTTTTATGCCGACCGGATCAATATAGGCCACGCGACCGTGCTAGCCCACCTGCCGAAGGTCATCCAGAACGACCTGGTCGCCAATCACCTCGAGCGAACCTTCTGGAACCGGCAGACGGGGAAGGAAGAGAAGTCGCTCGTTAGCGCCGCGCAACTCGCCGATGTCGTGCGGAGCGAGTACATGCTGCAACTGTCGGCGGCGCCGTGGAAGTTGAAGGATGCCAATCTCGTCCCGCGCGCGGGAGCGTGCACGGCTTGCTCCAAGCGGACCGGCGCATCGCCCGGCCTTTTTGAAGAGATCGAACTGGGCAAGTCGGACCGTTGCCTGGACCGCACCTGTTACGAAACGAAAGCGGCCGCTCACCTGCAGGCCGCGGTCGAGAGCGCCGATGCGACCGGCACACCTCTGGTCCAGATCAGCCGCCATTCGAACGTCCCCACCCATCCGGAGGCGACTTATGTCGTTAGCGCTGGCAACTATGCCGAAGTGCCGAAGGCGAAATCCTGCCAGCATGCCGAGCAGGCCATTTTCGCCGACGGAACCGTGGGGAAGGCCACGCGGATCTGCCGGGCCGTCCTGCCGAAGAGTGAGCGGTGCGCGGAGTGTATGTTCTGGGTGTCTCCGGAGGCCGCCGGCAAGTCGGGCGATGTGTGGGCGGACCGGGCCAAAGCGCTGCCGGCCAAGATCGCCTATCACCAACGCCGCGAAATTCTCCGCGCCGTCTTGCGGGAAGTGCCAGACGGCGGTGACTGTTTCCCCCACGGCGCGCTCCAACTGATCGCCAGATCGATGGTGCCCCAAGGGAACTATGACGCCCTCGAGTGCCTGCGCCTGGAATACATCGACCTCGAAACGGTCAAAGGGAACAGTGGCGCCCGAGAGCTACTGCAGAAGCATATCGGCGCCGAACCGAAAACGCCGGCGGCCGATGACCTGGGCCGGATCACCGTCGCCCTCGCCATGGCCGATCACGTGTCCGAGTTTTGCGAAGCGGACAGCCTGCCTACCCTCCAGGCGCTGGCGAAACACTACGGCGTCGACGGCGCCGAGATCGCTACCAACATAGCGACCAAGATGCAAATGGACTTCGACCGGCGCCGGGACGCGGCCAAAGCTAAAGCGAAAAGAAAGGCGGGCCGGGAGCGCCGGCGCCATCAATCCGAACCGGAAGCGATCGCTGCTGGCAGCCCGGAACAGACGACCCGGAAGCAGAATTCCGGTTTAGGAACGGGGCGCTAATACGGCATAGGAAGGCCGGACGCTAATTTAAAAGAGAAGTGGCGGCTTCTCCCCGCCTCCCCAATCCGGTGGTGTTACCCGTCCGCCGGCCAACTCACTGGTGCTTACCGGCATCAGACACTCCGAGGTCCCAATGATTACCAGCGTCTCGTTTGATCAATTCGTGCGCCTCGCCCAATCCCTGGCGGCCGTGCGGGCGGCCGTCCGGAAACTCCACGACGGCCGCCGACAAGCCAACCCGGCCCTGCTCGATGTACTGCGGTTCGCCGATATGCAGCACACCGCCTCCGGCGCCCGCGCCTGCCTGACGGTCGCCAAAGCGGAGGTCGACCTGCTCACCGGCCTGGCAGCGATCGTAGAGGCAGGCCTGCCACCAGAATCCAAAGCGGCTCTCCGCGCCCGGCTCCTGGACGTGCTGCGTGAGGATATGGGCGATCTGCGCGTCTACTCGGACCGGGAACTCGGTTCGATGATTCGGGCTCTGCTCACGGTTCACGAAACCGGCCAACTCGATACCCTCGACCGTATGGCGAATCAAGTCGCTAACGATATAGCCACGACCGTGGCTGGAAGGTAGCTCGAGTATGCACCTGTTGAAACCCCTGACCGTCGAGCGCGGCCAGGTCCAAAAGATAGACCTCACCAACACCGAGGACGGTGTAACGGTTGTACTCCTGATTCAGGCTTTATGCACGTCGGCACAAGCCGATGTCGTCGGCCTTGGCTGGCTTTTTGACGAACACGGCAACCTGAACCCGTTCGCGGGTACGGTTTCAGCGGACGGGGAACTATCCGGTCCCGAGGTCACCTTTCTGACCCGCGCCGGCGATCGGGATATGAGCTTCAAGGCGGCCAAGGTCGCCCACTTCAAGGTGACGAAGGAAAAAGACGACACGTTGATGTCGATGCGCGTCCACCTTCCCAAAACGGACGATGACGGCGTGATCGAGGTGATGCGGAAACTTATCCGGATCAAAAAAGCCGACATCGATGTCACCGTCACCGATGCCCAAGGGTCGCTGTTCGATGGCAACGATGGGACGCCCGCCGAACCGTCCAAGTTGACGTCGCTCGACTTCCACTCCGAGGTCGGCCGCAAAGGCGAACTGCGCGCTTCCATCCAGCTACACCACGAACAGTCGATCGGCCGTTGGTATTACGGCTGGAAGCTGAAATGGACCGGGCCAAACGCGCCACCGGACAGCGCGATGATTGTCGACGTGAACGGGAACTCCTGGGCCACCGAACGCGACCTGGCGATCGAAACCGCCGGCCGGATGTTGACCGTGATCCTCAAGGATCAAACTTCCGGATACAGCGCCCCGATGCTCCAGGCGTCCGCGCTGCTGATGGACTGGCTCCTGAGCTATGCACCCGGGTTGCGGAAAGATCCCGAAGGACGGCCGGCAAACGCCAACGGCCAGGCGCCGGTCATAACCATGCCACCGCCGGCAGTCTCGCCGACTATCCCTCCACCGCCGGAGGAAGAACTCGCCACCGGAGTCCCGCCAACGAAACGTGGCGCCGGGCGCCGCGGACCGAAGAACCGGGAGCAAGTCCACTGATCCTCAAGAAACAGATTCCCAGGACCGTCGGGCCGGCGGAAATCCGGTCGGCGGTCCTTCCTGGCGACGATTGGCTGTACTGCGAGTTGACGGTGCCGCTGCTGACGCCGAGTAAGAAGAACTTGATGCGGCCGTCGAGCGCGGGCGGCAAGACCCTTCTCGTGTACAAGGCGAACTGCAAGGCTCAAATCGCGGCCGTCGTCTCTATTCTTGAGTTGCAGTGGTCGCTGAGCCACCCCGTCGAGCACCCAACGATCATCTGGTCCCTTCACATGGCGGACGCCCAAGATCGCGACGGCGTCATCACAACGCTGCTCGATGCCCTCGTCAAAGCCAAAGTGTTGAGAGACGACGCCGTGCGAGTAAACAACGGTCCCTGGCTGGTCGAGAAAGCGAGAGAACTTCGACAAGGGCAAACACCCGAGCATCGAATCACGTTGCTATGGCCAAAGAACCGGACTGCATAGACTGCGGAAACCCCCATCCGCCCCTTGTGACCTGTTCAGAAGGGTGGCGGATTTTTGTCCAGGATTTGATCCGGCGAATCGGACGAGTCGACAGATGCCCCTTACCGTGCAATGAGACGATCTACTGGATCCGGCACTCCGCAACGGGCGCGATGGCTCCGTATACGAGTGACGGCAAAGTCCACCTCGGCCGGTGTCGCGGAAAGTTTTCCACAAGCAAATAACCGGGTGCTCGTGGCAAATTAGATGAATGCCACGCGGAGAAAATGGGGAGGGCCAGTTCGGCTCGGCTGAACTCGGCCGGGCGTTTCGGGTGACGAGCCGGCAACTTCAGTATTGGGCAGAGACCGACCTTGTCCGGCCGGAAATCGTCGGCCACGACCGCGTCTATTCCTCCTCCCAGGCGGCCGTCGTTGGTATGATTGCCCTGTTCGCCCGGAAGGCGGTGACCACACCACGCCTGCGCCAGGCGCTCCGCGGGTCGGTCCATTCGACCGGAAAACGGCTACAGGAGGTCATACGCGGTAAAGCCGCGCCCGTGGCAATCCTGACGGCTGACAACCGCATCAAACTCTGCTCCGGACAGCGTGCACTCACCGCCCAGGTGCTGGCCACCGCCGGCGCGATCGTGGCCGTCGACCTGGACGAGATCCGAAACACGCTACATCGGGATTCGGTCAAAGGCGCCCCCGAAACGCGCTGAGGGCCGAATCCGGGCAAAATTCCCCGCGTCGGCTGCGGGCTGACCACTACAGCTTTCCAACCATCCTGCCGATAGATCAGGTAGGATGCGAAATCTAGAAAGCAACATTCACCTCGGCGCGGATGGACAACCGCTGAATTTCTACTTTAATAAAAGGCGCCGGGAAGGGCGCAATTTAGATGAACTTATCGGTCTGGTCAAGGGAATACTCGCCGACGGATTAGTCTCTAAAACGGAATGTGAAGTACTGGCCAACTGGTGTACCGCCCACGGCGATGAGGCGGGGACGTGGCCGATTGGTCCAATCGTCGGCCTCCTGTCTCATATCTACGACGATGGGATCGTTACGCCGCAGGAGCTCGAGAACCTTCGGTTCCTGCTGACCGAACTAGTAGGCCAGGTGAGCGAAGCGGGCACTCCATCGACCGCACTGCCGCTGTCTAAACCCGCGCCCCAGGTCATCTTCTATCAGAAAGTTTTCGTTTTCACCGGCAAGTTCGCAAGCGGGACTCGAAACGACTGCTTCAAGCAAACGATGCTAAGGGGCGGGATCTGCGAGAACACCATCACGCGCCGCGTGGATTATTTAGTGATCGGATCGATGGGATCGCGCGATTGGATTCATTCGCCGTGGGGAAGAAAGATCGAGCTCGCTATGGAGCTCCAAAAGTCGAAGCATATCTCAATCATCAGTGAGGAAACGTTTTGCCAGGCTCTGCTCTAGCCAGGCATTACACCATTCCAAGGAACATTCACATGGAAATTGCTGTTAACTCCACCGTTCAGATCGACTGTAAAAACAGCCTCTACAACGGACTTGTGGGCCCGGTCTGGGAGATCGAGACGAAAAGCCGGTATGCCATGGTCCTATTGCCCGAGGGGACGGAGAAACGAATCGAGGGGATCGCTAGCAACGTCATTCGCCTGCAAAGAACCAAATCGAAGGTACCGATGCCCACGGGTGACCCGCAATGGTTTCCGTTAGAGTGGCTGGGCGTGATCGATCGCGCGCCAGTTGAAGATACCCCCGATGTCAAAGCGCCGACACCAAAGAAGAGGCGATCCCGCGCGCAGACGAAGCGAAAGAGCCCGAGACGAACAGGAAAATGACATGGCCGACGCCGAATCTGCATCAAACGGCTGCAGATAAGTCGGTAAAGTGAATCTTTAACAAAGCTAGTGCATGTCCGAGCTTGCGCTGGGCGGCAAATGGCTCAGGACGCGTCCAAACGGCCCGGAAGGGTAAACGACGCCATCGGACCGCCGAAAAACGCCCTGAGGGCCGAATCCGGGCAAAATTCCGCACGTGCAGCGCCGCCAGCCGCTGGAAAATTTCGGATTTCGAACCTTCGAAGCCGGATCGGCGCACCGGAAACCTCAAAATCAGTTGGGAGGAAATGTCTCGCAGGCACACCCAGAAATGCTGCGGGTGAATGCATACTCCCGCAGAAAAATGAGATGGAACGAGAGCTCCTCCCTGAACATTCCCGAGTACGGGACGAGTAGACGCTTCGTCGCCAGGAGCGTAATGGCCTGCCGCACCACCGCCTCACTGCAACCTGTTGCAAGAGCAAGGTCTTCCTGGTCTACTTCGCAATAAAATTCGGGATCCGCGCAGGCGCGCGACGCCAACTCGATGATCACACGCAACTCCTCCTCGTTGAGGGAACGAGAGACAGCGCGCACCGCCAGCAGCGCATCAATCTGGCGAAGTTGGAGCATTTTGGGAAAGTCATAGCACTTTAGCATCCAAATGCTGGTTTTTTTAAGGTTTTTCGCGCACCGACTTCATTTAAAGCCGGATTTCGCCCGTTTCAGCTTATCGAGCAGATCTGCCGCGAATTCACGACCTTCCGCCGGATCGGTGTCTGGGGCGGGGAATTCGAGCCCGCCCTGGATTAACGGCTCGGGCGGCGCCGGCGGCGGCTCTTCGGGCCGAGACACCACGCGCAGTTGCGCCGCTTCTCGCTTTGCCGCCCGCTGGCGCGCCGGACTCCACTCGATTCCGTGAATTCTTTGAAGCGCCACCGTCAAAAACCAGCCGTAGCTATAACCGACCTCGAGCCGGTCGGTTTGGATATCAACCAGCACTTGATGCAAACGGGGCCACGGAGAAATCGCCAGAAACTGGGCCACGATCCTATCGTCCGGTGGGGGACGGTCTTTTTCTCGCGACAACTTCATCGCCAGACCGTACATCCAACGACCCGCCAAATCCATCTGCTGGCGGGAAAATTGTTTTGGATTCGCTTTCGCCACGGCGTCGATCGGGTTTTCTTCTCCTCGATCTTTGAAGGCATCCCCAAGCCGGACCGAACTATCGAAAAGGGCGTCTTGGGCCGGATTTTCCACAGGAGTAATCCCGCGCGCACGCGATCGATCGAATACTTCTCTATTAGTAGATACTTCTAATCGATCGAAAAGCACGTTTTGGGCCAAAGTGCCAGATTGAGCAGAATCAATGTCTTGCGTGGGGGGGGGTGTACCGACAGTCGGTACACCCCCTGTACCGATCATCGGTACACCCCCCCCCACGGGTGTACCGACAGTCGGTACACCCCCTGTACCGATCATCGGTACACCCGAAGACGAGGCGAAAACGTTTGTTCGGAGGACGCTGACCTGAAAAGCGGTCGCCTTCGTGGAGGTCCCGCGACGCATGACCACCAGGCAACGACGGGTGAGCCCGTCAACGGCCAACTGCACGGAAGAAACAGCAAGGCCCGTCGATTTCGCCAGATTTCGCAGGCTCACGACACAGCAGTACTCCGGATCCGAGATTGCCCTTATACTCAAATTCAGCAGTACCCGCAACTCGGCTTCGGTGCAGGATGCAGCCACCGAGTCGATAGCCGAAAGGGCCGCAATTTGGCCGATATGTGGGTTCCGATAACATATATTACAGGGGCCATTTTTCGGCTCTTCGGGCGTGTTTTTGTTAGCGCGCGGCGTCTCCGCGGAACGGGTCATGCGAACTCCTAAGTTGTACCCATGGCATGGGCTTAGAGACCATCGGGGGGGCCACGGAACCTAAAAAGTAACACAACGGCGCACCCGACCAATGGCTCTGAAAAGTCATATTAGCAGGTTCGTTGTAATCGTTTCGACAAGTTGTGCGATGATGATCCGTGACCTATGCCATGGGTACCCCCCGCTGACGGCCGAGAGCCGGAGCAACTCTCGCTTTTCGAAACAGGGCCCGATATGGGCAGATTGTCCAAGGCCGTCGACCGCATCACCGCGGGCCGCCGGGCCAAGGCGACCATTCGCGCTTACGATAGCGACTGGCGACACTTCAACGCATGGTGCAATTCCGCCGGGAAGGAGCCGCTGCCGGCGAAAGCGGCCACCGTCGCGCTCTATTTGGCGGATGTGCTGGAAACGATGCGCGTCGGCACGGCCGAGCGCCGTGTCGCGGCGATCCGGCACAAACATCTGGAGCAGCAGTTAACGACACCGACCGATGACCGCCAGGTATCAGCCCTGCTGATCGGCGCCCGCCGGGAGCAGGGAACCCGTGTGGCCGGGAAAGACGCCATCACTCCGGAGCAACTCCGAGCGATGATCTCCAAACAGCCAAACACCGATATCGGCGTCCGCAACAAGGCCATTCTGCTGTTCGGTTTCGCGTCCGCAATGCGCCGGTCAGAGCTCGCGGCGCTGGACGTGGACGATCTCGACATCTTGACCAAAGGCGTGCGGGTTCAAATCGGGAGGAGCAAGACTGATCAGGAAGGCAAAGGGCGGATAATCGGCGTATTCCGGAGCGCCAAGGCGCGCTCGTGTCCGGTGGCGGCGCTGGAGAAGTGGATTGCCATCAGAGGGCACAAAAATGGGCCACTCTTCATAAACCTGAGCGCCAACGCCACCAAAACCAAGGCTCGAAAGCGCCTCGGCGACCGCAGCATCTGGAAGGTAGTCAAGGACGCGGCGGAATCGATCGGCCTGGATGCCAGCCGCTACGCGCCGCACTCGCTCCGCTCCGGGTGCATCACGGCCGCCATCGAAGGCGGCACGGCCGAGAGCATCATCATGAAGCTGAGCGGCCACAAAAGCCTGGCGAGCGTGGCACGGTACGTCCGTCCCGCTACGATTTGGAAGCACAACCCGCTCCTGAAGGCACTCGGGTAATGGCGTATCGGACCGGCGGTCCGGGCGCCGCCAGGCGCGGGCCAGAAAGCGCGGGCCAGGCGCGAGAAGAGTGCTGGGCTGGATACAGCCAGGCCCAAGATTTCCAGCAGTATTCGAGGAGTCTGTGCTTAAATGGAAATGTTGTTGAGGGCGTCGTTCGGCGGAGAATCAGGGTCCTAAGCCCCCTCCCAACCGATGGCAAGCGACGCCCACAACATACCCCGGAGCGCCCAGCGTTACCGAATTCCTGGCGCAATTCCGCCACCCAAGCCGGAGCAAAATGCCAGGACTGAGCTTCAAGCCCCGTTTTGAGCGGCCGATCCACGTTGGAACCAAGCGCCACACCATCCGCGGCAACCGAAAACGGCCGTTCCGCGAAGGCGATGCGTTGTTTCTCTGGGTCTCGATGCGGACCAAAGGCCGCCGGTTCATCGGCTACACGATAGCCCGGAGCGTTGAGGACGTCGCGATCGACCTGGACGTGGTGCCGGGCCGCCTGGCGATCACCATCGACGGACAACGCCTGAGCTGGGACGAAGCGAACCGTCTCGCCGTGGCCGACGGATTCAGGCATCTCCGCGAAATGCACGACTTCTGGATGGAGAACAACGCCCTGCCGTTCGAGGGGCAGATCGTGCATTGGTTTTACCCGCTGCGGGAGCGGCCGGCGACCCTCAAATCACGTCGAAAAAAGGGAAGCATCGCCCGTAAAACGTTGAATCCAGGATAATCCAGACAGTCTGGACTTTCGCGGCATATGTCCAGATCACCGCCTGAACTTAAGGGCGCGGCAGCGGTAGTCATCGACGTCGTAGGGAACGTCTACAAGGCTGCACATTTCCTTGATACGCGACCAGGCGCGGTCGCCAATGTAATCCACAATGGTCCTCGTACCGTCCTTCGGGGCGTCGATGGGCGTGGCCAAAAGGCAATTGGTGGTGGCAATTGTAATCAAGCGGTGATTACAGCGGTAGGTCAGAAGGCTGGTCACCGCG
>Ga0193696_1000686_pt1 | contig 11215 bp, 6 predicted proteins | sample L3m1metaG_FD_145074 | JGI IMG/M metagenome (GOLD analysis project Ga0193696, IMG submission 145074) | Soil microbial communities from a riparian zone of the East river system, Colorado, United States - L3m1 | ecosystem: Environmental > Terrestrial > Soil > Riparian zone | place: USA: East River... | reverse complement strand
AGCTCGTGTATGTGGCCGCGACGCGGGCGCGCGGCGCGTGGATCGGCACGGCCGTCGGGATTGGCATGTTCCTGCTGGTTCGGCGCCCGTCGCCGTCGCCGAAGGTAGCGGTGGCGCTGCTTCCCATCGGCGCGCTGTTGTTGTTCGCGGTCGTCTTCCCCGGGCGGTGGATGCCGCGCGATTCGCTCGACGCCAAGCGCTTCGCTCCCGGCGCCACCGTGGTGCGCGACGCGGTCGATCTGCAGTCGCCCGTTGTCCGGACGCGGACCGGGCTGTGGCGGCGCACGGTGACGATGTGGGGGGAGCATCCGATCGCGGGCGTCGGTCCCGGCAACTTCGCCGTGCTGTTTCCGTTGCACGCCGAGCCGGGCGCGGCGGCGGACGGCGTCATGTCGGCGACGATGGTGCCGCGCCGGCCACACCACGATGTCCTGGAACGGCTGGCCGAGACGGGCGTGTTGGGCGCGCTCGCGCTCGTGGCGCTGTTCGCGGCGGCGTTGCGCGCCGGGTGGCGCTGGCGCCGTGCGCCGGGCGCCGGCGGATCCGTCGACACCGCGGCAGCGGCGGCGGGGACGGTGGCGGCGGTGCTCGGTTGTGGGCTGACGGGGTTTCCGCTGGCGATGCCGGCGACGGCCCTGCTCACGGCGGTGGCGCTCGGCGTGCTCGCGGGACTGAAGCCGCCGGGCGAAGGTGAGGCAGAGGCGGCCGAGGCCGGCGCGTCGCGCGGCCCGCTGGCGTTCGCCGCCGCTGCGTTCGCGGCCGTGGCGCTGACCGGGGGCGCGGCGGTGCTGGCGACGCGCGCGCTGGCGGCGTCGTACCTGTTCGGCCGCGCCGAGGCGGCGCTGTCCCGGCCGGACGGCTGGGCGGATGCGCTGCCGTTGCTGTCGCGCGCCGAGCGCTGGGCGACGACGGCCGACCGGTTTCCCATCGCGCTGCGTACGGCGCAGGCAGCGCTGCGCCAGCCGGAGGTGCCCTTTCGCCCGGAGCGCGGCGCCGAGGCGCTGCGCGCCGCGGATCGCGCGCTGGCGATCGAGCCGCATTCGCCGCACGCGTGGGCCGAACGGGCGGCGGCGCAGCTGGCGACGTCTCCGCGCAACTTCGACGGGGCCGTCGCCGACGCGCAGCACGCGCTGCGCCTGTTCGCGGATCACCCGGGCGCGCGACGAACGTTGGTCATGGTGGAGGCGTTCCGGAAGGTGCACAGGCGGGAGAGGGCGATGCCCGACCACTTGCTGGGGGAGCCCTGAGGTGCCCGAGCCGCGCGTCGCTATCGTCCACGACTGGATCGTGTCGATGCGCGGCGCCGAGCGCGTGCTGGAATCGCTGTGCCGCATCTATCCGCGCGCGCACATCTTCACGCTGCGCTTCGACCGGCGGAACCTGTCGCCGGACATCCTGTCGCACCCGGTGACGCCGTCGTTCGTCGACACGCTGGCGCGCGCGCTGCCGCTCGGCCGCGCCGGGTTCCGCATGTTGCTGCCGCTGTTCCCGCGCGCCATCGAATCGTTTCGCCTCGACGGCTACGACCTGGTCATCTCCAGCAGCCATTCGGTCGCCAAGGGGGCGCGCGCGGCGCCCGGCGCGCTGCACGTCTCGTACGTGCACTCGCCGATGAGGTACGTCTGGGAGGCGGAGGGCGAATACACGGCGCACGCGCCGGGCGGCGCGCTGGGCCGCGCGGCGTTCGCGGCGGTCGCGACGTACCTGCGCCGCTGGGACGTCGCGACGACGTCGCGCGCGGCCGCGCTCGTCGCCAACAGCGGCTACACGCAGCAGCGCATCCGCCGCTACTACGGCCGCGACGCGACGATCATCGAGCCGCCCGTCGACGCGGCCCGCTTCGCCCGCATCCCCGATCCGCCGGCCGCGGCGAACGGCGCCGAGCCGCTGTACCTGTGCGTGTCGGCGCTGGTGCCGTACAAGCGCGTCGAGCTGGCGGTGCGCGCGTTCGCCGGGCGGCGCGGCCGGCTGGTCGTCGTCGGCGAGGGTTCCGATCGCGACCGGCTCGCGCGCATGGCCGGTCCCAACGTCGAGCTGCGCGGTCGCGTCGACGACGCCGAGCTGGAGGCGCTCTACGGCCTGTGCCACGCGGTCATCCATCCAGCGCTCGACGACTTCGGCATCGTCCCCGTCGAGGCGATGGCCGCCGGCCGCCCGGTGGTGGCGTTCGCGGAGGGCGGCGCCGCCGACACCATCCGTGACGGCGAAGGCGGCGTCGTGTTCAGCGAGCCGTCCCCCGCCGCCGTCGCTGCCGGCGCGCCTGCGCACGCTGGCGCGGCGCTTCGATCGCGACGCGTTCGAACGGCGCTTCGCCGACTTCGTCGACGCGTGCCGTCGCGGCGAGGCCGCATGAGCGTCGTGCGCGAGCCCGGTCGCGCCGTGCTGAACATGGCGGCGAAGGGCGCGTCGTTCGCCGTCGAGAAGGGGGCGCAGCTCGTGCTGGTGCTGGCGGCGGCGCCCGTGCTCGGCGTGGCCGCCTTCGGCCGCTTCTCGTTCGCCGCCAGCCTCGGTGCGCTGCTGGCGTTCGCGACCGATCTGGGCCTGACGACGTGGACGACGCGCGCCCTGGCCGTCGATCCTATGCGGGACCCTGGCAGGGTCCCGCGGCCCCCCGCGATGGGCTCCGACGGGCAAAGCCCGTCTGCGCCCGACGCGTTCGCCGCACAAGCGCCCGCGGTGCTGGGCACCGGCTTGCGCCTGCGCTTGCTGGCCACGGTGCCGGTGGTGCTGGCGCTGGTGGGCGTGGCGCTGGCGGTGTCGGCGCCCGATCTGCGCTGGGCGGTGCTGGCGCTCGGCGCCGCCGCGCTGGCGCGCGCCTTCCTGGACCACGCGCGCGCCGTGTTCCGGGCGCACGAGCGGCTCGCCGACGAAGGCAAGGTCAACGCCGCGACGGCGGTGGCCGGCACCCTGTGTGGGCTCACGGCGATGGCTGCCGGCGGCGGTGGCCTGCGCGCGCTCGCCGTCGGCGTCATGGCCGGCACGTTCGCGGGCGCGGCCTATGGCTTCGCGCTGCTGGGGAGCCGCTATGGTGGGTGGGCCGGCCCCGCCGATCGCGCGCTCGCGCGGCGCATGCTCCAGGAGGCAGCGCCGTTCTGGTTCGCGGGCATGTTCACGCTGGCGTACGCGCGCGGCGACGTCGTGCTGCTGCAGCTGCTGTCGTCTGACGCCGAAGTCGGCGCGTACCGCTCCGTCGGGCAGCTGGTCGACGTCGCCAAGCAGCTGCCCGCGCTGTTGATGCTGGCGCTGTTCCCGCAGCTCGCGCGCGCCGCCGCGCGGACCGCGTCGGAGCTGGTACCGCTGGAGAACTTCTTGCTCGGGCTGCTGCTGGCGGGCGGCCTGCTCGCCGGCGCCATCCTGGGCGCCGCTGCCAGCCCGATCGTCGGCGTGCTGTTCGGTGCCGACTTCGCGCGCGGCGTCCCCGCGCTGCGGCTGCTCGCGCCGGCGTTGCCGTTGCAGTTCGTCAACTGCGGCTTGCTGCACTTCTTCGTCGCGCGCGATCGCGGCGCCCTGAACGTCAGCTTCGCGGGCGCGATGGTGGTCGTCAACGTCGCCGCCAACCTGGTGCTCGACGGGCGCGCAGGCGCAGCGGGCGCGGCGGCCGCGACGCTGGTCACCGAGGCGGCGCTGTGCGCATGTTGCGTCTACGCTCTGCGCACCGTGCGCCGCGAGGCTGCCTGAAAAAGCCATGGTCGCACACCGCGCCCGCGGCGCGGAGCGACTAGCGCGCCCCGCGGCGACTGATGATCGCGGGGATCGTCCGCAAGATGATCGCGACGTCCAGTCCCAGGCTCCAGCGTTCGACGTACTCCAGGTCCAGCGCCATCCACTCGTCGAAGGTCAGATCGCTGCGCCCGCTGACCTGCCATAGACACGTGAGCCCCGGCCGCACCGACAGCCGGCGCCGGTGCCGCCCCGCCAGCGCGCGCGTCTCGTCGAGCGGCAACGGCCGCGGACCGACGATGCTCATCTGACCGGCCAGCACGTTGAACAGCTGTGGCAGCTCGTCCAGGCTCGTGCGGCGCAGGACGCGGCCGAACCGGGTCACGCGCGGATCGTTCGTCATCTTGAACACCGGCCCGTCCATCTCGTTCAGGGTCTGCAGGGCCGCGCGCTCCTGCTCGGCGCCGACGCGCATGCTGCGGAACTTCAGCATCGTGAACGGCTGCCCGTACAGCCCGCCGCGCCGCTGCACGTACACGACCGGGCGCCCGACGAACAGCGCGACCAGCACCGCGACGACCAGCATGACCGGCAGCAGCACCACGATCCCCACGGCGGCCAGCACGCGATCGACCAGCGCCTTCGCCGCCAGCGCGCGCGCCTGCACGTTGCCGGGCTGGTACACGAGGTAGTGCCTGTCGCCGACGACCTCGATGTCGGGCACCGGCAGCGGCGCCGACGGGTGCAACGTCGGCAGCGTCGGCAACGTCGTGGCGACGGGCAGGAACACCGGCACGCCGGCCTGGGCGCACGCTTCGACATAAGCGACGGTCTGCGCCTGCTCGAAGTTACCGACCAGCATGACCTCGTCGATTGCGCCGGCGCGGAAGCGCGCATCGAGCGCCGCCGGATCGTCGCCGTCCCAGCGTTCCACCGGCCGCCCGCGCAGCCGCTCGAACGCCGACGTCAGCTCCGGCGACGCATCGCCGATCAGCAACACGCGCGACTGCCCGCGCCGCCGCGCCACCCAGCGCGCCTGCGACGCCTTGGCGACGAGCAGCAGCGCCGTCGACTCCAGCAGGAACACGGTGATCAGCGACCGGTTCAGCGACACCTGCGCAAACGTCAGGATGAGGCCGATCGCCGCCACGCCCCACGCCTGCGTCAGGATCACGCGCCGGACGATCTCCAGGCGATTGCCGGTCAGCGTCGCCAGCCGGTGGATGCCCAGCCATCCGGCGGCGACGATCCACGTCGGCAGAAAGATCAGCAGCAGGTGCGCGTATTCGCCGGTCGCGACCTGGGGTTTGAGCCCGGGCAGCAGCTTCACGATCCCGGCGTGCGTCCAGCCCGCCAGCAGCAGCGCCGCGACGAACAGCAGGATGTCCTGCAACAGGATCGTGTGCTCCAGCGATCGTTCGCGCGTCATGAGGACAACGGCGCCGGGTGGGGTCGCTGTTCGCCGCCCAGCCCCGTCAGCATGCCGCCCAGCAACCAAAGCAGAGCGTACGTCGGCGTGAATTCCAAGAAATAGTCGACGAAACCGTGCACGAGGTACGCGACCAGTGCCGCGCATGCGCCCGCAGCCAGCAGCCCAGCCGGCGTGGCGGCGCCGTGAACACGCAGCGCGCGGCGGCCGGCGCGCCAGAACCACACGATGGTGAGCAGCAGGGCGGCGATGCCGGCCATGCCCAGGCTGGCCAATGTCTCGAGGTACAGATTGTTCGCGTGCAGGCGGGTGTCGGGGTTCGCGAGCCCGATGTAGCTGCCGTAAGCGCGCCGGAAGTTGTCGGGGCCGAGCCCGGTCAGCGGGTGGTCTCGCCACGCGCGCACCGCGGCCCGCCACAACAGGGCGCGCGGCGCGGCGCTCTGCGGCTCGGGAGCCGCCACCTCGGTCGCGGGGGCCGGGGGCGGCGGCGCCGCAGGCGCCACCGTCGGCAGCACGTCGACGACGGCCTGATAGCCGGCGTCACCCTGCTCGCTGAACCAGGTGATGCCTTCGTGGACCATCTGGAGCTGGACGCGGTAGCGGCCCGGGCTGTCAGGCGCCACCACCAGCGCATGCACGCGCACGCCGTCGCCGGGCGGCACGTCACGCGGCAGCGCGGTCCGCTCGCCTTCGAAGGCGGCCGAGCGGCCGGTCGCTGCGTCCAGCCAGTGATAGCTGAGGGCGACGCGATGTTCACCCAGCGCCGGCCAGGCGCGCGCGCCGGTGTTGGTGACGTCGACGTCGACGGTAGTCGTGGCGCCCGCGGCGACCGACGCCACAAACGGCGCCACCGGCACGATCTGCGAGCGATACCAGACGGCGTCCTTCCAGAACTTCATGCGCAGGCCCCCGAGCGGGCCGGTCGTCGCCGCGATGGCGGCAACCATCACGATCGCCGCCAGCGCCGCCACCGCCGGCCAGCGCGACGGCGCGCGCCGCCACCGCGCGTACGCCGCGGCGCCCAGCAGCACGACGCCGGCGGTGACGGTCGCCGCGCGCGACGCCGTCAGCGACAGCGCGTACGCCAGCACCACGGCCACGACTGTGCCCGCGATGCTGCCCGCGATCGCGTGCGCGTGTCCGGCCGCGCGGCGACGGCCGTCGACAGCGGTCCCGACGGCGATGGCCAGCGGCAGCGCCGCCTCGAGATACATCGCGGCGATGTTCGGGTACTGAAACGGCCCGCTCGCGCGCGGCAACCCCAGCACCTGGAACGTAAGGGGGTGAAACGGCGCCAGCGCCGCCCCCGCGCCGGCGACGTGGATCTCGGCGCACATCGCCAGCGCCGCGACCGTCGCGCCGGCGACGATCGCCGCGGCGACCGCCAGCGCCGCCGCCGGCGCCCGCAAGGATGCGGCGGCGACGACGTACAGCGCGATGCCGCCCGCGGCGCGCAGCGCGAACTTCAGCGCGTCGGCGCGCGCGAAGTCGGCCGCGGCAGCCGACAGCGCCAGCGCCAGCAGCCATGCGATGGCGACCGCGTGCCGGCGCGCAGCGTCACGCCACGCGATCCGCCCGCCAGCGCGCGCAAGATCGACGGCGATCGCGGCCCCGCCGAGCGCAATGGCCACATAGAGCGCCAGCTCGACCAGCGTCAGCTCCAGCGGCCCGATATGCGCGAGCGGCTGGCGCGGCTCGAACGGCAGCACCAGGGCGAGCAGCACCAGGGACGCGCGTGCCGCCGTTCGCATCGCGCGACGCAGTATACTCGCGGCGCGGGCTTCAAATATGGCACGCATTCTTTTCGCACACGGGCACCTGCTGAGCTTCGATCGCAAGCAACACGCGATCGGCAAACCGTATCCGCCGCTGGCGACGATCACGGCGGCCGCGCTCGTGCGCGCCATGGGTCACGACGTGGCGCTGTACGACCCGATGCTCGACGACGATACGCGTGGCTTTGCGCGCGCCCTGGCGCGTGCGCGCGCCGACGTCGTCGTGATCTACGACGACGTGTTCAACTGGTTCACGAAGATGTGCCTGGGCCGGATGCGGGCGGCGGCGCTGGCGATGATCGCCGTGGCACGCGCCGCCGGGGCGCGCGTCGTCGTGTCGGGACACGACGCCGCCGACGCGCCCGAGGTGTATCTGGCCGCAGGCGCCGATTACGTCATCGTCGGCGAGGCGGAGATGACGCTGGCGGAGCTGCTGACGGCGCTCGACGCCGCGGGCGGCGCGCGCGACGCGGGCAACGTGGGCGACATCGCCGGGCTGGTGTTCCGCGATCGCGGCCTGGTGCGCCGCACCGGCCCGCGTGCGCTGCTCAAGGATCTCGACGTGCTGCCGATCGCGGCCTGGGATCTCGTCGACGTCGATCGCTACCGCGCGTTCTGGCGCGCGCGTCACGGCTATTTCGCGCTCAACATCGTCACGACGCGCGGCTGTCCCTACAAGTGCAACTGGTGCGCGAAGCCGGTCTACGGCAACACGTACCACACGCGGTCGCCGGGCAGCGTGATCACGGAGCTGCGCCTGCTGCGCGACCGCTACGCGCCCGATCGCCTGTGGTTCTGCGACGACATCTTCGGGCTCAAGGCGCGCTGGCTGCTGCCGTTCGCCGCCGAGGTCGCGGCGTTGGGGCTGGCGCTGCCGTTTCTTTGCCAGACGCGCGCCGATCTGATGACCGCCGAGAACGTGGACGCGCTCCGGCGGGCGGGGTGCGCTGAGGCGTGGCTGGGCGTCGAGTCCGGTTCGCAGGCGGTGCGAATTGCGATGGACAAGGGGCTGACCGTGGACCACGTGCGCGGCGCCGTCACGCGGCTGCGCGCGGCGGGGATCCGTATCGGGTTCTTTCTGCAATTCGGCTATCCGGGCGAAGGCTGGCCCGAGATCGAGATGACCCGCCGCCTGGTGCGCGAGCTGGCGCCGGACGACATCGGCGTATCGGTCAGCTACCCGCTGCCCGGCACGGGCTTCCACGACGCCGTCCAGGCGCGCCTGGGCGACAAGCGCAACTGGGACGAGAGCGCCGATCTGGATCCGCTGTTCCCCGGCCTGTATCCGCGAGACTTCTATCAGCGGCTGTCGCGCACGGTGCATGCGGAATTCCGGACGCGAAACGCGCTGCGTGTATTGCGTAGCCTGTTGGCGTCGGCCGTCGGCGGGCCTGCTGCGCGGCGCACCCCGGCCGGCGACGCCGTGCGCGCGCTGGGCGGCCTGGTCGAGCTGCCGGTGTGGGTTGCAAACAACACCTGGCTGCGTCGCCACGCCGAAAAAACCAGGCAAAAAATCGAACGCGACGCCTGACAGAAATCAGCGTCCAGCCGCGTAACGAACTGCGTGCAATGCGCATCTGTTGTGGACAGAAGTCAGGGGTTATCGTATCTGCTTGAAGGCGAGGTAACGGATGTCTCGACGAATCTACGAGCTTTTGTTCCTGTGTGTTCTCGGCCTCGCCGTTGCGATGATGCCGAACGCGTGTGGCGGCAGCCTAGACCCCGGCGACGGCAGCGCCGACCGTGTCGGCAACATGACCCAGAACTAGACTGGTGTGCCGCGCCCGGGCGCGGTTGCGGCGAGCGGCCGTGCAGGCATGAAAGTCCTCCTGACCCACGGCTACTTCCTGGGCGAAGACGTCAAGGAGCAGCGGATCATGCGTCCGTATCCGCCGCTCGGCATCTTGTACCTGGCCGCGTATCTGAAGGCGCGCGGCCAGCGCGCGGACGTGTTCGACACGACGTTCTCGTCGCCGGCGGCGCTGGAGCGGCGGCTGCTCGACGAGCGCCCCGACGTCATCGGCATCTACACCAACCTGATGACGAAGCTGAACGTGCTGCGCATCATGCGTTTCATCCGCGCGCGGCCCGAGCTCGCATCGTCGCGCATCGTGCTGGGCGGCCCGGAGGTCACACACCACGCCGATCGCTTCCTCGAGCACGGCGCCGACGTGATCGTCATCGGCGAAGGCGAGGAGACGCTGCACGCGCTGGTGGCGGCGTGGGCGGCCGGGGGGCGCGACGCGCCGCTCGGCGACATCCCCGGCATCGCCTGGCGCGACAGCGGCGGCAACGTCGCGCGCACGCCGCCGCGGCCGCTGCTGCGCAGCCTGGACGATCTGCCCGAGCCGGCGCGCGACGCGCTGGACCTGCAGCCGTACCTGACCGCGTGGCGCGCGCACCACGGCAGCAATGCGGTGTCGGTGAGCACGATGCGCGGCTGTCCGTACACGTGCCGCTGGTGCAGCCGCGCCGTCTACGGCGGCAGCTACCGGCGGCGCGCGCCGCGGCTGGTGGCCGACGAGATCGCGCACATCGCCGAGCGCTACCGCCCCGATTCGTTGTGGTTCGTCGACGACGTGTTCACGATCAATCACCGCTGGCTGGAGGCGCTGACCGTCGAGCTGGAGGCGCGCGGGCTGCGCGTGCCGTACGAGTGCATCACGCGTGCCGACAGGCTGGACGAACGGTCGGTGGCGCTGCTGAAACGTTCGGGCTGCTTTCGCGTCTGGATCGGCGCCGAGAGCGGGTCGCAGGCGGTGCTGGACGCGATGGATCGGCGTGTGACCGTGGAGCAGGTGCGCGACATGATCCACCTGTGCAAGCGCCACGGCATCGGCACCGGCACGTTCATCATGCTGGGCTATCCCGGCGAGACGGCGGCCGACATCGAAGCGACGATTGAACATCTGAAGCGCGCCGATCCCGACCAGTTCACGATCACCGTGTCGTATCCGATCAAGGGGACGCCGTTCTACGACGACGTGGTCAACGACATCGTCAACCCGGCGCCCTGGGAGCAGTCGACGGATCGCGACACCCAGCTGCGGCGTCCGCATTCGTCCTGGTACTACTGGTTCGCGACCACGCGGGTGGTCAGCGAGGTGCGCGCGTTCAAGCTCGCGCGCGCGACGAACGGCGCGGCGCAGCCGCTTGCCGCGGCCAGGCAGCGCGTGAAGGCGATGCTGGGTCGTGCCGGCATGCGCCTGGACCCGGCGCTGCGGTTGCTGGAAGCGGGCGCGCGGCGCGTGGCGGATTATCGCGCACGCTCGTAAGCGACCAGCACGTGGTCGCCGACGTTGCGCAGGCCGGGCAGGGCGCTGACGCGATCTTCGAGCGACAGCAGCAGCGGCCACAGGCCCGGGACGCGCATGGCGGCGGCGGCGAAGCGGGGTGGGGGGAGCAGCAGGCCGAGGCTGCGCGTCTCGATGCGGCGGTAGCCGGGGCCGAGGGCGCGATCGAAGTCGGCGGGGCCGTAGTAGCGGATGGGGAAGGTCAGACCCTCGACGTCGGCGACGGGGGCGCGGCCGAAGCGGCGCAGCGCGACGCGAGGCTGGCGGGCGGCGAGGAAAAACGCGATCTCAAGCGGCGACCAGCGCGGCAGAACGACGGCGACGAAGCGGCCGCCGGGAGCGAGCGCCTGGTCCAGCAGGGCGCGCAGCGGCGCCAGCGACAGCTCGCAGTTGAGCGGCGCGAAGTTCGAGAACACGCCGTCAATTGCGGCGGACACGCCGTCGACGGCGGCGGCCAGCGACGGCCACGCCGCCGCCAGATCGGAGGCGCCGCCGCGGACGAAGCGCGCCATGTGCGCGCGGCCGGCGGCGGCCAGCTTGCGGGCGGCCTCGGTCAGCATGGCGGGCGCCGGGTCGCAGGCGACGATGTCGTGGCCGCGGGCGGTGAGGGCGAGCGTGTCTTCGCCGGTGCCGCAGCCGATCTCGAGCAGGCGGCTGCCGGGCGCAAAGTGGCGGGCGAACGCGGCGTGCACGCGCACGCGCTGGGCGGCGATGACCGGGTTGGCGTCGGCCGCCGTGATCGCGTCGTAGCGCGTGGCGACCGCGTCGAACGCGGCGGCGCTGGCTGTGGGGATCACGCCTGCCCAGTATGTGCGATAGTCGCGGCCGTGGGTGCCGATCCCGAAGTGCTGACGGACGTTCCGTTCTTCCAGACTCTGGACGAGCAGGAGCGCTCCGCGCTGGCCGAGCGGGTCGACACCGTCAGCAAGCCGGCGGGCACGGCGCTGTTCAACTTCGGCGATCCGGGCGATTCGCTCTACATCGTTCGCGCCGGCGAGGTCGAGATCTTCATCAAGAACGACACCGGCGAGCTCATCGTGCACGAGGCTGCGCGGGCC
>Ga0193696_1000685_pt1 | contig 11236 bp, 11 predicted proteins | sample L3m1metaG_FD_145074 | JGI IMG/M metagenome (GOLD analysis project Ga0193696, IMG submission 145074) | Soil microbial communities from a riparian zone of the East river system, Colorado, United States - L3m1 | ecosystem: Environmental > Terrestrial > Soil > Riparian zone | place: USA: East River... | reverse complement strand
TCGGACGCTTGATTGGTACCGGACGCATGGCTGGATCTGATTCGCGCGACGATCCGACGACCGGCGGTGCGCCCACGACGGGTGTGTCGGGAGAAACGATCTCCCGCATTCAAGAGCAGCTGTTTGCCGCAGGGAAGTCGGCACGGACGAAGTACACCGAACTGATCGTCGGCCGTCCCGGCCTCGGCGCGCTTCTGAAGTACGAGTTCGTCGTCACGCTGGCGCAGCCCCGGGCGGGCGCACTCGGTCTGGTGCTTCGCAAAACGATGTACCCGTGGCTGCTCGGTTCGTGCGGCCGCAATGTCGTGTTCGGTCAGAACGTCGTGCTCCGCCATCCCCACAAGATTCACATCGGCCGCGATGTCGTCATCGACGACAACTGTCTGCTCGACGCGAAGGGCGAGACCAATCGTGGCATCCGCATCGGGGATGGCGTGTTCATCGGCCGCAACACCATCCTGTCGTGCAAGAACGGCGACATCGAGCTCGGCGACGCCGCCAACATCGGCTTCAACTGCGAGCTGTTCTCAGCCAGCCGCGTGACGATCGGGCGTGCGGTGCTGATGGCCGCCTACGGCTACGTCATCGGCGGCGATCATGATTTCTCCGATCCTGCCAAGGCCGTGCTGGCGCAGTCCAGAACCTCGACGGGCGTTGTCATCGGCGACGGCGTGTGGATGGGCGCCGGCGCGAAGGTGCTCGACGGCGTCGAGATCGGTCCGCTCGCCGTCATCGGCGCCGCTGCCGTCGTCCGCGAGAACGTCCCGGCCTCGGCGATCGCCGTCGGCATTCCCGCGCGCGTCGTCTCCACGCGGCGCTGAGAGCGATCGTTTAGAATCAGCCGATGGGCTATCGCAGCGAGCTCGAGGCGCGTCTCGCCAGGAAAACCACCAAGGCGATTGTCGATTATCAGATGATCGAAGACGGCGACCGGGTGATGGTTGGCCTGTCCGGCGGCAAGGACAGCTGGGCGCTGCTCCAATTGCTCGACGAGCTCCGTCAGCGGGCGCCGATCCGTTTCACGCTGGTGGCCGTCAACGTCGACTCCGGCTACAAGGAGTACAAGCACGAGTTGATCGCGAGCACCTGCCAGGCCCGCGGGTGGGAGCTCCGCATCGAGCACACCGACATCGGCGAGCTGATCGACGACATGCTGGACGAAGGTGCGACACCCTGCTCGTTGTGCGCTCGATTCCGCCGCGGAGTGCTGTACCGCATCGCGACCGAGGTCGGTGCGACGAAGATTGCGCTCGGGCACCACGCCGACGACTTCATCGAGACGCTTCTTCTGAACCTGTTCTTCGCGGGATCGCTGAAGGCGATGCCGGCCAAGCTGGTATCTGACAACGGCGCGCACGTCGTGATCCGGCCGCTCGTGTACGTTGGCGAAGACGAGGCGCGCGCGTATACGAAAGAGTGCGGCCTGCCGATCATCGGCTGCTGCTGTCCCGCTTGCGGCGACCTGGGGCTGCAGCGTCAGCGGGCGAAGCGTCTGTTGATGGAGTTGGAGCGTGAACACCCGGGCGTGAAGCAGTCGATGCTCAAGGCGCTCAGCAATGTCGTGCCGAGGCACCTGCTCGATACGCGGCTCAACCCACCTGCGAATCTCCGGGTCCGCCTAAAGGCGGACACGACGTACGAGCGGGTGGACGCGGCGACTCCTGGCCAGGCCCTTCCGGTCGTAGTTTCCGGCTTTAGCCGGACCGAAACTTGAGGGCGGTCGTCCAAAGGGTGTTGCGGGCGTCCGTCACGACCGGGGACCGTACGGCCGGGCAGATCGATCGTGGCCTGCTGGTGTTCGTCGGTGTGGAACGCGGCGATGGACCAACCGACGTGAACTACATCGCCGCCAAGATTCGCGAGCTTCGCCTCTTCGAGGATCCGGCCGGAGCATCCCGTCATTTGAATCTGTCGATCGGCGACGTTGGCGGGTCGGTGCTCGTCGTCTCCCAATTCACGCTTGCGGGCGACTGCCGGAAGGGCCGGCGCCCCTCGTTCGACCAGGCCGCGCCGCCGGATGTGGCACGGCCTTTGTACGAGGACGTCGTGCGGGAACTGCGCTCCGGGGGCATCAACACCGCCACCGGCGAGTTTCAGGCGACGATGGAGGTATCCCTCGTCAACGATGGACCGGTCACGCTGTTACTCGACAGCCGCAAGCGATTCTGACCTGGACACACATCAGTCATGAGGCTCGAATGAAACAGTGCCGATTGCCGATCGCGGTGTTGACGTTGCTCGGAGTGCTGGCACTGCCGTGGCGGGCGGCCGCCCAGCAGCGTCCGCTGATTACTGAGGACCCCGAGCCGATTGGTGCCGGACGTGTGCTGCTCGAGGGCGGCATCGACAACGCGCGCGGCGTGGAGTATCCGGTGTCGGGATTGAAGGGCAATCTCTGGCGCATCCCGACCGTCGGCATCAGCATCGGCATCAGCTCGATTGCGGAGCTTCAGATCGACGGCGGCTTGTACGACAAGCTGGCCATCACCGAACGGCGTATCGCGCCGCTCAGCAATCTTCTGACCATCGGCGCGGACACGACGACGCACGACGTCGAGGACACCGTGGTGGCCACCAAGATCCGGCTGGTCTCCGAAACGGCCGGCCGGCCCGCGATCGGGGTGCGCTTCGCAACCAAGCTGCCGAACGCGTCCAACGAGAGGGGTCTCGGCCTCGACACGACCGACTTTTACATGACGCTGCTCGGCGCCAAGACCGTCCAGTCGATTCGCGTCGTGGGCAATTTCGGCTTCGGCATCCTTGCGGATCCAACGATCGGCAACCGCCAGAACGACGTGCTGGTGTACGGGCTGTCGTTCGCGCGGGCGATGACGCAACAGACCGAGATTGTCGGCGAGCTGGTCGGACGTATCTCGACGAGGAGCGGCGATCCGTTTCCTGGGACTGAGAGCCGCGGCCTCTTGAAGATTGGCGGACGCTATACCTACTCGTCGGTCCGTTTCGACGCGGCGGCGTACGTCGGGTTGACCTCTATCGATCCCACGATTGGATTCACAGCGGGTGTGACCTACGTCTTCAGCGCGTTCAAGATTCCTTAGAGCGCGTTTCAGAATCAACGGCGGCCTGCGCTACAGAGGCGCCTTCACAACTCCGCGATAGAACTGCGGTACTGCGGCAATTTCTTTATTCTTCCGGTCGGCTGACCAGCCCAGTTCAGCTCCGACGATCGCAGCCGCGCGTTCGAGCGCGTCGCCGGTCGGACAGCCGAGCGCGCCGATCGGGGTACGGCGAATCACGGCGTCAGCCAGGGTGATGGCCATCTCGCTCCGCGCGGCCAGGACGAGTTGGGCGCCAATGACCGGCGAATCGGGCGCGATGCGGGTCCGCCATTCGTGCCGGCCCGCCGCCAGGTCCAGCACATCGCGATAACGCGATCCGTAGGCGCCAATCAGGTGCGGAATGGTGTCGCTCGGAAGGCCCGCGTCGTGCTCGCGCCGCGCGTCGGCGATCGCGAGTCCAACGTCGCGAATGCTGCCGCCAGGCAGAGGCGTGGCGGCGGTCCGGGATGGGGTCGCCGGCTTCTTCAACTTGGACAGCGCCAGATCGGTGATGCGTTGCGCGACCGCGCGCGCGGTCGTGTACTTCGTGCCGGCGATGCTGATCAGGCCCTCGCGGCCTTCCGACGCGTGGTCGCGGATCTGCTCGTGGCCGGCGGGAGCCGCGTGGCCGCCCCGCACTACGGCCGGCACCAGCCCGTGGTGAATGAGCGTGACATCGGCGAGCGACAGATCGAGCGCGGGAAAGGCCTGATTCAGCTCCGCGATGAACGACGCGACATCGCCTTCCGCGATCGAGGTATCCGCGGGATCGCTGACGCGATCCGACTCCCACGTGCCGAAGAGTGCACGCTCGCGCCAGGGCACCAGGAACAGGTATCGGCCCATGGACGAGCGTCCACCGAGCGCTTCGTCACCGGCGTCGCGCTTCGTGACCAGGTTCATCGCCCTGACCATCGGCACGCCCGCCGACAGCCCGATCGGTTTCAGCAGCCGATCCACGGCCGCGCCGGTGGCATTGATGGTCAGCCGCGCCGAAATCTCGAGCGTCCGGCCATCAAGCGCATCCTTCGCGCTGACGCCCACCACGCGCCCGCCGTCCACCAACAGGGCGACGGCCTCGACGTGATTGGCCAGCGCGGCGCCGTGCTCCACCGCCGCGAGGCCGAAGGAGAAGGTCAAGCGATCCGACTCAGTGGTGACGTAGTCGTAGATCACGGCTGCGCCGGTCAGACGCTGCCTGCGCAGTCCCGGAAAATTCTGCACGGCATTGCCGCGCGAGATAACGCGACCCGCGGGCAGACGATGCGAGCCGGCGACGCCGTGGTTGCGGCCCGCGGACACGAGCCGATCGAGGAGAACCCCGGCGCGCATCGCCAGCTTGCCTTTCGTGATCGAACGGTAGATGGGGACCGCGAAAGGGACCGGACGGACCGCGTGCGGCGCAATCCTCGCCATCGTCCGCCGCTCGCGCACCGACTCGCGCGCACGCGCGAAATCCAGTTTCTGCAGGTACCGCAGACCGCCGTGAATGGTGCGCAGGTGGTTGAAGGACGTCCCGCTGCCGAAATCGTCTCGTTCGATGAGCGCGACCGAAAGACCTCGCTGCGCCGCGTCGTAGGCAATCGTCAAGCCGTAGATGCCACCACCGACGACCAGCACGTCGAATGTGTGGCCGGCAAGGCGGTCGAGGTCTCGGATCATCGGAGACATCCTATAGCTTTCACCCGTTTGCGATTACCCGTTGGCTGTCAGCTTTCAGCTATCAGCTGTCGGCTGTCCGCCCGAAAGGGTGCATGAGCTGATAGCTGAAGGCTGAGAGCCGAAAGCTGTCGCTGTATAGTGTGTGGCGTGGCGACGACGGCGGAGGTCCGTGAGTACTGGGACCGGCACATTCACGACCTGGAGATTACGCGGCATCCCGTCGGCTCGCGCGGCTTCTTCGACGATCTCGACCAGTATCATTTCGAAAAGCTGCATCATCTGCTCCGGCTCGTGGACTTTGACGGCTATCGCGGCCGATCGGTTCTTGAAGTCGGCTGCGGCGCCGGGGTCGACCTCGCCCGGTTTGCGAAAGGCGGTGCCGAGGTCACTGGCGTCGATCTCGCCCCATCCGCCATCGAGCTGGCGCGCGCCAACTTCTCGCAGCAGGGGCTTCAGGGCCGGTTTGAGGTCGCCGACGGCGAGCATCTGCCGCTCCCTGACAACAGCTTTGACTTGGTGTACGCCCACGGGGTTGTCCAGTACACGTCGAATCCCCGGCAACTCGTCGAGGAGTGCCGGCGGGTGGTCAAGCCAGGCGGTGAGGCGGTGTTCCAGGTCTACAACCGCGTCTCGTGGCTCAACGGCCTCTCGAAGCTGATGAAGGTGGGGCTCGAGCACGACGATGCGCCCGTGCTGCTCAAGTTCAGCATCGGCGAGTTTCGCCGCCTCGTCAGCGGATTCACGCAGGTCGCCATCGTCCCCGAGCGTTTTCCGGTCAAATCGCGGCTGCACGGCGGCTGGAAGGGCGCCGTGTACAACGGGCTGTTCGTCGGGACGTTCAACGCGCTGCCGCGGCCGTTCGTTCGCCGGTTCGGCTGGCATCTGCTGGCTTTCTGCCGGAAATGAAGTTCTCGAAGGCGCACGCCTACGGGAACGACTTTCTCTACGTGGCGGCGGCCGACGCCGCGGGCCGGCCGCCCGATGCCCTGGCTCGCGAATTGTGCGACCGGCACACCGGAATCGGCGCGGACGGCCTGATCCTCTACGCGCCGGTTGGGGACGGAGTGGGGACCGAGACGTCTCCGTCCCGACTCTGTCCCCACGCGATGCGGCTGTTCAACGCCGATGGCAGCCCGTCAGAGGTGTCGGGGAACGGCGTGCGTGGTCTTGCCGCACTGCTCCTGCGCGACGAAGCGCAGGCCGCCGTTGACATCGCGATCCAGACCGACGCGGGCATCAAGCGGCTCGCGCGCACGAGCGTCGACGGATCGCGGCAGACGTTCCGTGCGGCGATGGGCTGGCCGGTCGACCTGCGTCGAACGTCGCTCGTGGCGGTTGGCGAGAAGCTGCACGTCGTCGTGATGATGTTCGGCAACCCTCAGGCGGTTGTCCTGGGGCCTCTGCCGGACGACGCGCGCTTCCAGCGTCTGGGTCCCGCGATCGAGCATCATGAGATGTTCCCCGCGAGGACCAACGTCGAGTTCGCGCATGTCGAATCGCCGGCGTCGGTGCGTATTCTGATCTGGGAGCGCGGGGTCGGTCCGACCTGGTCGTCGGGTACGGGATCGTGCGCGTCGCTGATTGCCGCGGCCTCGTTCGGCGGGGCGGACCGGTCCGCTGACGTTATCGCACCCGGCGGAACGCAGCGCGTCGAGTGGGAAAGCGAGAACGTCTACCTCACCGGGTGGGCGGAAGTCCTATTCGACGGCAACTGGCAGCGGCGCTGATTCGCCTCACTCCCATTGAAGAATCTGCCAGGGTCGTTCACAAACCGCGATCAGTTTTTTCAGTAACAACTAGCGGCGGCGACGGGATGGGGGAGCGGTGGCGCTCTCGAGCTCCTTCGCCAACGCGCGCAATTGTGTGGTCGCGGCGCTTGCGACCTCGGTCGCATGCGCGAAATCGCCCTGCCCGAACGCTGTGCGCGCTTCTTGCACGGCGACCTCGTTGTCAGCGATCGTTCGGCGCGCGGCCGCAACGACCTTAGCGGCCACGCGGGCGCCTTCTGCGGCTTTCAGCCGCACACGCGCCTCGTCGAGCGCCCGGCCGGCGGCGGCCACGGCACGGCTCGTTTCCGTCCGTGCCGCGGCCTTGCGGCTGGCTGCTTCCTGCGCGGCGTTCTGCGCGCGTTCGCGCGCGTCGAGCGCGCGGTTGAGGGCGAGCCGGTAGTCGCGCTGGTCGACCGCCTCGGTGGCGCTTTTCAGCGCCGTCTCGGCCGCGCTGAACTCGTCGCGGGCGTACACCTCGGCGCCGGCGCCGCGTGCCGACTCGATCGCGCTGCGGGCCTGTTGCAGTTCCTTGTCCGGAGGATCGCCGCAGGCCGAAGTCAGCAGCACCGCCGTGAGAACGAGCGGGAGCCGCAGACGTCGGACGAACGACATGCGGCAAGTATAGCAGGCGCGTTTTGGCGGTCGGGATCAGCTCTCGGCTTTCAGCTATCAGCCTTTCGGCAATGAAAAGGAGGAACGATGCAGGACTTCAAGAACCTGACCGTGTGGCAAATGGCTCGGCAGCTCACGAAATCCATCTACAAGCTGACCATGGACTTTCCCGGCAGCGAGGAATTCGGCCTGAAGTCTCAAATGAGGCGCGCCAGCGTTTCGATCTGCACCAACATCGCCGAAGGCTGTGGCCGCAGGGGAGATCGTGAATTTCGCCGTTTCGTGGACGTGGCCATGGGTTCCGCCTGCGAACTGGAATGCGAAACCATCCTGAACTTCGATCTTGCCTTCATCACAGAGCCGATGCAGGAGCAGATTCTCGGAAAGCTCATACACGTCAAAAGGATGCTCGGCAGCCTTGCGAGCAAGCTTCTCTCCAGCATCGAGAAGCATCGCCAGCTTCGCCGGTTGAACAAGGAAGCGGCTAAAAGAGCGGCGCGCACCCAAGTGACGCCGCTGAGAGCTGAGAGCTGATAGCTGAGAGCCGATAGCTGACAGCTGATAAGATGAAAGAATTGTCGCCTGACGATCGGCCGCGCGAGAAGCTGCTGCGTCATGGTGCGGCCGCGCTCGGCGACAACGAGCTGGTGGCGCTGGTGCTCGGCCATGGCTCGCGGAGCGGCAACGCGCTGAGCGTCGCCAATGCGCTGTTGGCCGCGCACGGCGGACTCCACGGGCTGACGCGGACGACGTGCGGCGATCTGATGCGGATCGCAGGCATCGGTGAAGCGCGCGCCGCGCAGATCGTGGCGGCGATGGAGCTCGGGCGCCGCACGCTGACGCACGCGCCGCGCGCACGGCTGCAGATTCGGCGGCCGCAGGACGCGGTCGACTATCTGATGCCGCGCTATGCGGCCCGGCCGGTGGAGCAGTTCGGCATCGTGCTGCTCGATACCAGGCACCGCGTGCTGCGGTCGGTCGTGCTCGCGGTCGGCACGTTGAACAGCTCGTGTGTCGAGCCGCGCGACGTCTTCCGCGAAGCCGCGATTGGCGGCGCGGCGGCCATCGTGGTGTTTCACAACCATCCCTCGGGCGATCCCGTGCCGAGTCCAGAGGACATGGAGTTGACCCGCCGGCTGGCGGCGGCCGGTGTGCTGATGGGGATTGACGTGATCGATCACGTGGTGCTGGGCGACGTCCGGTACTGGAGTTTCAAGGAGGCGGGGCGCCTGTGACGACACGGCGCTCGGGCCGGGTCAGGGCTGCTCGACGGCGATCGCGTGTTGATCTGTGATCGCGACACGAAATGGAGCGGGATGGTGCGTGCCCAGCTGGGTGGGACGGGAATCCGCATGGTGCAGACGCCGTATCAGGCACCGAATGCGAATGCCTACGCGGAGTGGTTCGTCCGATCGATCAAAGAAGAGTGCCTCGACCGAATGATTCCGATCGGTGAGCGCCACTTCCAGCGCGCGGTACGCGAGTTCGTTGAGCACGACCAAGAGCAGAATCATCAAGGGCTGCAGAATGCGTTGACCGCGGGTACGCCGGCAAGCGGCGCCGTCGGGCGCGTGCATCGACGACCGCGTTTGGGCGGGCTCCTGAACTACGACGAGCGCGCCGCATGATCGGCGGCTCGGCCGAGAACTGGGACAATACGCGGGGGAGTGGTGTGGACGTCCGCGGACTTTCCTAAGAATTCTGGACCTGGCGGGAGTGCCGAAGACCTAGTGGTCATCAAAACCGCGACCAACCGCCACCAGAATTGCGACGACGTCCATGCAGAACGCGCCACCAGAACACGCGCTTCAAGAATATCGAGCGGCTTGCGCCTGTTGACGCGTTCATGGTCCGCACCGGCTATCGTGATGCCGCGTCCGCGATCGGCAGCGCGATGTGTGACGCGCGCGCGCCGGATCGATAGATACGCTGTGTCGCCGCCGTGAAGTCGGACGGCTGCGCGAGAAAGATGTTCGGAACGAATTCCTGCGGGTTCAGATCGATGACGGGGAACCAAGTGCTCTGCACCTGCACCATGATGCGGTGCCCGGCCTGAAACGCGTGATCGGTGGCCGGGAACGGAATCAGGTACTCGACCGGAACGTTCGGCGTCAGCGCGGCGGGCCGTTCGATGCTCTTGTGATATCGGCCGCGGATCACGTCCCCGGCAATCATCAACTGAAATCCGCGCATCGCCTCGTCGGGATGCTTCTCCGGATACACGTCGATCAGCTTGACGATCCAGTCGCTGTCGGTCCCGCTGGTGGCGGCGAACAGATGCGCGGCGACCTGTCCCGAGACGACGACCGGTTCGGTCAGCGGATCGGTCGCGTAGGTGCGCACGTCCGGACGTCCGTGCACAAACCGTTGATCCTCGACCAGCCAAGTCGACCAGCCGCGCCCGAGCGTGATGGGCCGCGGACGGTACGGCACCGGGCTGTGCGGATCCGAGAGATACGTGTCGAATGAGTCCGGCCTGGCCGCCGGCGGCGCGGCGAACGCGAGCTTCCCGCCGTCCTGGAAATACAGACGCCGTTGTGTGACGTCTTTCACCGGTGGCCACGCGTCGTGCCGGGTCCACTCGTTGGCGCCGGTGCGGAACGTCAACGCTTCGCTGGCGGGCGCCGGACCTTGATCTTTCAGGTAGTGCCCGAGGAACGTCGCCATCACGTTGCGACGGAAATGCGTCGCGGTATCGCTGCCAAAGTCGACGTGGCCGAGCGTGCGGCCGGTGCCGCGCGACCAGCCGCCGTGATTCCACGGTCCGACGACGAGAAAGTTCTCGCCCCTGGTGTCGTGCTTCTCCAGCAGCTCGTAGATCTTGATCGGCCCGTAGAAGTCTTCCTGATCCCACCAGCCGGCCACGTTCAGCGTCGGCACCGTGACCCGGTTCAGCCACGGCGCAAACCCCTGGCGCTTCCAGAACGCGTCGTAGTCGGGATGGCGGACGAAGTCGTTCCAGGTCGGGAGCGACTCGTGGAAATAGCGGCGATTGGCGTTCCCCAGCGGGCCGAGCTCGAGATACCAGTCGTAGGTGTCGTAGCGATCGATCAAGGTCGCGGCGGGAGTGATTTCCTTCGAGGACTCCATCATGTAGGCGTACTCGAGGCCATAGCTCAGTCGGAAGGCGCCGTTGTGATGGAAGTCATCGCCAAGCCACATGTCCGCCGGCGACGCCATCGGCACGATCGCCTTCAGCGCCGGATGCGGATCGAGCGCGCCCATCACCGCCAGCCACGCCGGGTAACTCGTGCCGACCATGGCGACGCGTCCGTTGTGGTTGGGGACGTTCTTGAGCAGCCACTCGATGGTGTCGTAGGTGTCGGTGCTCTCGTCAATCGCCTGGGGATCGGTGCGATCGCGCGGCTGGCGCAGCATCACAAACCGGCCCTCGGACTTGAAGCGTCCGCGAATGTCCTGCAGCACGATGACGTAGCCATCCGCGGGCAAATCGACGAGCGCCGTCGCCACGCCGGCCGGCGTGTTCTGCCCAACGCCGTAGGGCGTGCGCTGAAAGACGATTGGCAGCGGGTTGGTTCCAGAGCCTGCCGCGCCGGAGCCCTGGCGGAGGCGGGGCGTGTAGATCTGCGTGAACAGCCGGATGCCGTCGCGCATCGGGATCATCACCTCGATCGAGGTGAGCGCGGGCTCAGCCGGCTGCCGGCCGACGAGCCCGACCCCGCCGAGGCCGATCGCGACGATCGATGCACTGACCAGCCGCGATACCCGTGGCGCGCGAGCAAGCCTCATGGCGGTACTCCTGAACGGTTCAGCGGCCAGGCGTGCGCCGCGTGCGATCGACCGGCGCCGGACGCGGCACGCGCTTCACCGGTGTCTGATCCAGCAGCTTCATCGCTTCCTGTACGGCGCGTTCGAGCTGCGAGTCTCGTCCCGCGGCCGCGTCGGCCGGCGTGATCTCGACCTCGATATCGGGGGCGATCCCCTCATTCTCGATCGCCCACCGGCCGTTGTTGTCGTAGAACGCCAGCGATGGCGCCGTGATCCCGCCGCCATCGATCGTCGCGGGTATGTTCAGCGTGCCCACCAGCGCGCCCCACGTGCGAGTACCCACCAGCGGTCCGATCTTCTGCTGCTTGAAGTAATACGGCAGCGCGTCGCCGCCCGAGCCCGCGG
>Ga0193696_1000684_pt1 | contig 11240 bp, 10 predicted proteins | sample L3m1metaG_FD_145074 | JGI IMG/M metagenome (GOLD analysis project Ga0193696, IMG submission 145074) | Soil microbial communities from a riparian zone of the East river system, Colorado, United States - L3m1 | ecosystem: Environmental > Terrestrial > Soil > Riparian zone | place: USA: East River... | reverse complement strand
ATGCCGATGCCGGAATTGCGGCCCATCGAGCAGATTGTCCGGAGAAAAAAACCGTCGCCGGACCCCACATCCAGCACCGTCGTCTTCTTCAGCCGGTACCGCTCGATGAGACGAGCCGACAGCGCTCGAACAAAGCGCCGGAACGACGGCGAATGCTGCAGGGAAAAATCACATCGGTCGGGGCCTGTCGTGTCGGGCCGGTAGTCCTCGTTGCCGATGTAGAAGCACGTTCGGCAGACGGACAATCGCAAGTGTCCGGTCGGCGCGGCCGCCGCTTCCGGCGCTGAGTCCCAGAGAAGCCCGTCCCGCACGGGCACATTCGCAGCCTCGAAAAAGTTCCAGACATCCTTCTCGCCGCACACGGGACACCCAACATGATCCCACCGCGACCGGGCTCTGGAAGGCACCGCCATCAGGGCCGGTTCCTGAACGATCGAATCCAGAGGACGGCCAGCAGGCGCAAAGGTGTGTCGAGACCATCCCAACGGAGGCGCGACGGCAACGGGCCGTTTGCGTAGAGATCGTGCACGTGTGCTGGCATGGCGGCGAGGCCCTGCGCCCGAAGAACGTTCAGGAGCATCTGGAGCTCCAGGCCGCCGCGCGTGTATCGCCATTTGCGGCGCAGGTAGAGCCGATAATCCGCAGGCCGCAGCAGGGATAGCGACGGGAACGAAAACTCGGCCTTCGCGCAGAAGATGGAGTGAGGGTTCGATCCCACGGTCCTCGTCCTCCCGAACTGCGTCGCGACAAGCCACGACACCAGCGAATCTTCAAACACGAGGCCCATGGGCACCCGGACCCTTCTTTCGCGCACGGTGTCGACGAAACCGGCACGCAAGGCGTACAGGTTGCCTGCCAGCGTTCCATTCCTCACCATGCGAGCGCGCCAACTGGCCCGATTGCGCCCGGTCGCCGGCATACCGCCGGCGGCCTTCGCCGTCGGCACCTCTTCCAGCGACGAGGCCAGCAGGGCGAGCGCGTCGCGCTCCAGCGTGACGTCGGCGTCCATGAAGAAGTAGATCTCGATCTCCCGAGCGCGCTCCGGAGTGATCAGCTCGTGCACGTAGACGTTCCAGGCGTTGGCTTTGTCGGCGACGTCGATTTCGGCCAGCCAGAGATCCGGAAGCACCGTCGCGCAGGCGCGGACCTCGTCGCTCGTCGCGTCGGTGCAACCGTTGGCGAGAACCCAGACTTCGACGTCGATGCCGGCCGCGGCCTGGACGATGCTGTGGAGCGCCGCCCTGATGCGGCCGCTCTCGTTGTGCGCGAAGACGGCGAGTGACCAGGACGGCCGGCGGCCGGCTCGAGACGCGATGCGTGTGACCTTCACGCCGGTGCGCATCGCGTCACGCGCGGTCGTTCGGGCATATATGACTTGTGGTCGATGATAGCTTCATGCCACGCTCTTTTCAGTGGCCGACGAAGGGAAAAAACCGAGCTTCGACCGATCGCTGGCGCTGACGGAGCGCTTGCACCGCGTGATTCCCGGCGGCGCCCACACCTACGCCAAAGGCGACGATCAGTATCCCGCCGACTCGCTGCCGATTTTGGTCCGCGGCGAAGGCGCGCGTGTGTGGGATGCCGATGGCAACGAGATGCTGGAGTACGGCATGGGACTCCGCGCGGTGTCGCTCGGCCATGCGTTCGCGGCGGTCAACGACGCGGCGGCTCGCCAGATGCAGTTGGGATCCAACTTCAGCCGTCCGGCGCTCCTCGAGCTGGAGTCGGCGGAGGCGCTGCTCGCCCTCGTCGGCGGCGACATGGTCAAGTTCGCCAAGAACGGCTCGGACGTCATGAATGCCGCGGTCCGGCTGGCGCGCGCGTTTACAGGGCGCGATCGGGTTGCGATCTGCGCCGACCATCCGTTCTTCTCGACCGGCGACTGGTTCATCGGCACGACGCCGATGGGCGCCGGTGTGCCGCAGGCTGTCACCGAGCTGACGCATTCATTCCGCTATAACGATCTCGCGAGCCTGGAAGCGTTGTTCGACGCGCACCCCGGGCAGATTGCCGCTGTCGTGCTCGAGGCGGAGACGAGCACGCCGCCCGCGCCAGGCTTCCTCGAGTCGCTGGCTGCAGTGACCCGCCGGTACGGAGCCCTCGTCATCCTCGACGAGATGATTACCGGTTTCCGCTGGCACAACGGCGGCGCGCGTGCGTTCCATCGACTCGATCCGGACCTGGTCGCCTACGGCAAAGCGCTCGGAAACGGCTTCGCCGTGTCTGCGTTGGTGGGAAGGCGGGACGTCATGGAGCTGGGCGGGCTTCGCCATAGCCGCCCCCGCGTGTTTCTCCTTTCCACGACCCACGGCGCTGAAGCGCCGGCGCTGGCCGCAGCGTGCGCGGTTGTTCGAACCTACCAGGAGCAGCCGATCGTCGACACGCTGTGGCGCCAGGGCCAGCGTCTCGCCGACGGCATACGACGCGCGGTTGCCACGGCCGGCCTCGGCGGCTACTTTGAAGTCGTCGGACGGCCGTGCAACTTGGTCTATGTGGCGCGTGACGCCGACCGGCGGCCGTCGCAGGCGTTCCGGACGTTGTTTCTTCGCGAAACCCTCCGTCGCGGACTCCTCGTTCCGTCGCTGGTCGTGAGTTACGCACACGATGACGCGATCGTCGACGCAACCGTCGAGCGGGTGGCCGAGGCGCTTGCGATCTACAAACGCGCGCTCGAGGACGGCGTGGAACGCTATCTGCCAGGCCGTTCGGTCCAGCCCGTGATGCGCCGCCTCAATTGACTCGAAATTCCAGCCCTTCCGCGTTCGAGACGTGGATCGGTGACAGCACCTGGCACCTCGTGGCCACGGTGGCGCTGACACTCGCGGCGCAGATGGCCGTGTTGTCGCAGCGGGACGTGGTGATTCTGGAATGGCGGCCGGCGGATCTGGCGGCCATCGCCCTCAATTACTACCGAAACGGATTCGATTTTCTGCACCCGCAGATCCTGTGGGGAGGCAATGGCCCGGGCTACGTGGAGATGGAATTCCCGCTGCTCCCGTACTGCGTTGCGGTGCTGTATTCCGTGTTCGGGGTTCACGACTGGGTCGCGCTGGTCATCCCGATGATGTGTGGAATCGGGCTGGCCGTTGTCGTGAACAAGCTCACTACACACTTCTTCGGTGCTGCCACGGGGTTCATCGCCGGACTGTTTGTCGCCACGGCCCCGACCTGGCTCGCGATGAGCACGGGCCTGTGGCCGGACGCGCCACCCGTGTTCTGCGGGACGCTCGGCCTGTATCTGCTGGCGCGCTGGGTCGACGAGGGGTCGACCGGGCATTTCATCGTGGCCGCCGGTGTGGTCTCTCTCGCAATTCTGCTGAAGCTGACGTCGTTGTATCTCGGGCTGCCGATCCTGTTCCTGTTCTGGGTGAAGTACCGGCAGCGCTGGTGGCGGGTTCCGCAGGTGTGGCTCTTCGCGACTCTCGTGCTCCTGCCTCCCGTGTTGTGGTACGACCACGCCTACCGGCTGTTTCTTCAGTACCACAATACGTTCGGCATCATTGCCAGCGGCTACATGAAGTTCGGCAGCGTCAATCTCTTCACCAACCCGATGTTCTACGCCAAGACTGTCATTCGGGTCGTGTTGTTCCACACGACACCGCTCGGGTTTGTTCTCATGGCGATCGGGATCGTGCATCCCCCCGGCCGGCTGTCGGCCTACCTGTTCCACGTGTGGCTCGCCGCGGTGCTGGTGTACTTCCTCGTCGCGGCGCACGGCGTCTACCTCGGGCATTATCAGTACGCCCTTCCCATCGTTCCGCCCGGTGCGGCGCTGGCTGGGCGGGGCCTGATCGTCCTTTTTCGAATCCTCGAATTCGACCGTCCGATTCACCTGCCGGCGTCCAGCCGCACCGTCGCGCTCGCGGTGGTTGCGCTCCTCGCCGCCAATGCCGTCGCCGCGAATTACGTGCTCGAAGCGCGAGGCATGGACTTCAGAAAGTTGTCACAGCAGAAAATGAGGACGGGAAAGGCGTTGGCGGGACTGACGGCGCCGGACGACCTGGTGGTCGTGGTCGACGCCGACATGGACGACCGCACGCCGCAAACCAGCATGACGCCGCCGGAGGTCTTCTATTTCAGCGGCCGGCGCGGCTGGTATCGCTCGATGGCGTGGCTGACGCCCGAGGCGATCGACGACTTACGACGGCAGGGCGCTCGGTACCTTGCGGTATCCGCGAACCATGCCCGATGGTTTCGGCGGCACTATGCCGCACTGTACGACAGCTGTTCCCAACGGTATCGCACGCTGATGGATGGCGACGACGGGATCGTGTACGACCTGGGCGCTCCTGCCGGCAGCGGGCGATAGCATGGCCGCGTCTTCCGTCTGCCGCTTCTGCGGGGCTCGCCTCGAGGATACGTTCGTCGATCTCGGCACGTCGCCCCTTTGCGAGAAATATGTTGCGCCACATCAGTTGAGCGAGCCCGATCGGTACTACCCGCTTCATGCGTGGATCTGCCGGCAGTGCCTGCTGGTGCAACTCGATGCGGTCGTCCCGCCCGAGGAGATCTTCTCGGAGTACGCGTATTTCTCGTCGTATTCAGATAGTTGGGTCGCCCACGCGCGGACCTACGCCGACGCGGTCATACAGCGTTTCGCTCTTGGCGCCGGCAGCCGGATCGTCGAGATCGCCTCCAATGACGGATACCTCCTCCAGCACTTCGTGGCGCGCGGCCTCGACGTACTGGGAATCGAGCCGGCCGCCAACGTGGCGACGGTGGCCGAAACCCGTGGCATCCCAACGGAAGTCCAGTTCTTCGGCCGCGCTGTCGCCGTGGATCTCAGAGGCCGGCGCGGGCGCGCCGATCTCCTAATCGGCAACAACGTCCTGGCTCACGTCCCCGATCTCAACGACTTCGTGGCCGGGATGAAAGAGCTGCTGTCGCCGGACGGCGCGATGACGATGGAGTTCCCGCACCTGGTGCAGCTCATCGAGCACAGCCAGTTCGACACCATCTACCACGAGCACTTCTCATACTTCTCGTTCCTCACGGCCGAGCGCGTCTTCGACGCACACGGCCTGAGAATCTTCGACGTCGAGGAGCTCGCTACGCACGGCGGCTCGCTGAGAATCTACGCGGAGCACGTGGAGCGGAGCCCGGATCGCCGGACTAATCGCGTCGAGCAGCTTTGCAACCGGGAACGTGCCGGCGGTTACGACCGGATCGAAGGGTACGCGGGTTTTAGCGACAAGGTGGAAGCCGTCAAGCGCTCGCTGCTCGAGTTCCTTACGCGTGCAAAGACAGCAGGCCGGCGGGTAGCTGGGTACGGCGCGCCCGGCAAGGGCAATACACTGCTCAACTACTGCCGTATCGGGCCCGATCTGCTCGAGTACACCGTGGACCGCAGCCCGTACAAGCAAGGCCTTTACACACCCGGCATGCGGATCCCCATCGGCCATCCAGAGCGCGTCACTGACACGCGCCCGGACTTTCTGCTGATCCTCCCGTGGAACCTCAAGGAGGAAATCATGGAGCAGATGGCGCACATCCGGCACTGGGGTGGACGATTCGTCGTCCCGATTCCCACGCTGCAGGTGTTCGATTGATGGGCCGATCTGACGTACTCAGCCCCTGCCCGTCAGCACCTTGAACACTTTGCGCATGGCGCGATGGCGCAGCCAGGCGACGCGCCGCAGGAGATAGAGCCACGCGCGCAATTTCTCCGAGAGCGAAATCGGAGCCCGCAACGCGTCGAGGAAGCGGTACGAATGCAGCTTGAGCCGCTGGAGGTTGTCCGGGCGGCCAAGATAACCGTGCGACTTGGCCGATTGCTCCATCAGCAGAATCGTCGTATCGGGAGTGAGGCGCCTCACGAACAGACGATCCGGAATCTCGACGAACTTCCCGCGCAGCGCCAGCTCGGCGATCATGCTGATGTCCGAACCCGGCAGCGGCCGATTGAGCGCGGTCTCGCGCAACGAGGATGCGCGGATCACGCCGTTCATGACGTTGTTGATCTTTTCGCGGTTCAGATAGTCCCTGAATCGATTCGAAGGCCGGTCGTCTTCAAGATTCAGGTTGTCGTCGTATTCCTCACCATACGGCTCTTCGCCTTGGGGCGCGAAGATCAGGATCGCCCTGGGATACGCCAGCACGACGTCTGGCCGGGCGCGGAGCACGGCGACGCACTTTTCGAGAAAACCGTCCAGGCAGATGTCATTGCACGACGCCCACTTGAAATACGGCGCAGTCGAGAGCTGGAATACGCAATCGTAGTTGCGAAAGACGCCGATATTCGAGCTGTGGCGATGGTACCGGACTCGAGGATCGCGTTCGGCGATCCCTCGACAGATCGTCTCGGTCTCGTCTGTCGACGCGTTGTCGGCGACGATCAGCTCGAAGTCCCTGAAGCTCTGGTTCAACAGATACTCGATCGATTCCTGAATCCATTTGGCGCCGTTGTAGACCGGCATGCCGATGTTGAGGGTAGGCGCGGCGGGCATCGCGAGCCGTTCCAGAATAGTGCGAATTGCGCACACGTTTGACTACAATCGAGCGCGCCGTCGATGAGCGCATGCGGGGCCTGAGCGCGTGAAGGTGTTTCTCACAGGAGTGGACGGCTACATCGGAAGTCTGCTGGCCCCACGGTTGATGGAGCGTGGCCACGACGTGGTCGGCCTCGACACCGGCTTCTATCGCGAGGGATGGTTGTATTCGGACCCGACGCAGGTCCGCGTCGGCCCTCACACGTTGTGGAAGGATCTGCGGCGGGTCGACGCAGCCGATCTCGCGGGCTGCGATTGCGTCGTTCACCTCGCCGAGCTCTCGAACGACCCGCTCGGAGAGCTGCGGCCGGAGGTCACGTCGCAGATCAATCACGCCGCCTCCGTCCGCCTGGCGAGGCTCGCCAAACAGAACGGCGTCCCTCGATTCGTCTACACCTCGTCGTGCAGCGTGTATGGCGCCGGCCGCGACGACATGCTCACAGAGGAGTCGCCGACCAATCCGCAGACCACCTACGCGCGGTGCAAGGTCCTCGTCGAGTCGGATATCGGCGCGCTGGCGGACGACGGTTTTTCTCCCGTGTTCCTGCGAAATGCCACGGCCTATGGGGCGTCGCCGCGCATGCGGTTCGACCTCGTGCTGAACAACCTGGCGGGTCTCGCACGCACGACCGGCCGGATCACGATGACCAGCGACGGGACGCCATGGCGGCCGCTGGTGCACGTCCTGGACATCTGCGGCGCGATTGCGTGCGCAGCGGAGGCGCCGCGCGAGGCGATTCACCGCCAGATCTTCAACGTCGGCGATAACGGCCAGAATTACCGGGTGCGGGAGATCGCCGCCCTGGTGGGCGACGTCTTCACGGGCTGCGACGTCGTGTTCGGCGCCGATACCGACGATCGGCGGAGTTATCGTGTGTCGTTCGACAAGATCCAAGCGGCGCTTCCCGGCTTTTGTTGCGAGTGGGACGCGCGCAAAGGCGTCGAACAACTGCATCGGCTGTTCGAACGCATCGATCTCGCGCCCGAGCAGTTCAGGTTCCGTGCGTTCACCCGCCTCGAGGAACTGAAGTACCTGATACGCACGCAGCAGCTGGACCACGAGCTGTTCTGGAGACACTGATGCGCTTCCATCGCACCAGCCTCCCAGGGGTGATCCTCGTTGAGCTCGAGAAGCAGACCGACGAGCGCGGCTACTTCGCGCGCAGCTGGTGCGACCGCGAGGCGGCGGCCCAGGGCTTGAGGACGCCGATGGTCCAGGACAGCATCGCGTTCAATGAAAAGAAGGGGACGCTTCGGGGACTGCACTATCACGTGGCGCCCTTTCCGCAGGCGCGCCTGATCCGCTGTGCCGCTGGCGCGGCATTCGTGGCCGTCGCGGACCTGCGGTCGGACTCACCGACATTCCTCCGCACCTACGAGGCGACGCTCGACGGGCGAAGCCAGTCCGCGATCTATGTTCCAGCCGGCATGGCGCTCGGGTATCAGACGGTGGCCGACGAGACGATGATCTGCTACAAGATGCCGGAATTCTACGACCCGCAGTTCGAGCGCGGCGTGCGCTGGAACGATCCGGCCTTCAGCATCGCGTGGCCCGATCTCCATCCAAGGATCAATACTCGCGACGCCACCTATCCCGACTTCAAGAGCTGATTTCCTGTCTAGAAGACTTCGTTAAAGCACCATTTAGTCTCACGTCTGCCCGACTTTGAGACGAATTGAACAAACTCTTCGTTACTTATTGTTAACACGACTAGTTAGCGTTAACATTCCCGCTCGGCAGCTCGTCCGTTGTTCCATCTCGTGACACGGAGTCGGGAGCTGCCCGACCGTTCTGACCGCTAAATCATTGTCTCCTCTAGGCTTGCGCCGGCCGAAATGCGGCCCAGGCTTTGCGCTAGCTCTGCCGCGAAGTCTGTATATCGCAGGCTGACCGTGATGAACGTTTGCCCGGACGCGACCGCCTGATGAAACACGACGCGCATCGCGCCGACCGTGCCCCGTGGGACCCGATCGCTGGCGCTGATCTGGCGCGCCCGATGTACGACCTCGTTCGGCGACTGTTTCCGATCTGTCGCAGCATCACGGGTGAAGGAGTCCGCGACACACTTCGTATCGTCGGGGAACTGATTCCTCTAACCGTCCACGAGGTCGCATCGGGAACACGGGCGTTCGACTGGACGGTTCCGAGGGAATGGAACATTCGCGACGCCTATATCGCAAACGCGCAGGGCAATCGCGTCGTGGACTTTCGCTGTAACAACCTGCATGTCGTGAGCTACAGCACGCCGGTGCGGCGGACGATGCCGCTCGGCGAGCTCCAGCGGCACCTGCACTCGCTGCCCGATCAGCCGGATCTGATTCCGTACAGGACGAGCTACTACGAGGAAACCTGGGGCTTCTGTCTCTCGCATCATCAGCGGCAGTCGTTGCCCGACGGCGACTACGAGGTTGTCATCGACAGCACGCTGGCGGACGGCAGTCTCACCTACGGCGAGTGTCTGTTGCCCGGCGCGAGCAACGACGAAGTGCTGATTTACACGCACACGTGCCATCCGTCGCTGGCCAACGACAACCTGTCGGGCATCGCCGTGTGCACGTTCCTCGCGCGGCAGCTCATGTCTGCCAGGCGCCGTTACTCATACCGGTTCGTGTTCGCGCCCGGCACGATCGGGTCGCTGGTCTGGCTCAGTCGCCATGCCGACCGCGTCTCGCGGGTCCGGCACGGACTGGTCGCAGTGTTGCTGGGCGATTCGGGCAGCCTGCGCTACAAGCGGAGCCGGATCGGCAATGCCGAAGTCGATCGCGCCGTCCAGCACGCGTTGAAACGATCAGGGGCGACGTACGACGTCGAGGCGTTTTCGCCGTACGGGTACGACGAGCGTCAGTTCGGTTCTCCCGGTTTCAATCTCCCGGTCGGCCGAATGTCGCGTTCGCCGAACAGCGGCTATCCCGAATACCACACGTCCGCCGACAACCTGGCGTTGATCCGGCCGGAATCGCTGGCAGACTCGCTCTCGGTCTGCGCGCAGATTGTCGAGATCCTCGAAGGCAACCGCCGCTTTCTCAACACCAGCCCGTTCGGCGAGCCTCAGCTCGGTCGTCGAGGCTTGTACCGACCGATGGGCGGCGTGTCAGTGCCTGAGCGCGAGACGGCCATGCTGTGGACGTTGAATCGCTCGGATGGCGCACATTCACTACTCGAGATCGCCGACGAGGCCGGCCTGGACTTCGAGCTCATTCGACGGACGGCCGATGAACTGCTGGATGCCGGCCTGTTGACGACCGCCCCATGAAAGTCGTGCTCTTTTGTGGTGGACTCGGCACGCGACTGCGCGAGCATTCCGAAACGATTCCGAAGCCGCTGGCCACCGTCGGCTGTCGCCCGATCATCTGGAATCTGATGCGCTACTACGCCCACTTCGGGCACAAGGAGTTCGTGCTGTGCCTCGGCTACCGCGGCGAGATGATCAAGGAGTTCTTCCTGAGCGACGGGGAGTGTCCCTCGGACTGGACGTTGCATTTCGTCGAAACCGGCCAGGAGGCGACGATCGCGGACCGGCTGCGCGCGGTCGAGCCGTATCTTCGCGGCGAGGACTGCTTTCTCGCCAACTACAGCGATGGGCTGACCGACCTCCCGTTGCCGCGATACCTCGACGCCTTTCGCGCCAGCGACGCGGTGGCCGGGTTCGTGGCGGTCCGCAATCCCCATTCATTCCACATCGTGTCCGTGGGCGAGGCCGGGCGCGTCACGGCCCTGACGCGGGCCCAGGACGCCGACGTCTGGATCAACGCGGGGTTCTTCATCTTCCGGCCGGCGATCTTCGAGTACCTGCGGACAGGCGACGAGCTGGTCGAGCAGCCGTTCAACCGGCTGATCGACGCGGGTCTGTTGTACAGCTACAAGTACCGCGGGTTCTGGGTCGCGCTCGACACCTACAAAGACAAGGTCAATTTGGATCGCCGGCACGATCGAGGGGATACTCCTTGGGTGGTCTGGAAAGAATGACGCCCAGTGCTTGAGCTGAGCCTCGGCGCCGTCCAGTCGGTGCTCTGTCTGGGAGCGCACTGCGACGACATCGAGATCGGCGCCGGCGCGACCATTCGGACACTGGTCGCCGAGCGGCCATCGCTGAACGTGCACTGGGTGGTCTTCAGCTCCACCGGGCTTCGTGCGATCGAGGCGCGCGCCAGCGCGAGCGATTTCCTCGGCGGCGCCGCCGCGGCCGATGTCCGGATCATGGGGTTCAGCGACGGTTACTTTTTCGCGGAAGGCGCAGCGATCAAGCGCTGCTTCGAAGAGCTGAAGGATCAGGTGACGCCCGATCTGGTGTTGACGCATTATCGCGACGATCGTCATCAGGACCATCGCCTGATCTCCGATCTCACGTGGAACACGTTCCGCGATCACCTGGTGCTCGAGTACGAGGTGCCGAAGTTCGATGGCGACCTCGGTCAGCCCAACTGGTTCGTGCCGGTCGACGACGAGCGGCGTGCGTTCAAAGTGGAAACCCTCCGGCGGCGATTTGCGAGCCAGGGCTCGAAGGCCTGGTTCACCGCCGACACCTTCAACGCCTTGATGCGGATTCGCGGCGTCGAGTGCCGATCGCGCACCGGATACGCCGAAGCGTTTCACGCGCGAAAAATCGTCGTGCCACGGTGAGAGATCACATGCGCCAGCGCCGGCTCGTCCACGTTGTCGCGACCCTCGGCCTGACCGCCGTCGTGGCAGGTGTGGTCCGCGGGCAGGCGGGCGAGGCGCGGTTCGTCAGAGAAGTGCCGTGGGCCGGCAGC
>Ga0193696_1000683_pt1 | contig 11241 bp, 10 predicted proteins | sample L3m1metaG_FD_145074 | JGI IMG/M metagenome (GOLD analysis project Ga0193696, IMG submission 145074) | Soil microbial communities from a riparian zone of the East river system, Colorado, United States - L3m1 | ecosystem: Environmental > Terrestrial > Soil > Riparian zone | place: USA: East River... | reverse complement strand
TTGTCGTCAATCGGGGTGCCGATGAAGACGATGCCGTCCTTCAGGAGGCGCGAGAAGATGTCGTAGGCGCGTTCGCCGCGATTGGTCTGTTCGACCACCATCGGTACGAGTTGCATCCGCGAATCGGGTAGCTGGCGCATGGCTGAGATTCTGCTGGTTGTCGGGGAAAATCGATGCGGGAAAGTCGTTACGAATTCCCCGCGATTGTAGCACGCGACATCACGAAGTCAATTGACTTCTCCCGCCTGAGGCCGGCCGCGACGCGCGTCAGGCCTCCTTCTTTCTCGAGCGCTGCGCGCACCGCCGCCGGGGTCCGGCCCGTGCGCTCCGCGTAGCGGCCCACTTCCCGCTCCACCTCCTCCTCGGTCACCTGAAGCTGCTCGCGCCGCGTGACCTCATCGAGAGCAAGCGCCGCCGCCACCGCTTCGCGCGCGACGTCGCGCTGACTCTCGCGGAACGCGTTCCAGTCGATGCCGGCCTGCCGTGGGTCGACGTTCTGGTCTATCAGGCGGCGGGCGAAGTCCTCGAGCCGTCGCTCGAGCTCGCGTTCGACCATCGACGCCGGCACTTCGAAGGGCACGCGCGCCGCCAGCTGCTTCATCAGCTCGCCGCGCACCTCACGCTCCGCCGCATGCCTCGCTTCGTGCTCGAGGTCGTCGCGCACGCGCGCCTTCAGCGCGTCCAGCGTGTCGAAGTCGCCGAGGTCTTTGGCGAACTCGTCGTCCAGTTCCGGTATCACGCGCCGCTTGATCCCCTTGATCGTCACTGTATATGAGACGTCGCTGTTGGCGAGCTCCCCAATCGGGTAGTCCTCCGGGTAGTGAATGTCGAAGCTCTTGGTGGCGCCCACCTCGAGGCCGAGCAGCTGCGCGTCGAAGCCAGGCGGGTTCGCTTTCGCCCCGAGCTCGATGCTCACATCGGTATGCGTATCGGGCGCGCCCTTGCCGTCGCGGCGCTCGAGATCCAGCACCGCCGTGTCGCCATCGTCGACACCGCGCCCTTCCACCGGCTCGTGACGCGCGGCGCGATCGCGGAGGCGCTGCAGCGCGCCGTCCACCGCCGCGTCGTCGATCGCGACCGCCGGGCGTTGGAGGGCAATCGCCGAGAGGTCGCCGGGGTCGAACGGCGGCACCGTGTCGAACGACGCGGTGAATGTGAGCGGCTGACCTTCTTCAATCGTGACGTCGCGCACATCCGGTGTGTCGACCGGCTCCATCCCCTTCTCGCGCAGCGCGTCGTCGACGGCGCGCGGGATGAGGTCGTGGGCGACGTCGTGGAGGATCTGGTCCTTGAAGCGCTGCTTGATCACACGCGCGGGCGCCTTGCCGGGGCGGAATCCCGGAATGCGCGCCTTGCGGGAGTAATCAGTCGCGACCCGATCGATCTCGGCGTTGACGATATCGGTGGGAATTTCCACGCGCACGTTCTTGCGCGTCTCGTTGATGTCGGCGAACTCGGTTTTCATCTGCTGCGGTGCCTACGCGTTGAGCGGTCCACCTTCGCGCTGCGCGCTTCGGTGGACACTCCTTCGCCTGACGGTGCTTGCGCTCCGAAGCTCCCACCTCCGCGCCGCAGAAGTGCTTGCACTCCGTAGCTCACGCATTTGCTGCGCGCTTCGGTGGGCAGGCGCGCACACGCGGGAGCGAAGGAGTGCGAAAGGAGGGACTCGAACCCTCATGGCTGTTAACCACCGGATCCTAAGTCCGGCGCGTCTGCCAGTTCCGCCACTTTCGCGCGATACGGACATCCCGGATCCTATGCTACCATCCGCGCGAAAAATTGCCCGATTTGTAGATGGGATCCTGGAACGCACCGAGGGCGCACCGCTTTCGCAAGGTTCTCCAGCGCCTGGCGGCGAATGCCGGCTTTCATGTCGGCCGGATGCCGCCCAATCGGTTCGAGGCCACCGAAGATGTTCTCGCGGCACTCAAGCAGCGCGCATTCAATCCACAGCTGATCATCGACGCCGGCGCGAACGTCGGCGACTGGACGAGGTTCGCGCGAACGCTGTTTCCAGCGGCGGAATGTCACATGATCGAGCCGCAGCCGGCATGCCGCGATCGACTCGCCGATCTCGAACGGCGCGACGCGCGCGTTCATCTCCATCCCGTTGCGCTCACTCTTCCTGGCGTGAAGGAGGTCAGGATGACGGGCGCCGGCACGACCGGCGCGTCGGTTTCCGCTCAGGTCGGCGATGGTCAGGGCGACGATGACACGATGGTGGTTGCCGCGGCTTCGTTCGACCAGCTCTTTGGCGCGGTCCTCACGCGAAGCCAGCGGCCACTGCTCAAACTCGACATCGAAGGTCACGAGCTCGGGGCGCTCGATGGCGCGAGTGTCTCTCTGACGTCGATTGAAGTCATCGTCACCGAAGTCCGCTTCTACGACATCGGACGCTCGGGCCATCCGGTGTTTCTCGATGTCCTCAACTATCTCAAGGCGAGAAACTTCGAACTGTTCGACTTCGTGTCGCTGGGATCGAGACGGAGAGATGGCCGGCTGCGTGTCGGCGACGCGGTGCTGATTCGAAGCGACAGCGACCTCGTCGCCGACCTGGCGTGGGCCTGATTTCGTAGATCAGTAGGTCGCGTCGCGCTCGGCCCACCACCAGATGCCGAGTGCGGTGGCGAGGAGTGCGGTCGCCGCGGCGTAGAGCGGCAGCGACGGACCAACCCGTCGCGCAAACGCCACCAGGCTGGTGCCGAAGAGATCCACGACGTCGTTGCTGACTGCTACGAGGCCCGACCGGTTCAGCAGGATCCAGATGCCGGCGATGACGGTGAGGACGACGGCCGCGATGGCGACGTTGAAGCCGACGTCTAGAAACTGCTCGCTGCGCCAGCGGGCGCGCCGCACCCGGGCGAGCGTCCGCGTGGTGAACTGCGCCGGCGGTTTCGGGATGGAACGCCCACGGAGCATCCGCTCGAGCGCGCGAGCGCTGACCAGCGCGGCCGCGCAGTTGGGGCACGTTGTCAGGTGCTCGGCGACGCGGCCGTCGGGCGTCAGATCGCCAGCGGCAATCGCCTCGACCGCGTTCAGTGCTTCGTCGCAGAACATGAACTCAGAACTCGGAACTTAGAACCCCGAACTCGAACCAAAGAACCCAGAACCCCGAGCCTGGTGGTCATTTCAAGTCTGTCTCCAGCATCCGCCTCAGCTGCTGTTTCGCGCGGTGCAGCTGGGTTTTCACGGTGCCCAGCGGCAGGGCGAGCGCTTCCGCCAGGTCCTCGTACTGCACGCCCTCGAGGTAGTGCGCCGCGACGACCAGGCGATAGTTCGACGGCAGTCGCGCGATGGCCTTTTCGAGCCGATCCCGCAGTTCCAGATCGCCAAACTGCCGATCGGACGCCGACGGCGTCCGCGTCCGCATGCGCTCGTCGTTCAGCGACAGCGGTGCGGGACGGCTGTGGTCGTACACGCAGACGTTGGCGACGATGCGGTAGATCCATGTGGAAAGACGCGCTTCCCCCCGGAAATAGGGGAGGCCCCGGTGGACCCGCAAAAAGACGTCCTGCGCCAGATCTTCCGCCCGCGATCGGTCCTGCACCGTGCGCGCGATCAAGGCGAACACCAGATCCTTATACTGGTCGACCAGCTCCTGAAACGCGCCCTCATCGCCTCGACGGCAGCGCTCGACGAGCTCGCGCTCGTTGCCGGCCTCCATCGGACACCGTATTAGAACACGCGGTCCGCGAAATTGTTTCCCGCCTTCGCTCGACGCCTCCGCTTACGCGCGCGTCGAGCTTCGGCGGGCAAGCCCGCTACGCTCTGCCGTCCCGAGGGGCTTCAAAAGGGCAGGCCTGTGCTCGCACATCGAAGCTTCTCTCGGTTGTGACGGAGCGAAGGTGTGAAACAATTGGGTAACTCGCCCAGTCTAATCAACACATGGACGATTTCCCCTTCATGGCGTGGCCGTTTCTCATTCCGATCATCGCCATTGTCGGGGCGTTCACCACGGCTATTGTCGCGACGTTGTCCAGAGCGCGCGTGCGCGAGCTCGAAATCCGCGAGCGGATCGCGATGATCGAAAAAGGGCTGGTGCCGCCGCCCGAGGTCGATCCGCACGGCTTCGACAGGGCGATGGATCGCTACGATCGCTACAGCGTCCGCGCGCCCCGACGCCACCGCAGCGCGGGCGTCACGCTGATGGGCGTCGGCTTCGGGCTGATGGTGCTCATCGCGTTCGCCGGCGAAAGCCCCTCGTCCGCCCTTGGGGTGGGGGGGTTCCTCGTGGTCATCGGACTTGCGTTCTTCCTGAACAGTCTCTTCGACCGGAACGACCCCCCGATGCCGACCGGCCCCCGGCCCGGTCCCGTCGAGCCCCGCCGTCAGGATTGACACCTCGCAGGTTCCCCGCCGATACGCCGTTCAATCCGTATTGATACAGTCCGTCCCTGCCGATAATGTGACTCGAGTCTGAGTGTGTCTGTAGCGGTGTCCTGAGGTATCGCTGCGGATACAGATCGGTCCTTCGAGTCATCTCCAGTCGCTCTAGCAGCCTTGTCAGTGTAGCTGACGGGGCGAAGCGCTATCCGCCCCCAGCCAAGAGAAAACCGTGACACCAGATACCCTGACCTTCGCAGACGCGCGCTCGGCCCGCCAGGCCTCGGCCGGGTCCGGGGCTGTCGAACTCGTCGGCCGATCCCACGCCATCTCGCGCGTTCAGGAACTGCTCCGGCGTGCGGCCGGCAGCGACGCCTGCACTCTCATCACCGGCGAGCCCGGATCGGCGGTCGAGTCGGTTGCGCGGGAGCTGCATGGACGCAGCCGCCGCTCGGACACGCCGTTCGTCATGGTCGACTGCGGCGCCGCCGACGCGGGCAGCGTCGATCGGCTGCTGTTTGGCTCGGCGCCGGACCTGTCGACAGGCTCGAGCCCGCGAAACGAGGCGGCCGATCTCGAACCGGTGACGCGGGACAGCTGCGTCGCCGCGGCCATCGGCGGGACGCTCTTTCTCCACGACGTCAGCGAGCTGCCCGCCAGCACGCAAGCGAGGCTGGCGCGGATCGCGCGCGACGGGGAGGTCCGCATCGATGGCGCGGCGGTCACCACGATGTGCCGCCTGATCGCCAGCGCGTCTCCCGGCCTCGACGCCGACGTCCACGCGCACCGCTTCCGCGGCGATCTCTACCGCCGCCTTTCAGCGACGCGCATCGATCTGCCGCCGCTGCGCGATCGCGCCGAGGACGTTCCGTTGCTCGCGCAGCGACTGCTGGACGACTGCGCGGAAGAGGGATCGCCGGCGCGAAGCTTCACGCAGACCGCGCTCGCGCTGCTCGGCGCGCTGACCTGGCCGGGCAACTTCGCCGAGCTCCGCGACGCCATCCACCGCGTCGTCGCGGAAACTGACGTCGCGGTCATCCAGGTGGAACACGTGCTCCCGGCCTTGCGGCTGCTGCGCGCCCCGGCGCCGTTCGTGCCTTCCGGCAATCTGCGGGAGGCGCGGCTGCGGTTCGAGCGCGAGTACATCGCGGCCGTGCTGCAGCATCACGGTTGGCGCATGGCGGAGGCGGCGCAAACGCTCGGCATTCAACGCCCCAATCTGTATCGGAAAGCACGGCAGCTGGGCATTCCGCTGGCGCGGTTGTCGGAGTAATTGAGAACGGTCATGATGGTCACGAACATTCTCACGTCAGTCACTCTCGTCCTCGCGCTCGGCGCTTCCGTGTCTGCCCAGCCGGCGCAACCGCCGGCGTCACCACCGCCGACACCGGCACGGCCGTACCAACCGGAGTTCGAGATCCTGAAGAAGGACGGCCGCAGCGGGCAGCCGCGGCAGACGCCGCCGGTCGGCGAGGTGTATGTCATCGGTCCGCAGGACTCGCTGTCGATCATCGTGACGGACGAGGCCGACCTCACCAACAAGTACCGGGTCGACACGGACGGCACGGTCACGATGCCGTACCTCAATCGCGTACCTGTCGCGGGTCTCACGCTGGCGGAAGCGCAGGTCAAGATCGCGCAGATGCTGCAGGCAGGCTATCTGCGCAATCCTCAGGTGCGGATCGAGGTCGATCAGTTCAAGTCGAGGCGCGTCTTCGTCAGCGGCGAAGTCCGGATCCCGGGCTACGTCACGATGGCAGGCACCACCATGACGCTCCTCGAGGCGCTGGCGCTTGCCGGCTCGCCGACGCAGAACGCCAGCAACGACATCAAGGTGGTACACCCCTCGAAGCCGGGCGAGAAGCCCAACGAGCCGATCACGGTCAACCGCAAGGAACTGGAGCTGGGGCGCGCCGACATCACGCTGCAGGACGGCGACATCGTCAACGTGCCGATCGCGCAGCGGTTCTACATCTCCGGCTTCGTGAAGAACACCGGCTACTACGTGCTCGACTCGGGAACGACCGTCTCGCAGGCCATCGTCCTCGCCGGCGGGTTGACCGATCGCGGATCGGATCGGCGCATCAAGATCGGCCGGATGGTCAACGGCAAGATGGTCGACGTTCCCGCGGAGCTGACCGACAAAGTCCTGGCCAACGACGAAATCAAGATTCCTTCGCGGATCTTCTAAGCATTCATGTGCGGCATCGCAGGCGTGGTGCGCCAATCCGGCGCGATTGAGCGCGATCCGTCCGCGCTGCTGAGCGAGGCGCTCGCGCACCGCGGTCCGGACGGAGCAGGCGTCTGGCGCTCGGCCGATGGACACGTGGCGCTGGTCCACCGGCGGCTCGCGATTATCGATCCCGGTCCGCGCGCCGCACAGCCGATGCGCACGCCCGACGGTCGGCATTACATCGTGTTCAACGGCGAGGTCTACAACTACCTCGCGCTGCGCCGCTCGCTGTCGGACCGCGGCGAGCACTTCACGACCGGTAGCGACACCGAAGTGCTGCTGCGGCTGCTCGCCCGCGATGGCCCCGACGCGCTGTCGCGCGTGCGCGGCATGTTCGCGCTCGCCTGGTGGGACGATCGCGAACGGGCGCTGCTCCTGGCGCGCGATCGATTCGGAATCAAACCGCTCTATGTCGCCGCCACCGCCGACACGCTGGCATTCGCCTCGGAAATCCGCGCGCTCACCGCCTCGGGACTCGTTCAGCGCCGCATCGATCCCGCCGGCGTCATGGCCTACCTGTCGTGGGGGACCGTGCCAGCGTCACTGACCTGGATGGAAGGCGTCGAAAGCCTGACGCCGGGGACATGGCTGCGCCGCACGGTCGATGGCCTCACCGTGCAGCGGCCGTTCGCTGACATGGCAGCCGTGTACGCCCGGCCCGCTTCGGGCTGTGGCGAACAGGCGTTGAAGGATCGCGTGCGCGGCGCGGTGCAGGACAGCGTGGCGGCTCACCTGGTGGCCGATGTCCCGGTCGGCGTGTTCCTGTCGGGCGGCATCGACTCGTCGGCGATCCTGTCCGCGGCCGTCAATGCCGGTGCGCGTGGGCTCAACACCTACACCGTGCGCTTCGACGATTCGTCGTCGGAGCACGAGTACGCGGGTCTGGTCGCGTCGACGTTCGGCTCGACGCACCACGAGCTCGTGCTCGACTCGTCGCGCATCGTCGACGACCTGCCGCGGATCCTCCGGCATCTCGATCAGCCGACGCTCGACGCGGTGAACTCGTTCTACGTATCGGAAGCCGTGGCGAAAACCGGAATCAAGGCCGTGCTGTCGGGCACCGGCGGCGACGAGCTGTTCGGGGGGTATCCATCGTTCCGCCGCCTGCCGCCGGCGGTCCGTTCGAAGCGGCGCCTGCAGCCGGTTGCGCCGGCCGTCGGCTCGGCGATGTCCGCTGTTCTGCCGCAGCGTCTGACGCAGCGCTGGCGCCATTTCATGGCCGGCAACGGCGGTGTGGACAATGCCTACCGCGCACAGCGTGGTTTGTACATGCCGCTGGAAGTCGAGCAGTTGGCCGGTCCCGCGCTGCGCGACCGTTGGGCCCCGGTAGCCGCACGGTTGTCCGCCGCCGAGCGCGCGATGTTCGAGGGACGTGCCGTCACCGTCGAAGGGGACGTCGCCCGGCTCGAGACCCGCGTTTATCTGGGCTCGCAGCTGCTGCGCGATCTCGATGCGATGTCGATGGCGCATTCACTCGAAGTGCGTGTGCCCTTCGTCGATCACGAGTTGCTCGGCGAGGTGTGGCCCGACCTCGGTCAGTACCCCGGCCTGATGCGCAACAAACGTCTGTTGCATGAAACGCTGGTGCTGCCGCTTCCGCATGCGGCGGTGAATCGGCCGAAGCAGGGATTCACCCTGCCGTTTGCCAGGTGGATGAACGGCGAGCTCGAGCCGTTCGTGCGATCGGGGATGGCGTTTCTGGCCCGGTCCGGGTGGATCGCCGCAGGCGCGCCCGACGACACGTGGAACGCCTGGCAGCGCGGGACGATGCACTGGAGCCGGCCGTGGGCGCTCGGTGTGCTCGGCGAGTTCCTGAGGCAAACGTGATTCGAGGGACAGGGCGGCGCGCGCTGAGAAAAGCGACGGCGATCGGCCGTCAGCTCTTTCCATCGCCCGAAGCGGCAGCGTGGAAGCAGGCCTGGCACCTGGCGGAGCTCACGCCGCGATTCACACCGGGCACGATTCGGATGCTCGACTACCAGCTGCAGTACTCGGATGTCCTCAGTTTCTGTGTTCAGTGGCAGGACATCTTCGTGAAGCGTTGCCTCGACTTTCAGGCCGTCACCGATGCCCCCCGGATCCTCGACTGCGGCGCGAACGTTGGACTGGCGAGTCTGTACTTCAGACGGCAATACCCGCGCGCTCGTATCACCGCCTACGAAGCCGATCCGCATCTCGCTGCCATGGCGGGTGACAACCTCCGGACCAACGGCGCGGACGCCGAGGTTGTGCACGCCGCGCTGTGGACGTCGAACGATCAGCTGACGTTCCGCTGCGAGGGCAGTGATTCCGGCATGATCGACTCGCTGCCTGGCGCCGTGGATGGTCGCGCGGCCGTCGTCCCCGCGCGGCGGCTTCGCGACGTGCTCGAAGCGGAGCCGATCGATCTCCTGAAGCTCGACATCGAAGGGGCCGAAGATCCGGTCCTCGCCGACTGCGAACCGGCTCTCCATCGCGTCCGCGCGATGATCATGGATCTGCATGAGTTCGACCCGGTGAATCGTCGCGCGCCGGGCGTGCTCGATCGCCTGGCGCGCGCCGGTTTCTCGTACACCATCGACGAATTCGTACCGCTCACCTGGCGCGAGCCGCTTGCCGGGGCGACGACGCCATTTCCCGGCAAGGCCATGCAGTGGGCGATGACTGTTCGCGCCTGGAGGGACGCGTCGTGAGCACTGCTGACGTGCTCGTGACCCGCCGCCTGCAGCCGAGCCAGGGCTGGAACAGCCGCACCGTCTCGGACATCTGGGCGTATCGGGAGCTGCTCTACTTCTTCATCTGGCGCGACATCAAGGTGCGCTACAAGCAGACGCTGCTCGGCGCGGGGTGGGCGATCATCCAGCCGCTGATGACGACGGTGGTGTTCACGATCTTCTTCGGCCACCTGGCGAAAGTGCCGTCGGACGGATTGCCGTATCCGGTCTTTTCGTTGATGGCGCTCGTGCCCTGGACCTATTTCGCGTCCGCGCTCGCGGGCTGCAGCACGTCGCTCAGCGGCTATCAGCACATCATCTCGAAGGTCTACTTTCCGCGGCTGATCATTCCGATCGGGGCGGTGATCGCCCCTCTCGTCGATTTCGCGATTGGCTTCGTCATTCTCATCGGCTTCATGATGTGGTACCGCATCACGCCCGGTCCGTCGATCGTCTGGCTGCCCGCGCTCATGCTCCTTGCGCTGGCCACGGCGGCCAGCGTCGGCGTCTGGCTTGCCGCGCTGAACGTGCGGTATCGCGACGTGCGGTATGTGGTGCCGTTTGTCGTGCAGCTCTGGATGTTCGCGACACCGGTCGCCTATCCCGCGTCGCTGGTTCCGTCGCGGTGGCGCGCCGTCTACGGCCTCAATCCGATGGCCGGCGTCATCGAGGGTTTCAGGTGGGCGCTCGCCGGCGGGCCGGCCCCGGGCATCATCACCGTGGTATCCGCCGCTGTCGTCGTCGTGCTGATTGCCGGCGGCGCGATCTACTTCCGCCGTCTGGAAGGCACGTTCGCGGATGTGATTTGATGAGCCACGCCGTCATTCACGCCGAGCACCTCGGCAAACGCTACACGATCGGCCATCGCGTGCGATCGCGCACCGCGCGCGACGCGATGGCCGGCGCCGCGTCGCGTCTCGTCAGGTCCTTGCGGTTTGGCGCGACGAAGCCCGCCCCGACAGAGGACACGCTGTGGGCCATCGACGACGTGTCGTTCGACGTGGCTCCGGGCGAGGTCGTCGGCATCATCGGCCGGAACGGCGCAGGCAAGTCCACCCTGTTGAAAGTGCTGTCTCAGATCACCGAGCCGACCACCGGCTTCGTCGATGTGACGGGACGGATCGGCTCGCTGCTCGAGGTCGGGACGGGCTTTCACGAGGATCTCAGCGGCCGTGAGAACACCTACCTGAACGGCGCGATTCTCGGCATGAACAAGGCCGAGATCGACCGGAAGTTCGACGAGATCGTCGCGTTTGCCGAAATCGATCGCTTCATCGACACGCCGGTCAAGCACTACTCGAGCGGGATGTACATGCGGCTGGCGTTCGCAGTGGCGGCACACCTTGAAACCGAGATTCTGGTGGTCGACGAAGTGCTGGCGGTCGGCGACGTGCACTTCCAGAAGAAGTGTCTCGGCAAGATGGACGACATCGCGCGCCACGGCCGCACGGTGCTGTTCATCAGCCACAACATGGAAGCCATTCAGCGTCTCTGCACGAGGGGACTGTTGATGGATCGCGGCCGGCTCGTCATGAGCGGACCCGTCGGCGAGGTTGTCGCGCAGTATCGGGCCGTTGAGCAGTCGATGGTCGAGGTCGGCCGGTTCAACACGCGCAGCCGCAGCGGCACCGGCTGGGCGAGAGTTCGTGACATCCGCCTGGTGGACGACCGGGGGGAAGCCGTCCGCGGTGTGCCGCCGGAAGACGATCTGACGTTTCAGATCGACCTCCAGCTGGCTCACGCCTCGTCTCGGGGAGCGAGTCTTCGCGGACTCGTCGTGGAGCTTGTCGTCTGCTCGGATCAGGGCCAGCCGCTGCTCTCACTGATGAATGTGGACGACGATGGCGTCGAGCTGCCATCGGCGACGTCGTGCACGGTCACCGCGCGGCTCGCCGGGCCGACATTCATCCCCGGGCGCTATCGCGTGAACCTGTTCATCGGCATTCCGCACCTCGAGCACGTCGACGAAATCCCCGACGCGTTCGAGTTCGA
>Ga0193696_1000682_pt1 | contig 11284 bp, 7 predicted proteins | sample L3m1metaG_FD_145074 | JGI IMG/M metagenome (GOLD analysis project Ga0193696, IMG submission 145074) | Soil microbial communities from a riparian zone of the East river system, Colorado, United States - L3m1 | ecosystem: Environmental > Terrestrial > Soil > Riparian zone | place: USA: East River... | reverse complement strand
GCATCGCCACCGCTCCACCGACGCGAAAGATCGATGCGGCCAGCGGCAGGATGAACCCGGATACGACGGGCGGCATCTTCGCGATCTGCGCGCTCTCCACCATTGCCGGCAACGACGCCAGCGACGAGCGCGCCGCGAACGCGACGGCCTGGGCCGGTGCGCACAGGGCCACGAACGCGCCCGGCGACATGCGTCCCAGAAAGATCCCGATCGGATACAGCAGCACGGCACCGACGATCAGGGTGAGCGACACGACGAGGCCGATATACGCCGCAACCGCGGCGGCCGCCGACAACCCGAGCTTCGCCGCGAGCGGCACGGCCAGGGCGAACACGCCGATCGGCGCGAGCGTCAGGATCCCCGCGACCAGCCGCTGCATCGCATCCGAAACGCCTTCCGCGACCCGAAGCACGCTGTCGCGCTTCGGCGCCGGCACTCTCGACAGCGCCAGCGCGAACAGCACGGCAAACACAATCAGCGTGAGCATCGTTCCGTCCGAGGCTGCCTTGAAGACGTTCTGCGGGACGAGGTCGACGATCCATTGACCGAGGCCGGGCGGCGCGCTCGTCGCCGTTCCGGTCGATGTTTCGGGACCGCGCAGCGCCATCGCCGCGGACTGATCGATGTGCAGCCTCGCCAGCAGCGGCGCGGCGACAAGGATGGTAAAGACCGCCGTGATCGTGAGCACCACAATGGCGATAACCGCCGCCCGGACGCCGACACGTCCAAGGGAACGCGACGCCGTCATCGATCCGACGTTCGCGACCAGCATCGACATCACCAGCGGAATCACCGTCATGCGTATGAGGTTGACGAAGATCGTCCCGACCGGCGTCGCCACGGCGAGGACAGGACCTGCCGCCCCCGGAAACACGGACGCCAGCGCGAGTCCGAGAAAGAATCCGGCAATGAGACCGACGAGGACGCGGGTGGTCAGGGACATGGACCTAGAACCTTAGAACGGCTGGGTTCAAGATTCCAGGGGCTCGGGGCTAGCTGCGAAGAGCCGCCATCGGATCGACCCGCGTGGCGCGCGAAGACGGGATCGCAGCCGCCAAGAGCGCCACGGCTGCGAGAAGCGCCGCGACGCTGAAATAGACGAGAGGATCCTTTGTCGTGACGCCGAACAGCAGCGTCGCCAGGAACCGTGTCAGCGCCAGCGCACCGACAAGGCCGATCCCAATCCCCGCGACGGTCATCGTCCCTGCCTGCCGCAGCACGAGGCGCAGGACGCTCGACCGCGTCGCGCCGAGCGCCATTCGCACGCCGATCTCCCGGGTACGCTGGGCAACGAGATACGACATGACGCCGTACAGGCCTGCCGCAGTCAGCACCAGCGCGATGACGGCAAAGGCCACGACGAGCCACAGATTCAGCCGTCGCGGCGCCACGGAGGCGGCAATCAGGTCTTCCATGGTCGACACCGTGCCGACAGGCTGATTCCGATCGATTTCGTTGACCGCGCTCCGCACCATCGGCGCGATCGTCGAGGCGGACGCGCGCGTACGAATCACGACGTTCAGACGCTGCGCCATGCCCCCGAACGGCGGCTGTCGAAGCGGCATGAAGGCCTCGGGATCGGTGTCGAGCTCGAGCCCGGCGTGCTTCACGTCGCCCACCACCCCGACGATCTCCATCCAGCGCGGCTGCGCCGCGAACGAGATATCGATCCGGCGCCCCAGCGGATCCTCGTCGGGCCAGTAGCGCCGGGCGGCGGCCGAATTGATGATGACCACGTTCGGCGGCCCCTCGGCATCGCGATCGGTGAACACGCGCCCGCGAACGAGCGGGATGCGGAGCGTCGAGAAGTAGTCAGCGCTCACGAGACGCGGACGCGTGCGCACCGGAATGGGCGACTGGGTCGTCCGCCCCTCAATCCGGAATCCGGTGCGGCCGCCGACGTCGACGAAGGGAAGCGGCGTGGCCAGCGCCGCGGCTTCCACGTTCGGCAGCGTGCGGACCCGCTCGAGCAGTGTCTCGTAGAACCGTAGCGCCTGCGGCGCCGGTGCCGAGCGCATGACCGACGCGACGATGACGTTCTGCGATTCGAATCCTGGGGACACGTCGAGCACACGCCGGAAGCTGACAAGCAGCAGGCCGGCGCCGACGAGGAGCACCAGCGACAGCGCGAGCTCCGCGACGACCAGCACGGCACGGGTGCGGGTGGTGCGGGCACCGCCGCTGCCACTGCGCCCCTCTTGGTGCAGCGTCGCCGCCAGGCGCTGATCCGCAGCGGCGAATGATGGAATGACACCGAAGACGAGACCCGTGCCGATTGACACGGCGAGTGCGACGGTCAGCACCCGAGTGTCGAGGCCGACCTGCGCGATGCCAGGCAGAACGAGCAGGCCCGACGGCAGGAGCGCGCGAAACGCCGTGAGACCCCATGCCGCGACGAGAACGCCGGCCGCGCCGCCGAGCACGGCGAGGAGCACGCTTTCGGTCAGCAACTGGCGGACCAGCCGGCCTCGCCCCGCGCCAATCGCGAGTCGGACCGCGATTTCACGCTCGCGGCTCGTCGCTCGTGCCAGCAGCAGCATCGCGACATTGGCGCACGCGATCAGCAGCACCAGGCCGACGGCGCCCAGCAGCACCATCAACGCCGGCTTCACGTCGCCAACCATCGTCGCCTGCAGCGTGGAGAGATGCGGAAAGTGAGCCGCATTGGTTTGCGGATACTGCTCGCTCAATCGCTTGCCGATGGCATCCAGATCGGCGCGCGCCTGCTCGAACGAGACACCGGGCTTGAGCCGGCCGACGACGTCCATCGAATGTTGTGCGCGGCTGGCGTCGGCGCCGCTCGTGATGTACGCGAGCAGCACGTCCGGCGTCGTCGGCCACCAGAACGACCCGGGCATGACGCCGACGACGTCGAACGGCTGCTCGTTCAGCGTGATCTTGCGGCCGATGACCGAAGGATCGGCCCCGAATCGCCGGCGCCAGAACCCGTCGCTCAGAATCACGACCTGATGCCGGCCTTCGATTTCCTCCTCCCGCGTGAAGTCGCGGCCGAGCGCCGGCTTGCTGCCGACAACATCGAGGAACCCGGGAGTCACGAAAACTCCGCGCAACCGCTCGGGCTCGGCGCCGCCGCTGATGTTGACGGCAGCGGGTTCGACGGCAGCCATGGCGGAGAACGTCGAGTTGTCGCGGCGCCAGTCGTAGAAGTCCGCCGGCGCGACCGGTCCATGCAGGCGGTTTTCGCGTGGCCGCTGCTCGCCGAGAGAAATCACATCGCTCGACGAGGGATACGGCAGCGGCCGCCAGAGGACGGCGTCGACGATGCTGAAGATCGCAGTGTTGGCGCCGATGCCGAGCGTAAGGGCCATGAGTGCGACAAGCGTAAAGGCCGGCTGGCGCCGCAGCATCCGCGCGCCAAAGACAACGTCCTGGCGAAGTCCATCCCACATGCTTCCGAACCCCCTCAACTCGTCCGCGATTGGGGGGAGCGGACGGCCGTGCGCCGCGCGCTCCCAGCGAAACGTCAGCGCCAGTTGGACGGCGTTCCACCACAGCCAGATGGCGGCGCGGGCGGTTCCGCGCCGCTGGCGGATCCGCAGGTACTCCTCGTGCAGGTCGCCGGCGATCGGCTCCCGCAGATCGCCAGGCACGAACCGTGCGAACAGCCGGAGAACGCGCGGCTGGTGTGTCACGTGAGAACGCTTTCGAGGCCGCGCCACAGCGCGACGAGCGTGCGGCGGCCTTCCTTCAACGCCTCAATCGCTCGCGGCCGCAACTCGTAGTACCGCTTCGCGCGACCGCCGCGCTCCGGCGTCGAATCAGCGAGGCGCGACTTGAGGTAACCCTTCGTTTCCAGCCGATCGAGCGTGATGTAGATCGAGCCGCGCGAGACATCGCGGCCGGTGCACTGAAGAATCTCGTCCCGAATCGTCACCGCATACGCGTCGTCGCCGAGCCGCAGAATCGCAAGCAGCACGACCTGCTCGAACTCGCCAAGGATAGAGACGTCGGTCATCGCCATGAAGTTCAAATGCTGACATAGTAAGCAAAATAAAGTCAAAAGTTAAAAGTTAAAAGTTAAAAGTTAAGCTCAAAGTTCAAAATTCAAAGTGACAGCGGATGCGAAGGGCAAGAAAAAAGGCGGGCCGCTCGATGAGCAACCCGCCTCCCTTTCTACTTTTGATTTTAACTTTTAACTTCTAACTTTTAACTTTTAACTTTCTAATGACCGCCTCGTCGACCTCGCTGAGCATTCTCAGTCGAAGGCGGCACGATGTTCTTGGAGCGCAGGTACACCGCCGCGGTGCCGTACAACTCGTTGCCGTGCACGAGCACACCGTACAGTGACGCCGCCCGTGTCTGTTCGTTCTGCCCTGCCTTGACCAACTCCGTCGCGCTGGCGTCGGTGAGGTTGGCGAAGAGCTCGTCGCACATCGCGAACGAGTCGGCGAGCGCCTTGGTGACCTCGGCTTTCGTTTTCAGCTCCTGCTCGAGCTGTTTGCCGGCCATCGGGTTCGGCACGCCTTTCAGCCCCGAGCACTGACCGAACTGCGCCTGCGCGATGTGGGCGATCACCTGGGCATAAGTGCGCGCTTCAGGTGTCGAGCCCGGTTTGAAGCTGTAGTCAGCCTCGGGCATTTTCTCCGCCGCGGCCGAGAAATTCGTCTTGAAGCCGTTGTACCCGCGCTGCAGGCTCGTCGCGAGCCCAATCTTCTGACCCTGCGTCTGGCCGCCGGGCGCCTGCGAGTACGCCACGGTGGCGAACAACGCGACGACCGGAATGGCGTAGAGAACTCGCTTCATTCAGTCAGCTCCTTGAAAAAGAACGATGGCAACCCAAAACTGTATGTCAGCCCTGAGCAATTGGCAAAGAACATCAGGTTTAGGTAGGTTCAAAGTCAGACTCGAGGCAGCCTTCGCTCGATCCACGCCTCCATGCGGTCTGCCCTCGCGTGCCCTAACCCGTTAAATATCAGCATTTACGTTGCGTTTCGAATAGCAGCCGCGGGTACGGCAATGCCATTGCTCGACAGTTACCTGCCAGCACGCGTGTGGCCAAAGGATGACCGTGACGAAACGTAAACTTCTTGCCTCTCTCGCCGTCGTCGCAGTCTGCCTGCTCGGCCGCGCGTCATCCGCGTACGCGGGCGCCATTCAGCTGACCAACGTCTCCGACTTGACTCCGGGCGGCACCCAGATCACCTATCCAACGCCGGTTGCTGATCCGTTCAATTTCGATCTGTCGGCTGGCGGCGTCACGCTGAACTTCTCGATCTCGACACCGGGTATTTTCTCCGTCCTCGATTCGGACGGTTTGTCGTTTGACTTTCCCGCAGGGACGACGCTGCTCCTCAATCAGGGCGGATCGCTGACGATCGACTTCGTTGCAGGTGTGCAGGAGTTCGGCCTCTTTGCTCAGAGCCTGGCATTCGATCTCGAGACGTTCACGTTTGACGTCTTTCACGGACCGGCGGCGCCGACCTCGTTCGCGGCCGGACCGGCAGACAACAGCGGGATGCCTGGCGTGGCCCTGTTCCTCGGGGCACGAGGGACCAACGGCGATCTCATCACGCAGGTGGTCATCGGCGAGGCGGCCCGCAGCGACTTCGCGGTGGGACCCATCACGTTCAGCGAAGCCGTCGCGGTAGAAACGGTGCCGGAACCGGCATCGCTGCTCCTGCTCGGCACAGGCCTCCTCGGCGCCGTCCGTCTGCGAAAGCGACTGACGCGCGGATAACCTCTCGCCGCAACGATCCACGCGCTCTCTCCCGAACAACCGACTATTCTAAGAACTGGACGACACGCCTTCGCGGTCGCTCCCGGAGCCTGCCATGACGCTCGACGAATTCAGAGCCACGCTTTCCAGCGATGCGTCGCCAGCAGTCGCGCCAGCGCTTGTCGCACTCTGGCACGACGCGCGCGGCGACTGGGCCAAGGCGCACGAACTCGCGAACGATGTCGACGACCGCACCGGCGCATGGGTCCACGCCTATCTGCACCGGAAGGAAGGCGACCTCGGCAACGCCGCCTACTGGTACGACCGCGCCGGTCAGCCCGTGGCGACCGATTCTCTGGATGCCGAGTGGGACCGAATCGCGCGTGCGCTGCTCGGCTAGCTGCTCTAGACGAGCTCGCGCGTCACGGCGGCTTCGCGCTGACCCGAAAGGTAATACACCGGGATCCCCAGAGCCACGATGCCGAGTCCGACGGCGCTGTCCACCGGATCCGACACGAACCGATTGACGACGATGGCGGCTGACGCGAGCACGAAGACGGCGGGCACCCACGGATAACCCCAGACGCGATAGGCGGGCGCATATCCCGGCCGGCGGCGCAAGAGAAAGATGCCGCCGGCCATCATGGCGAAGAAGATCCACTCGGTGAAAATGACGCGTGTGAAGAGCTGTCGATAGGTGCCAGACGAGGCCAGGACCGAAGCCCAGACGGCCTGCAGCGCGATGGCACGGTGTGGAGTACGGAATCGCGGGTGAATATCGCCCATCCAGCGGAAGACGAGCCCGTCTCTGGCCATCGCAAAATAGACACGGGGCGCCGCTAGAATGCTTCCGGTCATCGCGCCAAAGACCGAGAACATCACGAGCGCCGAGATCGCCGCGCCCCCGCGCGTGCCGAGCAGCGTCGTGGCCACGTCGGCGGCGACCCGCGTGGAGCGCTCGACCTGATCCAATGGCAGGACGTAGAAGTACACGGCGTTGAGGGCCACATAGCAGATGGTCACGATCGTGATCCCCAGCAGCAGCGCGCGAGGGATCGTCCGCTCGGGATTTACCGTCTCCTCTGCGGTATAGGTGACGACGTGCCAGCCGCCAAACGCGAACAATCCGGCGACGAGGGCCAGCAGGAATCCCTGCGAGGTCACGGCGGCGTGCGCGGTCGTTGCGCCTTGCTGTCGTGCTCGTCGGATTCGCGATCCGACCGCGAATCCGACGAGCACGATCAGCGCGACGGCGAGGACCTTCCCCGCGGTAAAGGCCGTCTGCACGGTGCTGGTGCGCTTGACGCCGACGTAGTTCAAGCCCGAAATGACGACGATGGCGCCGACGGCGACGGCGCGAATCCCGGCGGTCTCCATCGGATAGAAGAACGCGGTATAGCGGCCGAAGACGGTGGCCATCGCGGCGATGATGCCCGAATGCATCACCCAGAACATCGCCCAGCCCCAGAGGAAACCGGCAAGCGGTGAGTAGGTCTCTCTGAGGAACACGTAGACGCCGCCGGTTCGCGGAAACGCCGACGCCAGCTCCGCGCACGCCAGGGCGCCAAAGAGCGTCAGCACGCCGGAGACCGTCCACGCGAGCAGCACGGCCCAGATTTTCGGCACGTGCTCGGTCAACTCGGACGCTTGCACGAACACCGCCGAACCGAGGATCGTGCCGACGACCAGCGCGGTCGCATGCGGCAGCTTCAGCGATCGGGACAGCCCGGCGTCGGTCACGTGCGCGCATGCTAGCATGCGCCGCATGATGATCGACGTCTTCAGCCACGTGCTGCCGCCGCGATACCTCGAGGCGCGGAACCAGCGCGCCGGCAAGCGGCTCGCCACGCAGTACGGCAAGTACTTCCACGCGAATCCAGGTCTGACGAGCCTTGACGTCCGGTTTCGGACGATGGACAAATTCCCGGACGCGGTCCAGCTCTTGACGATTGCCGGGCCGAACCTCGAGAGCGTTCTGGAGCCGAAAGATGCCGTCGAGTGCGCGCGCATCGCCAACGACGAGATGGCGGAGATGGTGGCGAAATACCCCGATCGCTTTTGCGGCGCCTGCGCGTGCCTGCCGATGAACGACATCGACGCCGCCCTCGCCGAGACTGATCGCGCGATCAACGATCTGCGGTTCAGGGGCGTTGAGATCTTCACGGATCACAACGGCCGACCGGTCGACGCGCCGGAAGTCTTCCCTCTGTACGAGAAGATGGCGCGCTACAACCTGCCGATCCTGCTGCATCCGCGCCGGACCAATACCACCGCCGACTACGAAGGCGAGGCCGCGTCGAAGTACCTGGTCTACACGAATTTCGGCTGGCCGTACGAAACGTCCCTCGCCATGGCGCGGCTGGCGTTCGGCGGTCCGCTCGAGAGGTTCCCGACGCTCAAGATCGTCACGCACCACGCCGGCGGGATGATTCCGTACTTCCACAAGCGCGTGCAGCTGTCGTGGGACTTCAACGAGATGCGGATGGGGTACCGGCACGACGGCCAGACGCTGACGCAATCGCCGCTCGACTACTACCGCATGTTCTATTGCGATACGGCGATTCAGGGGAACACGCCGGCGCTGATGTGCGCGTACGAGTTCTTCGGCGCGGATCACATGGTGTTCGCCACCGACACGCCGTACGACAATCAGTTGGGCGAGCGCGTGATTCGGGAGACGATCGAAGGTGTCCAGGCGATGGCGATCGACGACACGTCGAAGAAGAAGATCTTCGCCGACAACGCGCGCCGCCTCTTTCGGCTGCCGGTTTGAGCCTAGAAGGGATTAGGGCGTCCCTAATCCCTTCACTGTCCGCTACGCGCAGCCGCTCGTATTCCCGCAGTTGCTGCACTTGTAGCAGGCGCCGCTGCGAATCATGATCGAGCCGCACGTGGAGCACGGCGGCGCGTCTTCCTGGTTCTGAATCGTCGAATGCGGATTCGCTGACGTCGGGGACGGCGCGGCGGCGGCTGTCGGCGTCAGCGTCAGTTGCTCGACGCTGCCGTTTTCCTCGCGCCCGTTCACGCCGGCGTGGAACTGCGCCTCGTTGGACAGGAACTTCGTGGCGAGCCACCGGAAGATGTAGTCGACGATCGACTTGGCGAAGCGAATCTCCGGGTTGCGCGTCATCCCCGACGGCTCGAAGCGGACGTGGCTGAACTTGTCGACGAGCGCCTGCAGCGGCACGCCGTACTGGAGCGCGTAGGAAATCGCCTGCGCGAACGCGTCGGCGAAACCGGAGATGGTCGACCCTTCCTTCGCCATCACCAGGAAGATCTCGCCCGGCTGGCCGTTCGCGAACAGGCCCACCGTGATGTAGCCCTCGTGTCCCGCGATATCGAACTTGTGCGTGATCGCCTGGCGTTCGTCGGGCAGCTTGCGGCGGATCGGCTGCGTGATCAGCGCGGCGGCCGCGGCCTGCGCCAGCTCGGCGGCGCTCTTGTCCTTCGACGTGTTGAGCGGCTGCGTGCGCTTGCTGCCGTCGCGGTAGATCGAGATCGCTTTGGCCCCGAGCTTCCACGACTGGATGTAGGCCTGCATGATCTCCTCGACGGTCGCCTCCTTCGGCACGTTCACCGTCTTCGAGATCGCGCCCGAGATGAAGGGCTGCGTCGCCCCCATCATCTTGATGTGGCCCATGTAGTGGATCGACCGCTGCCCCTTCGCCGCCTTGAACGCGCAGTCGAAGACCGGCAGGTGCGAATCCTTCAGCGCCGGCGCGCCTTCGATCGTCTCGTTGGCGTCGATGTAGTCGATGATCGCGTCCACCTGCGGCTGGGTGTATCCGAGCTTCCGCAGCGCCATCGGCACGGTCTGGTTGACGATCTTCATCAGCCCGCCGCCGACCAGCTTCTTGTACTTGACCAGCGCGATATCGGGCTCGACGCCCGTGGTATCGCAATCCATCATGAAGCCGATGGTGCCGGTCGGCGCGAGCACGGTCGCCTGCGCGTTGCGATAGCCGAACTGCTCGCCCAGTTCCACGGCATCGTCCCACGAACCCTTGGCCGCGCCGTACAGATCCGACGGCACGTTGCGCGCGTTGACGTCGCGCATCGCGTCGCGGTGCTTCCGCATCACCCGCAGGAACGGCTCGCGGTTCTTCTCGTAGCCCTCGAACGGACCGCCGTGATCGCGTGCGATCCGCGCCGACTGCGCATACCCTTCGCCGGTCATCAGCGCCGTGAGCGCCGCGGCGTAATCGCGGCCGCCGTCGCTGTCGTACGGCAGACCGCGCGACATCAGCAGTGCACCCAGGTTGGCATAGCCGAGGCCGAGCGGCCGGTAGGCGTGGCTGTTCCGGCCGATCGCTTCGCTCGGATAGCTCGCGTTGTCGACGATGATTTCCTGCGCCGTGATGAGCGTCCGGATCGCCGCCTTGTAGCCGACGGCGTCGAATTCCCCGTCGTTTTTCACGAACTTCATCAGGTTGATCGACGCCAGGTTGCACGCCGAATCGTTGAGGAACATGTACTCCGAGCACGGATTGCTGGCGTGGATGCGATCGGTCTCCGGGCAGGTGTGCCATTCGTTGACCGTCGTGTCGAACTGCATGCCCGGGTCGCCGCAGACGTGCGTGCCCTCGGCGATCAGCCGCATCAGCTCGCGCGCCCGGTAGGTGTCCATCACCGACCCGTCGCGCACCGACTTGGTTTCCCACTCGGCGTCGTCCAGGACCGCGCGCATGAACTCGTCGGTGACCCGCACGCTGTTGTTCGAGTTCTGGAAGAACACCGATGAGTACGCCGGTCCCGTGAAGGAGCCGTCGTAGCCGGCGTCAATGAGCGCCCACGCCTTCTTTTCTTCCTCGACCTTGCAGTTGATGAACTCGACGATGTCCGGATGGTCGGCGTTGAGGATGACCATCTTTGCTGCACGCCGTGTCTTGCCGCCCGACTTGATGACGCCGGCGAACGCGTCGTAGCCTTTCATGAACGAGACCGGACCCGACGCCGTACCGCCACCCGCGAGCAGCTCTTTGCTCGAGCGGATCGGCGACAGGTTCGTGCCGGTGCCCGATCCGAACTTGAACAGCATCCCCTCGGTGCGCGCCAGCGTCAGGATCGAGTCCATCGTGTCCTGGACCGAGTTGATGAAACAGGCGGAGCATTGCGGCGCCTTCTCGAAGCCGCAGTTGAACCAGACCGGACTGTTGAACGCAGCTTTTTGATACACGAGGATGTGCTTCAGATCGTCGCTGAACGCCTGAAGGTCGTCCTCGGTCGCGAAATACTTGTGCGTGCGCGCCCACTCGGTGATCGTCGTCACCACGCGGCCGATGAGTTGTTTGACGCTGCGCTCGCGCTCGGGCCTGCCAATCTGTCCCCGGAAGTACTTGGAGACGACGATGTTGGTAGCCTGCTGCGACCAGAACTTCGGAATCTCGACGTCGCGCTGCTCGAACACCATCTCGCCACGTTCGTTGCCGATCGTCGCGGCGCGGATTTCCCATTCCACTTCAGAGAACGGATCGACGCCCGCTTCGGTGAAGAAGCGCGGGAACGTCAGGCCCACCGGCGACGGCCTCGACTTGACGCGCCCTTCGCCGTTGTCCGCGCGTTCCGAGCCTGTCGAGGATCGCGGCTTATCCTTTTCCACCAGGGCTT
>Ga0193696_1000680_pt1 | contig 11293 bp, 8 predicted proteins | sample L3m1metaG_FD_145074 | JGI IMG/M metagenome (GOLD analysis project Ga0193696, IMG submission 145074) | Soil microbial communities from a riparian zone of the East river system, Colorado, United States - L3m1 | ecosystem: Environmental > Terrestrial > Soil > Riparian zone | place: USA: East River... | reverse complement strand
CTCGTGCTGCTGGTCGGCGCGTCGCTGTTCGTCCGCAGCTTCCTGAACCTGCAGGACGCTCGCGCCGGCATCGACACCGCGCCGCTGATGACACTGCGTTTCTACATGCCGGGCGATCAGTACGAGGCTCGCGACGCGATGATCCGCCGCGTGGACGACGTCGTCCGCCGGGTCGAAGCGCTGCCTGGCGTCGCGTCGGCGATGGCGTCCAACATGGTGCCGCTCGCCAGCGGCGGATCGGGTGGCGCGGTCGTTCCAGAAGGGGTGGCGTTTGCTGAGGGCCAGGAGCCCAACGTCTCGTACTTCGGCGTGACGCCTCATCTTCTGAAAACGCTCAATGTCCCGCTGGTCGCCGGACGCGACTTCACCGACGCCGAAGGGCAGGGTCGATCGGCCGTCGCCATCGTCAACGGCGTGTTCGCGAAACGACTGTGGCCGAACCGCACCGACGTGGTCGGCCAGCGCTTCCGCCGGCTCGAGGACAAGCAGCCGGAGTGGATCACGGTGATTGGCGTGGTCGGCGACTTCCGTCTGTTCTCGGTCCGGGACGGCAAGCCGTCGCCGTACGCGTTCGTCTCCTATCCCTACGAACCGACGCGCAATACCGGGCTGACCGTCCGCGTCGCCGGCGGATCGCCGGCCGCAATCACGAGCGCGGTCCGGCAGGAAATTCGCAAATCGGATCCCACCCTGCCGCTCTTCAATATTCAAACGGGAGAGGAAGCGCGTCTTGCCACCTTCTGGCAGTTCCGCCTGTTCGGCTGGATGTTCGGCGTCTTTGGCGCTGTTGCGCTGCTGCTGGCATCGATCGGCGTCTACGGCGTGCTCTCGTACGCCGTGTCGCAGCGGACGCAGGAGATCGGTGTACGAATGGCACTCGGCGCGAGCCGGCAGAACGTGTTCGCGCTCGTTGTCAGCCACGGCGCGCGGCTCGCGGCGGCCGGCATCGTGTGCGGCGTGCTGGGCGCGTTTGGCGTGACGCGCGTCGTCACCAGTCTGCTCTACAACGTGACGGCGACCGATCCGCTCAGCTACATCAGTACCGCCGTCTTCCTCGCGGTCGTCGCGCTGCTCGCCAGCTACATCCCCGCGCGGCGCGCGACCGGCGTCGACCCGATGATCGCGCTGCGCGCCGAGTGAACGGAGCGTACGGAGAGAACGGGATAACCACAGAGACACGGAGCAACAGAGACGAACAGAGCTGACGGGTTCGACGGGTCGGCCTGCGGTCGCAGGCCGACTGGCGGGACCGGACCGGATCGCAAAAAACGAGCACCCCGTTTTCGCTGCGGTGTTCGTTTTTTGCGATCCGATCCGGTTCCGCGCGTCGCTTCGCGACGCCCGTCGAACCCGCGCACCTCCGTTCGGTCTCCGTGGCTCCGTTCCTCCGTGTGATCCCGTTCGCCCCGTCTCCTCCGTTGACGGGGCGAGCTAAGATCGAGAGGTGGAGCTCCCCTCGGCGGTTGTGTTCGACTTCGACGGCATCATTCTCGACAGCGAAACGCCCGAGTTCGAATCGCACCGGCGCATCTACGAGCAGTGCGGCGTCGAGCTGACCCGCGAGGAGTGGTGCGATCAGATCGGCCTCTTTTCCGAGGGGCTCGCGGCGCGGTGGCACAGCGTCCTGTGCGAGCGCTCGCCGCGGCCGCCCGATCGCGAGACCTTCGAACGCGAGAGACGCCGCATCTTTCTGGAGATCGTGCCTCAGGAACCGATGCGGGGCATCCGGGATCTCTTGAACGCGCTGGCTGACGCCGGCATCCCGCGTGCGGTGGCCTCGTCTGGACCCGCGCGCTGGGTCGCGCCGGGCATCGAGCGTCTGGGGCTGACGCTGCTGTTCGACGCCATTGTCACCGGCGATGACGTCGTCCACCGAAAACCGGCGCCTGACGGCTACCTCGAGGCGGCGCGTCGTCTTGGGGCCGATCCGGCGCGATCGATCGCGATCGAGGATTCGGGCCCCGGGATCGAGGCCGCTCGGGCGGCCGGCATGAAGAGCGTCGCGATTCCTCACCCGTTGACCGAAGGGCACGACCTGACCGGCGCCGACCTTCGCGTCGCGCACGCCGGCGAGCTGACCGTCGCGCGATTGGCTACACTGTTGGCATGATCAGACCCAGTGCGCTCGCGGCAGCGGTCCTGCTCTGCATCGTGACGAGGGGCGAGGCGCAATCCGGAAAGGCCGATGGCCCAACCTATCGCGCCCCTGGCGGCACCACCCTGAAGCTCTTCCTGGACGAAACGAACGTCGGCTCCGAGGTGACGCTCGGCGAAATCACGTTTCCGCCGAACAGCGACTCCGGGGATCACAAGCACGGCGCGATCGAGATGTTCTACATCGTGTCCGGCGAGCTCGATCACGTCGTCAACGGCAAGAGCCACGTCCTCAAGCCAGGTATGACCGGCTATGTGAAGCCGCCCGATTCGGTCCGGCACAAGACGGGACCGGCCGGCGCGAAAGCCGTGGTCGTCTGGGTGCCGGGAGAAGAGGGCAAGAAGATCGCCGCCCGCTGGAAGGCAGAGCCGTAGCGGAAGACAAGTCTCAAGGCTCAAGTCTCAAGGCTCAGCGCTACGGGCCGGAGCGTGACTGCAGCGACCCTTGGGACACTGGCGATGGCTCTGTCTCGCCGAAGCCACGAAGTGGCGTAGGCGGACCGACTTGTCCCGCCGTAGCCCCAAGGGGCGTAGGCGGACATACAATAATCCGAGACTTATGAGCGACGACCATCGAACGGCCGCCGCGTCCCCGCCCATCGACTTCATCCGCGCCATCGTGGACGAGGATCTCGCGTCCGGGAAGCACCATGGGCGCGTGGCGACGCGGTTTCCGCCAGAACCGAACGGCTATCTTCACATCGGACACGCGAAGTCCATCTGCCTGAACTTCGGCATCGCCGAGGAGCGGCGCGGCATCTGCAACCTCCGCTTCGACGACACGAACCCGACCAAGGAAGACGTCGAGTATGTCGACGCGATCAGGGAAGACGTCGAGTGGCTGGGTTTCAAGTGGGACGCTGAACTCTATGCGTCCGACTACTTCGAACAGCTGTACCAGTTTGCCGTCACGCTGATCAAGCAGGGGAACGCCTACGTCGACAGCCTGAATGCCGACGAGGTTCGCGCCTACCGCGGCACGCTGACCGAGCCGGGACGGAACAGTCCGCACCGCGATCGATCCGTCGAGGAGAACCTGGCACTCTTCGCCAAAATGCGTGCGGGAGAATTCCCAGACGGCGCGCACATCCTGCGCGCGAAGATCGACATGGCGTCTCCCAACTTCAACATGCGCGATCCGACGCTGTACCGGATTCGTCATGCGCCGCCGCATCATCGGACCGGCAGCGCGTGGTGCATCTACCCGATGTACGACTACGCGCATCCGTTGTCCGATGCGATCGAGCGCATCACGCATTCGATCTGCACGCTGGAGTACGAGGATCACCGGCCGCTGTACGACTGGCTGGTGGATCACCTCATCGAGGGCGACAAACCGCATCAGTACGAGTTCGCGCGGCTGAACCTGAATTACACGGTGATGAGCAAGCGCAAGCTGCTGCAGCTCGTACAGCAGAAGTTCGTCTCGGGCTGGAACGATCCGCGAATGCCGACGATCAGCGGCCTCCGCCGCCGTGGTTACACCCCGGAAGCGGTCCGCGACTTCTGCGCCCGCATCGGCGTCGCGAAGAAGGAGAACGTCATCGACGTCGCCCAGCTCGAGCACAGTGCCCGCGAGGACCTCAATCGCCGCTCGCCGCGCGTGATGGCCGTGCTGCGTCCGCTGAAGGTCGTGTTGACGAACTACCCGGAGGGCCAGGTCGAGGAGGTCGACGTCATCAACAACCCCGAGGACGAGTCGGCCGGCACGCGCAAGGTGCCGTTCTCGCGGGTCCTGTACGTCGAACGCGACGACTTCATGGAGCAGCCGCCGAAGAAATTCTTCCGGCTCTCTCCGGGAAAAGAAGTGCGCCTCAGGTGCGCCTACTTCATCACCTGCAACGAGGTCGTCAAGGACGAGCACGGCGAAGTGCAGGAGCTGCGGTGCACGTACGATCCCGCGACGAGGGGCGGCGATTCTCCGGACGGCCGCCGTGTGAAGGCGACGCTCCACTGGGTTTCGGCGGCTCACGCCATACCGGTGGAGGTCCGCCTCTACGACCGTCTCTTCGCGGTCGAGGATCCGGAGAACGTGCCGGAAGGAAAAACGTTCCTCGACTGCATCAATCCACACTCGCTCGAGGTCCTGGTCGGCGCCCAGGCGGAACCGGGTCTGGCCGGTGCCGTCCCAGGGACTCGCGTACAGTTCGAACGTCTGGGCTATTTCTGCGTGGATCCTGACTCCACCGCGGATGCGCTCGTGTTCAACCGGACGGTCTCGCTTCGCGACACCTGGGCCAGGATTTCACAGAAGGGCGACTGATGGTTCACGCGCGCCGCGCGGCGATCGTGTCGGTGGCGGCGGCAGCCATCGCGATCGCCGCGGTTCGCAGTCCGCGCCCGCTGGCCGGACAGACCGCCGCCCGTGCAGGCCGTTGGTACAAAGGCAATACGCACACCCACACGCTGAACAGCGACGGCGACAGTACGCCTGATGACGTCGTGCGTTGGTACCGCGAGCACGGCTATCAGTTCCTGGTGCTGACCGACCACAACGTGCTCACGAGCGTCGACGGCCTCAACGCCGTCCACGGCGCCGACGATCGGTTCCTGGTCGTCAAGGGTGAGGAGGTCACCGACACCTTCGGCAGGAAGCCGCTTCATATCAACGGGCTCGACGTGTCGGGGAAGGTCGAGCCCCGAGGCGGATCGAGCGTGGTCGACGTGGTGCAGCGCAACGTCGACGCCATCCGCAGCGCCAACGGCATTCCCCACATCAACCATCCCAACTTCGGCTGGGCGATCAGCGCCGACGAATTGCGACAGGTGGAACGGACGAAGCTGTTCGAGATCTACAACGGTCATCATGCGGTCAACAACCTCGGCGGCGGCGGCGTCCCCGGCATGGAAGAAGTCTGGGATCGCCTGCTCTCGAGCGGCAAAGTGCTGTACGGCGTCGCGGACGATGATGCGCACGTGTTCAAGCAGCCGGGCAACCCGGACGTCCCCGGCCCCGGCCGCGGATGGGTGTTCGTCCGGTCCGAGCGGCTGGCGCCCCGGCCGATTGTCGAGGCGCTCGAGCGCGGCGACTTTTACGCGTCCACCGGCGTCGAGCTGGCCGACTATCAGGCGGACGCGAAGAGCGTCACGATCACGATCAAGCAGCGGCCCGAGAGCAAATACCGGATCCAGTTCATCGGCCGGAGCGGTCAGATCCTGAGAGAGGCCGAATCGAGTCCGGCCGAGTACGTGTTTCGCGGCGACGAGCTGTACGTGCGCGCGAAAGTCCTCGAGTCGAACGGGCGCATCGCCTGGACGCAGCCCGTCTGGCGCAGCAGCTCGTCCGTCCGCTGATACAATCGCCCGATGCTCTCGTTCGAAGACGCGCAGCGTCTCGCGTCGCGTCTCCGCGACGAGCTCGGGCGCGCCATCATCGGCCAACAGACGGTCGTCCAGGAAATCCTCACGGTGTTCGTCGCCGGCGGCCATTGTCTGCTGCGCGGCGTGCCAGGCCTCGCGAAGACACTGCTGATCAAGACCCTCGCGCAGGCGGTCCATCTCAAGTTCAACCGCATCCAGTTCACGCCGGACCTGATGCCGTCCGACATCATCGGCACGGAAGTCATCGAGGAGGATCGCGCCACCGGCCGCCGTGATACGCGATTCATTCCCGGCCCGGTATTCGCGAACCTGATTCTCGCCGACGAGATCAACCGCACGCCGCCCAAGACGCAGGCGGCGCTGCTCGAGGCGATGCAGGAATATCAGGTCACGGTCAACGGCGTGCGCTTTCCACTCGAGCGTCCGCTGTTCGTCCTCGCGACGCAGAATCCGATCGAACAGGAAGGGACCTACCCGCTGCCGGAAGCGCAGCTCGATCGATTCATGTTCAACATCGTCATCGACTACCCGTCGTCTGCGGAGGAGCAGCGGATTTTGACGGCGACGACGGGCGACGACGAGCCGGTCATCACGCCGGTTGCGACCGCCGCCGACATCGAAGCGATGCGTCATCTGGTCCGCGAAGTGCCGGCGGCATCGAACGTCATCGACTACGCGCTGCGAATTGTGCGGGCCAGCCGGCCCGGTGGCACCGCCGAGGACGGCGTGCCGCCGGCGGTCCGACAGTGGGTGAAGTGGGGCGCTGGTCCGCGCGCCGGACAGGCGTTGATTGTCGGCGCGAAGGCGCGAGCGCTGCTCGACGGCCGCGCGGTGGCCTCTCCCGACGACATTCGCGCGGTTGCGCTGCCGGTGCTGCGTCATCGCGTGCTGCTGAATTTCCAGGCGGAAGCCGACGGCATCGATGCCGATCAGATCGTCGGCCGCCTGCTCGAGGCGGTGCCCGCGCCATGAGTCGGGATTCGGGGATCGATTCGGCGGTCTGTCCACCCGAGGTGCTCGCTCGGATCGCTGACCTCGAGCTGGTCGCGCGCATCGTCGTCGAAGGGCTCGTGTCGGGACTGCACCGCAGCCCGTTCCACGGCTACAGCGCCGAGTTCAGCCAGTATCGTCACTATCGTCCCGGCGACGACCTCAAATACGTGGACTGGAAACTGGTCGCGCGGACCGACCGTCTGTACACGAAGCAGTTTCGTGAGACGACGAACATGGCCGCCACCCTCGTCCTCGATACCAGCGCGTCCATGTCGTTTCCGACGGCGCTGTCCAAGTATCGGTACGCGATGATCCTCTCGGCGGCGCTGGCGCACATCGTTTCCAGCCAGGGTGACGCCGTCGGTCTGGTCGCAGGCTCTCGCATGATTCCCGCGCGAGCCGGGCGCCACAATCTTCGCGCCCTGCTGGCCGCACTCAGCGGCATCGAAGCGTCCGGCCGATGGGATGCGGCTGAAACCGTCCGGCGCGCCGCCGAGCGGCTGAATCGCCGGGGACTCTTGCTGGTCTTGTCCGATTTCTACGACGAGGAAGACGCGACGTTCAACGAGCTCAAACGCGCGGCGCGTATGGGTCACGAGGTCGTGCTGTTTCAGACGATGAGCCGGGAAGAGGTCGAGTTTCCCTACCGGCGCGACTTCGAGTTCGAGGATCTGGAAACCGGCCGATCGGTGTCGGTAAATGCGGCCCTTGCGCGCCGCGAGTACACCGACGCGATCGCCGCCTTCCTCGAGCGATGCCGGCGCCGGGCCGGCGCCGAGGGTTTCCAGTATTCGCTGATCGTCACCGATACGCCCCCGGCACACGGACTGCGCAACTTCCTGCTGGCGCGCCAGCGCTGAACCGGTCGTGATCTGGCTGAATCCCGCGGCGTGGATCGGGCTCCTGGCGCTGGCCGGGCCAATTGCGATCCACATCCTCGTGCAGCGAAAGGCGGAGCGGCTGCCGTTTCCGTCGCTGCGCTTCCTGCAGCAGGGGCGTCTGGCATCGATTCGGCGCCACGTGCTCGAGGACGTGCTGCTGCTCGCGATCCGCGCGGCGATCGTTGCCGCCGCCGTTGCCGCCCTGGCCGGGCCGCTCATTGTCACGCGGACGCAGCGCGAGGCATGGAACGCGCGCCTCGTCCGCGCGATTGTGGTGCAAGGTGCTGATGGAGCGCAAAGGTTTCAGCCGAGCGATCGGCCGTTTCTCTCCCAGACCTTCGAAACGCCTGCTGTTGCTGACGCCATCCCGCGCGCGGTCGCGTGGCTCGAGAACGCGCCGCCCGCGCGACGCGAGCTCGTTATCGTCGGTCCGCTGGCGCTCGGGTCCGTGAGTGCGGACGATCTGGCAGCGATACCTCCGGACATCGGCATTCGGTTCGAGCAGAGCGGCGGCCTGCCGACAGAGCGCAGCATCGCTGGCGGCCGTGTGCTTGCCCTCAAGCGCGAGTTCGGCTTGGAGCGCGACGGCTTCAACCGAGCGAAGGGATCCGGGTCCATCGTCGTTCAGCAGCAGGTGACGTTGAGGAATACCCACACTACCGTGCAGGAGACGGGCGCCGACGCGCCTGACCCGTTCCCGGTTGAGGTCGTCTGCTCGACAGATGCGCGACCGATTGTCGACGTAGCGATTGCCGCCGCGCGCTCACAGCGTGTCTGGGCACCGGCGGCGAACCGGCGCGGCCGTCTCGTGTTGCTCGACTCGATCGCTCCGGCCGCGGTCGCGGATGGTGCACCGGTCCGCGAATCCTGGGTGGCCGATGCGATTGCGTCGATAGTGCGAGATCGCGATCTGCAGGTCGCTGGATCACAGACGCCGGCTGGGCTGAGCGACCCTCGATTGAGCGCGCCACCGTGGCAACCGCTGCTCCTGGCGCCCGACGGGCGTCCCCTGGCCGTCGCCGGCGCTTCCAGCGCAAGCCTCGTCGTCGTCAGTGGTGCGGCGGCGTCCAGTCTCGTCACACCGCTGCTGCTGCGTGCGATGGTCAACGCGCTGGGCGGGCCGCCCGATCTGCGGCAGGCGGAGGTGCTGCCCATCCCGGACTCGCAGCTGCGGGCGTGGAGCCGTCCGGCAGCGCCCGTCATTGCGCCGCGCGTCGATCGCGTCGAGCGCGACGATCGGCGCGGCTTGTGGATTCTCGTGCTCGTGCTCCTGGCGCTGGAGACGTGGATCCGGCGCGCAAGAGCCGAAGAAAAGACCGCGACCTACGAGGAGGACGTACGTGTCGCCTGACGAGCAGGCGATTGTCACCGCCGTCCGCCGTGCGACGCGTCGCGCCCGCCTGCTGGCGATTGCGGAAGGTATCGCGGCGGGTACCGCGGCGGCGGCGACCTCGCGAGTCGCCGGTCTCGTCGCGGCCATCGCCTACATCGCGTGGCGCTGGCAGGACTCGCGGCTCCGCTCGGTCGTGGAAGTCGCCGAGCAAAGCCATCCGGAGCTGCGGAATCACCTCATTACGTGGAACGAGATCGCCGCGGGCACGCTCGACGTCACGCCTGCGGCGCGTGAGCGGGTCATGGTGAAGGCGGCGTTGCGCGCCAAGTCGATCGACCCTGCGCGGGTCTTTCCGGCGACGCGGCTGGCGCAGGTGGTGGTCGTGGCCGCCGTCGCCTGGACCGTCGTGGGGGTCGCGAACTGGCGGCGGTCGCCGGCCACGCGCGGCGGTCCGGCGGCCTCGTCTGCGCAGGCGACGTCAGTGCCGCTGCGAGTGACCGCGACGATTCAACCACCCGCGTACACCGGCCTGGCGGCCACGACGTCGATCGACCCGGCACAGATCGACGCGGTTCAGGGAAGCACTTTGACCATGGCCCTCGAATCGCCGGCCGCCGACGTCACCGTCGAACAGAACGGCACGGCCGCCTCGCTCGCCCGCGATCGCGACGGACGTCTCGCCGGCCGGCTGACGCTGACGCGAACCGGCTACATGGTCATCACCGCGGGCGGCATCAGCCGGACGATACCGATCGTCGTCTCACCCGACACGCTGCCGAGCGTGCGCATCACCGTGCCCGGACGCGACCTGGTGTACGCCGGCGGCAACCCACGCATCACGTTCGATGCGCGCGCGACAGACGATTACGGGCTCCGCTCACTCGCGCTGCATTACACGAAGGTGTCGGGCTCGGGCGAGCAGTTCGAGTTCAAGGAAGGAGAGATCCCGCTCATAGTCACTCGCTCTTCGCGGCGCGAATGGCGCGGTGCCGCCGCGCGATCGCTCGACGAGCTCGAGCTCAAAGACGGCGACATGCTGGTCTATCGCGCAGTCGCCGCCGACGAGCGGCCCGGCGACGCCAGCGCGAGCTCGGACGCCTTCTTCATCGAGATCTCGAAGCTCGGTGTGGCAGCGGGCGATGCGTTCACGCTTCCCGAGGAAGAGACCCGCTACGCGTTGAGCCAGCAGATGCTGATTATCAAGACCGAGCGTCTGCATCAGCGGCGTGCGTCGATGCCGGCCGAGGAACTGGCTGACGCGGCGCTCAATCTGGCAGTGGAGCAGCGCATGATTCGCGCGGAGTTCGTCTTCATGCTTGGCGGCGAGGTCCAGGACGAGGAAGTGGAAGCGGAGCAGTCGACTGAGCTGCAGGAAGGCCGGCTGCAGAACCGCGGCCAGCGGGATCTTCGGACTGCGACCATCGCGATGAGCCAGGCCGAGAAGCTGCTGACCGGGACGAACACCGCGGAGGCGCTCGTGGCCGAGCGCGCGGCGGTGACAGCGCTCCAGCGAGCGTTCGCGCGCGACCGCTACATCCTGCGCGCCCTCGCCAGCCGCGCCAACCTCGATCCCGCGCGGCGTCTCACCGGCGACTTGAAGGACGTCTCCGGATGGGTGCGCGCGAGGTCCACGGCTCCGGAAGATCGCCGCGCTGCGCAGTTGCAGGACGTGATGGCCGGCCTCGGTGCGATCCTGCGCGACGAAAGCACGCTTGGCCCTGCGAGGGCTGCCGTGCTGGCACGGCAGACGCTCGCCATTGATCCTGAATCGGCTGCACTACGCCGCGCCGCCACCGAGCTTCAGCGTCTCGCCAGCACGTGGGCGACGACGAGTGCAGACGCGAGACGGAAGACGGTGGACGCGGCGGCCGCCGACGTGGCGGCAGAAGCCGCGCGCGTCCTGGCGGACTCGCCGATTCGGGCCGCCGCGCCGGCGCTTGCCGGCCCGTTCGCCGACGCCCTCCGCGCCGCTCTCACGCCTGGTGCTTCCTCGTCGCTTCGGCGTCCTTCGACGGCGTCCACGCCGCCTCGACCGCAAGGGGCACGATGATCGAACGGCTTCTCCGATTGACGGCCGTCGCCATCGCTGTTGCGGCGCTGTTCGATCCGCCGCTCATGGTCACTGCCCGCCAGCGGCCGCGCCTCGCCATCACGCTGCAGCGGCCGGGCGATCCCGTGTCGCTTGGAGTCCGCGAGCGCCTGACGCGCGACTTGCGGGCGGATTTCGAGGCCGCCGGTCCGGATCGCCAGGCCGCCGCGGCGATCGTGATTGGTCATGAGTATCCGGATCGTCCGGCCGCATTTCCACCGCGCACATCGACGGTCACCCTTGACGCCGACCATCGAGGCGGGACCGCGAGGATCGAGGGCGTCCGGGCGCCGCGAGCGGTGCCTCGCGGTACGCGGATTCAGCTCGAGGTCACGCTCGATGCCCAGGCTGCGACGGCGGCAACATCGGTGGTCGCTGTTGCTGCCGGACCGGCCGGCCATCCGGACGTCGAGGTCGCACGTGTGTCGCACGCGTGGACCACTGGTGGCCGGCGCGCCGTTCTGAGTCTCGACGCGATGCCGCTCGACCTGCCGCCATGGCACCTACGCGTCCGGGTGTCGG